>Ga0181533_1005426_pt1 | contig 12220 bp, 7 predicted proteins | sample PEATcosm2014_Bin_45_FD_119772 | JGI IMG/M metagenome (GOLD analysis project Ga0181533, IMG submission 119772) | Peatland microbial communities from MTU Mesocosm Facility, Houghton, MI, USA - PEATcosm2014_Bin11_60_metaG | ecosystem: Environmental > Terrestrial > Soil > Wetlands > Peat | place...
GGCTCGCAAAGGGCTTGCCCGTGCGGCCCATCCCGCTCATGACTTCGTCCGCGATCAGCAGGATGCCATGCTTGCGGCAAATTTCGGCGATGCGCGCGGTGTAGCCATCCACGGCGGCCGCGGCGCCAAGCGTTGCGCCGACAACAGGCTCAAAAATAAACGCGGCGACTGTGGAGGCATCATTCGCTTGCAGAAATGCATCCAGATCGTCCGCGCAAGCGACTTGGCATTCCGGAAATGCCTTGTCGAACGGACAGTGATAGCAGAAGCACGGCGCGACGTGGCCCCACTCCGGAATCATCGGCGCATACGGCGCCCGCCGCGCAACGTTGCCGCTGACGGACATCGCGCCGAGCGTGCTCCCGTGATAACTCTGCTTGCGTGAGATCACGCGATAACGCGAATTCTGCTTGCGTTCCAAAAAATATTGCCGCACCAGTTTGATCGCGGTTTCCGTGGCCTCCGAACCACCCGAAGTGAAATAAACCCGCCCGCCATCGTGGAAATTCCTGGGAGCAAGCGCCAGTACGCGGGCCGCAAGTTTTTCAGCCGGCGCGGTGTGAAATTGCGAGGTGTGCGCGAAGGCGATATTGTTGGACTGTTCGGCCATGGCGCGGCCGATCTCCGGAACGCCGTGGCCGATGCTGACCACCGCGGCCTGGCCGGAAGCGTCCAGATAGCGGCGGCCGTCGGCGGCGATGATCCAACTGCCTTCGCCGCGCACCGCCACCGGATACTGTTCTCGGAGATTGCGGGAAAATAGCGGAGAAGAGTGTGTGGCCGTGCTCATATTGTGATTGTAGCAAACCAGGCGGCAACACCTGAAGGTGCCCCCGCAGCACTGTCGTGTGATACTCTTTCGCGGGTTGGGAGGATTCCATTTTGCTCACGCGTTTCTGCTCTCGTTCAATCATTCTTTTTCTGGTGCCGGGTCTCCTTGCGATCAGCGGGAGCCGCGCTCAGTCCACACAGGAGCCGGTGAAGATTGCCGTGGATTTACGCGATGTCCCCAAGCACCTTTTTCACGCGCAGCTCGTGTTTCCCGTGAAGCCCGGACCGCTCACTCTCGTCTACCCGAAGTGGATTCAGGGCGAGCATTCGCCGACGGGCCCGATCGTCGATCTCATCGGCCTGAAAATGCGGGCCGCGGGACAGGAAGTGGCATGGCGCCGCGATGATGTGGACATGTACGCCTTTCATGTGGAAGTTCCGAGTGGCGCCAGCACGCTGGAGGTGGCGTTGGACTATTTATCGCCGGCGGATTCGAGCGGCTCGCGCGAGACTCCTTCCGCGAGTGCGCAGATTGCGGTGCTGGACTGGTATCTGGTCACGCTTTATCCACAAGGGCCGAAGACCGACGATTTGACCTATGTCGCGAGTTTGCGCCTTCCCCCTGGATGGAAATACGGCACGGCGCTGCCGGTGGCAAAGGAGACATCGGACGCGGTGGAGTTCGCCCCCGCTTCCTTGACCACGCTGATCGATTCGCCGGTGAGTGCCGGAGCCTATTTCCGCACCATCGATTTGGCGCCCGGACAGAGACCCGAACATTTCATCCACATCGCGGCGGATGGGCCCGCGGCGCTGGCGGTAGGCCCTGCGGAAGTGCAGCACATGCGCCAACTGGTGGCGGAGACGGGAGCGCTATTCGGTGCGCGCCACTATCGCCGCTACGATTTTCTGCTCTCCTTAAGCGACGTCATGCCTCCTGATGGCGTGGAGCATCACGAATCCAGCGATGACCGCGCGCCCGAAGCGCTGTTCTTGGATCCCGAGGTCCTCGAAACGCAGACGGATCTGCTGCCACATGAATTCACGCACTCCTGGAACGGCAAGTATCGCCGCCCCGTGGGCCTGGTTGCCTCCGATTATCAGACGCCTCTCAAAGGTGAGCTGCTTTGGGTCTATGAAGGGCTGACGCAATACCTCGGAGTGATGCTGGCGGCGCGCAGCGGCTTCTGGACGCCGGAACGGCTGCGCGAGTATCTTGCGGCCACCGCCGCGTATTTGAATGACTGGCCGGGACGCACCTGGCGAGATCTGCAAGACACGGCGATTTCCGCACAGATCCTTTACGGCGCGCCGGTGGCGGGAGCTTCGCGGCGCCGCAGCGTCGATTACTATGACGAAAGCACCTTGATTTGGCTGGAGGCCGATACGATTATTCGCCGGGAAACCCGAGGCAAGAAATCGCTCGATGATTTTTGCCGGAAATTTCATGGCGGCGAAAATACCGGGCCGAAAGTCGTGCCCTACACGTTCGAGGATGTCGTGGCGGGGATGAACGAGGTTGTGCCCTACGACTGGCGGGGATTTTTTACCGAGCGCCTCCGCTCGCACGGGCCGGGCGCACCCCTCGGCGGGCTGGAGAATTCTGGCTGGAAAGTGGTGTTTACGGATATTCCCAACGAGCACGAGAAGGCGGAAGAAATCGTCACCCAAGTGGCTGGCTACGGCTTTTCACTGGGCTTTGACGTGCACGCACCCGGCGGTGATCAGGGCGACCGCATCATGGACGTGATTCCCGGCTCGCCGGCGGATCAGGCGGGGCTGGCGCCGGGAATGCATCTGGTGGCGGTGAACGGCCGGAAGTGGTCGCCGGAAGTTTTGCACAGCGCCATTCAACTGGCGAAAGACAGCAAAGAACCCATCGAGTTGCTCGCCGAAAGCGCCGATTACTACAAGACCTACCGCATCGATTATCACGGCGGTGAGCGCTATCCGCACCTCGAAGCAATCAACGGAAAGAGCGACGTGCTGGGCGACATTGCGCGCATGAAGGCGGCTCCGGTCAGCCTATCGAAGACATATTAAGAAATCGCCTAGCGGGAAGGATTGCCGCGGTTGACGCAAAGCTCGCGCGCCTTGGTACGCACAATCGGCCGTTGGAGCCTGACGGCTCTGATGGTCAATTCGATTGTCGGCGTCAGCATCTTCAAATTGCCTGGCGATTTGGCGGCGCGATTGGGCGGCCTCAGCCCGTTCAGTTGTCTCGGCGCAGGCGCGGGAATCCTCATCATTGCGGGATGTATCGCGGAAGTTTCTTCCTACTACGAAGAGACCGGCGGGCTGTACCTGTATGCACGGGACGCGCTGGGGCGCTTCGCGGGGCTGCTGGTCGCCTGGCTCACATGGCTGACGCGCATTGCCGCTCCCGCTGCGGCAGCGAATCTTTTTTGCACCTACGCGGCGCAGTTCTTTCTCGCACTAGGAGCGCGCCGTGGCGAGCTGCTCCTTTTGGGCGTCGTGATCGGCCATCTGGCGCTGCTGAATTACATCGGCGTAAAGACCGGGAAAATCGTCAGCAACTTTTTCACCGCGATCAAGGTGGGCTTCCTGCTGTTCTTCGTGATGGCGGCGCTGCTCGCTCTGCTGATCAAGCCGGAACTTCGCGTGGCGATTGTGTTTCCCGCTGCTTCCGTGAAAAGCTGGTTTCAGGCCATGCTGCTGCTCGTTTATGCCTACGGCGGCTTTGAAGGCGCGCTGTTTGTCGGCGGCGAAATGACCGATCCCAAACGCAACACGCCCATCGCCTTGCTGACGGCGCTCGGCGTGGTTTGCGTGCTTTATACTGCGGTGCAATTCGCCGTCGTGGCCATCTTGCCGGATGCGGGAGCATCAGCTCGTCCCCTTGCCGATGCCGCGCAGCGCTTCCTGGGGCCCGCGGGCGGAATCGCGATCGCTATGGCCGCCCTGGTTTCCGCATACGGCTACCTCAGCGCGAATCTGTTGCATGCGCCACGCATTACCTTTGCACTTGCCGAGCAGGGTGATTTCCCCGCGTTTCTGGGCGCGGTTCATCCCAGATACCGGACGCCGCACGTTTCCATCCTTCTATACGCCGTTTTAGTTTTCGTATTCGCCGCGCTGGGAGATTTCGAGTGGAATGCCATGCTATCGGCAGTCTCGCGCCTCGCAGTGTACGGCGCGATGGCCCTGGCGGTGCCGCTGCTGCGCCGGCGCGGCGATCGCCAGGCGCAATTCGTTATCCCTTGGCCGTATCTCTTCGCAGGGCTCGGCCTGATCTTTTCCCTGCTGCTGCTGACACAAATGGGCAAAAGTGAATTTGTGATTGTAGGAGCAACTTGCGTGGTGGCGTTCCTAAATTGGCTGGTGGTGCGGCGATACATCCATGACTGAGCGTTGACACTGCCTGGCCTCGACTTCAGGCTCGCGCCTTGGATTCGCCGCGCAATCGTGACATCATGCACTGTTTTGGGAATTGCGGGGAACATCGCTGTACGGGTGGAGGAACAATGAGGAATCGCATAGTAAGGCGCAGTGGAATTCTGGCCATCGCGCTGGGCGTGGCTTTGGCGGTACAGGCACAAGCGCAGGCGCCGGTTCCGGCGAAACGCGCGATCACGTTTGCCGATCTGATTAAAATGCATCGCGTCTCGGGATCGCAGGTCTCGCGCGACGGCAAATGCGTGGCCTACGCGGTGTCCACGCCGGACATGGAGTTGAACCGCGGCGTCAGCAATATCTGGATCATCCCCACGGCGGGCGGCGAAGCCATTCAAGTGAGCCAGGGAGGCAGCGACAATTCTCCAGCCTGGTCGCCCGACGGCAAAACGCTGGCGTTTCTCTCTTCACGCGGGGGCACTTCCCAGGTCTATTTCCTCAACATGGAGGGAGGCGAAGCGAAAAAGCTGACGCAGCTTTCGACGGGGGCCGATTTATTCAAATGGGCGCCGGATGGGAAGAGCATCGTCTTCACATCGTCTGTTTATGTGGATTGCAAAGATGATGCGTGCAACTCCAAGCGCGACGAAGAAAAGGAAAAGAGCAAAGTAAAGGCGCGCATCTACGACCACCTCCTCTTCCGCCACTGGGATCAATGGTCCGAGGGCAAGCGCAGCCACCTCTTCGTCATGTCCGCCGACGGCAGTTCGCCGGCGCGTGACCTCACGCCGGAGGCCGACTACGATATTCCGCCCGGCGGGATGCGCGGCGGTCCCGACGACATCAATTTTTCTCCGGACGGCAAGGAGATTTGTTACACGGCGGTAACGGACAAAGTGGAAGCCATCAGCACGAATGCCGACCTGTTCGTCGTGCCCGTCTCCGGCGGCGAAGCGAAGCGCATCACTTCCAATCCCGGGTTCGATGGGAATCCCGTGTATTCGCCGGATGGACGCTCGATCGCCTACCACGCGCAACTCACCGCGGGATACGAGTCCGACCGGTGGCGCATCATGCTGTACGACCGCCAGACAGGTAAGAGCACGGACCTTACGGCCGGATTCGACCGCAGCGCCAACGAATTGGCGTGGTCGCCCGACAGCAAGACTATCTACTTCACCGCCGAAAATGAGACGCTCCAGCCGATATATGCCATGGAGGCGCGCGCCGGCGCGACACCGAAGAAGCTGCTCGATGGCTACAACGGCGCATTCTCCTTCAACGGCGATGCGACTGTGTGGGTGACAGAGCGGACCAGCCTGCTTTCGCCGACGGAATTATTTGCCGCCGCGGGTGATGGCAGCGGCTTGAAGCAATTGACGCATCACAACGATGCCGTCCTCGCCCAATTGGAAATGAACGCGCCGGAGAGTTTCTGGTTTGAAGGCGCCGAAGCTACGAAGGTGGAGGCGATGTTGGTTCGGCCCCCGAATTTTTCGGCCACGAAAAAGTACCCGATGCTGGTGCTGCTGCACGGCGGGCCGCAGACCATGTGGGATGACGCCTGGGGCTACCGCTGGAATGCGCAAGTTTTCTCGGCTCCGGGCTACGTCACGCTGATGATCAACCGGCGCGGCTCGACGGGCTTCGGGCAAAAATTTACGGACGAAATCACCAACGATTGGGGCGGCAGGGCGTATGTTGACATCATGAAGGGAATCGACGCGGCCATCGCGAAATATCCCTTCATTGACAAAACGCGGCTGGCCGCAGCGGGCGGCTCCTACGGCGGATACATGGCGAACTGGCTGGCAACGCACACGGACCGCTTCAAGGCCATCGTGAGCCATGCCGGCGTGTACGACCAAACGTCTATGTATGCGACCGAAGAACTCTGGTTTGGTGAGCACGACATGCAAGGCACGCCGTGGACGGCGCCGGAGAATTACAAGAAGTGGTCGCCTTCCACCTACGCCGAGGAACTCGGCAAGTACAAGACGCCGACCCTGGTGGTGGCGGGCGAGCGCGATTACCGCGTGCCCTACACGCAGTCGCTGGAATTTTTCAGTGCGCTGCAACGCCAGGGCGTGCCCTCCAAGATTCTGATTTTCCCGGATGAAGGACACTGGGTGCTGAAGCCGCAAAACAGCCAGCTCTGGTACAAGACCTTTCTGGATTGGCTAGCGACCTACGTGAAATAGGGGCGCGGGAGGAGAGAAGCCGCAAGCAGCGAAGGCGCCTGCTACATCCTGCAGAGAGGAGCACTCTCGCGCAGTTGCTCACGACGTAAAGCGGCGGCAAGCCGCCGCACTCCACAAACACAGCTAGATCTCCGCGAGTTTCCGCAGCATGCGCCGCAGAAACTGAAACAGGTGATACAGAAGGAAGAGCGATACGCCGAAGAGCACGCTCACCACGATGATGGCGGCCGTGGGATGCGCCGTGGCGAACCAGACCAGCCAGACCGCTAGCACATCTTCTCCAAAACTGAGCGCCCAATTGCTGAAGGGTTCCGGACTCAGGTTCACGGCTGCACGCGCGCTGGCCTTGGTGCCGTGGGAAGTGAGCGCAATGCCTCCCGCAAGCAGCGCCGCTCCCCAGCGCCAGGCGTCGGGAGCCGCTGCGGTCGCGCCGAACGCCAGGAGTGCCGCAGCCGGCGGCCGGATGAACGTGTGGACCGCCTGCCAGATCGAATCGATATAAGGAACCTTGTCCGCCAGGAATTCCAGCAAATAAAGGACCGCCGCGATTCCCAGCACCACGGGATGGGAGAGGATGCGGAGGTGCTCGGGCAGTTGAATGACGCCAAAGCGCTGGAGCAATCCCAGAGTCGCGACGGTGGCATAGAGATTCAGGCCGGAGGAGAAGCCGGCGCCGAGGACCAGGCTAAGGGTTTCGAGAGGGTTCATGGCCGCGCACGAGCGCTCGGATCAAGTTTGGGCGTTACATTTCAAGGTATCACGAAAGGGTCACGGTGCCACGAAAGAGCAAGCTCGTGGGCGGGCAGAGAGCGGCACACAAAGCAAACGCCCCGGCGGTGACCGGGGCGTTCGCGGAAGTAAAGCCGCTGAGACTGGTTTTACTGGGTCGGCAGCAACAACCGCGTCCAACCCGTCGTGTTGACGTCGCGGAAGAGCGGCGTGCGCGGTGGCAATAAGGCCGGTGTGAGGAAGTTGGTGTCGAAGTTGTAGCCTCGAGTCGGCGGGCCATAAACCGTGGTGCAGCACTTATAGGTGCCATTGGCCTGGCGACTATAGTACAAGTCCACGATGGAACCTTCGTAGTTCAGTTGGGCTCCGCCCCAGCCCTCGTCGAAGCGGAGGAAGTTGTGCACGCCGCCGTCCGTGCCATAGTCTTGATAGATCACGCCGGTGGGATTCTGGAAGTAAGGGTTCGCTCCGGCGACGATGGCCACGCGGTAGTTAGTGGTGACACCGGCGCGGCCCCCCGTATTGTAGGGGGAGTAAAAGGAATTGACATCATTCCAGTTATTGGAAAGAAGAGTGACTGCGTCCGCCGCCACCGATGCCGCGATGGACGGATCGCCGAAGCCATTTCCGCCGGAGTTGGCATTGAAGTCACCCTGGATGTAGACCGGATTCTCCGTGGCGATGGCCAAGCCGCAATTCGCACCACCCGGGCAGGTACCAACAGCCGTCAGGAGGTTTGCGTTGACGATCTTGACGGCGCGCCGGAAGAACAGCGGAGCGTTTTCGCGGGGCGCGTTTGGATGAAAAGCGACCATCATTGGCCAAATGCTGTCCGTGACGTAGGTGGGTACAGCCGTGCAAGCGGAATTGGCCACCACACCGGTGCCCGCCAGGGTTTTGAACACGCCGATTTGGCCCGGGCCTAGCGGGGCGGTCGTGGTGTTCTGTGCTCCCGCATCATGGATATATTTCTGGCTCGCGCCGTAATAGTAGAACTGACCTGCAAACGTAGTTCCTACGTTCGGGTCCTCCCCGTTGTCCAGAACATCGTCCGGGCAACCCGTCGTCGGGTTTTGGGTAAAATTCACGATGTCATTCCAGCCGTACTCGCCCGTTTCATGTTGTGTGAAGGAAAGCGGAGGCCAGCCTCCGGTGATCGTCTCGACGGCAGGGTCTTCGTAGTTCCCGCGGCGGTCTGAAATGTAGACCACGTAATTGTTTGGTGCCACGGCCGGATCTCTGGTGCTCTGTCCGGAGGTGACAATGGTGCCGATTTTTCCGCCAAACCAGCTCGCCAGGTTCTTGCCATCGATCTCAATGTACTGCATCGCGCCGTTCAAGGTGGGCAGGGCCGAGGTCGGTACTGTATCGCGCAACTGGCCTTCGCGCGTATCGAAGAGGACGAGCGGCCAGAAATCGGGGCCCTGGGGAACCCATTTAACACCGGTATTTGGAAGGACCGCCGGCATACTGCCGTTGCTTGAGCGCAGGGTGGGGAGAGCGGCGGGGGTTACGGAGGTATCCCAACCGCAGACTTCTTCAACGGTGGACGTGAAGGCCGGGTTGCCAGTTGACGTGTGGGTGGGGGCGACATACGCTCCTGAATTGTAGTACACAGACGAAGGATTATCGCGTACGCGTTCGAGGCGAATGACTGCGTAAGGATGAGGATCGGGGCAGGTGCCCGCTGGAGAGGCTGCCCCTGGCGTATTGAGCACGGAAAAGGCTGTAGGAGCCGCAAAGGTTCCAGGATTCAGGGCGGGAGTCTGAACCGCCATCGAGGCATTCTGCGCGGCAAGCTGTGTGGTCGGGAGATTGGGGATGGACCAAGTGGTGGGTGGCTGCATCGCCGCCGCCGAGCCAGGCCATTGCGGATTGAGGGTTCCGTTTAAGGATTGGGGCACCGGGTCAATGTTGCGACCCACATAGCCGAGGGCAAGGATATCCGTGGTCACGTCTTTCCACGTGCCGCAGGGGCTGCCGTAAGCTGTTTGCTCCTCGATCTTGATGAACCCCTTGATGACCGGCCAAGTATAAGGCGTCAGGCTGGCTGGCGTGTTCGGCGTCCAGTAACCATCGAGGTTGTTATAAGCACCTGTGTAGGTCGCGGAGGTCGCGCCCGAAGTCGCTAAGGGGAGGGGCTGCACGCCGTTCGCCACCATTTTTGTATAGAGGGTCGCCGCAGCTCCGGTCCAGTTTACACCGCCAACGCCGGGCGGCATGGCGATCGAGCTCAAGTCAAACGGCGCCGTGCTGTCGCCGATGCAAGGCACGTTCGCGCTCATGATGTCTTGCGCATTATCGGAAAGAAGAATCTTCAAGCTGGCTTGCGCAAAATAGCGCTCGCCGGTGACATTGGGAGATTCGGCGGGGATTGGGCGCCGGATGAGGTCGATCGATTGTGTGGTGCCGTTGCCGATCGTAATGATGCCCAGATTCAACAGTTTTGCGCCGGTGGAATCCTGCGGATAGGCGCTGCCTGCCCCGTTGGTGAGATTGCTGTTGTAGTCTGCCGGGGCGTTGCCTGTGGAGATCGTGGGCCAGTTTGCATCTGCCGACGAGCCTATAGTTCCCGTAAGGCTCCCTTCCGAAGTCAGCAGATTCCTGTAGTTGCTGCCACCGGGTTGCGTGGTGATTTGAACCGTACCCGTGTAGTTCGCAGTGACGGGCCAGCCGTTCTCCAAATTCGTGCGGATGACGTCCTTGTAAGCGTCCACTTTGTCGGACATCTGCAGGGTGTCGCCATCTCCCTCGGCCAGAAAAAGGTTTCCGTTGGTATGCGTGCGGCCACCGAAGTTGAAGTTCGGGCCAGCAAAGAAGCTGAGGTCCGTATTCGAGAAAATGCCGAACTGGAACATCGGAATACCGACGGTCTGGACGGTGCGCTGCAACTTCACTTCTCTTCCCGCGGTGGTTCGGGCATTCACGTACATGGTGTATTCCGTGAGCATGGCGGTCATACCGGCATAGGTACCCGATTTGATCGTGGAGATCGTCGGAGCAGGATTGCCATAGGAGTCGACGGCCCCCGGCGTGATCGTGTAACCGCTCGCGCCGCTGCTGGTCAGATAGGAAATATTGGGAAGGAGTGGCGGGTTGAGCTCCACGGCATCGATCTGGGCTATCGTCGGTGAATAGGTCTGCGCAAAGAGGTCACCGAGATTGGCCGTCATCTGCTCCATGCCGGCTTCCGCGGCGTAGAAAGCGGTCACATCGTCATTGTTCGAGCCGGTGAGTTGCTGGTTGGTGATCAGCAGCATACAGAAGCCCACCAGAAGGCTGGACATGAGAAAGAGCAAGAGAAGCGATGTGACGAGGGCAACGCCCGCGTCATCACGCAAAAACTTGGATTTCTTGAATAAATTCATGCTCATTGCCGGCTCCTCTTATTGGTAACGATTGACGTAGGCCAGACTGCGCAGGCTGACCTGTGTCATCAAATTGCTTCTGGAATAGAGAGCTTTGTTGCTTTGCTGGATCGAGTGACTCGAGCGGCTGCCGAGATAGACGTTCACCGAGCGAATATTCGCCTCGGAGTCCCCGGTGGGCACGGAAAGCTGGTTCGCGGGATTAGTGACCCCGTCAACGAAGTTATAGGTGAACTGCAAATTTTCCATTGTCTCCCCGACGGGCGTGGGAGAGTTCAGGTTGACCTGGCGGATCAACCTCGTGTACGGAGGACTGGTGACGTTGTCCAGATAGTAGCTGATCATCCAAATCCGCGTGGCGAGAGTCACGGGAAAGCAAGCAGGAGTGCCACCGCAGGTGGAGCTGGTCTGCAAATACTGAATGGTGCCACCGCTCTCGGTGCGGCCGTTCAAATTAAACGCGTCACCCGCGGCAAAGGTCAGTACTTGGCCCGATATACCGGTAACCGTCAAGAGGGTAGTTCCCTTGGTGTTGCTGAACATGATGAGGTCGCCGGGATTGATGGTGACCAAATTGGCTGTGGTGGTGCTGGAGATATTCACGCAAGTGATATCGAAAGTGGCTGTCAGGGTCGTGCCGGTCAATTGGAGTTTGCCATTCGGGCATCCCGCGACTGCCGGCGGTCCCGCCGAGGCTGGTTGATTGATGGGGACCCCATCAAGGCCGGCGGTATTGTCCGCGTAGAGCATGGTGATTTCGTCGGTAATGCTGTTCGGATTCTGGGCGTTGCCCGAAGTCGCATCGGGAGCCGTGATGAAGGGCCCCATCCCGTTGCCCGGTTCGACAGCGGGTATCGTGGATTCGCAGGTTGCCCCCGGGTAGGGAAATGTGCTCGTGCCACCAAGCACGGGCCGATTGATCCTCGGGGTGGTCCCACACGGAGCCGTAAAAGGGATGGAGATGCCGCCGGTAGGAATTCCCGTGCCCGCCTGCTGCAGGTCCAACTGGATCATGTTCAATCCAGACCGCAAATTCTCGCTCATGTCCGAGCCTTGCGCGACCAACTGGTTCGACTGCGACGCGTCGTGGAACGCGATCACGGCTGCGTACAGCAGGATCGTGGTGACCGCCATGGCGATCAGCAATTCGATCAGGGTAAAGCCCGCGATTTTTTTCTTTAGTTGGACTGTCATCGTAGGCCTCACGAGAAATTGGAGATAAAGCTGACGAGTTGATACTGCGATGTTTGCCCTTGAAACGCCCAATTGACGGTCACCGTGACGGTCTTCAGGTTGGTGGTATTGGCGGCCGGGGCGATTACAATCGTGCGGGTCATCCAGGGATTCAAATTGATCGATACGTCATCGGCAGTCCCGAAAATGTTGTCCGGCCCCGGAGCGATTACGATGCCGTCAGGTTGGGTGCAGTCATCGTCCGCGGTTCCGAACAAGCCGTCTGGGCCCGGCGCACACAGCGGCTGCGCATTATCCTTGAAAATGCCGCCATTCGATACGTTGTTGATTGCCGCGCTGGTATAGAGCCGCGTGTCGCGCGCTGTGAAGATGCTCTCCATCGCTTCTTGTGCTTTTTGTTGTGCAATGTATTGAATTTGGGTCTGGTAGTTAGCCCGGAGACCCTGGGTGAGAATAGAAACGAGGGAGAGGACGCCGGCGGCCAGGACGACCATGGCGACCATCACCTCGATCATCGTAAATCCTCTTTGTTTTCGCGGCCGACTGTTTTTCATGGGCTGATGCTCCTATTCGATCCAAACCTGTGATGACGCCCCGTTGACA
>Ga0181533_1005429_pt1 | contig 12218 bp, 12 predicted proteins | sample PEATcosm2014_Bin_45_FD_119772 | JGI IMG/M metagenome (GOLD analysis project Ga0181533, IMG submission 119772) | Peatland microbial communities from MTU Mesocosm Facility, Houghton, MI, USA - PEATcosm2014_Bin11_60_metaG | ecosystem: Environmental > Terrestrial > Soil > Wetlands > Peat | place...
CAACGCTTCGCCTGCGTCCTCGCGGACGCCGACGCATGACTCGGGGCCAGTGTGGCTCGCTACACCTTCACTGTAAGAGACTTGCACTCTCTACTCCTTGCCGGTCTTCCCGGCGCACCGAAATATTTTGAGTTAATTCTATGTATATATAAAAATATGAATCTAAAATGCGGGCCAGAGCGTGCTTAATGGCGCATTAATTCCTCTTAATAGGCGTATAAGTCCTATGATTACCTGATCGTATCCGAATTCTTCCATCCAAAGTTCGGTAACCACATAAAGATCATTGATTTCACTGGGGCGCCCGGCCGATGTATGCAAGAGAAAGGACGGAATTTAACAGTGGGGCGTATCGATGTCGCTGGATGCAAGAATGTCAGTCACGCTCGACTTCACACCGACGAAAGCGGTCGTTTTTCGCAATCCGACATGGTGCGGCCTTTGGGCAATCCTCATGCTCACGAACGGCGCGCTGATCGCGTTGCTTGAGGACGGGCGCCTCCACTCGGTCAGCATCGCTCTCTTCCTCTATGCTCTTCAAGCGCTGATCGCCGAATGCATCGGCGTGAGGGTTTCCGAGGGGCGCTTTTCGGCGCCGCGCCGTTTCAGTCACGCCTTGCCGCAGTTGGTTCTTTGGCGCACGGGTGGGCTGCTGTGCGATGTGAACCGCGTCGCGTCGATCGCCAAGCACGGCAATGGCGGCGAAGCGAACATCCGTTGGCTCGGCGACATCGAAGTGCCGGTAATGCTGGCCAATCGCGACGTGAAGCTGGCGTTTTTCGAGGCCTTGCGCCAGTCGCGGCCCGATCTCGCCATTTACCGAAAAAGCTGAGGCGCGCCCTCCACTCGTCCGCCCGCCATCGCCGGCTGGATTCCCCGGCGGTGACGGGCGCAACCATTGGCTCCGACAAGAATTTAGGCTATTTTTCGCCACGATGTTGGCTTACGTGTGCTCGTTGGGGCGAATGCGAGCGGTTCGACGCGATTGCGAACAACGGTTTGATCGCCGCGCTCCATCCACGGATTTCTGGGCTCTCCGCGCCGCGGACCGCCGGAATGACCCCCATGAGCCGTCGCGCGGACCGGACGTCTAGCGCGGATAAGTCGGCGAAAAGCCGCGAGATGCGCGCCGCCGCCAGGCGCCGACGCATTGGAAATGGGAGCGAGACATTTTGTTGCAAGGCGCCAGAGTCCGCGCATCCCGATATTTGGCCCGGAAATTCTCCTTCGTCCTGGGAGCGCTGACGGCATTGCTGGCGACGATGGCGCCGTCGATGACCGAGACCGCCGCGGCCAATGGCGACACCCGCACGATAAGCCTATTTTATGTGCATACGGGGGAGTCGATTTCCGCGACCTATCTGGTCAACGGCCAGTACAACCCGGCGGCGCTCCAACAACTCAACTGGTTCCTGCGCGACTGGCGACACAACGAGCCCATCGAAATGGACCCGCGATTGTTCGACGTGGTCTGGGAGGCCTATCGCAACGCGGGCGCCGAGGGCCAGGTCGTGACCGTCGTTTCCGCCTATCGTTCGCCCCAAACCAACGCCATGCTGCGGGCGCGCTCCCGCTCGGTCGCCAAATTCTCGCAGCATATGCTGGGCAAGGCGATGGACACCACCATGCCGGGAATGCCCATGTCGCACATCCGCGAAATCGGCATGCGGATGCAGCGCGGCGGCGTCGGCTACTACCCGACCGCGGGGACGCCCTTCGTGCATCTCGACGTCGGCAACGTGCGCGCCTGGCCGCGCATGACCTACGATCAGCTGGCGCGGCTGTTCCCGGACGGCAAGACCGTGCATCTGCCGAGCAACGGCCAGCCGCTGGCCCGCTACGAGGAGGCCAAGGCCGAGATCGAGGCGCGCAACAACGGCGCTGTCGTCGTGGCTCCGCGCAAGACGTCCGGCGGCTTCTTCGCTTTTCTCTTTGGCGGCGGCGAGGACGAGGGCGAGGATGTCGCGCCGGCCCCCGCCCCCAGCACGCGCAAGCAATGGGCGCAGCTCGCGCCGCGCAATTCTAGAGCGGCCAGGATCGCCGCCGCCGAGTCGGACGAGGAAGGCGGCGGCGAATCCCCCGCCGAGACGCGCCGCTCAGCCGAGATCGCGAAGGCGCAGGCCAATTTGCCGCGCGGCGAGACGGTGATGACGGCGGCGCCCGACGACAAGCAGTCGCAGCCGCCGCCGCGCGAAAAACCCGCCGCGGTCAACGCGCCGCTCCCGCCCGGACGCCCGGCCGGGCTCGACAAGCCGACTCCGATCGAGCCGCTTCCCCCGGCCGACAAGCGCGTCGCCTTGGCGTCGGTCGAGCCCGAGGACGCCGGCAAATTGTTGCGCGGGAATTTGGCCGAGCAGGCGCGGGAATTGGAAGAAGCCGCCGACGCGCCGACGCGGCCGAACGCGCCGTTGCCGCCGCGCCGCCCGCGGGATTTGATCGCCGGTTTGGACGCGCCGCTGCCGCCGACACGACCGATCGAACTCGCCTTCGCCGCGAGCGAAAACGCGCCGCCCGTCGGCGCGGCGACGAACGCGCCGCTGCCCCCGTCTCGGCCCAAGAGCCTTGGCGCCGCGGAGCGCGGGCGCGCCGACAATGCGTTAGCGAGCCTGATCGACGTGACGGGATCGGTCGATGGCCGGCCAGGGACGACGCCCACGGGGATGCGCGGCACCGACACCGAGATGCTCGCCTATGCGCCGCCGGCGCCCGTCCGCGAGGAGACCGCCGCGGGGAAGTCCGCCGCCGCCAAACCCCCAGCGCCGAGGACGGGCTTTGTCCCCGCCCGTCTGGACCACTCGAATTTCCAGGCGATGACCGAGGCGACGCCGGCCAGCAAAGCGTCGATGGGATCGGTGCTCGGCGCCTCGATCGGCGCCGTGCGTTCGGCGGCCCGCGCCGCCGAGCCGAGCATGCTGACCTCCCCGATTGGCGGCGCCGCGACGCGCTTCTCCAATCAAATCTCGGCGCCGGCGGCGGATAAATTCGCGGGACGGTGATGTTCCGTTAGAAAGAGAAGCATTGCGCCGCCTGGTCCGGCGCGGCGAACCGCTCCGCGCCTGGAGACGCCGCGGTTAGGGGCGCCGATCGCACCGAGCGCGGCGTCACTCCTCGCTCCAAAAATAATGCCATACGCCATCGGAGCCAAAGCCCATGCGCATCGTCTTCGGGCGTCCCTGCTCCAGCGAGCGCGCGAGGTCGTAAAAGCGCACGCAGCTCCATTGCGCGCGCTCCTCCGCTTCGTTCGCGGGCGGAGCGGGGAAGGCCGGCCATTCATAGAGCGTGACGGGCCCGCGCAAAACTTTGGCGTAAGGCTGCGCCAGCACGGCGCGCGCGACGTTCAGAATCTCGAAGCCTTTCCGATCGAACGACAGCGATCGCAGCACCTCGATAGGGTCGGTTCCGGCGGGATGTTTCTTGACGCCGCGCTCGAACAGCGGGCGCGTCTCGTTCCAGTCGATGGGCACGCGTAGCGCCTCCAGCTCGCCCTTGTCGCAGGCGGCGAGAATTTTTTCTCGAATCGCCGCGACCTGAGGCGGCAGCGCGGAAAGATCGCGCGAGGGCGGAGAGGCGATGTCGGCGTCCTTGCCGCGTTGAGTCATGCGAGCCTCCTTGCTTCTTGACGTGTCGCTTGGCCTTGCTCATTTTCACCTATACTAAGCGGCGCCGGCCAATATTGAAGCTCGACGCGCGCAAAAGCGGATGGCCGCGCAATGAGCAAAAGCAAAACGTCTGGACTCGCCGCCGTCGAAGCGCGAACCGCGCCGCGGCGCGCGAAGCCGTCGAACTATCCGGAGCCGTTTTTCTCTCGGATGGCGAAGCGGGAAAAACGGTCGCTCGGCGATCTTTTCGGACTGAAAAACTTTGGGGTGAATCTAACCAAATTGTTTCCGGGCGGCGAGTCGGCGCTGCTGCATCGGCACAGCAAGCGAGACGAATTCGTCTATATATTGGAAGGAGAGCCCACGCTTGTCACGGAGACAGGCGAGATCAAGCTGCGTCCCGGAATGTGCGCTGGATTTCCGGCGTTGGGCGTCGCGCATCAACTGGTCAACCGGACCGACAAGGACGTTATCTATCTTGAAGTCGGCGACCGAGCGCCAGGCGATGAAGGCGTCTACCCCAACGACGACATCAAAGCCGCGCTCGGCGCCGACGGGCGCTGGATCTTCGCTCATAAGGACGGGCGGCCCTATTGAACCGGCCGGGCAATGCCGCGAGATCGAATCGCCCGTCCTTTGCGACGCTTGCAATATCTACACGATCGCCATCCTATACCGCCAATGTCGGCGCCTGGAGCGACCATGAACGAGCCTGCGGAAAAAAAAGTCGCTAAGCCGCCCGCCACGCCGCTGGAGCTGATGGCGCGGCGCTCGAAAGCGATGTTGCTGGCCGAGCGTCTGCTGCGCCTCGGGGCCGCGCTGACGACTTTGGCGCTGGCGTTTCTGGCGCTGTCCTGGTCCGGGCTGTGGCTGGAAGTCGGCGCGCCCTGGCGGATTCTGGGCGTCGCGCTGTTCGCGCAGGTCGCGTTGTTTCTGCTCGTTCGGGAGATTTTGCGCGGGCCCCCGGGCCGACGTCAGGCGCTTCGACGGCTCGACGCGGAGGACGCCAGCGGGCTGCGCCCCGCTGCTTCGCTGGAGGACAAACTCGCCGGCGACGCGCCCGATCCCGTCACGGCGACGCTGTGGGAAGCGCATCGCCGTCGGTTGGAGCGAGCCCTCGCGGCGCTGCCGGTCGCGCCGCCGCGCCCCGACCTGCCTCGTCGCGATCCCTTCGCGCTACGCGCGCTGGCTCTGGTCGCGGCGGTCGGAACGGCCTTTGTCGCCGGCGAGGACAAAACGACGCGGCTGCGCGCCGCCTTCGATTGGCGCGGCGCGGGAGTTTCCTTCGAAACGGCGCGCTTCGACGCTTTTCTCGATCCCCCGCCCTACACCGGCCGCCCGCCCCTGGTGCTCGGCGACCAGGACATCGGCCAGACATCGGAGGCGCCGGTCAATTCGGTGCTGCATCTGCGCTTCGCCGGCGCCGCCAAGACCGAGGGGGCGCTGGAGCCGGTCGCCTCGCCGCAAGGCTCGGAAAAAACCGCCGAGCAGGAGCGGAGATTCAAGCTGACGGGAGCCGCGCGCATCGTGCTGCCGGATGGCCGCGCCTTCGATCTCGCCGCCATTCCCGACCGTCCGCCGAGCATCGAACCGTTGGAGGCGCCGCGCAACAATCTGCGGGGCACGATGACGCTGCGCTACAAGACCGACGATGATTACGGCGTGATCGAGGCGCTGGCGCTGCTGTCGCGCCCCGGCGCGCGGCGCGCGCTCTATCCGCCGCCGCGATTGCCGCTGACGCCCCTGCCCGAGCGCGACGGGCGCGGCGAGGCCCGGGCGACGCTCGATCTCTCCGACAGCCCATGGGCCGGCGCCAAGGCGACCCTGACTCTAGAGGCGCGTGACGAAGGCGGCAACGAGGGTCTCTCGAATCCCATCGAGGTCACGCTGCCTCAGCGACATTTCACCAAGCCGATGGCGCGTGCGCTGGCCGAGCAGCGCCGCGCGCTCGCGCTCGACCCCGAGAACCGCGCGCAAGTGCGGCTGGCGCTCGACGGCCTCTCGATCGCGCCTGAACTCTTCGACACGCCTTCATCGATCTATCTGGGTTTGCGCACGGCGCGGCGCGGACTCGACGGCGCCCGAAGCGACGACCAATTGCGCGAGGTCGCCGAACTGCTGTGGGCGATGGCGCTGAGCCTGGAGGGCGGCGATCTCGCCCAGTCCGAGCACGATCTGCGCGAGGCGCAACGCAAATTGCGCGAGGCGCTGGCGCGCGGGGCCGACGAACAGGAGATCGCGAAACTCACCGACGAATTGCGCGAGGCCATGGAGAAATTCCTGCAGGGCATGTCGGAGCAGGCCGCAGGCCAGCGCGATCCCGACGCGACGCGGGACGCAAAGGGCGAGGGCCGCGAAATATCCAAGGAAGACCTCGACAAAATGCTCGACGAGATGGGTCAGGCCGGCAAGACCGGCGATCTCGCGCGGGCGCAAAAGCTGCTCGACGACCTTGAGAACATGCTGGAGAATCTTCAGCCGTCGCAGGGCGGCGGCGAGGGTTCTGGCAAGGGTTCCAGCGCGCGGGAAAGCGGTCGCTCCGAACTCGACCAGATGTCGCGCGATCAGCAACAGCTCCGCGACGAGACTTTCCAGGGCGCGGCGCCGGGCGAAAAATCGGGGGCAAGCCCGCGGCCGGGACAAGGCGGGCGAGAGGAGCGGCAGCATGCGCTGCGCGAAAGGCTGGAACGCCAGCGCGAGGCGCTGCGGCGTTCCGGCGAGGGCTCGCCGACCGAACTCGACGACGCGGACAGAGCGATGAAGGAGGCCGAGCAGGCGCTCGGACAAGGACAGAGCGGTGCCGGCAAGGCCGTCGACGCGCAGGGCCGCGCGCTGCGGGCGCTAAGGCGCGGCGCCGATGAATTGGCGCGGCGCGGCGAACAGGAAGGCGGCGCGGGCGAAGAGAGCGGACAAGACGAACGCGGCCAGCCGGGCGCCAAGGGCAAGGGCGCGAACCGCGATCCGCTCGGCCGCGATATGGGCGCCCATGGCCAATACGACTCCCATTCCCGCTACGACCCGCTGGGCCTGCCGCCGGCGCAACGCGCGCGCCGCGTGCAGGAGGAGGTCCGCCGCCGACTCGGCCAGCCCGAGCGCCCGGCGGACGAGCTCGACTATCTGCAACGCCTGCTGCGGCGGTGAGGTCTGGGCGGCTCGTCGCGCCGCGAAAACGCTCTTAATCCCCCCGATAGACGCAGCCCTCGAAACAGCTGTCGCGGAACACGCCGACCTCGCAAATGCCCGGCGCGAAGGGCGCGAGATCGCTCCATATATAGAGACAGAGATTCTCCAGCGTCGGCTTGCCCAGCCCATCGAGGTCGTTGAGGAAACTGTGATCGAGTTTTTCACGCAGCTCGGCGAGGCGGCGGCCGAGCTTGCCGAGGTCCATCACCCATTGCTCTTCCTGGCTCCGCTCGCCGCGCAGCGTCACCCGCACGCGGAAGGAATGCCCGTGCAGGTTGCGGTATTTGCCGCCGGTCGGATGCTCCGGGTCGTACAGCGCATGCGCCGCCTCGAAATAGAACTCCCGGAAAACCTCGAAACTCGCCACGTCTACTTCACCCCGATGATCTTGTGAGTCTGCAACGACAGGCGCCAGCGCGGATGGCGCAGGCAATAGTCGATCGCCGCCTCCCTATTGCGCAGAATCTCCGGCCCGTCCATGGGCTGCAACAGGAAATGCGCGAAGTCGAGCCCCTCGAAAGCCTCGGGCTCCGCCCCCGGCTGCGGGAACACCAGTTTGAGTTCGTGGCCCCCGGTCTGGCGCAGCGGCGCGCCGGCCTTGGGCGAAACGCAAATCCAGTCGATCGACGCGGGAACGGGCAGCGTTCCATTGGTCTCGACGGCGATCTCGAAACCCTCGCCATGCAGCGCGGCGATCAGCGCCTCGTCAATCTGGAGCATCGGCTCGCCCCCGGTCAGAACGACGAAACGTTGGTCGCGCGCCGGCCCCCAGAGCCGCGCCAGCAGAGCCGCGAGTTCCTCGGCATTGGCGAATTTGCCGCCGTTTTCGCCATCCACGCCGACAAAGTCGGTGTCGCAAAAGCGGCAGACGGCGCCCGCGCGATCCTCCTCGCGTCCGGTCCATAGATTGCAGCCCGAGAAGCGGCAGAACACGGCGGCGCGCCCCGCCTGACGCCCTTCGCCCTGCAGGGTTAAAAAAGCCTCCTTGACCGCGTAGACCATCGAACCCCGCGCGAAAAAGGCCCGCAAGGGCCGCGCCTAAAACCGTCAGCCCCTTTTGGGCCGCTCGACGTCGACTCCGCCGGGCTCGGCGGGAGTAGGAGGCGTCGGGCCGAGACCGCGAATATAGGCCACGATGTCCTCGATTTCCCGTCGCGTCAGGCTCATGTGGGGCATTTTGGGATGCGGATCGGCGAGAAAAGCGGCAATCGCCTTGTTGTCGAGCAAGCGTTGCGCGATGTCGGCGAAGGGCGGCGCGTCGGCGTTGGCCGAACGCTGATCCGCCGCGACGACATGGCAGGCCGCGCACCAACGCTTGGCGATCACGCCGCCATGCGTCGCGTCGGCGGCCAAGGCCGGCGCGCAAAGCCCGCCGACAATCGGCGCGATCACGGTGAATGAAACGAGTCGACGAAACCCGGCGATCATTGCGGCGTCCTTCTTCCAGCGGCCTCGCGCCCGACATTCGATTCGCGGCGGAGTGATTAAGTTTCAATTTAACCACATGGCGAGGGCGGCGGGAAGAAATGGCTCGGTCGCGCGGCGCGTCACGGCGACGCAAGATCTCCCTCGGATGCGCGAAATTTGTCGCGACGCGCCCTTTCGGACGGCGAATATGTGACCTTGTTGCAACACTCGCCAAGATAAATATGCGATCCCGCGATTTGACCCACAAAGCCCCTTTTCAGCCATAAACGCCGCGCTAAAGTCATCGTGTCACAAGGTCATCGAGGACGCGGCGACAACTTCCCGAGGCGATCCATCCGCAGGGAGACAGCAGTTGTTTGCTCGAATTCGAACTGAACGTGACACGTCGGAGTATTTTGGTGCGTGCGCGGCCGCGGCCGCGTTTGGGGAAGACGAGCGGTCATGCAGAGGCCTTGTCAAATCAGCCTATTTCCATTTGGCGCGCAAAGGCGCGGCATGGCTCTGGGCTATGCCCTGGGCGGCGCATGCGTCGCGATATTGCTGGTCGCTTTCGCCGCCCCCGCTCCGGCTCTCGACGCCGCCGATCAGCGCTTTACCTCGCCGACCGCTCAACTGCCCATGTTCAAGGATCCGCGCGCCGCGCTTCGCGCTGGGCTGGAAAGTTACCACTCCGGCAAGGCTGGCGCCTCCATCGAGGCGTTGCGCTATGCGGCCGACGGCGGTGAATCCCTGGCGCAATGGAAACTCGCCCGGATGTACGCCGAGGGCGACGGCGTGACTCGCGACGACCATAAGGCGTTCGATTATTTCTCGAAGATCGTTGAGCATTTCGCGGACGACGATCCCGACCCGAGCATGCGTTCGATGGCGTCGAGCGCCTTCGTCTCTGTCGGGCAATATCTGCGCGCCGGGATCGCCAGCGCCAAGCTGGCGCCGGACCCCGAACGCGCCTTCGATCTGTTCCGCTACGCGGCGACTTTTTTCGGCAACGCCGACGCTCAGTATAATGTCGCGCGCATGTATCTCGACGGCGTGGGCGTCAAGAAGGACATTCGCCAGGGCATGAACTGGCTCGATCTCGCGGCGCGCAAGGGCCATGCTCCGGCGCAGGCGCTGCTCGGCGAGATGATGTTCAACGGCGACGCCGGCGGCGCCGCGCATCGTCCGCGCGGGCTGATGTATCTGACCCTGGCTCGCGAATCGGCGAGCGGCGCTCCCTCCGATCAGTGGATTGTCGATTTACACGCCAAGGCGCTGGCGTCGGCCAGCGAAGCGGATCGCCGGGCCGCCGTCGGCATGCTGGAAAACTATCTGCGCCATCGCGATTAAGGCGCTTTCGGCAAAAGTGGACGCCGGTTTTGCCTCGAAAAGCGCGAATAAACCAAGGAACCCTACTGTCTTTCCGGTTCAATCCGCACCGCGAAGACTCTAAAGCCGGCGCGGAAGCAGGGAAACAAGAAAGAAGATCAGGGCCAGGGCCGCCAGCGTCGTTATGATCCACTCCGTTACGGTCGCCCCGCCGGGATGGCTGACCACGCCAATTACCGCGCTCCTGAGCGTGTCCCAACCGCAATTCGTGATTTCGCCGAGAGTTTGCTCGGCGACTGGCTTCTCGCAAGGCGTCATCTTTCGACTCCCCATGCCCCTTGGTAGAAACCACGGTGGAAGGGGATCGTTCCTGATCTCCACGCCCCTGCCCCACCGATTCGGCTTGCGATCCCGCGCGCATTTTCGGGCGGTTCGTCCGATCTCCGCGAAAGAGGCGTCGACTTCGCGCTGGCTCCGCTAGCCCCGGCGCGCCAGGGAACGCAGAAATCCCTGCGTGTCGTCGGTCAACTCGGTATCCACTGCGGGGGCGAGCTTCAGCAGCAGGTTCGCGACGAAAGGCTGATCGTTGCGCGGGTCTTCCAGGACTTCCCGCAAGACCGGCACATTGTCCTCTATGTGCTGGAGGAAGGATATGCCCTTCTCCAGGGTCTCGGTCCAGCGGTCGCGGTGCCATTTCGCCAGGGGAAACATGATCTCGTGCACGAAATTGGAGGTGCGCGCCTTCTCCAAAAAGCGTAGCCCCGTGCTCCAATTCTCCTTGGCCCGCATTGGCGGCGGCGGCTTGTCGCCGATCAGCATTTTCTTGCCGGCCTGAGCGACAAAATCGTCCAGCGTCACGGGCGCTTCGATGTTGGCGCGAAAGTTCCAAAAGATATGCGATCCCGGAAACTCCTTGCCGATGCTTTCCGCCAGCGCGGCCTCGACCTTGTCGACCGCCGCCTTGTCCTCGTTCAACGCCGCCGTCATGCAAAAGGCGAATATGGCGTCGGCGGCGACACTGGCGACAGCGCCGCCCTTGAGTTGCTGCGCCGATAATTTAGGCGTCACCCCATCGGCGGGCGGCTGGGCTTCGCCCGCCCGCTGCGCCGTGATGAACGCCGTGATTTCCAGCCAGCCCATGAAATTGGCGACAAAGGCGTCCGGGTCCACATAGACGATCGCCAGATTGAGGGGCTGCTTGCGCTTCTTTAGTTCCACCAAGTCGGTCACGAATAATCCCCTGATTGCATTGGTGTCGATCGGGTTGGAAAATCAGGCGACGTCCTCTTCCGCCAGTTCAACGCCAGTCAAACAGACATCGCCTTCGTCGATGACCAAGGTGATCGGCGTGAGGTGCTGGCCCTTGCAGGGGCCGATGAAGCATTCGCCGGTATCTGGATCGAAACGCGCCTGGTGGTTGCCGCAGGTGATGAAATTTTCATCTTCGTCCAGAAACTGACCCGGCGTCGTATCAAGGCGAACCCCTTGATGCGGGCAAACATTTTCATAGCCATAGAACTGGTTGCATTTGCGCGTGATCATGATCGGCCAGGGCTTGGGCTCGCCGTTCTCGCTCGCCCGCATCAGAACAAAGCCCTTCACGTCGCGGTCGTCGATCTCGATTGTCCGACAAATCACATAAAGCTCATCCATCGACGCACCCCTTTCCGACAAGTTGGAACGCTCCAATCGCGAGGAAGCGGACATGGGGCCGTCGTAGCAATCGATGAGCCAGACCTTCGGGCGCGGGACGCGGCGCCTGAGAAGCACGATGGAAGGGCGACAAACGAAAACAGCCCCGGTCGTGCGCCGACCGGGGCTGTTTTCGTTGAAGCGTCCGCCTTACTGCGCGGCGAGCTTGATCTCGGGATAGGTGCAGCGCTCGGCGCTCTTCTCGTCGAGATGCAGATGCGCCGGCGGCTCGACGAACGGGATGCCCAGCGTCCGCCAGACATCGACCATCGCCTCGACGAGGGCCCCGATATGCGCGTGGCTGTGGCGCGGCGTCGGCGTGATTCGCAGACGCTCGGAGCCCTTGGCGACGGTCGGGTAGTTGATCGGCTGGATGTAGATGTGATGACGCTCCAGCAGCATGTCGCTGGCGGCCTTGCACAGCTGCGCGTCGCGCACCATCACCGGGACGATGTGCGATCTGTTCTCCAGCACCGGCAGTCCGGCGGCGCCCAATGCGTGTTTGGTGATCGCCGATGCGCGTTGATGCGCGTCGCGCATGTCCGGACGCGCCTTGAGCAGACGCACGGCGGCGCACGCGGCGGCCGCGACGGCCGGCGGCAGGGCCGTCGTGAAGATGAAGGACGGCGCGTAGCCGCGAATGGCGTCGATCAGCGCGGCGTCGCCGGCGACATAGCCGCCGAGAGTGCCGAAGCCCTTCGCCAGCGTGCCCTCGATCACGTCGATCTTGTGCATGACGCCGGCCTCTTCGCAAACGCCGCCGCCGCGCGGGCCGTACATGCCGACCGCGTGCACCTCGTCGATATAGGTCATGGCGCCGTAACGTTCGGCCAGCGCGGCGATTTCCGCTACCGGCGCGACATTGCCGTTCATCGAATAAAGGCTCTCGAACACGATCAGCTTGGGCCGATCGCCCGCCGCGATCAAAAGCTCTTCGAGATGGCCGAGGTCGTTGTGGCGGAAGATTTTCGTCTCCGCGCGCGAGCGCTTGACGCCCTCGATCATCGA
>Ga0181533_1005432_pt1 | contig 12213 bp, 12 predicted proteins | sample PEATcosm2014_Bin_45_FD_119772 | JGI IMG/M metagenome (GOLD analysis project Ga0181533, IMG submission 119772) | Peatland microbial communities from MTU Mesocosm Facility, Houghton, MI, USA - PEATcosm2014_Bin11_60_metaG | ecosystem: Environmental > Terrestrial > Soil > Wetlands > Peat | place...
CAACCTCATGTGAGACAGGAGTATCGCCATGACCAACAAGCCCGTCAGCCCGCTGCGCCAGCGCATGATCGAAGACATGACGGTTCGTCATTTCAAGGAAAAGGTCCAGAAGGACTACATTCGTCACGTCACGAACTTCAAGGATTTTCTCGGCCGCTCCCCTGACACCGCGACCAGCGAGGATCTTCGCCTTTTTCAATTACATATGACGAGGAAGCATGTCGGCGCTTCGAGCACCAACTGCGCGATCGTCGCGCTCCGGTTCTTTTTCAGCGTGACGCTCGAACGGCCCGACTTGGTTCGGCCTCTAACGTTCGTCCACGAACCGCGCAAATTGCCGATCGTCCTCAGCCCCGAGGAGGTCGCGCGCCTGTTGGAGGCGGCTCCCGGCGTCAAATACAAGGCGGCGCTCAGCGTCGCCTATGGCGCCGGCCTGCGCGTTTCGGAAGTCGTCTCGCTAAAGGTGTCGGATATCGACAGCAAGCGTATGATGCTCCGTGTGGAGCGGGGCAAGGGCGGGAAGGATCGTTACGCGATGCTCTCGCCGCAGTTGCTGGAGCTGTTGCGCGACTGGTGGCGCATCGCGCGCCCGCAAGTCTGGCTGTTTCCCGGGCTTGACCCGATCAACCCGATGTCGACGCGCCAGCTCAATCGGGCCTGCCACGCGGCGGCCCATATGGCCGAGATCACCAAGCGCGTCACTCCACATACTTTGCGGCACAGCTTTGCAACGCACTTGCTTGAGCAGAACATCGATATCCGCGTGATCCAGGTTCTATTGGGGCACGCCAAGCTCGACACGACCGCGCTCTACACACGTGTCGCCACCAACACCATCAGAGACGTCATGAGCCCGCTGGATCGCCTGACCCCGCTGCAATCCGGAGGCGCCAAGCCGCCCGCATAAGCCCCGCGGTCATGGGGCGGCCTGTTCTGGAAGTCGCGGATATCTTCCGTGATCATGGAGCGGCGTGGCGCAAAGCCAACGCCGGTCATGCAAGCCTTGGCCAATTGAAGGTGATGTCGGCGATCGAGAGCTGCCGCACGGCGGCCCTCGGCGGGCATGTCGCGCGCTGCGAGGACTGCGCCCACGAAGTCATCGCCTATAATAGCTGTCTTATGGGCAGATCCAGTAATGGGGAGCTGGCGGCGACTTGATCGCTCTCTTGTGGCCGCCGCCGCCAATCCGGCTCACCATTACGAAGAGCGCTTCAGCAGCGCGATCAGCCGGTCGGGCGGCTGGAACGCGCCGCGCCGCAGATGCGGTGGAACAATCGACTCCATGGCGTCGAGCTTCTCCGTCGGATCCCCACGAGTATAGATTTCAGTGGTCGTCAGAGTGGCGTGCCCCAACCACAGCGACACCTTGCGGATGTCCTGCGTCGCTTGCAGGATGATCATCGCGCATGTGTGCCTGAGCACGTGGGGAGAGATGCGTTTCTTGCCGAGGCCGGGATGTACATGAGCGGCGGTCGCTACATGCTGTTTGAGCAGATAGGCAAAGCCCCATCGGCTCAGCGGCTCGCCACGGGCGTTGACGAACACTTCGGGCGCCGCAACCCGCCCGCGAACGGCGAGCCAAGCGCGAAGGGCTGCGGCCGTGGTCTTCCACAGGGGAAGCGTCCGTTCCCGCCGTCCCTTGCCAAGAACACGAATGCTCATCGACGACAGGTCGATGTCGTCGAGCTTCAACCCCGTCAGTTCGGACACGCGCAGTCCCGCGCAAACCGCCAGATGCAGCATTGCTCGGTCGCGGACGCCATCGCGCGTTGCGGGATCCGGAGCGTCGAGCACCGCTTGCAGCTCCTCCCGCAGAAGATAGGGAACCAGACGCCGATCCGTTTTCTTGAACGGGATCGCCAGGACGCGGCGAACCTGCTCCAGGGCTGCCGGCTGCCTGTATTCGAGGAAGCGGAAAAAGGACTTGATGGCAGCCAGCCGGACATTACGCGTCACCGGCGCGTTTTTGCGCTCATCCTCGAGATGCTCAAGGAAGGCGCTGATGAGCCCCGCGTCGAGTTGTTCCAGCGTCAGCGCCGATGGTGAGACCTTCAGTCTTTTTGCAGCGAACATGAAGAGCAACTGGAAGCTCAGGGCGTAGGAGTCGCACGTGTGCCGACTGACGCCCCGCTGGCGAGCAAGCGTCTCGCGGAGGAACGCTTCGATGAGAGGAGCAATCGGCGTCATGATTGCCTCCCATCGATAAGGAACCCTTCTCCGGCCGCGGCGACCTCGCGCATCAGGTCGGCGGTCGCTTCAAGGTACCAGTAGGTCGCATAGATGTTGACGTGACCCATGTAAGTCGCAAGCGCCGCCATATGCGCGCCGCTTCGATCGCGGGCCTCCGGACCGTCTTGCAGCGCGCGGACTGCAAACGTGTGTCGCAGATCGTGCAGACGCGGGCGGCGCTTCCCCGCCGCGACGACGCCCGCGCTTTTGACAAGCGTGTCAAAGGTCTCCTTGACCGCAAGGTAGCGCAGCGGCAGACCACGTGCGTCAACGAACACTGGATCAGTCTCGGAACGGGGCTGGCGACGCGCCAAATAACGCTCCAAGCCCGCCGCCGCCGTGTCGTGCAGTGGCGCCAGCCGGGTTTTCCGGAACTTGGTCTCGCGGATCAGCAGGCCGTCGCACGTCACGTCGGCGACCGTCAGCTTCAGCGCCTCTGAGATCCTGAACCCGGTGACTGAAAGCAGCGCGATCAATGTCGCATAGGTGTGTGAGCGCAGGCCGCCTTTGGGTCGAAGCCGAAGGGCGGCCTCGATGATACGATTGATCTCCGCCCCCGAGTAGATATGCGGCGAGCGTCGCGTCTTGCGGGCGCCGAAGTGATTGAGCGGCGGCAGCTCATGGCGTGCGTCCTCAACGCGGACATGACGCACGAAGCGGCAGACGACTTTCAGCCGGGCGTCGCGTTGCGCGACAGACGGTCCGCGCGCCGCCCAATCGATCGCGGTTTGCGTATGGACATGCGTTTGTCCGCGCTCAGTCGCGAAGGCGGCGAAGCTCTTGAGCAGATATTCCGCATTCAGCATCGCGAATCCGGTGGCGCGGCGGAGCGCCAGATAAGCCTCGATGGCCTTCAGCATCAGAGAACCTCCGGCCAGGGCTGCGCGATTTGCTTCAGGAGCGTGACGTCGACCTTGGCGTAACGGGCCGTCGTGTCGACGCCTCGATGTCGCAGGACCAACCCGATCTTCTCGAGCGAAACGCCATGGCGCAGCATCTCGGTCGCCGCCGTGTGTCGCAGGACATGCGCCCCTTTTACGGGCGCCGCGACGCCGGCCCGCCGCATGAGGTTTCTCACCATCGACGAGACGCCGTCACCGTTGCGGAACGGTCGGAACGGCGCGATATTGCGCAGAAACACGTGATCGCTCGCGCAGGTCGAAGGGCGGCGCGCGAGATAGGCGGCGATCGCGTCCCCAACCTCTTGCGGAAGCGGCAGACGCACCTCGTATCGCGACTTGCCCGAGACCCGCAGCGACCCCGTCTCCCACTCGATGTCGCCGAGGCGGAGCTGCGCGACGTCGCCGGCCCGCAGCCCGAGGCGCGCCAAAAGCAGGAGGATCGCGCGATCACGCCGACGTCCGACGACTTCGCCGTCGCACGCCGCGATCAGTCGGTTCACCTGCTCCGCCGTCAGATATCGCGGCAAGTCGGCAAGCCGCCAATGGGCATAACTAGGAACAACATCGGCGAGACCTGCTCGGCAGCGGCCTTTGACGGCAAGATACCGCAAGAACGCGCGCAGGCTGGTCGTCAGCTTCTCGACGGTTCCAGCGCCGCAATGGCTTGCGCGGTCCAGGAAGAAGCTGCGAATGGCGGCCGGCTCCCACCTTTCAGGATCGTTCCCGAGCGCCGCCATGAAGTGCGCGGCATCGCGCGCGTAGAGCTTGATGGTCGAGTCGGACGCCCCGCGGTGCTTGCGCAGCCACGCCTTGAAGTCAGCCACCAGGCTCGGCTCGGCATGCTGCGATACTCCAGCGGCGGACCGGCAAACCCCGATTTCAACCAAGTGGTGGCGGAAGAGCCTGGCGCCGAAAATGGTGTGGTGGTTGCGACGCCCTCCCACGGCGCGCGGGCATCTACAAGCGCGCAAGTGCTCGCCAAACTTCGCCAGATCAATGTCGCTCGGCATTGCCCCTTGCCGAGCCACGACATGGCCGAGGTGCGCCGCCGCCCGCAAATATCGCACGGCCGTGCCGGCGCAATAGCCCTGCTGCTCGAGCGCGGCTGCGAAACCGTCAAGGTATGGTCCGCTTGGCCCGCTCCGCAGATGCCCCAGCATCTTTGACGCCGAAAAGTAGGTCTCCAACATGCTCGTCCCCGTTTGTTACCGGCCATCGGTGGCCGAGTCGACGGAGGCGCAGGACCGCACCGTTATGGAGACAAAGAGCGCTACAATTCACAGAAAAATGCCGATGCCGGCACGCCAGCTCCCCATTACTGGATCTGCCCATAAGGCAGGTAATGGGCGTCGCCCATTACCTGCCGCAATCGGCATTGCCCGAAGTGCCAAGGCGCGGCGGCGAAGAGATGGCTGGCTGAGCGCGAGGCCGAGCTTCTGCCTGTCCCCTATTTTCATGTGGTCTTCACCCTGCCGGCGGCGATCGGAGACATCGCCTACCAGAACAAGGCCGTGGTCTACGATCTGCTGTTCAAGGCCTCCGCCGAGACGGTGATCACCATCGCCGCCGATCCCAAACATCTGGGCGCGCGGATCGGCGCGACCTCCGTGCTGCACACTTGGGGATCGGCGCTCACCCATCATCCGCACGTTCACATGATCGTTCCGGGCGGCGGTATTTCCTTGGATGGCCAGAGCTGGACGGCCTGCCGACCGGGCTTCTTCCTGCCGGTGCGCGTGCTCTCGCGGCTGTTCCGCCGGTTGTTTCTGGAAAAGCTCGTCGCCGCCCACGCCATCGGGCGCCTGCGATTCTTTGGCGCGCACGCCAAACTCGCGGATCGCGCCGCGTTCGCGCAATATCTGGCGCCATCGCGCGGAGGCGAATGGGTGGTTTACAGCAAACGCCCCTTCGGCGGCCCCGAGGCCGTGCTGGCCTATCTGTCGCGCTATACGCACCGCGTCGCCATCTCCAACAGCCGCCTGCTAGCTTGCGACGGCGACGGCGTGGCATTCAAATACAAGGACTACCGTGTCGAAGGTCGCGCTCGGCAAAAGGTCATGCGGCTCGCCACTGGCGAGTTCATCCGCCGCTTCCTCATCCATGTCCTGCCAGCTGGCTTTCACCGCATTCGCCACTACGGCCTGTTCGCTAGCGGCGTCCGCGTCCAAAACATCGCCCGTGCACGCAAGTTGCTCGCCGCGGCGATCCCACGCGAACAAGACGAGTGCCCCAAGGACGTTGATCAACCCGAGCTGCGCGTCCTCGCGCATCCTTGTCCATGCTGCGGCGGCCGCATGATCGTCATCGAGACATTCGAACGCGGATGCGCTTCGCGCGGCTCTTCGCTCGGTGAAATTAGAATCGACACGTCATGATCGCGATCACGCCGCCCGCCATGCCGCAACTCGGCTCTCTTTTGCCGTGGGTCATTCGACCGCGCCGCTCGCGCTCGCCTAAACATCCTCCAGCCGCCTCTCTCGAGCAGGCCCGGAGCCAAAAATATCATCCCATCGCCAACAGAGAACACCTTGGCTACGCTCTATTCTTCCAAATCGTCTTTGATGGTCATGGCGACCACTCACCAAAAGACGCTGGCGACGCTCAAATCCCCATAGATCGCGGCGGCGGATAGCCGCCCTTCCGACTCGCGGTTTCCTTCTTTGGAGGCTTTCGGACGCCGGCCCCAGAGCCGTGCGAAGGCATGCGTCCGGCAAGGGCCGGCATCCGAAACCCTTCACAGGAGCGGCCGTTGGCCCCCCAAATGAGGACCGACCCTTTCCCGGTCCGGTCGGGACTGGATTTTGTTGCTAAAGACTTTCGTTCCAAGGCTTTTTCTCTCAAAAACGTTCGTTCCTTATCGGTTACATCCTTTTGACGCCCATTGGTCCTTTTTGTATTGTTTGTGATAATCCGATCGGAGTTTTCTGGGTCAGATTGTTGGGAATCATCTCAGTTTTCCTAGGTGGCATCCTCTTTTGGGGTGAATTTAGGGGACCGCGAACGAGATAAGCCGACTTCCTGTTCGATCAGGATCGGGGGATTGCCCCCTTGAACCATTTCACTGTTCCGGTAGCCTTTGTCATCTCTCCAACCGTTCAAGGAGAAGTCGTCAGCGTTCGGTTTCCGATGTTTTCTCGCTGCGTCCAATGGCTGCTGTTGACGATCGCGCTTGCTTTCGCGACGATTTGCCATGCGGGCTCTCCGGCTCCGCCGATCGTCGATCATGGCCATGCGCGGGCGCAAGGTGTCGCGTTCGAGATCGGCGCTACTCCCTTTCCATTCTCCGACAGGATGCATTTTACGCATACTTACGTGTGCGTCGGGCACAGCACGACTTTCGCCGGCCGCAAACAATGTTTCGGATTTTACCCTCAAAATGAGGGCATAACCGCGGTTTTTCCACTTCCGGGCGTCGTAAGAAACGAGAATGGTGAGTGGCTTTCCGAGGCCTCCACTTTATTCAAGACTCGAATTTCCCCGGCGACCCGCAAAAGGGTATTGAAAGCAGTCGAATCCTTCGACACGAGCTATTTCCAACTGATCGATTTCAACTGCATCGATTTCGCGCATGCGCTGGCGCGCGCCGCCTTTCTCTCCACACCTTCCCGAACTTGGTGGCAGACGCCGGAGGATTATGTGCGAGAGCTTTCGCAGCTCAACAATTCGCGCTCAAAGTGACTCGGAATGAAAAGAGCCCGCCAAGCGCCCGCGATTTGACACGGACGGACGCGAGGACTGTTAAAGCAAGCAACGCCACGCAACGCGCCAAAAAGCGTTAATCAACCCTTCCTCATAGTAACCAACTCATTGATTCATTTGTATCTTCTTGGTGAAAAAGACATTTGCAAAAGTCGGGTTCTGCTTCGAAAGGGGCAACCTCAACGGAAGGTCCCTTAAGAATTGAAATTTTACCTCCCCAGCGGCGTCCAAAAAGGTCCGTTCTGTGGCTCTTAGCCGTTGTTGAGTTGAACTCGTGACCGACCCTTAAGCTAGCGTTTGTACAATTGATTGCACGCCCTTGCCTCTTGTCGGATGCAGAACAGTGACCTTCTTTGGCTTAACCGCTGTGCTTGCTCCGTCGCGATCGGTTAGTGCGGCGGGAATGGGTGGTGATCGCTGCAAATGAAAAAGCCCGACCAGAAGGGCCGGGCTCCTTCTCGATCAGTTCTGCGGCCGAGGCAGCAACTCTACCGCAGACGATCAATACTTGGCGACGACTGGAGCCGGAGCGCCCCAGTTGAAATGATAGTTCACGCCAGCGCGCACGACGTTGAGCTGCGGATGATGGTTATTGCCCAACTGCCAACCGGTGTAGGCACCATTAATTCCGCTGCTGTCGAGATCGACGTAGAGATATTCGGCCTTCGCCGACCAATGCGGCGCGAACAGCCACTCGACGCCGCCGCCAGCCGTCCAGCCGGTGCTGGTGTTGCTCTGCTGGAACACCTCGACGTTGCCGTAAGCGAAGCCGGCGGTGCCGTAGAGCAGCAGGGTCGGGGTGATAAGATAGCCGACACGGCCACGCACGGTGCCGAACCACGGCAGACCGATATTGCCGCCGTTCCCCGTCGCGAGAGGCGAGAGAAGGCCGGTGTTCGAACCCGGATAGGGGCTATTATACAGGCCGGCGTAGTTGCCCTGGTTGCCGCCAGTGAGGCTGGTTCCCTGGAAGTCGGCCTCGGCACCGATCAAGAAGGAATTGCCGAATTGGTAATTGTAGCCGACCTGACCGCCGCCGACGACGCCGCCGGTGTTATTGTTGGTGGTGCCGCCGCCGGGCAGGAAGAACAGGTTCGGGGAAGCGCCGGGGTACGGAGTGCTGCCGATGCCGTAGGTCGTGTCGGCGTAGGGCAGATAGCTGTTGTTGCTGCTGTTGGCGCTCCAGCCGCCACCGACGTTCAGGCCGAGGTAAAAGCCGGTCCACAGCGGCGGGGGCGGCGGCGGCGGGACATAGACCGGCGCTTCTTTGCGAGAAGGCAGATCGGCGGCGAAAGCCGATCCGGCGGTAAGCGCCAACGCGATTGCGCTGACGGTGAATAGAAACCTTTTCATCGTGATCCTCTTCCTGATTAATTTGCAGGATCAATCCAGCTTTCGGATGCCGGAAGGATATGGACCCATTAAACCGCCGAAAGGCAGAAAAATTGTCTCGCAATTGTGTCCAAAGCCGGCATCCTAGGTTTTCAAACTATTTTTTGGAGGCGTGTGATAAATATGCAACACTCACCTTGATGAAAAGCAAGAACGGCCCGGCGCTACACTCGCGCTCAGGCCGTTTGATGGCATCTGCTTATTGTGCAACCGTCCGCTTAATCAAAGGGCGAGCGAGGCGATGCAAGAGCGACTAGGCGAAGTCCGTTCGTTAGCAGCCCGCGACCCAACCGAGGACCGGGACCCAATTCCACGGGCATCCGCCGCCGTAATAGCCGCCATAGTAACCGCCGCCATAGCCGCCGTAATAGCGTCTGCCGCCACCGTAGTAACGGCGTCCGCCCTGGTAGCCGCCGTGACCGCCATGGTAGCCGCCGTGACCGCCATGGTAGCCGCCGTGACCGCCATGGTAGCCGTGGCCGCCGCCCCCCCGCCCACGGGCGAAAGCATCCGTCGCGGGCAACGCAACAGCCGCGATCAGGGCCGTAATCAAAGAAAGTTTACGCAACATGGGTGTTCTCCTCGAACGCGAAGGCATCTAAATTAGAGTACGCCATTCGAGGGACGTAAACAATCCCCAATCATCAGTATGGTTTCTCGCGCCCCTGAGGAGTGTCTACCAAAGCAGAAATGGCGCTTGCCCATCACCAACCGTGCTCGCCACGTCATGCCGGGCCTAATTGTCGAAGCCGTCCCAGTCCTCTCGCTCGCCGATTTCGGGTTCAGCGCCGGTTGGGTGCTGCCTTGCTCGCGCGACGGCGGCGTTGGCTTTGACGTAGGCGTATGAAAGCATTTGCTGAAAGCCAACTCGCCCAATTATTCGCATTTCTGTCATTATTAGAGAAAGAGATTTCAGGAGACGTGTAGGGCTTGATATCCTAAAACGCGATATGACCAATTCCAGCAACGACGACCAGAAATACTTGGCGCGCAACCGCGCTCTGCGCAGGCTCGCGACATGGGCTGCGCTCGTTGTTGCTATCGCCCTTGTTGCTCTCAAACTCGCCGCATGGATTGCTACGGGCTCGGTTGCGTTGCTCTCCTCAGCCATCGACGCGCTCGTTGACATGGCATCCTCTGTCGTCACCTTCATCGGGGTGCGTTACGCTGAGCGCCCGCCAGATCACGACCACCGCTTCGGTCACGGGAAGGGCGAGGCTGTCTCTGGCTTCACTCAAGCGACCGTCCTCACTGGCGCTGCTCTCGTGCTCGCCTTTCAGTCCGCAGAACGGCTTATTTTTCCCGAACAAATTGATCAGATCGGTGTTGGCATCGCCGTCATTCTCGTCAGCTTGATGGCGGCTATTGTTCTCGTCCTCATACAGACATGGGTCGTGCGCCAAACCGGCTCGACGGCAATCGCGGCGGACCGGGCGCACTATCTCACGGATATCGCCGTGAACCTCGCTGTGCTCTCCGCGCTCGGCGTCACACGGTCTACGGGCTGGAAGCGCGCCGATCCGGCTTTCGCGTTGGCCATCTCCGGCTACATGCTGTGGAGCAGCTATAAGATTGCAATGGACGTGCTGGAACAGCTTCTGGATCGGGAGTTGCCGCGAGAGGAACGCGAGCGCATCAAAGAGACGTTATTGGCTTGTCCGGGCGTCCAAGGCGTCCATGATTTGCGGACACGCCACGCCGGGGACCGAACCTTTGTCGAACTGCATCTTGAGGTCGAGGGTCATCTTACGGTTGAAGAAGGTCACGCCATTTGCGACATCGGCGAAGCGGCCATTAAGCAACTATTCCCGGCAACCGTCGAAATCACGGCCCATCTTGAACCCGCTGGCATTGAGGACGATCGGCTCGACCACCGGATAGCGTCCGCGCAGAATACTTGATCTCCCAATGGATATCGTAGCGCGACCGGTTTGGGTCATCTTCACCCGTGCCGCGCTGCCACGATTGAGTCTGCTCATCCTCGAAAAGCGCCCGCGATAGCGAAAATTGCAAGCAGCGGGTTCGCGCCAAAGCCGACATTTTGGAACTGGATAGAAGCCTCAGTTTGTGCAGCGAAAAACCGGGGCGGCTGCTAATCGAGAACCCGTATCGGCTGGCCCGCGATATTCGCGGCATCGGTTTCCGCACCGCCGACGCCATGAAGCTCGGTATGACGCGGGAAGCGCCCCAACGGGTGCGCGCCGGAATTTCCTTCGCCTTGCAGGAAGCGACCGACGATGGCAACTGCGGCTTGCCGATCGAGGAGCTGGTGAAGCTGGCTGTCACTTTACTCGAAGTGGACGAGAGCGTCGTGCGGACTGCGTTGAGCCATGAGCTTGCAGAGGGCGAGGTCGTGGCCGATACAATTGACGACCGCCCCTGCATCTTCCTACGCGGCCTCTATCTCGCCGAGCGCGGCATCGCCGAGCACCTTCAGGCGCTGTCCAAGGGATCGCCTCCATGGCCAAAAATCGACATCGACAAGGCCGTCCCTTGGGTCGAGAAAAAGACGGACAAGACGCTCGCCGCATCGCAACGCGCGGCGGTCGAGATGGTGCTGCGCTCGAAGGCCGCGGTCGTCACGGGCGGTCCCGGCGTTGGCAAGACGACGCTGCTCGACACCATCCTGCGTATTCTTGCCGTAAAGGGAACGCGACTGCTGCTCGCCGCCCCGATACTCCTAGAACTACGACTGAATGACCGACGGCGAAGCGAGCGCCCGCCGTCGGCCGCGTCACTGGAATCATCCGTTATCGTGGTGATGATGATGATGATGATGGTGGTGGTGATGATGATGATGATGGTGATGGCGGTGATGCCCGCTCGCTGGCGCTGCTTCTTCCGGCGCGGTCGTGGCCGGTTCGGCGGCGGTTTGCGCCGAGGCGGCGATAGGGGCGAAAGCGACAGCGGCAGTCACAAACATAGCCATGAGAATTTTGTTCACCATTTTTACCTCCTTCGAGATTCGTCCAACCCGCGATAAGCGCGACAAACGTAAGATCGCGAAGCGCGCCTATGCTTATCGCGCGTGGCGAATTATACGCCTTCATTCATTTCTGTCGCACAAGGTCGGCGGGGCTGCAACCACACGCATCAACCGAGATGACTTATTTTTTGCTGCTGGCGTGATGCTCGGCGTGAGCCTTTGCAGCTTCGGCGGCGTGCTCCTCGGCTTGCGCGGCATGGCCATGCGCGATCAGTGCGTGATGGGCAGCCTTTTCGATAGAACCAGCTTCGGCGTGTTTGGCCGCTTCGCCATGGTGCTCCGCAGCCGCTTTATGATGCTCAGCAGCGAGCTTATGGTGTTCTGCAATCTTCGGTGAAATAGAAGCCATTGTTCTTTTCCTTCTCATTTTGTGCAGTTTTAAGGCGCAATTTGATTATGAGATAGGCATATGACCTTTATGTGAAGCAGATCGCTGTATGTTCTTCACTCCTTGCGCTTTACGACATACGGTCAGGCCACCGACAAGGTGTTCGACTGGCGACCGGCAATGGCCCCGCTGATCGCGTCGGCGCTGTCTTAGCGAAGTCCTTCAAAAAAGCGCCCACGGGGCTCCGTTTGACGGTTCTGTTTGGGCCCTGACACCAGGCGCGTATGCCGCGCTTGTTTAGGCATCGGGAGACAGTTCACATCTGGCGCAGCGCATCTCGACGTTGCTCACGGGGCCGCTGGCGCGGTAGCTGTCACCCTGACGAATTGGATTCGGCGTTGCGCAAGCTGGGCTTTACGCACCATCGGCAATGGTATGGAGCAACCGGCTTTCAGGCGGTCTGGCGCGGACAGGGATAAGCTCGGCTGTTGTGCAATTGATTGCACGTATCTGAGCAATGATGTTGCGGGTAACGGGGCCGTGTAAGCCTTCGGCGGCGCTTTCAAGAAAAATCAAAGTCGCAAATTGCTTCAGCCCCTCGTCATATAAAAAGAGGCCGCCGGGAATGCCAGCGGCCCAAGTCTGGGAGGAGTGCCCAAGGAGGAGTAGGACACCGC
>Ga0181533_1005437_pt1 | contig 12211 bp, 9 predicted proteins | sample PEATcosm2014_Bin_45_FD_119772 | JGI IMG/M metagenome (GOLD analysis project Ga0181533, IMG submission 119772) | Peatland microbial communities from MTU Mesocosm Facility, Houghton, MI, USA - PEATcosm2014_Bin11_60_metaG | ecosystem: Environmental > Terrestrial > Soil > Wetlands > Peat | place...
CGCTTCTTCTGGATAGAAGACCTGATCGCCCTTATCGAGAGCTGTTCGAGCTGCGAAATTTACTCGGTGCTGAAGAGGGAGGATGAGAAGTTCGTGACGGAAAAAGCCTTCGAGAATCCCAAGTTCGTGGAAGACGTGGCAAGGGAGGTGGCGGAAAAGCTGCGCGGGGATGCGAATTTTACCCATTTTATCATAGAGGCGGAGAACTTCGAGAGCATCCACAACCATAGCGCCTATGCATATATAGAGAGAGAAAACGAGGGAGGGGAGGTATGAAGAAGGGGATGGTTCTTCTTATAGCAGGGCTGTTTTTTATGGGGGGATGCGCCACGCCCCGCCACGCAACGGTGCAGGAGCAGACGGCGGCGTCTCGGGACGAGGCCTCTGCTACGATCTTTAACACGTTTCCCGATATTCCTGTTCCCCAGGAACTCACGTTTCAAACGGAAAAGAGCTTCATCTATGAAACACCCAACATAAAGGCGGGTGTGCTCGTATTAAGCGGCAACGTCGACATGGGCTCCCTGGAGAACTACTTTAAGATCAACATGGTCAAGAACGGGTGGCGCTTCGTCAATAGTTACAAGCATGGCACTACGATTCTGAACTTCATCAAGGAAGACCGTGCTTCCAATATCAGGGCAACGAGAGAAGCTTTCACCACCCAGGTCGAGATATGGGTCGGTCCCGTGGACAAGGCCGCCCCGGCGCCGCACACCTCGAAGGAAAATGGCTTCAGATAAGTGGGTCAAAGTTCATACCGTCGAGAGCATCTTTGAGATGGATGTGCTCAAGGCCGCTCTCGAGAGGGAATCTATCGAGTATGTCATGAAAGAGCATAAGGACACGGCCTACGACGGCCTTTTCATCCTTCAAAAGGGTTACGCGACGCTCTTCGTGAGGGAGAAGGACGAGACGCAGGTTGCCGCCGTCATCACACACATCAAGCACATGCCGTATGTGGTATCTTGAAAGGATCGATCCTCTCCCCTTACTGCGTGGTGAAAACGTCATAAGCTTCGTCGGCGCGGGCGGAAAAACATCGCTTGCCGAATATCTTGGGCAGACGGCTGCCGCGGGCGGAAAACGGGTGGTGATGACAACCACCACCAGGATATGGGCGAAGGAGCCATACGTGACTCTCGACGCCCCCGGCATGAAAAAAGGCGGACGGAGTCGGCGATTCGTGCGGATGGGCAAGTCGGTGGATCAGGGAAAACTGACCGGGCTCAGCGACGGCGAGGTTGAGGCTTTGGTGCGGGATTACGATCTTGTGCTCGTCGAGGCGGATGGCGCAAAGGGGCGGCCGTTGAAATACCCCGCGGCCCACGAGCCCGTAATCCCGCCCTGCTCGGGCCGCATCGTGGTCGTCGCGGGCCTCGATGCCCTGGGCCTCACGATCGCGGAAGCAGTCTTCAGGTCGGAGCTTTTCACGGAGGCTTCAGGCATGCCGTCCGGCGTGGAGATTACGACCCCGGTCTTCCTGAGACTCTTCGAAGGGGATGGGCTCATGAAGGGCGTCGATAGGGCCGGGTGCATTGTTGTACTCAACAAGTTCGACGCCTGCGGTGATCGGGAATCGGTGCCCGGGCTGGCCGGGGCTGTGAGCCGGCATACGGGAGCCGGGCAGGTGATCGTGGCAAGCGCCCGGCGCGGGGAATTTTACGGTCTCGCCGGCGCGGGGTGAGGCCAGGTCCCGCTGCCTACCCCATCGCGTCGATGGCCTGCTCCACGATTGCCGCAGGAAGCGACACTTCGTTAAATATCTGCTCTACCCGGGAGCTGTCAAGCCGCCCGAAATCTTTTTCGAGAGGCGTCACCATGATGCCCCCCATCTCAACAACAGCCGGGCTGATTGCGAGGCAGTCGTCCCCCTCCAGGTAAAAGGCGTCCGGGCGATGTTTTGCCCGGGGGAAGACCAGCACCCTGTAGGTACGCCCCTCCCGGACGCAGATAAGGTTCATCATCGGTTCCCGGTCCGTGAGAAGCACGCGCTGAAGTCCCTTCACAAGGGCGTGAAGCGCATCCCCCACCGCGGCCGGTCCCGATCCGTCGAGGATGATGACTTCCCGTCCCACGCCCCTCGCGCGGCGCACGGAAACACCCCCGGCCAATCTTCTCAAGGCCCGTTGTTTGGCGCGAATTTCCCCCTCAATCGGCATCCGGCCGGACGGCACTGCCTGGAAATGGAGGTGGTCCGGCGCCGATGCGCCGCACCTCGGTCCGTTATAAAGGATGGATGAGCCCGGACCGAAATCGGACATGAGTCGGAGCAGCATGGCGACGCTCCCGGCGAGGTCTTGAGGGCGATGGTCCAGGTGGGAAATGGTGAAATGGGAAGAAAAGACGGGCATCGGATTGCAGAGGATCAGGTAGTCCTTCCGGTAGAGGATGCCTTTCTGTTCTTTGGGCAGGTTGGCCGGGCAAAGAAAACAGGCCCGCTCAGCCACGCCCTTTTCGCCCACGTCGGCAAGGGTGCTCTTGATCCTTCCCGGATTGTGCTGGACAAGGACGGAAAATCCGCAGCACTTCAGCTCCCTCTCCCGCACGTAGTTGAGCGCGTCATAGCCGGCGCCCGCCGCAGACCACGCCACCTTTTGCCGGGCGAGGAGGTCGAGGCAGAGCGCGGGCAGACGGCCCGGGCACCGCGCGCCCTCGAAGGCGTCATAGATGGCGCCGGTGCTGAGGATAGGGTGGTTGCCGATGCCCATGGTGGTTTAGCCGGCCGCCCGGCTCATTTTCTGTCTGGCAAGGATTTCAGCCGTCCGGACCCCGTCTTTGAAAGCGTTATTCCGGTTTGCCGCGTCGAGGTCAAGGCCTGAGTCCGTGTTGCCCCGCCAGCGCCTGCACAAGTAGAGACTTTCGTAGATCCTTCCAACCTTGTATTCCCGGCAGATCCGTAAGCAGGCCGCGTAATCCTCTCCGTAGCTGACGTCGGGAAAGCCGGTCTCGCGCATAACTGCCGTGGCGAAGGCCCGCGGAGCGCCGAGTCCGTTCACGCGCAATGCGTTGTTATGGCCGTTCCCGCCGGTCCATTCGCGGTGGTCGATGAGCCCCGGCGCAATCTCCTCAAGCGTGAAATCAACGAGTGTATAGGAGCCGATTACCATGGCATAGCTGCCGTCGCGGAGGGTATCGACTATCTGCTGCAGGACATGGGGGGTCCGGTAAAGGTCGTCGGAATCGAGCTGTACCGCATAGCGGCCGCACGCCGCAGACCGAAGCGCCTCGTTCCAACAGCCGCCGATGGCGAGGCCGGTCCGGCCGGGAACGACGTGATGAAGCGTGGGATTCCGCGCGGCGAGCTTGCGCAGGACTGAGGTCGTCCCGTCCGTGGAGTGGTTGTCCACGACTATCACGTTGAAAGGGAACGTGGTTTTTTGCGAAAGGCCGCTTGCCGCCGCCTCGGCAATCGTCTCTTTCCGGTTCCGCACGGGAATGATCACGGAGGCCTCGACAGGGAAGGGCATGCGGCCGGCATCGAAGGGCTTCAAGCGGGAACCAGGCACGTAGGCGCCTATCCGCTTGAGGTAATCGGTGAAGACCTGCTCCATCTCTTTCTGGGCCGTGTTGTTGCGGGGGTCCAGATAGGCAAAAAGCCGCTCCCCTGCGGCAGGACCGGCCGCCCTTGCCGGGAGCGAGTAGAGGGCTTCCGGCAGATGCGTGACGGGTGAGTCGATTGAGACCTTGAGACGGAGATCATAGAGGCCGGCAAACCTCACGTCCGGGACCGGGCCGTATGTCTCCCGCGCCTTGCGGGCAGCGGAGACGGAAAAAAGGAGCATGGCCCCAAAGTCAAAATCGTCCCTGACGCTTCCCGGCTGATAGTTGCAAAGAGGATGAAGGACCTGCGTTTCTTTGCCGCTCTCATGGTAGTCCGAATAGACGATGCCTGATCCCGTCGATTGTGCCGCGCCTATCATGCGCTCCAGGGCGCGGGGCCCGATCGATTCGGGGGCGCCGTCGGGCAGGAGGAGGAGATAGGGTGTGCGAGCCGCATCCAGGACGATGTCGAGGGTCCGCCCCGATTGCAGGGACTCCCCCGGAAGCAGACGGGCGCCGGCCATGGTCGGGTCGATCGGCTCCGGGCTTGCCAGCAGCAGCGCATCGACGAGGGGAGACCCTGCCAGGGACCGCAAGGCGCCCTCGGAAGAAGGGCCGGGGGTGAAACGGGCGACAACGGTGAGGGGCTTCATACGGTCAGCTTATCATATCTTGGGCAGTTGGGGGGAGATGGCCGGGATCTTTTCGCGCCTGGCGCGGTCGCCGGGGCGTGTCCGGGTCCTCACGTACGCGCGAAGTACGCTCCGGCCCGGACGACACCCCGGCTTCCGCCCCATCCATCGAAAATCTCTCCGGCCGGGAAAGGACCTTGCTCAGCGCACGTGCAAAGGGTTGACTTAGTAAGATAGCCTGAGGCGAGGATTACCACAAGAAAGAGCTATCTGTAACATCAACCCATGAAACAGCGTTATCCCCCACCGCTCTCACTGGTTAATGCCCGAGAAGGTTCTTCACCTTAAAACGACAAAGCTGCCAGCCGAGGATACAATGCGGTCGGCGCGACCTGGTTGTCCGCGCCTCAAATCGACCCAGATATGAATCAGTTTAAACGTTTCGGGTACGGTAGCCCTCCTTCTTAGGCGCTGTTCTGTTTGGTACGGCGAATCAGCTGCAAAATCGAACTCTAATTCAGGATTTTGCGGAAGAAGTTTCGTCTGGTGACCATTCACCTCTTGCCGGATTTCTTCCGGTTCCATACCGATAACGTATCCTATCATCATTCCAGAAGGGACTTCTTTGCCATACTGATGTGTCAAACTATCAAATCTTCGAATGCCATTTTCTATATACTCTCTGTTGTAATTCCACTGAGCCGTACTCGGTCGACTTAACCGCTTGCACTCCACATCTAAAGACATCACATACTCTTCGTACGTAGTTGCCTGCACATTGATTAAGGCACACGTAAAATCTGGCCGCTTTAGGTTCTCAACCTTCGGACTCTCCCAGACTGGAGGCCGTATCTCTCTTCGAGACGCTTGATATAAGTCAAAACACACCTCACGCAGAATGGGACATAGTTCTCGTGAAATACCGTCCTCATCTTCAGATCTTCTGGAATCTGCTAGTCTTCTTAACGCCCGCGAGAATATGTCACGGTAAAGTCTCTCATGCCGATCCCAAAGTGTTTCGAACGAAGGAGGTCTCCTGCGGCCCATTAATTCTTGATCTCGCCTCCTGGCATAGTATTTATCATCCGCTTGCTAATTGTGGCATCGGCATCTTGACGAGCTTGGCTTCGAGTCCATAAGCGCTTTTGATTACGTTTAATTATCACAATTCCATCGTCGGAGACAACATAAACCAAGCTGTCGAGAACTATCCTTGAGGCACCCATAGGGTGAATGAGAGCGGATGCGATTTCTCCTAGAACGGAACTCCAGTCATCTTTCACCTGGAAATCCCAGCGGTCCTCTTTATCGGCAGGGAAAAATTCAAGAGCAAGCATGTCGCCATGAGCCCCCAAATGAATCTCAACTCTCATTTCTTCGTTATCAGCTAAGTAAGCATTCCACCTTTCGCAAAACACCTGGATATACTTCCTAACCCACGAAGAATCGTCTCCTTGTATGCTCGCTTCACTTCCTATGCTATTTGGACCTCGATAAAACTCAGGTAGTGTGATTTGGCAGCAATCAAGAATAAGGTCTTTTTGCTCTTCGTTCAACCCGTAAAGCTTGAAAACCGCTTCGTCTAATTCGCCCTCCCATTGATGGCGTTGCTCTCTTATGACTTCCATCGGCGACGCTTCAGGATAAAAACCGCCTTGCTGTGGCGGACAATAGTTCCGAAGCTTATCAACAATCGCAATTATTGTCTCTGCCGTTGATTTTAGTGTATCGGGAAGGAAGGGAAGCTGAAGTAACTCATCCTCCAAATGAATCTCATGATGCCAAAGACCCCAATTGGCAGAAGTCATGAAAAAGAAGTAACGAGCCAGGGAAGACCAGAGAATTCCGAGAATCAATTTATATTCTCGGTCTTCAATTGACTTGAGTTTTATCCCGTTGACAGCGTTCGTAAAACAGAAGTCTTGTGTTTCGTATCTTGCTATAATCTGGCCTTTATCCTCAAGTTTTTCGCTTATACCTCGTTGGACCAATAGCCTGCTTCCAGAATAGACAGCTATAACCCCAAGCCTTTCAACCTTTACCGGTGGCTTCTCAAATTGAAGCGGATCATATCTCGAAAATGTTGCGATATTCACTCTATCGAAGTTTTGCAGAACACTTGCATCTTTTGTCTTGCTGGCAACCTTGAAGCCTTGGCCCTTGGTCCTGACAACGGAGGAAAGAGGACGATTTACACTTCTTAGGTAGTTGATAAACATCAAATCATAATCGTTTCCCCACCATAAGCACTTCCATAAATCATGTCGGCTTAAATCCTTCCGAAATATGGTACGTCTATCATTAAGCGAGAAAATAACAGCCTGTAATTTCTGCACGCTCGTAATTTCTCTCGCCGACCAGTATTCTATTGGTTTTCCTTCCTGTCTTGAATTAGTGAAGAATATCGAGAGAAACGGAGAAGCGGCTTCCTTGAAAAAAAACCTCCTTACGTGTGCGAAGTTAAAGACCTCCTCCAGCCTGACCTTGTCAAACCATCTTTCCTTGAACCGTTGGGATGTTTTATTGTGTTTAAAAAGCACTCCCGCCGAAACAAGCATTCCAGCTTTGCCATTGGATTTAAGAAAGTCGAGGGCCCTCCAAAGAAACGCTTGTGATGTTTCTCTATCTCCGATGGGTTTCCTATTATCTTTACACCATCGGAGCATCACTTTGTGCCGTTCTTTCGCTCTATCATCTGCCACATTTCCAGGCGCTCCCCAAGGTGGATTACCAACGACAATATCGGCGCATCCGGCTGCAAACCGATGTTGCCAGGCGGGATTCGAAGAGATGACTTTGACATCGAAAGCATTTGCTGGAAGAATACAATGGAAATCATTATCCGCTGTGCTCCTTGAAGCCACCAAACCGGGCAGTTTATTCCCCATTTTGATTTGTTGGTCGATCGCAGGAGGTTCCAAATAGTTGAGCACAGAAAGATAAAGACTAAAAGCCGCAACACCAGCCGCTTCAGGATTCACCTCAATTCCACTAATCTGATTCTTCAGAATCACCTTTAGCTCGTCAAACGATAACGGTGATCCCTTCTTGCGCCATTCGTAACGGACGATCCTTCTAAAAGCCTCAACCAAGAAAATGCCCGAGCCACAGGCAGGATCCAAAACCCGAGGCTGGCGTCTTAGGATATCCGGCGTAAGGAGGCGAGCCAGTATAAATTCGGCCAAAACAGGAGGTGTGTAATATGCTCCGTCTTGACGAGCATTAGGTCTCTTGCCATCTGACACAGGGCTGTTGTAGAATTCCTCATAAATCGAGCTTATCAGATCTAAGGGGATAATATCGAAACGATATGAATGAAAAAACAGTTTAGCTTGGGCGCCGGCGTTACCGTATAGCAAGTCTTGTACGAGTTTCAAATGCCTTTGACCAACAATTGCTTCCTCTTCCTGAATATCGGGAAAAAGATCGCCATTGAAATCTTGAGCAAGCTTCCTATACAGGGCAAAGGTGAACCCTTTGTCCTGTAGCACGCGAGAGTACAATGATGTGTGGCCTGAAATATCTATGCCAACGCAGGTATCCCAACTGTTCAGCAAATTGCTCCATTGTAATCTGTGCTCAGCTACCTGAAGGAAATACTCTTTTGTTAGAACCTTTCTGTCTTCCAAATAACGAATGAAAATAGACCTTCCAATAAGAGTGTGAGCAAAACGAGTCTTGTCTCCAGATAGTCCGGCATCGACCAAGGCCCGGCGAACTGTCTTTAGGTCTCTGATAAGCGCTTTGTCTGCCCTGTCGCTCAAGTCTCTAAATCTACTATCAGCGAATATCCGACCCGATTCTATATGATCTCGGTGAAACCGCTCAAGGCCTTTCGACACGTTGTGAAGACTTTTGATAATATCCAAGTATCTTAACTTGTTCCAATTGTGCTTAGCATTTTCATCAACTGGTTCACCTGCCAGATCATAAACGGTGATTTCACCAGGCGAGGCAAGAAACAGCAACCGGGGTCGAGCTAAACACCAGATTCGATTGAAAGTCCTGATCTTGTCAAGGATGTTGCCGTTGCATGAGGCAAAAACGACTACAGGATTGTTCTCAACAAAGAAAAGTTTTTCCGCACCTGCTCGTTTTGCGGCGGTAAGCCACTCGCCTTTATCTAACCAGTCCGATTCGTACCCGACCGCACTTGGGCTGACGGCGGCATCATAAAGAGCTCCGCTCTCGAAATCCAACTCTTTATAAACAGCATTCAGAAAATCCATCGTTTCCCCCCAAGCGTGAGGGTGTCCACGTCTACGGGGACGCCCATAACTAAATAACTAACTTTACTCAGTAGCGGTGAAAAGTATGTAACCCCTCTCCTTCGCAAGCCTTTCGCCCCGTGCGACGGCAGACGCCACCCCTGGTTGGGTCATCCTCAAGCGCTCTGAAAGCTGAGTCCGGGACATCCCGAGTTCCCGGACTGCCCAAAAACAGAGGAGCCCTTTGGCTGCCGCGTATCGTTTCTGTCTTCCCCGGCTGTAGAGATCGTCCGGTGAAAGACCGGAGAGTTTGAGCACCTGTTGCTCGACAAAGGAAAAATCAATGCCCATGATCTTGGGGGGGGGCGACGGGGCCGTTCTTAAGTAATTCAATAACTCGTCCGCTGTTCTTCCCCTCTCCGTACAGCATGTTTAGTGTATTCTGACACCCTGTCGCGATAACGTCAATAAGATTCTATCAGCTACCCCACCACATTAAGTAGTAGCCCCCCATTGCCCATCGTCATTTTTTCAAAAAAAGTGAAAAAGCGGCCTACCCCCATCGTCTTGCGAGATCTTCGAACTTGTCAAATACCCTGTCCGTGTTCATTATTCGGCGTTGTTCAGCTATAATGGCCGCTAGTCGCGATAGGAACGCCGGTTGCCCGGCGTCCCCCTCGCATAGACCCGTACGAGAAAAGGCCAGGGGTCTGCCATTGACATGGGACATACAGCGTTCTTGCTTGAAAAAACCCCCTCATTTTCATGCGTTGGACTCCTCATAGTTCATCCTGTCCCATGTCAATGGCAGACCCCCTCTTCTGTCCCGGGCTAATCCGCGTATCCCTCGATAATATCTAAGATGTCTTCCAGGAACTGCATCTGTTTGCCGTAGGTGTTTGTCCTCAAGTTTTGCGGTATAGACTGGTAAAACTCATCCTTGGTGGTAGGCATGCGCTTTACAAACAGCTCCAGCATCTCATCTCTTAAAATACCGTTCTTGATACCTGGGAACCTTGGCTGTATATTTGTCGCGTTGTACAGTGCCAGTTCTTCCCGTAGCCAATCTTCCAGTTTTCTCGCAGGCGCCGTCTCACCTGCTGATTCTTGATGCTCGTCCCTACCGTGCGCAGGCTTTTTTACTTCAGCGACTTCCTTGACAACAGTCACCTCCGGTTCTTCCTTTAATATCTCTGAGATCGCATTCAACAGTCTCTTTATCTCTTTTTCTCTGTTTTTGAACCAGTCGACGGACCATATCCTGTGGATCTTCCATCCCTTGCTTTCGAGAATCTCCTGACGGAGCCGGTCACGGTCTCTTACGGATTTGGCACTGTGATACGTCGCGCCGTCACACTCAATTCCCACAATAAATTCTCTTTCCCTGTATGGATGTCTCACACCGATGTCTATGAAAAAACCTGCCACGCCAACTTGCGGCACCACCTGATAACCGTGAGTCTTCAGAATGCGGCCAACGGACAATTCAAAATCACTTCCGGGCTCCTTCCCGGTCCCTGTGATCCCAGGGTCTGTAAGTATCCCCTTCTCTGCATACTCCAGGTATTCCTTCAGCGCTCTCACGCCGCGAGAGGAACTTTCTGTCGGGCGTATGTCCGTGGACCGCATCGAAGTAAAGACCTCCACCCTCTTCTTGGCCCTTGTGATGATCACATTCAGACGGCGCCACCCCACCTCTTCGGTGATTGGCCCGAACCTTTGGTACACCTGACCCGCGGTTGGGTCAGGGCCATACGTCGTGGATATGAATATCACATCCCGCTCGTCCCCCTGTACATTCTCAAGGTTCTTGATGAAGAACGGCTCGTTGGAATTCTCTGATTCTTTGAGTTTCTCTTCGAGCCACTGATCATTCTTTTGAAATCTCTCAAGGATGTCCAGTATTAGTTCGCTTTGCTCCCTGTTAAAAGTCGCAACGCCAAGGCTCTCACCAGGGCAGCTCCTCACATGGTTTATGATGGCGAGGACAACTGCTGTTGCCTCGTCCCGGTTGCGTCCCTTCAGGTAGGTAGCTCCTTCGATGTAATGGTGCTTAACCCCGTGAACGCTTTGGTCCTTCTGGTTTGTCGGAAACACAATCAGGTCATCGTCATAGAATCGGTTATTGGAGAACGCGATGAGGCTCTCATGCCTGGACCGATAGTGCCAGCGGAGCCTCCTTTTCGGGTAGATGGCCATGCATACGTCGAGTATCGACTCCGTATCGGTTACAGCATATGCGTCTTCCGCATACTCATCGCCTCCCAAGCGCTCAAAGAAGCTCGTCGGCGGCAACTGGTGGGGGTCACCAACAATGACCAGTTGATTCGCCCTCGCAATCGCCCCTATGGCATCCGCAGGGCGGATCTGCGAAGCCTCGTCCATGACCACCAGATCGAATTCGATTTTCCCCGGCTCAAGGTACTGCGCGACCGATAAGGGACTCATCATAAAGCATGGTTTGAGCGCCTTCAGTGCTGTGCCAGCGCGTCTGACAAGTTGCCTGATGGGAATATGTTTCTTTTTCTTGTGTATTTCGTGTACCAGAAGGCAACGGTCGGTATAGTCTCTTACCGGGCCAGTCCCTATGCCAGAAGGGACCGGGCCTTGATAGAGCTTATAGGCGATATGCTTCGCCATTTTTTTCATCAACTGCTTATCGAGTGCAGCGAATCGATTTACGGCATTTTCATGACCTGTCCTAGTAAACCCGGCCAACTCCCCATGCTCGTTGATAACTTCTCTTGCTATACTGCCGTAAACGATGTATTTGTAAAGTGGTGCGCACTCTTCGAAGTCGAGCTGCTTAGAGTATATGCGGTCTGTTAAGCGCTTCAGGCCGAGTTGGTCCGCCTCGTCGACGCACCTGTGGTAATCTGACAATGTTACGAGGTACTGTGCAGCGTCAATATAGGCCCTGACATTATCCCCTACAGCCTGGCAGGGCGAATTGTCGTCTCCAAAAAAGTCCCCTACATCTATGCTCCCAAAAGTGGTCAGTTCCCTGCGGGCTTCATCAAGTCTCAGAATTATCTCACGATTAATTGCCAGCAGGCCTTTTAACAGTGACATCTTCGCGTCTATTCGGGATTCTATAAGCCATTTCACGATTTTCTTCGGCAGGCCACTTTTCTCAACCAAATCCTGTACCCACTCTGCCACTGAAAGTAATGTCTTTAGATCGGTTTCTACTCCTTTGAAACGGGAACCAAGAAGTTGTTTAAGGTTGTTGTCCTCAGCGATTTTATCGCAAAGATCAAGCGCAGAAAGATAAGCCCTGATGCTTGCATTTATTACAGCAACATCCAATCCGCCAAAGAGTTCGTTATTCGGCACCACCCCCAGAGCTCTTTCTATAGCCGTGCGCAGATTACTGATTTTGTCAGCCTCTTGCCTTAAGTCTGAATCATGGTCCAAGGCGAGCCCTATTTCCCCTGCCTTGTCCAGCAGGTACTCGTAATTCTTCTGTAACTTCGGGCTCACCCGCATGAGCCTCTCGCGCACATCATTGAGATTCTGCATGAGTGACAACGCAAGCCCCTGGGACTCGACGGTGTTCCTAAATTCCTGCGCCCATGATACCAGACTGTACAGGCGATTCCAGTCGGTCTCTATCCCGTGATACAGCGGGCCGAGGACGCGGCTGTAATCTTCGTGAATCTTCACAGCTTGAATCCTTCTTAGGGGGAGAAGGGGACGTTCTTAAGTAAGTAAATAACTTCTTTCCCTGAAAGAAAAAGGGAATAGGCCGCTTTTCCGGCCTTGCCTTCGCCATCTCCGCGCCCGCCCCATGCTTAATCATTACCATCTGCATCTTTCAACTTCAAG
>Ga0181533_1005439_pt1 | contig 12208 bp, 10 predicted proteins | sample PEATcosm2014_Bin_45_FD_119772 | JGI IMG/M metagenome (GOLD analysis project Ga0181533, IMG submission 119772) | Peatland microbial communities from MTU Mesocosm Facility, Houghton, MI, USA - PEATcosm2014_Bin11_60_metaG | ecosystem: Environmental > Terrestrial > Soil > Wetlands > Peat | place...
GCCACCCTGTTGCAGGTCCAGATGGGGCTCGACGAGCGCACCCTCGGGGTTCTGAAACAGGGGTGAATCGACAACCGTTGGCGGTTGCTTTACGGCTGATTGGCCCCGACGATGCTTGTGGCCTTGTTGGCGTATGGGCCGGCGGGGAATTTGGCCAGATAAAGAGCGGCAGTTTTCCGCGCGGCAGCCCGATCGCGCAGGGAATCGAAGAGTACCAGACGGCGGCCCAGAGCCTGCTCGCCATAGTCGCCGGCCGGGTTTTCCGCTAGGTAGCGACCGTACCATTGTAGCGCGCTGGTCTCGGCCTTGCGCCCGGGGCGGGATTCGTCGAGGGTGCCGAGGAAGAAGGCGGCGTCTCGCGCCGCCACGGTTTGCGGGAAGCGCTGGCGCTGGGCCAAGAGCGCCCGCTGCGCCAGATCGTCCCTTCGGCGGTAGCGGGCGGCATCGGCGAGAGCGGCGAGGTCGGCACTGGTCGCGCTGGCGAGCACATCGTCGAGACCTCGGCGCGCGGCCTCATCCAGGATGCGCTGGAAGTCGCCGCGAGCCAGCGCCTGCGGCCAGGCCGCCGAGGACTCGGGGGCCATCGCTCGCGGCGCCGGCGCTGGGCGAGGGGCGCGCGACGACTCGCGCGGGGATATCGCCGGGCGCTCGCTGGAAGACGAAGGTGCAGGCGCGAGGTCAGCCGTGGGCACGGGCGCCGCGGGGGCCGCGGGCTGAGCCGGAGAGGCAGCGGGCGCCAAGGCGTCGAGCACGATTTGCCCGCTTTCCGCGCTGGCCAGGAGATGCTGGCCGGCGGAAACGGCGAGTCCCTGGCCGGCATTGGGTCCCTTCACCAAAACGCTGCCGTGGCGAATCCAGAGTTCCAGGACACTCGTTTCCGGGGTCCAGTTTATGTCGAAGGCTGTCCCCGTCACCAGAATTTGGTATGGCCCGGCCGCCAGTGACCAGCTCGCCCCGGGAAGATGCACGACTTGCGCAGACAGCCGGCCGTGCTCGAGCCGGATGCGCGCCCCCCGCGCGTCGATGGCCGTGACGCTCGCGCGCGCCTCGGCGGCCACGGTCACGCGAGAGCCGTCAGAGAACTCGATGCGCCCGGCTGAAGCGAGATCGGGAGCAGCGTGAGGCACGCCGGTTTCGTCGAGGACGCGGAAGGCAAGGCTGGGCGGCGTCTGGTTCAACCTGGGAGCCAGCAAGACGACGGCGGCCGCAGCAACGGCCAGGGCAAGGCCTAGGGCCAGGGTGTGTCTGGTGCGCAGCCGTCCCGAGAGCTTCACCTCAAGGCGGCTCCAGCCGGCCTGCTCGCGGGCGGACAGGTCGTCGGTGAGGGCGGCGCGGGCCAGGTTACAGAGGTGGCGAAGCGCGCGGTCCGAGGCTTGGGGCTCCAGGCTCTTCTTCATGGGGATTCCTCGTCGATTCCCGAGAGGTAGGCGGCCAGCCCAGGATCTCTGGCGATGTGGTGGTCGACCCGCGCGCGGGCGCGCACGAGCCGTCGCTTGGCTGTGGCCAGGGACACGCCCATGGCTGTGGCCACCTCGGTCAACTCCATGCCTTCGATGAAGCGCAAGACGAAGGCGATGCGGTCCTCGCTTCCGAGCCGGTCCAGGATGGCGTAGAGCCGAGAAACCGCCTGGCGCGCTTCCGGATTGGGATGAACCGTCTGCAGATTGGGGTCGATGTCTTGCTTCGCACCTAGGGTCATGCACCGTCGCACCCAGCGGCGACGCAGTTCGTGGCGCAAGGTGAGCGTCGTGATGGTGATGAGAAAGGCCGGCAGGGTTCTCGGGTCGCGCAGCGTCGGCAGTCTTTTGAACAGATTCAGGAAGACCTCCTGCACCAGATCCTCCACTTCATTTTGCTGGCCTAGCGAGCGGCGCAGAATGCGATAGACCAGCCGGGTATGGCGATCCCAGAGGACGCGGGGCGCGCGGGGATCCCCGTCCAGGATTGCGCGGACCAGGCCCGCGTCGTCGATCGCGGAAAGATCCGCGGCCGGCAGCACCAGGATCTTGGCGCCTTCTCTGGCCTGGCTATCGGTTTCGCTGCGCATGTCGTTCAATTGAAAGGTGCCCGTCCTCGCGGAAACCGGCTCAGGAAACAGGCCGTTCGGGGAACCGGCTCTTGCTACAGTAGCTGCACCCATCGGCCTCGGGCCAAGGAGGAGGAACCATTGCCTGCCACGGTGGGGCAACTTCGTTGAGCCGTTGAAGTGGCCAGGCGGCACATATGCGCGCGAGAGATGTCCACACGAGGATTCCATGACGAGTAGGCATTCGGGCAGCACACCACACATGGCGGTTGTGTGCCTACCCGCACGCGCCGCTGTCTTGGCAGCCGGCCAAGCGAAGGGGTCTAGAACGCAACCGGGGTCGCGAGTAGCTGGATCTCGTTGGCGGTGAGCGCGCGATTGTAGAGCGCCTCCTCGTCGATCCTGCCGGGAAACAGTTCAGTAACCACCGCCGCATTGCCATTGCCGCCCAGGATCACCGGCCTCGTGTCGCGGGGGAAAACCCCCGAGATCGACCGCGAGTTGACCTCGACGCCATTGACGTACAAGACCGCCAGGTTGCCGTCATAGGTTCCCGCCATGTGGGTCCAGGTCGTTTGCGCGACCTGTTGGCTGGCCTGCGGACGGGCGGCTGCGATGCTGGCCGAGAAACCGATGAACAGCGTGGGTGTCCCGTCCTGATACAGCGACAAGTGGTAGTACTGCTCGTCTGTGGTTCCAATCTGGCGCGACAGCGCCGTCCCATACCCATCGGCCACCGAAATCACGCCATCGAAGTAAACCCACGCGGAAACCGTAACCTGGGTGGTGATACTGTCGATGCTAGCGGAGTCTGCGACAGACGCGTATCCAATGCCATTGGTGTCCAGAGCCCCGTTCAGGCGTCCTTCAACCCAGGCCTGCGCTGGATCCAGACCCACCAGGGTACCGTCATTGCCGTTGCCGGAGGAGTCGTGCGCTACCTTGCTGCCGACGGGATCGTCGAAGTGCCACAAACCCACCAGTCCGGACAGCAGGCTCGCGGTGCTGGCAGCACCGGAGACATCGCCGGGGCTGCCGTCGAGAGAAGACGGATGATGGCCTCCGTCCGAGTAGAGGTCCACCAGGGTCAAGGTGCGTGGCGAGCAGGCCGCCAGGAACCCCAGCAGGATTAACGGCCTAGAAGCTGACGTGTAGCCCGACATTGGCCAGGACTCCGGGACGGGAAAATGATTTCGTGTCGGTATTGGCGATGCGAATCACCAGGGGTGGGACAGTCGCGTTGGCGTTCAACTCGGCGCCGAGCCAAAGCCGATTCGCGAGGCGAAGGTTCGCGGCAACTCCGGCCGCAGCCAGCGCGGACCAGGCGGCGCCCGAGCGCGCAACCGCTTGCGTTGGATCAGTCGTCGCGCCTTGGCCGCTCAAGTGTGCCACGCCCGCCGACGCGACGACGAACGACTGAACCCGCGCTCGCCGAAAGAAGGCCCAGGCCAGTCCCAGCAACCCGAGCTGACGGTGCACGGTGGCGGTTCCATAATCTCCGGTGAGCGTCATGGCCGGGCCAAGGCCGTCGATCTCGGCCCGTATTCCCAGCCCATGCGGCCACGTCACCATGGCCAGCAATGAGCCCATCCATTGGGGCGAAGGAAGCCCCACGTCCTGCTGCACGGCGATTCCCAGGCCAATCGTGACCTGCGGTCGATGAGATGACTGAGCCGTGTGGTCATGGTTGGCGGTGGCTTGCTGTGGCGCAGGCCACAGGCCGGTAAGGCTGACGCGGATCAGCTCGATCGCATTCACAGCCAACACCGCAGCGTCGTGGCTGATGTCGTCGCCCTGGACGGCCATTCGCAGGATGCTGGTTCGCCGTCCCACCCGATCTGAAACCCAGATGGCAATCGTGTGGCTCTCCGGATCGCCGATATGAGCAATGGCAAACGCGGCGACAGCGCGGGAATCCGGGGCCACGGTTTCGACCTGCGTCGTGGGATCCTGGCGTGGGTCGAGGGTGACAAACGTGGTTTGGAACTCGGCCGCGGTCAGCTCTCCGGTGACGCGGGCCAGCGCGGTGCGCGTCAGCTCGTCGACATCGGCCGGCCGCAGGACGATAACCAACCCGCGCGACGGCCGCACCCCAGGCAGGGCTCCCGAGCTGCTATCCACGCCGTCCGCCGTGAGCGCCAAAAGTGATACCAAGACGGGAGCAATGGAGAGCATGGACGTCCCGCATTTTCTGTTCACGGGCGGGACGAAGATTGAACTTGGCAGGCCGAACGGAAAAAGACAAGGAGCGAGGCTGATCCGCCTTCAGGCGCGATGTGGGACTTCTCCTCACTATGGCGACATTGGCCCACCCGCGTTCGGCCCGCAATTGCTGCGCGAAACTTGCTACACTAGACGCGGACACAGACCATTGGGCATGGGTCCGAATGGCTTGCCCCGGAAGTGAGAGGCATCCTTCAATGACAAGAGAACGTATTGTGCGCCCGGTTTCCAATGGTCCCGCAGGTCCGTGTGCAGGCTTCGTTTTCACCGCAATTTGGGTGCTCGCGGGAATTGGCTGCAGCAGCGCATCGATTAGCAGCACAGGCGGCACCGGAGGTGCAGTGGGAGGCACCGGCGCCAACGGCGGCACCGGAACGAACCGAGCCGGTGGAGCGGGCATCAATCTGTCCTCGGCCGCTGCGACCGGCGGCACCGGTGGTTCGAGCAAGGTCTGCAACGCTTCAAACACCTCCGGCTGCAAAGCCCAGAATCCCCCGGCGTGCGGCGACGGGATCAACCAGCCACCCGAGCAATGCGACGACGGGAACATGCTGCCCGGCGATGGTTGCAATGGTGTCTGCCAGGTCGAGCCCAACTGGACATGTCCCCCGGCGGGGGCTTGCACGCGAAAGGTCGTCTGCGGCGACGGCGTCATCGGCCCGGGCGAGGTTTGCGACGACGGCAACACCCTTGATGGCGACGGCTGCAATTCCACCTGCACGGTTCAGGATCCCGCCTACACCTGCATCGCCGGACAGCTCTGCACTCGCACTTCCCAGTGTGGCAACAAGCGCATCGAACCGGGCGAGAACTGCGACGACGGCAACACGGTGAGCGGCGATGGCTGCAGCAGCAGCTGTCAACTCGAAGCTGGTTGGGTCTGCCCGACGCCCGGTGCTGCCTGCAAGCCGGCCCCGCGGTGCGGTGACGGCATCGTCCAGCCCTCGCTGGGCGAGGTTTGCGACGACGGCAACACCAAGGATGGCGACGGCTGCTCGGCCGACTGCAAAACCAAGGGTGTGGGCTGCGTTTGCACCCCGGGCCAGTTGTGCGTCTGTCCGGTCGTCAAGTGCGGGGACGGCGTGATCGAGGGTAGCGAGAAGTGCGACGACGGCAACACCAATAGCGGTGATGGCTGCTCGTCGACGTGCACCATCGAGACCGGATATGCCTGTCCCTTTGTCAACGCCCCCTGCGTGCCAGATTGTGGCGACGGCATCGTGCTGGCGCCCATGGAACAATGCGATCCCGGCGTCCAGGCGCCAAACATGGCGCAGGCCTGCTCTTCCACCTGCAAGTGGAATCCCGGCTGGGCCTGCAGCGGTACCCCGCTGAGCTGCCACCAGACGGTGTGCGGCGACGGCAAGGTCGAGGGCACCGAGGCCTGCGATGACGGCAACACCCTGCCCAACGACGGTTGCTCGCCCACCTGCCACTTTGAGCCGACCTGCAGTGTGAGCACGGGCACCTGCACCTCGAAGTGTGGGGATGGGTTGGTCGTCGGCGAGGCGTGCGACGATGGAAACACCACCAACGGGGACGGCTGCTCGTCGACTTGCACGGTGGAGCCCGGCTACCAGTGCAGTCAGCCCGATTCCAACGCTCCCACCATGACCGTGCCGGTCACCTACCGCGACTTCCTGGTCGGCGGCGATTTCCACGCGGCCGACGTCTCGGGTAGCAACCCGGCCACGACCGGCCTGGTCCAGGGCACGCTCGACAGCGACGGCAATCCGGTCCTCGCCGGTGTGGGCGGCACCGGCGCGACTAGCGGGTGGATCACGAGTGCGGCCAGCTTCCACAATTGGTACCGGGACACGCCGGGAACCAACACCACCTACGTATCGACCATTCTTCTGCACAACAATGGCAACGGCGCCTTCGTGAACTGGTGGAAGGACAACCAAGAGTGGACGTCGTATTCCAACGTTCGCTGGTGTTCGGACGGAACCTGCACGAACTGCAACCCTCCGCCGTACGTGAACGACGGCACAATGCAGTGTTTTGCCGTGTGCGCGCCCTGGGGCACCGGCAACACGAATTCCTGCGTGGCCAGCGTGGCACTGGTCCCTGGAAACCCGCTGTTTTTCCCCCTCGACAACATACCGGGCATGATCACGCCGACCTCTGCCTATGCGACCGCCGAAACCCCGCCTCTATACAGCGGCGGCTGGGATGCCGAGCCAGGGACGCCCCAGCCTGTGCACAACTTCAGCTTTACCAGCGAGGTCCGCTACTGGTTCAGCTATTCGACGAGCAAACAATATACACTTGATTTCACGGGTGACGATGATGTCTGGGTCTTCATCAATCGCAAGCTGGCGGTGGACCTGGGGGGTATTCATACCCCGGTCGAGGGCACCATCGTGCTCAACGCGACTGGTGGCGGGGATGTCACCGTGACCCCGACCGAGGGAGCCACCTGTACCACGCAGGGCGTGGTTTCGACCTGCACGTCCAGCAAGAGCAGCGTCGATCTGGGCATGACGAACAACGGCGTTTACGAGATCGCCGTGTTCCAAGCGGAACGATGTTGGTACGGCTCGACGTACAAACTTACCCTGAGCGGCTTCAACGAGTTGCCGAGTGTGTGTGGGCCCATCTGCGGCGACGGTGTCGTGGAGCCCGGCGAACAATGCGACAATGGAACCGCGAACAATCTGGGCGGCTACAATCAGTGTGGCCCGAATTGCCTGCTCGGGCCTTATTGCGGCGACGGCGTCGTCAACGGACCCGAGCAGTGCGACAACGGCACCAACGACGACGACTACGGGGCCACTTCCGGCTGCGCGCCTGGTTGCAAGCTGCCGGCTCGCTGTGGTGACGGCATAGTGCAGGCTGATTTTGGCGAACAATGCGACAACGGTTCCGCCAACCTGACCACCACCGACCCCGAAGTTGGCTATGGGGGCTGCCTGGCAAACTGCCAGCGCGGCGACTACTGTGGCGACGGTATCAAGAATGGCACCGAGCAATGCGACGACGGTGTCAATGATGGCACCTACGGCACTTGCAATCCCGACTGCACGCTCGCTCCGAGGTGTGGCGATGGGGTGGTTCAGGCGGACTACGGGGAGCAGTGCGAACCTACCATGACGAATGACCCCAATTGCACAAGCGCTTGCCGGCTACCGGGCGGGTGCGGCGACGGCATTGTCGAGCCGCCCGAACAATGCGACGACGGGGCGCTATTCAATACGGGCGCCTATGGTGGCTGCGCCCCGAGTTGCATCTACGCCCCCCACTGCGGGGATGGGATTGTGAACGGACCCGAGCAATGCGACGAAGGGACGCTCCTCAACACTGGCTCGTACGGCGGCTGCACCGCGCAATGCAAGCTGGGTCCCTACTGCGGCGACGGCATCATCAACGGTCCCGAGGAATGCGACGACGGCGCCCAGAACGGCCTGGACAATTACTGCACGGCCTCGTGCAAGAACGTCGTCTACCTTCCCTCCTGATTGGGGGTGCAGCGCGCTGGTGGAGACACCGCATGGCTGCTACCCATCCGTCTTCAGGTCTTCCGCGATCGTCGCAAACTGCTCCAGCGCGGCTTCGAGGTCGGCGGTGATGTCGGCGGCGATGACCTCCGGCGCGGGGAGGTTGGCGGATTCCTCCAGGGCCTCGTCCTTCAGCCAAAAGATGTCGAGGTTGAGCTTGTCGCGTTTCGTCAGCTCCTCCTAGGTGAAGGACTTGAAACGCTCGGTCTCCCGGCGGTCGCTGCGGTTCTTGCGGTTGAAGCAGGCGACGAAGTCGTCCAGATCGCCGCGTTTGAGGGTATTTTCCTTCAGCGTGAAGTGCAGGTTGGTGCGCAGATCGTAGATCCACAGCTTCTGCGTCCAGGGCTTTTCCTTGGTTCCGCAAACGCCGTAGAAGAGCCGCATATTCTCGATGTTCTGGACGGAAAAGCCGCGCCCAAGACGTGCGGTGAGGTCGGAGGCCAGCCGCTTCAAGAGCTGCTCGCCGTAGACGGCCCGTTTTGCGCCACCTTGCTCGAATTCGACGATGCGCCGGCCAACCTCCCAGTATGTCGCCGTCATGAATGCATTGACGGCGCGAGCGCTGGCGCGGCGAGCGGATTCCAGCAGCTCGCTGACACCGCCGAGCAAGTCCGAATAGGTACGCGTTGCCACGATGTCCTTCGGGCATGAAGCGCTTGCCGACATGTTAACCCATCGCTACAAATCCATGCTGGCTTTCGCCGGAATGCGCGGGGCACGCACGTACGCCCCGCGCCGCCACCAATAACCTTAGTAGGCGGGACAGGGATTGTCTTCCACCGAACCGTACGGGCCTTCCGGGTGTTCATCGAAAGGTCGATCTCGATCTCGGCAAGATCGGCGGCGTCGCCCGCCGTGACCTCAATTGGCCTTGGGGCGGTTGCGCCGCTAGTACTCGGCGAGTGCGCCGAGGTGGAGGCCCGGATCCGGACGCCGGGCTGGGCTCTTGCGAGCCGAAACGCCCGCAGGTCGAGGTGTCCCGGCCGTCGCTCTGCCTCGCAGCAGCTCGATGTGCCGTCGCGGAGGTTCGCCAAAGAGCCGCCGGTACTCGCGGCTGAACTGGGACGGGCTCTCGTAACCGACCCGGAAGCTGGCCTCGGCCGCGTCCAGCGCTTCGGCCAGCATCAGGCGACGCGCTTCATGCAAACGAAGGTGCTTCTGGTACTGAAGCGGGCTCAACGCCGTAAATGCTTTGAACTGATGATGAAGAGCCGAGACGCTCATGCCCGCTTGCTTGGCCAGGGCCTCCACCCGCAACGGCTCGGTGTAGTGGCCCTTGAGCCAGCTCAACGCACGCGTGAGCCGGTGCGCCTGTCCTGCTCGGGCGATAACTTGCCTCAGCCGCTGCCCAGCCGGGCCGATCACCAGGCGATAGGTGATCTCCCGGCGCAAAAGTGGCGAGAGAACCACGGCATCCTGCGGGCTATCGAGGATGTCGACGAGGCGGCACACCGATTGGATGAGTGCTGTGTCCAGCTTGCCCACGGCGAGGGCGCGAGCCGTTGCCACTGGCTGCCGGGCCGTATTCATCTGGGCCACGACTTCGCTCACGTCGCCGAGGTCCAGCAACAGCTTCAGTCCCAGATAGGGCATCCGGGCAGTGGCTCCCACGATCTGGGCCATGGCCGGCACGTCCGCAGCGATGAGCAAGTACTTCGTGGCGTCGTAGCGAAATTCGCGACCGGCGAGTGTTACCCGCTTCGAGCCCTGCGCGATCACGCAGAGTGCAGGCTCATACAGGATGGCGGCTGGCGCCGGATCGGCGGAGCGCCGATACAGCGTGAGCCCGTCGACTGCCGTTGGATAATTGCCGTCGACGCCACCGGTCTGGCGCTCGATCAGCTGCGCAAGATTGAGGGACGCTTCCATGGCTTGTGCACCTAGCTTGCAGGATTAGGCAAGAAGTGTCGAGGACCGTGTGATGTCAGGCGTTGGCACGTGCGCTAGCTTGGCAACATCGAAATCAGGAGGAAGCGGAAGATCGACCCGGGTAAGGTTTTCGACTTGAAGCTGCCCCTCGACCAGGTGGCAGAGGGGTATCGAGCCATGCACGAACGGCGGGCAATCAAGACGTTACTGCGACCGCAACCAACGAACGCATGAGAGGAGAAATCATGGAAAAACGAAAACTGGGGAGAAGCGGCTTGGAGGTCTCTGCTCTGGGCCTTGGCTGCATGGGCATGAGCTTCGGTTATGGACCGCCTGCCGACCGGCAGCAGATGATCGCGCTCATTCGGGCGGCCGTCGAACGCGGCGTCACCTTCTTCGACACCGCGGAGGCGTACGGGCCGTACATCAACGAAGATCTCGTCGGCGAGGCGCTGGCACCTTTCCGCGGCCAAGTCGTCATCGCGACCAAGTTCGGATTTGCTTTTGATGCATCCGGGAAGCAGACCGGCCTCGACAGCCGTCCCGAGCACATCAAGCTGGTCGCGGAGGCTTCGCTCAAGCGGCTCAAGATCGACGCCATCGATCTCTTCTATCAGCACCGCGTGGATCTCGACGTCCCCATCGAGGACGTGGCTGGCGCGGTCAAGGATCTGATCCAGCAGGGCAAGGTCAAGTACTTCGGGTTGTCCGAGGCGGGTGCCGGGACTATCCGGCGAGCGCATGCGGTGCAGCCCGTGACGGCGCTGCAGAGCGAGTACTCGCTGTGGTTCCGCGAGCCCGAAAGCGAGACGCTTTCCGTGCTCGAAGAGCTAGGCATCGGCTTTGTTCCGTTCAGCCCGCTTGGCAAGGGCTTCTTGACCGGCAAGATCGACGAGAAGACTAGCTTCGCCAAGTCGGACTTTCGCAACGTGGTTCCCCGGTTCGACGCCGAGAATCGCAAGGCGAACCAGGCCATAGTCGATTTGCTCGGCAAGATCGGCGCCAAGCTGCATGCCACACCCGCTCAGATTGCCCTGGCATGGCTGCTCGCACAGCGGCCGTGGATTGTTCCCATTCCGGGCACGACGAAGCTCCAGCGCCTGGACGAGAACCTCGGCGCCACCTCGGTGAACCTGACCGCCGAGGATCTGCAGGAGATCGACGGCGCCGCGGCCAACATAAAGGTGCAAGGTGCCCGGTATCCCGAGCACTTGCAGAAGCTGGTCGGTCGATAACGGAGGAGGAGCGATGGCGATTCGAGCAGACGCAGCCAAGAACCACGACGAGCTCTTTCCACGACAGAGGTCGGAACTGCAGAAGACCGACCCCGAGCTGATCGAAATCTTCGACAACTGGGCGTTTGGCGACGTCATCGCCGACTCGCCGATGGACGTTCGCACCCGCTTGCTGATGCAACTGGGAGCTATCATCGCCTGCCACGCCACCCGCGAGTACCGGGTCATGCTCGGCGCTGCCCTGGAGGTCGGCGTGACGCCCGTCGAGATCAAGGAGGTGGTCTATCAGGCGGTTCCCTACCTCGGGATGGCGCGTGTCTATGACTTTCTCGACATCACAAACCAGGTCCTCGTCGAAAGAGGGGTCGCCTTGCCGCTTCCGCCCCAGTCGACCACGACCGTGGAGACTCGGCTGGACAAGGGCATGGAGGCACAGAGGCGACTCTTCGGCGACGGCATCGACCGGCTCTACGCGGAGTCGCCGAAGGACCAGCTTCACATCCAGCGATACCTGACCGCCCACTGCTTCGGTGACCACTACACGCGTGCCGGCCTCGACCTCGCCAAGCGAGAGCTGCTGACCTTCTCGATGCTCGCGGCGCTAGGCGGTTGCGAGCCGCAGCTCGCGGCGCACGTCGTGGCCAACCTCGCGGTCGGTAATGACCGAAAGACTTTGGTGGCCACGGTTTCCCAGCTCTTGCCCTTCATCGGCTATCCGCTCACGCTCAACGCTCTCAAGATGATCAATCAGGGCGCCACGCAATGACGAACGTTCTCATCCTGGGCGCCAACGGCCAGCTCGCCCGCAATACCACGCCCGTCTTTCTTCGCGACACCGACGCCCGCCTGACCTTGTATTTGCGGCTGTCGAACAGGCTCCAGAATCCGAATCCCAAGCGAGTGACCATCGTCGAAGGCGACGTGCTCGACCGCGAGGCTCTCGAAGCCGCGATGCGCGGACAGCACGTCGTCTACGCGAATTTGGTCGGAGACATGAAACGCCAGGCCGAGCACATCGTCGCCGCCATGTACGCGACCGGCGTGAGGCGCCTCATTTTCATCAGCTCGATGGGGATCTACGGCGAAGTGCCGGGAGAGAAGTATCGCAGCGTTCTTGATCCCTATCGGGACTCGGCTGCCATCATCGAGGCATCCGACCTCAACTACACGATTCTCCGGCCCGGCTGGTTCACCCACGACGACGAGGTCTCGTACCAGATCACGCAGAAAGGGCAGCCGTTCGAGGGACACGACATCTCCCTGAACAGCCTGTCCGACCTGATTGTGAAGTTGGCGATTACTCCCGGCATGGAAAGCCGTCGCAGTCTTGGGGTGAGCCGAACCAAGTAGCGACA
>Ga0181533_1005440_pt1 | contig 12207 bp, 10 predicted proteins | sample PEATcosm2014_Bin_45_FD_119772 | JGI IMG/M metagenome (GOLD analysis project Ga0181533, IMG submission 119772) | Peatland microbial communities from MTU Mesocosm Facility, Houghton, MI, USA - PEATcosm2014_Bin11_60_metaG | ecosystem: Environmental > Terrestrial > Soil > Wetlands > Peat | place...
GACAGCCGTCTGATGGAGCGAGTGCGGTGCCCGCGGGCGGGATTTGTAACCCCGCACCCGGGCGGCCCTGGACACCGGTCGGCCGGCACAAGGACCGGTCTACGCGGAGCGCGTTAGACTGAGGCAGGCGGATGCGGGCGGAAGCCCGCCCGAGCCGGGTCTCAGGAAACCCGGCCCGGGGCTGAGCCAATGCTGGTTGCGACCGGCGTGGCGAGTGCCGCGGTGGAGCGCCGAGAGGCGAGCGTGCCCCCTCCCTAGCCTCCGCCGCAAGCGGGGGAGGAGGGAGAAAAGGGCGCGCGGCCGCATCCGATGATGCGGCAATGGTTGGTGCGCCTGTCGGCGCTCCGCCTCCCCTCGTTTATGAGGAGAGGAAAGAATCAAACAAAACTCGGGCGCGGCTGCGTCGCGAGAACGATTAAGCGTGCTTGGCGCTCCGTCATCCTGAGGTGCGAGCGCAGCGAGCCTCGAAGGATGAGCGGCTGAGGCGCCAACCGAAATCGGGCTTGCCCGATTTCAGAATATCGATTGTCCAAGTCGGCTACAGCCGACTTGGATGCTGTCGCCCCAGCGAAATCGGCTTTCGCCGATTTCGACGATTGACGAGTCAAGTCGGCAGGGGCCGACTTGGTTGGCGCGGCATTGGCGCGCACCTCACGGTGACGGATTACAATTCACGCCCGCGCGTATTTGCCGCGGTTGAAGAAGCGGTCTTTTTGATCCTCGGACGCGGTGTCGCGGTTCGATTTGATGGCGCCGACTTTGGCGAGCGCGGCTTTCACCGCCGGCCGTTCGTCGATCGCCTTGAACCAGCGCGCGAGGTTCGGATTGTCCTCCCATTTCACGCCCTGGGCGTCGTGATTGCGCGCCCACGGGAAGGTGGCGATGTCGGCGATGGAATAGTCTGCGCCGCCGAGATAGGGCGTCTGCTCGAGCCGCTTTTCGATGACTTCGTAGAGCCGTCGCAGCTCGGTCTGATAGCGGTCCATCGAGTAGGAATTGTCCTTGTCCTTCGGCGCGAACAGCTTGAAATGAGTCCACTGTCCGAACATCGGTCCGACGCCGGTGAGCTGAAACATCAGCCATTGCAGCACGTCGTATTTCTTGACCGTGTCCTTGGGCAGGAACTGCCCGGATTTTTCGGCGAGGTAGAGCAGGATCGCGCCGGACTCGAACACGGTGTAGGGCTTGCCGCCCGGGCCGTCGTGATCGACGATCGCCGGAATTTTCGAGTTCGGATTGATCTTGATGAAATCCGGGCTGTACTGTTCGCCCTTCCATACGTCGACGAAATGCTCCCGATAGGGCAGCTTTGTTTCTTCAAGCATGATGTAGATTTTCTGCACGTTCGGGCTGGTCAAGGCGTAAAGGTCGATCATGGCAATGTCCTTGGGCTTTCGGGGAAGGCGCGAAACTATCGACCCGGGCCGCGTCCGGCAAGATGCCGTGGCGGCGGCTCGGCGCGGCGCGGCTGCGCCAAGCGTTTGTGTGCCATGCCCTTGTGTTCCGTCACCGTTGCCGCGTAGGCTTGGCCACGTTACTCAGAAGAATTAGAAGAATACGCCAAACGGGGAGACCACACATGCAGCGCTGCCGACGTGCCCTTGCCGGTCTGGTCCTGTCCGCCATAGCGCTGGCTGGAGTCGCTGCCGCGGCGCATGCCGCCGACGACTATCCTAATCGCCCGATCCGGTTGCTGGTCGGCTATCCGCCCGGCGGAACGGTCGACATCTGCGCGCGCATCATGGGCCAATATCTGTCCGAGCATCTGCAGCAGCAATTCGTGGTCGAGAACAAGCCCGGCGCCGGCAACAATCTTGCGACCGAAATCGCCGCCCGCTCCGCGCCTGACGGCTACACCCTCTTCCTGGCCAACCCGGCCAATGCCATCAACGCGACGTTATATAAGAATCTGGCCTTCAACTTCATTGCGGACATGGCGCCCGTAGCGGGCATTATCCGCGTGCCTAACGTCATGGAGATCAATCCGAATGTGCCGGCGAAAACCGTGGCGGAATTCATTTCCTATGCCAAGGCCAATCCCGGCAAGGTCAATCTGGCTTCGTCGGGGATCGGCACCTCGGTGCATCTGTCCGGCGCCTTGTTCATGATGATGACCGGCGTCGAACTCGTCCACGTGCCTTATCGCGGTGCGGCACCGGCGCTGACCGACCTGATGGGCGGTCAGGTTCAGGTGATGTTCGACAATCTGCCATCGTCGATTGCCTATATTCGCGACGGTCGCTTGCGCGCGCTCGGCGTGACGACGGCGACCCGCAATCCGGCTTTGCCCGATGTACCGAGCGTCGGCGACACCGTGAAAGGCTACGAAGCGATCGCGTTTTTCGGTCTGTCGGCGCCGAAAGGCACGCCGCGCTCTGCTATCGATAAACTGAACAAGACGGTGAACGAGGCGCTCGCCGACCCCGCGATGAAAGCAAAGCTCGCCGAGCTCGGCGGGGCCTTGATCCCCGGCACGCCCGAGGATTTCGGCAAGCTCGTCGCCGATGAAACCGCTAAATGGGCGCCGGTCGTCAAGGCCACGGGCGCCACCGCGGAGTGAGCCCTGAACATTCCGAGGGGACGAAGACGATGTTGACGGTCGCGCGCGTTCTCCTGACCTTGACCGTGATGGGCTATAGCGTGGCGACCATCAAGGCCGATTTCAACAAAACCCACGCCACCAATCCGGCGTGGACGCCGCACGGGCGCTTTCACGTCGTGTGGCAGATTCTGTCCTATAACGGCATCGGCTTGATCGCACTTTACCTGATCTGGTCGGGCGGACCGGACGCGTACCGACACCTCGTGCTCGCGGCGGCGTTCAGCGTCGTCATTTATGGCGCTTTCTTCGCGGCGGCGTTCGCCCGGCCGCTCTTCAAGGGAAGCCTTTACGACCAGAACGGCTATCTGCCGTTCAAGCCCCCGTTCGGTCCGCAGCATTGGCGCTGGGATGCGAACGTCACCGTGTTCACGATCCTGTCGGCGATTCTGGCTGCGGCGATCGTGGCCCTGGCGGCCGGCTAAAGCATGTCCCGCAAAAGTGGCGATCGGTTTTGCGAAAAGGACATGCTAAAACAAATAGCTGGAGCGGGATGAAGATTCGAAGAAAAGTCATCTTGCTCTAGCGGTTTCGCCATGACAATCGCATCACAACATGACCTCGCATAACAAAAAATCGCCCGAACAGCTGCGCAGCTATCGCTGGCTCGGCAAGAACGATCTGCGCTCGTTCGGCCATCGCTCGCGGCTGCGCCAGCTCGGCTACGACCGCGCTGACTGGGTCGGCAAGCCGGTGATCGGCATCATCAATACCTGGAGCGACATCAACGCCTGCCACGGCCATTTGCGCGATCGCGCCGAGGACGTGAAGCGCGGCGTCTATCAGGCCGGCGGGTTCCCGATCGAGTTGCCGGCGATGTCGCTTGCCGAGCCGATGGTCAAACCGTCGACCATGCTCTACCGCAACTTCCTCGCCATGGAGTGCGAGGAGTTGTTGCGCAGCCATCCGATCGACGGCGCGGTGCTGATGGGCGGCTGCGACAAGACCACGCCCGGACTCATCCTGGGAGCGATCAGCATGGGCATTCCGGCGATCTACGTGCCGGCGGGGCCTATGCTGCGCGGCAATTGGCGCGGTCAGGTGTTAGGTTCGGGTTCGGATGCCTGGAAATATTGGGACGAGAAGCGCGCCGGGCGCATCGGCGACGAGGAGTGGAACGAGATCGAAGGCGGCATTTCGCGCTCGTTCGGCACCTGCATGGTGATGGGCACGGCCGCCACCATGATGGCGATCGCCGAGGCTCTCGGCTTCGCCTTGCCCGGCGCTTCGTCGATCCCCGCGGTGGACGCCAATCATCCGCGCATGTGCGCGGCCGCCGGCCGCCGCGCCGTCGACATGGTCTGGGAGGACCTGACGCCGCAGAAGATTCTCAACTCTGCGGCTTTCGACAACGCCATACGCGTGCACATGGCGCTCGGCGGTTCGACCAATGCCATCATCCACGTCATCGCCATGGCGCGTCGCGCCGGCATTCCGCTCGACATGGCCCGCTTCGACCAGCTTTCGCGCCAGGTGCCGGTGATCGCCAATATCACGCCGTCCGGCAAATATCTGATGGAGGATTTTTTCTATGCCGGCGGCTTGCGCGCATTGATGGGCGAGATGCGGGAAATGCTCGATCTCGGCTGCATCACCGTCAGCGGACGCCCGCTCGGCGATGGCATTGCCGGCAGCAAGGTGCACGTGCCCGACGTCATCCGTTCGCTCAAACAGCCGCTTTATCCGGAGGGCGCCACCGCCGTGCTCACCGGCAATCTGGCGCCGCGCGGCTGCGTGATGAAGCCCGCCGCTGCGGAGAAGCGACTTTTGCGTCACCGCGGCAAGGCCATCGCCTTCGAGAACTACGAGCACATGGCGCGCGAGGTCGATCGCGACGACCTCGATGTCACGCCCGACCATATCCTGGTGCTGAAGAACGGGGGACCGAAGGGCGGCCCCGGCATGCCGGAATGGGGCCAATTGCCGATTCCGAAAAAGCTCCTGAAAGCCGGCGTCCGCGACATGCTGCGCATTTCCGACGCGCGCATGAGCGGCACGAGCTACGGCGCCTGCATTCTCCACGTCGCCCCGGAAAGCTATGTCGGCGGCCCGCTCGCTTTGGTGCAGACCGGCGACGAGATCGAAGTCGATGTCGCCGCGCGGAATATTCATCTGCATGTCGGCGACGATGAACTGGCGCGCCGGCGCGCCGCCTGGAAAGCGCCAGCGCCGCCTTATCCGCGCGGCTACGGCGCCATGTTCATGACCCATATCGGCCAGGCCGACGAGGGCTGTGATTTCGATTTTCTCGAGGGCCAGGCGCCGATCGCGGAGCCGGAGATTCATTGACGCCGTCTATTGCAAACCGCCGCTTCCAGGTCGTTGCGGCGGTCCGCGTTCAATTCGATTGAATGCTTAAGAACTTTATTATCCACGCTATGAATTTCGCTTCATAGGTTTGATCGGGTTCAAGCGAGTGTTCACCGATCGAGCTTAGTTTCTCAGTGGCGCAGCAAAACACGGTCCGAAGCGACAGATGCGCAAATTTACGTCGCTGTTCTGGCGGAGCTTGCCGCGGGGGCTTCCGTTTGCAGACGACAATCCGGAGGTGGTCACGCGCGATCTCGTCAGCAAGTCTTCCGGCGGCATGACCATCCGCGACGACGGCGCGCACAAACTTACCGAGCGGGTGAAGGGCGCAAGTCCACAAATCGCCCTCGGCACCGCACGCCGCCAAGCCGGCTCGCGATGCATCATGGCCCTGGTGCGCTCGCATTGCCCGTTGATCGATTTAGCACACGTCGCTGCAACAGTGAGCCATCCGGCATGCATCCTGATGCAGAGGTGAATGCGTTGAGGAGGATACGATGGATCGGACAATCGCACGGCATCGCTTAACCACGCAACTTCGCCGTTCCCAGGTGAATTCCTCCGTCATTAGACAGTGGAAACATGTTGCTTGGATTGTCGGAAACCGGATGACGGCGTTTGCAATAGTGCTGGCTTGGTTCACCGTGTGGCCTCTATGCGCATATGCGCAGGGTACCCCAGTGGAAGCGAAGGCGCTCGCTGAACGAGCCGCGGCGCATATGCTCGAAGTCGGCCCGGAGCAGGCTCTCCGCGACTTCAATGATCCTGACGGAACGTTTCGCGACCGCGATCTCTTTGTCGTCACGTATGATCCGGAACGTAAGGTGGCTTCAGCGATTGGCGTGAAGGCTTATCTTGGCCGCGACGCGACGGGTTTCGTCGACGCCGACGGCAAGGAGTTCGGCAAGGAAATCATCGCGACCGCCGAGAAATCAGGCACGGGATGGGTGGAGTACCGCATGACGAACCCTATAACCATGAAAGTGGAGTTGAAGACTTCTTACGTGATCAAGGTTGGGGATTACATTGTCTTCGTCGGAGCCTATCGTCCGTAGGACTGGACATCATGAAGTTACGCCCACTGAGGGACATACCTATTACCTTCAAGGTATTCTTGGCTCCGGCGCTGCTGCTATGCGCGCTTCTGCTTCTCGCCGTGGTGGCCATTGTCGATTTGCAAAATGCCAAGTTACGTGTTCGCGAATTGAGCGAAGGCGCGTTCGAAACGTTTCGTCTCACTGTCGCGGCCAAGGACGCCGCTTCTGTGGTGCAGGTACGTCTGCTCGATGCGATTTTGGTGTCCGCAACTGAAGTTGACAAAGCGAGGGTGGCGCCGCGAATTGCCGCGGTGGAGCAAGCGTCCGAACGGGCTCAGGCCCGCTTCGATGCACTTTATAATTGGCTCGGCACCACGTCGTCGGGTGCAGTCAAGCTACGCGGGGCACTGCAAGCGTATCTCCTGCCGCTGGGCGAGGTGCTGCATATTGTCCGGGACGACCCGGCAAGCGCATGGATCATTGTCAATGAAGTCAGGCGGAGCTTCGCGCAACTCAACGATGACCTCGCGCAATTCCAGGCGGGTGCAAATGCGCTGCGCCAGTCGTCTTCGCGGCAGGCAATCGAGGACGCGGCGACAGCCGACTCCGTCTTTTTCGTGATCGTGGTAATCACGGTCGGTTTTTCCGTTTTGGTTACGGTGCTCGCAGCGCGCTCGATCACAGCGCCGATTATTCGTTTGACCCAAGCAATGGGCGATCTGGCGGCTGGGAATCTCGAGGTTTCCGTACCGGAGCTGAATCGCCGCGACGAGGCCGGAATGATGGCCGCGGCGATGGAGGTGTTCAAGGAAGGATTGATCGAGGCGAACCGCTTGCGTGCGGAACGCGACATTGCACGCGTCCGCGAGCTGCAGCATGTCAAGCAACTTGCCGAAGAAGCCGAAGTCGAGCGCCAGCGCCTCGACGCCGCGCTGACCAACATGTTGCAGGGTCTTTGCATGTTCGATGCCGATCAGCGGTTGCTTGTTTTCAACCGCCGTTTCGTCGAATTGTTCAAAATTCCAGCCGATAAGATGACCGCGGGCATGCCGATGCGCGAAGTGATGCAGTTGGCGCAAGGCGTCGACAAGAACCCGGAAGCCGCCGGCGACGCGCAAGCCGGATTGCTGGCCGAACCGCGGAGCGGCTCGGTCGTCACGACCTTGGCTGACGACACCGTCATTTCGATTGCCCATCGTCCCATACCGGACGGCGGCTTCATCGCTACTTTCGAGGACATCACCGAGCGGCTGCGCAGCGAGGAGCGAATCCGGCACCTGGCGCATTTCGACGCTCTCACCGATCTGCCGAACCGCGTATCGTTCTACGCGCGGACGGGCGAGGTGCTGCGCCACCTGCGGCGCGCCGAATCCGTCGGCGTGTTGAGCCTCGATCTCGATCATTTCAAGAACGTCAACGACACGCTCGGCCATCCCATCGGCGATCTTCTGTTGAAGGCGGCGGCCGAGCGCATGCGCAGTTGCGTCCGCGACGAAGATATCGTGGCCCGACTGGGCGGCGACGAATTCGCCATCGTGCAGGTTCCGTCGGCGCAGCCGCCGAATGTTCCAGCCCTCGCCACGCGGCTCATCGATGTAGTCGGGGCGCCTTATGATCTCGATGGCCATCAAGTGGTCGTGGGTACCAGCGTCGGTATCGCTATTGCTCCGGCCGACGGCCGCGACCCCGACGTCCTCATGAAGAACGCGGATCTTGCCCTCTACCGCGCCAAAGCCGACGGCGGCGGCACCTATCGCTTCTTCGAGCTTGAAATGGATTCCCGCATGCAGGCGCGCCGGGCGCTCGAATTGGACCTCCGCAGGGCGGTGATCAAGGGCGAGTTCGAGCTCTATTATCAGCCGATCGTCGACGTCAAAACCGAGCATGTCACCAGTTGCGAAGCTCTGCTCCGATGGCATCACCCCGAACGCGGGATCGTCTCGCCGCTGGAATTCATTCCAGTCGCAGAAGAGACCGGCCTGATCGTGCCAATGGGAGAGTGGGTATTGCGCCAAGCCTGTGCTGAGGCGGTGTGTTGGCCGCAGGATGTTACGGTGGCCGTGAACCTCTCTCCGGCACAATTCAAGAGTCGGGCCTTGGTGCAGACCGTCATCGGCGCACTGGCGAGTTCGGGTCTTGCGGCGGATCGGCTCGAGCTGGAAATTACCGAGCTGGTTCTGCTGGAGGAAAGCGAGGGTGCCTTTGCCATTCTGCATCAGCTTCGTGATCTTGGCATCAAGATCGCGATGGATGACTTCGGCACCGGCTATTCGTCGCTGGGCTATCTGCGAAGCTTCCCATTCGACAAGATCAAGATCGACCAATCCTTCATCCGTGACTTGCCCATGAAGGAAGACAGCGTCGCGATCGTCCGCGCTGTGGTCGGGCTGAGCAGTAGCTTAGGGATCACGACGACTGCCGAGGGCGTGGAGACCCGGGCACAACTCGACAGTCTCAGACGCGAAGGCTGCACGGAAGTCCAGGGCTTCCTGTTTTCCGAGCCGAAGCCGGCCGAACATATCCGCGGATTGCTTGCGGCGTCCGACAATGTCCCGGCGGTCGCGTGAGCCGTCAGACGTCGCGCGCGGTGCGGTCGGTGTCGCGGCGCGCAAAGGTCATCTGGCAAAGGTCATCTGCATGTCGGCGACGATGAACTGGCGCGCCGGCGCGCCGCCTGGAAAGCGCCTCCCCGCATTATCCACGCGGCTACGGCGTCATGTTCATGACCCATATCGGCCAGGCCGACGAGGGCTGCGACTTCGACTTTCGCGAAGGCCATGCGGCGATCGCCGAGCCGGAGAGTCATTAGGGCGCGGATTCGTGGACGGCCGAGACGCGACGCCCCGCCATCGGCCTGGAACCAAGATCGGAGGAATCCCACATGTTGTCAGAAAAGCAGCAGGCAATGGTAGCGCTGTTCGAGAAGCACGTCGGTGCCGAGCTTGCCGGCGATCTCGACACCACGATGGCGACCATGAGCGACGATCCTCATCTCAACCACGTCCCCACCATGGCGGGGGGCGTCGGCCGGGACGGTGTCCGCGCCTTCTATCGCGATCATCTGGTCGGCAAGTTCTTTCCGCCGGATGTGACGATGGCGAGCGTGTCGCGGACCGTCGGAGAGGATCGGGTCGTCGAGGAACTCTTCATCAGTTTCACCCACACGACGGTCATCGACTGGCTGCTGCCGGGCGTGGCGCCGACCGGGAAAGCGGTCCAGATGGCAGTGGCCGTGATCGTCGGCTTTCACGGTGATAGGATTTCCCACGAACACATTTACTGGGATCAGGCCGGTGTGCTCGTGCAGATCGGGTTGCTCGACCCCGCCGGTCTGCCCGTGACCGGGGCCGAAAGCGCCCGCAAGGTGATGAACCCGAAGCTGCCGGCCCGCGTCTTCTGAGCGAGCCGAGTCTCACCCGGAACGGACCTCGCCCCCGATCCGATCGGACAATCAGCTCCGCGACGGCGCCTTCCAGATGCCGCGCTCCTGCATCAGCCGAACCTGGCGGTCGATCACGTCGCGTTTGTAATCGGCGTGACGGCCGGGAATTTTGTCGGCATAGAGATTCTTCGGATAGATCGGCTGCTCGTAGATGATCTGCGCCAATTCGGTGCGGATGTCCTTGACCCAGTTGGTCACCTGGGAGCTTTGCCGATGGTGCCGCAGCGCTTCGATATTGATCGGGCCGGCGACGAAGGTCGAGCCGTTGGTATCGCGCTGCTTGCCGACCAGCGCGCCGCGATAGTCGACGATCATGGACTGGCCGCCGCCGGCATCGATCGGTGTCTCGCTGTCGGTGTGGAGGTGGTAACCGCCGATGTTGGGCGCGACGACGTACATGTTGTTCTCGAGCGCCCGCGCCCGATTGGTGATTTCGAAAAAGTCGTTCTCGGTGAACGGCGCCGGCAGCGAGGCGCGATACACCACTTCGGCGCCGTTGAGCGCCAGGCCGCGGCCGTTCTCCGGGTAGCTGCCCTCCATCGCCATCATGATGCCCAGTCGCCCGATGGCGGTGTCGACGACCGGCCAGAAGGCTTGCAGGGTGCGGCCGTATTTCTCCACCCACCAGTCGAACACGTCGTGCGGCGAGACCGAGCGCTCGCACGGCAAGAGCGCCGATATCTTGTAGTGCTTCAAGATGACGGCGCCGTCCGGATCGACGATGAAGCCGGCATTGAAGAAGCGGTCCGGCCAGTCCTCGTGGCGCGCCTTGGCTTGCGCCATGATGAAAACGCCCCACTTGCGGGCAAGCCGGCCGATGCGGTCGGTCTCCGGACCGGGAATGTCGATCGCGCAGGTGCGCGCGAATTCGGAATGATCGGGGTCGAGGACCTCGTCGTTGAACCCCTGCAGCGCGCCCTCCGGGATTGCGATCAGGCGAACGGGGATGTCGAGGTTCGACAGCCAGTACGCCGCGTGGGTGAGGCTTTCCAGGTGCTCGAGATTTTTCTCTATCTCCTCGCGCCGCCGAATGCCCCAGAAGCTGGGGATCAGCCCCACCGCCGTATAGGGTTCGATCATGTTCGCATCCTCCAAAAGCCGTCTGGCAACCGATAGGGGATCGAGCAGAAGCTGCCCTGAAGCTTCGCGTGGCGTCAGCTTAACCCGCCGGTTTCTGTTCGCCCAACGCTAAAATCGAACCAAAGCGCCCACGACCGGGACGGAGTGGGCTGCCACTTCGATTTTCTCCAAGGCCAGGTGCCGATTGAGGAGCCGCAAATCTATCGACTCCCTCTCCCCCCATAGCGCGCGCGGGGAGAGGTGAATCTCACCCCGCTGGAAGCACCACGGCGCGACAGTCGCCCAGCCCGATGCGCGGATAGCCGGGCTTCGAGCAAAAGCCGCGGAAGATGATCTCGTCACCGTCCTCGATGAAGCCGCGCTTCTCGCCGCTCGGCAGCGTCAGCGGCTCCGAGCCTCGCGCGGTGAGTTCGAGGAGGCTGCCCCAGCTCGATCGATCAGGTCCCGAAATGGTTCCCGAACCGATCAGGTCGCCGACCGCGAGATTGCAGCCGTTGCTGGCATGATGCGCGACCATCTGCGCTACGGTCCAATACAGATGTGCCGACGATGTTCGGGTCAAAGGCATCGGTGCGATGCCCTGACGCCGCATGGTTTCGGTCGACATCAGGGCCTCGAGCGTGACGTCGAGACCGCCATGCGCGCGGTCGTCGGCATCGTCGAGATGCGGCAACGGCGCGGGATCGCGCTCCGGCCGCGCAAAAGCCGTCGTGTGAAACGGCAGCAACGCCTCCGCCGTCACCACCCACGGCGAGACGGTGGTGGCGAAGTTCTTCCCTAGAAACGGTCCAAGCGGCTGGTATTCCCAAGACTGCACATCGCGCGCCGACCAGTCGTTGAGCAGACAGTAGCCGAATATATGCTCGGCCGCCGTGGCGACCGGAATTGGCTCGCCGAGTTCGTTGGGCGTGCCGATGTAAAAGCCGAGCTCGAGTTCGAAATCGAGATGGCGTGAAGGGCCGTAGCTCGGCACCGCCTCGTTCGGTCCCTTGCGCTGGCCGCGCGGTCGCTTGAACGGCGTGCCGCTGACGCGGATCGAGGAGGTTCGGCTGTGATAGGCGACCGGTACGTATTTGTAGTTGGGCAACAGCGGATTGTCGGGCCGGAACATCCGCCCGGCATTGGTGGCGTGAAAGACCGAGGCGTAGAAATCGGTGAAATCGCCGATCGCTACCGGGAGCCCGATCTTCGCCTGCGCCATCGGCGTGAGACGGGCGCTGATCCCGGCGTCGCCACGCTCGGCCCTCAGGGCGCGCGACAACTCCAGCCGCAGCGCCGACCAGGCCTGCGGTCCGAGCGACATCAGAGGATTGAGATAGGGCGCCGGGCAGGCCGCCGCCGCTTCAGCAGCCAGACCGTCGAACGTCGCGCCTACAGCCGCGACATCGAGGATCTGATCGCCGATCGCGACACCGACCCGCGGCGGTTGTCCGGCCGCCGGCCGAAACACGCCGAACGGCAGATTTTGGATCGGGAAATCGCAGCCGGGCGCATTGGCGGTTTCGACAATGCTTCGGAGCGCGGGATCGTGGGTCTCGTTCAATTTGATCGGCATGTCTTTATCTGAGCTGATGCGTCGCGAACGGGATCAATGCGGAGATTGCTGATCGGTTGCGGCCCGGATGGCGTCGTAGCGGGCGAGAAAGTCGTCATACATGCGCCTCAGTCCGTCGCGCAACGATATTCGCGCCCGCCAGCCCAGCGCGTTGATGCGCGTCACGTCCAGCAGCTTGCGCGGC
>Ga0181533_1005441_pt1 | contig 12207 bp, 9 predicted proteins | sample PEATcosm2014_Bin_45_FD_119772 | JGI IMG/M metagenome (GOLD analysis project Ga0181533, IMG submission 119772) | Peatland microbial communities from MTU Mesocosm Facility, Houghton, MI, USA - PEATcosm2014_Bin11_60_metaG | ecosystem: Environmental > Terrestrial > Soil > Wetlands > Peat | place...
ACCCGCGTGGCCAGCTTGTCGATGAAGTAGCGGTCGTGGGAGACGAACACCACCGTGCCGGTGTACTTCGCCAGCGCTTCCAGCAATACGTCCTTGGCGCGCAGGTCGAGGTGGTTGGTCGGCTCGTCGAGCAGCAGGAAATTTGAGGGGCGCACCAGCATTCGTGCCAACGCATAGCGATTGCGTTCGCCGCCCGAAAGCACTCCGATGCGCTTGAACACATCATCCTCACTGAACAGGAAGCAGCCCAGGAGACTACGCAACTCCGTCTGGCCGCTGAGCGACATGGGGGCCGCGCGCGCCAGGTCGTCGAGCAGACGCGCCTCCGCGTCAAGCGCCTTGTACTGGTCCTGGGCGAAATAATCCACCTCCGCCTGGTGGCCCTGCTTGTACTCTCCCCCGCTCAACGGCTCGATGCCAGCCAGCAGCTTGATCAGGGTTGATTTTCCCGCGCCGTTCACGCCCACCAGGGCCACGCGCTCGCCTCGCTGGATGGTGAAGCTCACCTCGCGGAACACCCGCTTGTCGCCGTAGCTCTTGGCCACCTGCTTGAACTCCGCCGCCGTCCGGCCGCTGGGCCTGGGCTGGGGGAAGCTGAAGTGGATGGCCTTCTCTTCCAGCGGGATCTCGAGGCGCTCCATGCGGTCGAGTTCCTTGATGCGGCTCTGCACCTGCTTGGCCTTAGTGGCCGTGTAGCGGAAGCGGTTGATGAACACTTCGAGCTGCTGGATGCGATCCCGCTGGTTCTTGTAAGCCGCTTCGATCTGGGCTCGCCGCGCGGTCTTCTCCGCCAGGTACTTCTCGTAATTGCCGCTGTAAAAGTGGACGCGCTGGTTCCAGATCTCGGCCATTTTATCGACGGTGACGTCTAGGAAAAAACGGTCGTGCGAAATCAGCACGTAAGCGTGCGGATAATCGTTCAAGTACTCTTCCAGCCAGTTGCGGGCTTCGAGGTCAAGGTGATTGGTGGGCTCGTCGAGCAGCAGCAGGTTGGGCTTTTCCAGCAACAGCTTGGCCAGGGCAATCCGCATCTGCCAGCCGCCCGAGAATTCCTCCGTGCGGCGGCGCCAATCGGATTGAGGAAATCCCAGGCCGGCCAGTACCATCCCGGCTTGTGCTTCGAGCGAATACCCGTCGCGGTGCTGGAACTCGGTGTCGAGGGCATGAAAGCGCTCGCTCACCCGCTCGTACTCGTCGCCTTCGGGGTCCAGTTCGGCAATCTTCTCCATGAGCCGCTCCATCTCCTGCTCCATGGAGAGCAGATCGCCGAACACCGACATGCACTCGGCGAGGACGGTGCGCCCCGAAAGTGTCAGACCGTCCTGCGGCAGGTAACTGGAGGTGGTCCCCTTGGCGAAGGTGACTTCGCCGTAATCGAGCGGCTCGAGGCGCGCCAGCACCTTGAGCACGGTGGTCTTACCCGTGCCGTTCGCGCCCACCAGACCCACGCGATCGCGCGGCGTGATGAGCCAATCGAGATTCTCAAACAACAACTTGGGGCCGAAACGCTTTCCGGCCGAAGAAAGTTGGATCATATCGGCTTGGGCGCCTCACGCGCCGGGCTTGGGCGCGGGATTTGGCGTCCCCCGATGGCCTGTCGTGCCAGGGGAGAAACGTTGCATCGGAGGCTGAGCACCACCCACCAGTTTAGCAAATTTGGCCAAGAGCGCGGTCATTACTGCCTGTGCGGTAGCGGCAAGAAGCTCAAGAAGTGCTGCGGCGTTGCTTGAACGGCGCATTCGACTCTATTCTTCTATTTGTTCTTCCATCGTGTCGGCAATAAGGGCGATCGTCTCTCCAATCTTTGCCGTCTCTCTCTCCTGAACGAGGATTCTTCTTAAATACCCACTCAAGAAGGACTCGACTTCTAGTAGTGCCTTATCTGTTTCGACCTCTAAGAGCACCGCTCCCTTTTCGACATGATCCCCTACCTGTTTCCGCCACTTAAAAATCGTCCCTTCTTCCATGGTTTCGCCCAGTACAGGCATTATTACTTTTTTAATCATATGATAGTTCTTTCTCCGTTAAGCCCATTGTGTTCATCATTCCTAGCTTAATTTCGTCAACAGAAGGCACTGAAAACTTCTCTAATACTGGCGAGCAGGCAAGTATGACGTCTTTCCCTGCCAGCCTTACGACCTTCTTGACGCTGGGAACGAGCTCATAAACTTTTGCAAACAGTTCTGCACTCACGCCGCAAGTTTTGTTTGCTTCTGTAACAATGAGTACGTGTTTTGTCTTCTCTGCCGTCTTCTGAATTGCCTCTTCATCTATGGGCCTGATGCTTCGCAGATCGACAACTTCGGCAGCAATACCCTCCGATTTCGAAATCTCCTCAGCCGCCTGTACACAAAAATGGACCATCTTGGAATAGGTTAGAACGCTTAAGTCTTTCCCCGGTCTTTTTATGTCTGCTTTCCCAATCCCGATCGTGTACTCTTCTAAAGGAACTTCTCCCTTTAACGTGTAGAGTCCTTTATGCTCGATGACCATAACCGGGTTGTTGTCCCTTACGGCAGACTTTAGGAGACCTTTAGCATCAAATGGCGTGGCCGGCAGCACCACCTTCAAACCAGGAATGTGGGCATACCAGGCTTCTAGACACTGAGAATGCTGTGCTGCAGCGGATCTCCCGCTTCCTTCCTGGGTGCGAATAACCATAGGCACATTGACGTTACCGCCTGTCATAAAATGAAACTTAGCGGCCTGATTGATAATTTGGTCCGAGGCAAGAGTGGCGAAATCGATGTACATGATTTCCACAATCGGTCGCAGTCCGACAATGGCAGCCCCGATGCCGGCTCCAACAATCAGGGATTCTGAGAGGGGAGCATCAATCACCCTTCTTTCGCCAAAAAGGCCCAACAATCCTGCCGTAACCTTGTAAGCACCCCCATAGATTCCAATATCTTCGCCAAGCAGAAAAACTCGCTCATCACGGAGCATCTCTTCCTTAATGGCCTCTCCCAATGCTTCCCGATAGGTGATAACTCTGCCCATGCTCTTGCACCTCTAATCCGCGTATATGTCGGCAAAAATTTCATTCACCGAAGGGAAAACGCTCGAATCTGCGAAAGCCACTGCATCGTCCAAGCTCAAATCGATTTTCTTCTGCATCTTTTCGCACTCATCGGAAGGCAATGTGCCACGTTCTGCCAGCAGTCCCTGATAGTTGACAATCGGATCCTGTTTCTTCCACGCTTTTTCTTCCTCTTTTGTGCGATAGGGAGCAGCATCACTGCGAGAATGACCGTAGTATCTGTACGTAAGACACTCAAGAAGGTAGGGACCGTCACCTTTGCGAACGTGATTAATTGCCTCAGTAGCTGCGTCGAATACAGCTTCCACGTTCATTCCGTCGACCCGTTTCCCAGGCATATTGTATGCGGAAGCTCGGCTGGATAAATCCTCCACCGCCGAAGCGCGCTTGATTGAAGTGGAGAGAGAGTACTGGTTGTTTTCAATTACGTAAATAATAGGCAGCTTGTGCAGGCCGGCGAAGTTTAGGGACTCATGAAACTCGCCCTCTAACGCTGCCCCCTCGCCAAAAAAACACATTACAACCTGGTCTGTACCCATATATTTTATTCCCAGCGCGGCCCCAGTAGCGATCGGAATGCCGGCTCCTACTATCCCATTTGCGCCGAGGTTTCCCAATTTAATGTCGGCAATATGCATTGATCCGCCTTTACCTTTGCAGTACCCGCCAACTCTGCCGAACATTTCTGCCATCATTCTTTTAATGTCTGCATTCAGGGCTATCATGTGACCATGACCCCGGTGATGGCTTTGAATGAAGTCGCCTTCTCGAAGAGCAGCGATTGCGCCGACCGCAGTTGCCTCTTGTCCTACCGAGAGATGAAACATGGTTCCGGCAAGCTTGCCATTAGCGAAGGCCTCTGAAATACGGAGCTCAAATGCCCTTATCAGCATCATGAAATACAACCGTGATTTCGGAGTCTCCAAATGCTTCATCCTTCGTCCTCCGCTTCTATCCCCTTTGCAACCTGTATCGCCGTGTTACCGGGACGAATAATGGAATCTGCTCTTTGCTTCCATGGCTTTCCTGGAAGCTGCCACAATGTGAGATGAACTGATGCCATATTTCTGCGCCAGCCATTCCACGGGCCCAATCTCACCAAAACAATCAGCTACCCCGACCCGAATTACGGGAACCGGACAGTCCTGAGTTACGACTTCGGCCACCGCACTCCCAAGACCTCCCAGGATCGTGTGGTTTTCAGCCGTCACGATGCATCCGACATCTTGAGCCGCAGAGATTATTTCGTTCTCGTCGATGGGTTTAATGCTCGCCATGCTTACTACTCGAGCCGAGATCCCTTCTAGGGCAAGCTGATCGGCAGCAGTTATCGCTCGAGGCAGCATGATTCCACAGGCGATGATCGCTACGTCGCGCCCTTCGCGAACCCTCTTCGCCTTACCTGCCTGGAATGCGTATGATTCCGGGTCTATGACCACGGGAGCTTTCCCGCGAGGCACCCGGATATAAGCCGGTCCCGGATGCTCGAGCATGTACTCCACAATACCGATCGTTTCTGTTGCATCCCCGGGGTCACAAACCGTCATGTTAGGCATCGCCCTCATCATGGCAAGGTCTGCCATGCCTTGGTGGGTAGCACCGTTGTTGCCTGAGCTAAGGGCAGGTTCAATGCCGATAAGTCTCACATTGGCATTAACATGAGCCATGATTGCGACTTGATCACAAACGCGCTGACTTGCAAAACACGCAAACGTGCCGCAAAAAACGGTCTTCCCCGATAGGGCGAGCCCTATGGAGATACCCACCATGTTGGCTTCAGCAACACCCACGTTGAAGTAACGGTCCGGAAACCTGGCCTGGAAAAAAGATGTCTCTGTTGCCCGCTGAAGGTCAGCATCGACCACGACTAAATTCGTATAGCGATCGCCGAGCTTCGCCAGCGTCTTGCCGAACGGTTTTTCGATATTTAACTCCGCCATGCTGCTTGCTCCTGCTCCTCAAGTTCTCGCTCCGCAGCATCCAGTTCGCTCAGGGCTATTCCGTACTCCTCATCGCTGATGCTATGCGAGTGCCATTCATACTTGCCTTCGATATAGGACACCCCTTTGCCTTTGATCGTGTCGGCGATGACGATGTGCGGTTGATCTTTAGTTCCTTTGGCGAGATCGATCTCAGAGATTATTTGTTCAACATCGTGTCCGTCCACTCGCTGCACATGCCATCCGAAGCTCCGCCATTTGTCCTCGAGCGGCTCGATGTTCATGATGTCCCCAACCGCGCCGTCGGTTTGTAAGCCGTTGTTGTCCAGAAAGGCGATAATCTTCTCGAGGTTAAAGTGAGCAGCGGCCATGGCTGCTTCCCATGTTTGGCCTTCTTGGTTCTCACCGTCACTGTTTAGAATGAAGATATTCCGCGTCCGGCGATCGACCCTGTCGGCCAAGGCCATCCCTACTCCAATCGAGAGACCCTGACCCAGCGAGCCGCTGGAAACTTCCACACATGGCAAGAAGTGCTTGTCGACATGCTTTTGAAGACGCGTGCCGGGGACACCGAAGGTGGTTAGTTCTTCGACCGGAAAAAAGCCTCTGCGCGCCATGGCTGAGTAGAGGACCGGGGTCACATGACCTTTGGAGAGGATAAAGCGATCCCGGTCAGGCCAATCAGCCTCCTCCGGGCGAAGGCGCATGACTTCAAAAAAGAGGACGGTGAGTATTTCAACCGCCGAGAGAGAGCCTCCCGGATGCCCCCCCTTTGCGCGGTGGATCATTTCCACTATGTCGCGCCGCACTTCGACGCACTTTCTCTTCAGTCGATGGATTCGACGGACCTCCGTATCCATATTCCTCAGTCCTTTCGATTAGCATGCCGGTAATGGCGATTCCACCGCGTCACATCCTAACTCGTTTGCAACAACCCCTTTCGAAACTCAGGTTCATCACGGCCTGGGGCCAGGATCGCTTCCAGGATGCTGTTCATTGAAGTAGGTGCATCCGGGTTCATGCCTCTGGCCACTGTTCGGAAATAGGCAAGAAGTTGCATGGGGAGAAGGTAAACCAGTGCAGCCAGAAAGCCATCAACCTTAGTAGAGAGGGTTAGGCAGTGATCGGGCTTCTCGGTAATGCTTAGACCCGGTTCGATTACACACAGGGTGCGAGCCTCCAAGTCTTGTGAAATATGGAGTACTTTCTCGCTTAGATCTTTATCCTGGTTTGTGATCAATGCGACTACAAGCCATTTTGCATTCATCGCACCAATGGGTCCATTTAGAAAGGCATTTGTGCGATCGCCGTGACTTGGCACATATGAAGCCTCTTGCAGCTTCATCGCGCCTTCGAGTGCGACACCATAATTGCTGCCAGTACCGACAATCGCAACCAGTTCGCGGCTTTCTATCGTCGGGATAAGCTTACTTAAGTCAGACTCAATATGGTCAAATGTACGCTCCAACACCGCAGGCATGTCTTTCAACTCGAGAAGGCGTTTGCCAGCTGTGGTATCATTCGCTTCAGCTAATGCCAATGCCAGCCGCATCAGTACGCCAGTACAGGCGACCACGCTTTTTGTCTTCGGAAACGTTATCTCTGGACCTTCTCTCGTAACAATGGCAATCCTTGCCTGCTTCGCCATCAAACTATCGGCCACCCCAGTGACCACCACGCCGCAGGCACCGTTCTGCACGGCTTCCTTTAGTAAGTTAGTCACTACTCCGCGCTCACCCGAACGCGATATGGCAACGATCATCGTCTTTTTGTTAATGAGACGCTTGGGAAGGTTCTGAAATTCCGACGATTCTACGACGTGCACAGGCACTGGCGAGTGGCAGACGAACAAAGGTGCAGACATCATTGAAGACGTATAGGAACTACCGATACCGGTCATGATAATACGGTCGATACTCCCCTTTTTGACGAGCTCGGCAATCTCTTGTATCCGGTCCTCGTTCGCTTCCAGTGTAAGTGCCAGAGCTCTTGGCCCCTCATGGATGTACCCGAGCATGTGGTATGTCGATGACACGCTGTTTCTCCTTTAGTTTTCTGAGCCGCGCCCAACGTTAAACAAAAATGTGCTATGACGACCAACTCGCCGAAAAAGCTTCTCACTCTCATCGCCGACAATCTGGCTCTGTAGTTTAGCGCCCCCGCTCTGAGCGGCTTCCCACTCATGTTAGCAAATTGCGCAAGCGCTTGTCTGTGACTTTATCCCACAGGGCTGCATCAATGTCAAGGAGGAAATTTGCGAAAAAATCGCTGCCCTCGCCTCTTCTTGAGCTAGAATTGTGCCATGGGGAAGTGGACACTGTCCAGGATGAAGGATGTGGCCGCGCGCTGCGGCGTCTCCGAATCCACCGTCTCCCACGTGGTGAATCAGACCCGCTATGTCGCGCCGGAGACGCGCCGCAAGGTGCTGCAGGCCATGCGCGAACTGAACTACCACGGGAACGCACACGCCCGGCGTCTGGCCCGAGGCCGCAGTGATTTCCTCGGCCTCATCATCTCCGACATTGAGAATCCTGCCTCTCCAGGATTGATCAAGGGTTTTGAATCTGCCGCCTTGGAGCGGGGCTTCGATCTTTTGCTCTGCACTACCAACTACGATCCCGAACGCACCCGGGCAGCGTTCCGCAAGATGGTGGAGAACAAGGTCCCCGGCGTGGCGGTGATGACCTCCCGGGTGGACCGGTCCCTGGCCGACGTGCTGATCGCGAACCGCATAGCCTCCGTTTTCCTGGACTCCGAACCGCCCCAGGCTTTCAAGAGCAACATCCGGATGAACTACGCCAAAGGGGCGTGTGAGGCCATCGCCTATCTGTGTAACTTAGGGCATCGGCATTTTTTCCTGATTGCCGGACCTCAGAACCGGCCGTCCCATGTGGCCCTCCGCAAGGCCGTGGAGCGTGCTCTGGAGGAGCGGGGCATCCCGTATCGGGGTGCGGAAGGGGAAAACACGGAGGAAAGCGGCACCCTGCAGACCCGCCGTCTCCTGAGCGAGAAGCCCTTGCTTTCCGCCATTCTGTGCAGTAACGATCTGACGGCCATCGGCGCTATGAACGAACTGGCGAAGGCAGGCCTACACGTGCCGGAAGATGTGTCGGTTGTGGGGGCGGACGACATCCGGTTCGCCCGCCTGACCCGTCCCCCGCTGACCACGATCCGGATGCCGATGGAACAGTTGGGCCGGCTCGCCTTCAGAACTCTCGAAGAGATGCTCGCCTCCAGCCGCCACACCGGCATCGAGCGGACCATCGACACCGAACTGGTCATCCGCGAGTCCACGGGCCAGGCGCGGGGGCAGGCAGCCAATCCCTCGACCGGCTCAGCCGCCACCGAACCGGTCTTGCGCTAGAATTTTGCACAACCGCTGTCGAGTATTTCAGCCAGCAGATGGGGATAACAACTGGGGACCTTGTTCTCCACCATCTTTCGGAACGCTGCCCGGGTGCGTTCGGGATCGTAGTTGGCAGTGCAGAGCAGAAGGTCGAATTCCCCATATTACAATTATGGCTGAAGAAGAGGCGAGGGGCGCAGTTTTTTCGTTGATTTTTTCCTTGACATCGGTGCAGCCCGGAGCGATAAAGGCATAGACAAGCGCTTGCGCAACTTTTACCATGAGCGGGGAGCCGATCAGAGCGCGGGGGATAACCTGCCGAGCCAGGTTGTCGGCAGTGAGAGTGAGAACCTTATTTCGGCATGAGGGAGTAACCCCATGGGTTTTAACCTAGTGACCTTTTCCATCGGTACCCTTCTCAGTGTTCTCATGTCGACACCTGTAAGGTTCGCGATCGAGGAAGAAGTTCCCTCTTTCAAAAGTCTCGTTTCCGGGGTGTGGGTGGGTCGGACACTATGCAGAACGTAAGGCTCCACGAGGGAGGCCTTTGACAAATGTTAGCCTCATACAGCGCTGGCATCGATCTTGGGGGAACCCACACAAAGATAGCTTTGCTGTCTGAACAGGGCGACATCCTGGCATTCCGGAAGTTGCCCGGCGCGGTGGGGCGCCCGCCCGAGGCTGCCTTGGCAGAAGCACACGCGGAACTGAAGAAAATCGCAGAGGAAACCGGGCTTGCTTATCCTCCTCCCAACGGCTGTGGTATTGGGACTCCCGGAGTGGTAGACCACAAGAAAGGCTGGCTGGCATTCTCCGGTCCCCACGGCTGGAGAGATGTAAATCTAGGGCAGATGGCGCGGACGTTGTTGGGGTGTGAGGTCTCGGTGGATATGGATGTGAATGCCGGCGTGCTTGCCGAACTCTACTTAGGCTGCGCCCGAGAATCCTCTGACGTGCTGTACATCGCTTGGGGTACAGGCATCGGTGCCTCGCTGGTGGTTTCGCGTAAGGTGTATCACAGCTTGGGTGGCGCCACGTGCAACCTCGGACACATGCTCGCCGACCCTTCCAGCGAGAAGGTTTGCTACTGTGGCTGTCGCGGCTGCTTGGAAATCGAAGCTGGAGGGAAGGGTATGGCTGATGAAGTGTCCCGACAACTGGCCTCGGGCGCGGACTCCATCCTTCGCCAGCAGCCATTCCCAATCACTCCGGAGCGGATTGCCTGGGCCGCTGAGATGCACGACCCCCTGGCAAAGGGGATGCTTCAGCGAGCCGCAATCCTGATGGCGCGGGCGCTCGCTGGAGCCCTGGCATTACTGAATCCGGATACGGCTATTATCGCAGGCGGCGTGAGCCGGTGCTGGCCTATTATTCAGGATACGTTTGAGTCCGAACTTCGCCTGCGCACGCCTAAGTTCTTACTCGGTCTGACAAGGGTTGTGGTGTCGGATTTTCAGGAGAATGCGGGCGCGGTAGGCGCTGCCCTATTACGCCTGAAGTGCTCCCCAGAATAAACAAAAGAGGTGCTCCCATGAGTGTTGCAGAACGGTACTTCAAGAAGACGCAGGAGATCCTCGGACGGATTGTTGAAACCCAAATGCCTCATCTGAATCGGGCGGCGATTCTGGTAGCCAACACCATCCAGAGAGACGGTCTCATTTATGCACTGGCTAGCGGCCACTCGTCCACCATTGCGGCGGAATTCTATTTTAGGGCAGGCGGCTTAGCGAATTTCGACGTGATCCAGGACAAGACTTTCGGCCGCGCGGAGCGGCTGCCGGGTTACGCGAAAGCCCTTCTGGAAGGCTATCCAATCAATTCCAACGATCTGTTAATCATTATTTCAAACTCTGGACGCAATGAGTTGCCGGTGGAAATGGCCCTGGAAGCAAAGAGGCGAAATATCACTACCATTGGCATCACCTCCTTAGCATACTCGCAGGCGGTGGGGTCCCGCTCCTTAAGCGGCGAACGTCTTTTCGAGATCTGCGACGTGGTCGTTGATAACTGTGGCGTTCTTGGTGACACGGCCTTGGGAATCGGACCCGATGAGTCCATTCGAATGTGCCCGACCTCTACCTTGGCTGGAGTCTTCATCGCCAACTGCATTGCTGCTATGGCAGCCGAAGAACTGCTCAACAGAAAGGCGGCGGTTCCGGTTTTTGTTAGTGCAAATTTGGACGGAGGGGATGAGCATAACCAGAAGCTGTTGGATTTCATGCGAAAGAGGGTCCGGGGGTTGTGAAGGGCATGGCGGTCGGCCCTCAAACCGAACACGGAATTCGGATGCAATCGTATTTGGAGTGCTGAAGACAGCCTCTTTGTATGAAACCGCATGGACGAAGGGTTGGCAGGAATGAAAATGCCGAATGACCGACTGGCCGGCTTTGATTTTGCGCGGCAGAACGCGAGGATCGCTGTGGAAAAATCAGGAACGAAGCGGTAATGTTATAGAAAACAAAGGAGGTAGGTGGTAGGTAAGGAAGGGCAGGTTGCAGGTGTCGGGTGTCAGGTGCAAGGCGCCAGATCAGGATTCAGGAGGCGGGATTCAGGAAGCAGAACAGCAGCGGACAGGTTGGAGGGGACAGGTTCCAGCGCGGCCCTTAACCGCAACCCAGAGACCAAGTTTTCATTGCCCCGCCGTGGCGGGCTGATTGCCGATTGAAAAAGTGGTGTGGCAACTCCTTCCAATGTCCAGCAGCAATCCAAAATAGGCAGTCGAAAATCAGCAATCGACAATCGGTAATTCCAACCATGCTGGGCCAGGGGGCTGCAACTGCCAGGATGGGCTTCAGCGAGAGTTGCTGATCGAAAAGGAGCAAATGGTACGCCTGGCAGGACTCGAACCTGCGACCTGTTGCTCCGGAGGCAACCGCTCTATCCATCTGAGCTACAGGCGCCCGCTGAGGAGAAGTGTACCCCGCGCAGGCGCGCTGGTCAAGCGGACGTTCTGCGGGCGTTCTGCGTTCAATTGCAGGCTGTCCTCACTCCCGTAGTGCTGCAAGGAGTAGGTGAGTGTGTCGCCGGTGCTCCCAGAATTGGCAAACAAGGGGCGGGGTGTTGGTGCAACCGTTGCCGCTGCACGCGAAGTCGCTCGCAATCAGCACGATGATCCTGGCACTTGATCTTCCTGGGGACGAAGATAAAAATGTTAAAATGAAGGTGAGTCTAGACTATGAATCGCCGCAAGTTCCTTCAATATTCGGCCTCTCTCCTGGCGATGCCAAGCCTGTACGTGAAAGCCCGAGAACTGACGTGCGAAATAGGCGTGATCGGAGGGGGTGTGGGTGGCTTTGCGGGTGCCCTCGCTGCCTTGCGAAACGGCAGGCGCGTCATCTTGACGGAACAAACCCGGTGGATTGGGGGACAGCTAACCGCCCAGGCCGTTCCGCCTGATGAGCACCCTTGGATCGAGCAATTCGGTTGTACCCGCAGCTATCGTGCTTATCGGGAGTCGGTTCGTGAATACTACCGGCGGAACTATCCCTTGACCGAGCAGGCCTGCGCACGTGCCTACCTGAATCCGGGAAACGGGTCTGTGTCTCGACTGACCCACGAGTTTCGTGTCTCAGTCACGGTGCTGGAAGCGGCCCTGGCGCCTTACGTGAGCAGTGGCCAACTGCTGGTTCTTCTGGAACACGTTCCAGAGAGCGCCACAACGGATCGGGATTGGGTGAAGAGCGTTACCGTCCGCGACACGCGCAGCGGACTCGCCCGCACGATCACCGCGAAATACTTTCTGGACGCTACGGAACTAGGCGATCTGCTTCCCCTGACGAAGATGGAGTTCGTTACGGGGGCGGAATCTCTGGCGGAAGGGGGAGAACTGCACGCCGCAGCGAAAGCCCAGCCTGCCAACAGCCAGTCTTTCACCTACTGCT
>Ga0181533_1005443_pt1 | contig 12203 bp, 10 predicted proteins | sample PEATcosm2014_Bin_45_FD_119772 | JGI IMG/M metagenome (GOLD analysis project Ga0181533, IMG submission 119772) | Peatland microbial communities from MTU Mesocosm Facility, Houghton, MI, USA - PEATcosm2014_Bin11_60_metaG | ecosystem: Environmental > Terrestrial > Soil > Wetlands > Peat | place...
CCGGCACGGGCAGGGAGAGCTTTGAGGATACAGGCGGCTGCTCCGGCCAGTAACCGCCCCGCATGACCATGTCCTGCCAGAAGGTATCGAATGATTCGATCCCGGCCTCGGCCGATATTCTCGTCCAGTAGCCCTGGAGCGCCTCATAGAAATCCTTGAAGGGAAATCTGTCTTCTCCCTTTACCTTTTTGCCCGTGGAGATCAGAATATCCCCCATGTGCTTCGTATTGAAAATCGGTCCCATAACCGGCTGCATGAACCCCGTTACTCCCGGTCTTGGTGAATAATCGCCCCAGGATTCGAAGGAGTAATGGGTGGGCAGCACCAGGTGGGCCAGAGCGCCGGTCTCGTCAATCGCCGGAGAAAACCCCGCCACGAAAGGCACGGCCTTCATCGCTCCGGCAAAATCCCAGGATTTGGGGAGCGAGAAAACGGGATTCGCTCCTCGGAAAAGGAAAACGTCCACCTCCCCGGAACGCATCCGGTCGGCAAGGGTTTTGACTTCATCAGCCCGGGCGGCCAGGGTATGGGATGATTCCCGCTTGAAGTCGATCGCTGAGAGAGTCGCAGATTTGACGGTGCACAGCAGATTTGCGGCAACGGCGGTTTCGGTTGCATTGGGCAAACATTGAGAAAGGCCCTCAGCGATCGCGAGAGGGCGAGCTGCCCCGGCAAACCTTTTGGCGACGGCTTGAATGAGGCCTGGATCGCACCCGGCTACTGCTGCCGACTTGTCGACGGGCCAGTTTCCAACCATCGATGCAAGCGCCGCCCTCCGATTCCCAGGCAGCTCGGGCCCGAGATTCCTGTCAAGGATTTCCCGAATGATTCCCAGCCCCACCGCGTACTCCGTTCCGGGGCGCGTTGCAATCCACAGGTCGGCATTGTTTGCCGTCATCGAAAGCCGAGGTCCGACGAAGACGAAGGTATTTTTCCTCTCACCGCTGAGTGGGTGAAAAGATCCGTATTGCCGCGCAAATTCGAGATTGGATATCCAGGTTTCGAGAAAACCCGCGTTAAAAGAGATGAGAAAATCGAGTTCATCGAGCCGGTAGGTCGGAATAGCATCGCGGCCAAAAACCGCCTGGTTGGCTTTTTTCAGAGGCTCATAGGACCAGGGCTCATACATTATATGACCGTTTCGCCGGCCCATTTCACTCAGCCACAACCCTGTCAGATCGCGTAAAGATCCGGTGACCAGGTCGGTCATGACGACAATGCGGCCGCTGTCGCCCTTGCGGACCGCCTCAGACAATTTAGCGGCCAGAATCGCCTCGCCCCGCTCCCAGGTTATGGGATCAAAGCCGCCGGCCGCATTTCGCTGCATTGGACCCGTGAACCGGTCGGGGTTGTACAGACCGTGCAGTGAAGCCTGCCCTCTCATGCAGAGTTTGCCTCCGCTGACAGGGTGTGCCGGATTGCCTTCCACCTTTACGATCCGTCCCTCACGATTCTTGGCGAGCATCCCGCATCCCGCCGGACACTCACGGCAGGTCGTAGCGTAGTACACTGCCTTTCCGGGCACGACGTCTTCAGGCGGATTAATGTAGGGAATAAGATACCGCGTGGCCGGCTCGCCGCAGCCGCTCAGCACTGCTCCTGTTCCAGCTATTCCGAATAATTTCAGAAAATCCCGGCGGCGCAGATCCGGCATTTGAGAAAGCCCCGCAAGTCTGTAAGAAGCGCAAATATAAATATTTTGATAAATAGTGAAATAACAACCTGATGAAGTCCCGCATATGGCCTGCGAAACCCTTTGCGAAAGAAAAATAATACTGAGTGTTGCAATTACAATAGTCTGTCTCAGGTATTTGAACGTCTTTGCCGGAATCTTCAACATTAAGGAGTGGAGCATCATGTCCACGGCGTTTTTCGCGGTTCTTTAGTTATTCCGTCTTTAGTACGGTCAGCTCGCCGCAGTGTGCCCTGGAACTGCCAAATCGGCCTTGACCTTTCTCTTGCGTTTTTCATTGGTATATTGGATGATCCGATGGGGTTTCCACGGGTCCCAAGAGCTTTTTCGGTCAGAACCCGACCCCGAAAATGCATCTTTGGATTCATCTGTGATCAAGTTGGCACATTATTAGGACTCAAGGAGATCCATTGTCGGCCTTCACACTCATAGCTTCCCTCTTGAACAACCCGAGAGCCGGCAAAAACTTCGTGAAACCCGCCGGGGAGAGCGGTGTTCTCGTCACCGGAGCATCATCGGGCATTGGAGAGGCTTGCGCTCTGTACCTCGATTCCATGGGATTTCGTGTTTTTGCTGGAATCAGAAAGGATTTAGACGGAGAGGCATTGCGTCGGAGGGCATCCTCGAATCTTTTGCCTGTGCGACTTGATGTGACCCACTCGGAATCAATTTTCATAGCCGCGGAAATAATCTCCCGGAAGATGGGTGATGCAGGGCTGTACGGTCTGGTCAATAACGCAGGGATCGTCGTAGCCGGACCACTCGAATTCCTGCCTCTGGACAAGATCCGTGAACAATTCGAAGTGAATGTACTTGGGCAGGTAGCTGTTACTCAGGCGATGCTCCCACTGATCCGAAAGGGTCGCGGTCGCGTCGTGAACATGGGATCGATATCCGGCCGGATTGCAGTGCCTTTTCTCGGCCCATATGCCGCTTCAAAGCATGCTCTGGAGGCGGTCACCGACTGTCTGCGAGTTGAACTGCGCCCATGGGGTATTCCAGTAGCTGTCATCGAGCCGGGAAATGTTTCAACTCCTGTATGGGCCAAATCAATTGCCGCCGCACAGTCTACGTTAGAGGGACTTCCGGACCAGGGGCTCGCTTTGTACGGACCAGCCCTCTCCGCTCTGCGCCGATATGCAAGCGCCGCGAAAGGGATGCAAGTCGATCATGTTGTTCGAGCGGTTGCTCATGCACTCATGTCAAAAAAACCTAAGAGCCGTTATCTTGTCACATGGGACACTCGGTTAATGCTCCTGTTGAATATCATTCCCACCTTCTTTCGCGACTGGCTTATATCAGTACCATTCAGCAAGGGCGGACACGAGAAATAGCAATAGGAGAGAAAATCACGGTGATCGGTCCGAGAGCCATCTTGATCACGGGTGCGGCCGGTAGTATTGGTTCTGCGTTAGCCAGAGCATATGCCGCACCAGGTATTGACTTGTTCCTGGGCGACATCACGCCCACAAGTCTGGAGAGAGTCTGCGGGTTGTGCAACGACGCTGGCGCCACAACCCATAAGGACTTCGTGGACGTCAGAGATCGGGTTGCAATGGAAAGATGGATCTCTGATTCTGATTCCATCAGGCCGCTCGATCTCGTAATTGCCAACGCCGGTATTTCGCACGGCAATCTAGAAAAAGAGGAAACGGCAGACGAGATTCGAGCTGTTTTTGAGGTCAACGTCGGGGGAATGCTGAATACCGTCTTGCCCGCCCTGCCTCTCATGCGCAGCAGAAGGAGAGGTCAGATCGCGCTTATGAGTTCGCTTGCCGCCCTAAGGGGCTTTCCTCATTCGCCTTCCTACTGTGCGAGCAAAGCAGCTATCCGTACTTTTGGGCAGGGCTTGCGGGCACGTTTGAAGCGCGAAGGTATCAGTGTCTCAGTCATTATTCCCTCATTCGTGAAAACCCCGATGACAGACTCAAATCTTTATAAAATGCCATGGCGCGTTGAATCGGACCGAGCGGCTGGTATCATAAAGGGCAAGCTTGCCCAAAGAAAGTCTGAATTCATTTTTCCCTATCCCTATCCTGCCGTGGGCTGGGCATTATCTGTTTTACCAGGTTTTGTAGTGGACTTTTTCACGGAGCTTAAATAGTGTATTTCCCGCACTCAGAGAGCTTATGCGTTCAGGAACAGCTCGGTGGAATCCATTGACCAGAGCGCGAATGCAAGCACAAATGTCAAGCGCATCAGAAAGTCAAGCGACAATGGTGTAAAGGTCTCGCTTCGCGAGACGGAGCGGAAGCGGAAGGCCTCATTTCACTTGCGCCTTCTTCAGATCGGCCACAATGACAAACACATTGTCGGGTTTGATATATTTCTTCGCCACCCTGAGAATATCGTCCGCCCTCACCGCATTTATCAGCTTGGCATACATTTGGGGATAATCGGACCCGAGTCCGTAGAATTCGATCTGCGCCAGAAATTTCGCAATATCCTGCTGGGCGTTGTATTTTAATGGGAAATTGCCGATCAAAAATTTCTTTGCGCCCCGAAGTTCCGCCTCTGAAACAGGCTCACGCTGAAGCCGCTCCAATTCCTCTCGGGCAAGCGCTGTAGCCTCTTTCGCAGACTCATCCTTGGTCTGGATAATAACGCGGAAAGAACCCAATTGTTTGCGGGCGGCCACATAACTTTCGACCCCATAGGCAAGTCCCCTTTTGACACGTATTTCAGTCATGAGCCGACTGGACAGATCGCCCGAGCCCAGAATCTGGTTCATCACCAGGAAGGGGTAATAGTCTTCGCTGGCTCTTTCCATGGCCGGGCAGCCGATTATGATGGTGGCCTGCGATACGGGTTTATCAATGGGCACACTCACGGCCCCTTCGGCGAATTCATTTTTGAAAGACGGTTCGGCGACCTCGTCGGCCTGCCACTCACTCAATAAGGGAACTATCAGCGTCTTTACTTCCTGAAGCGTTATGTCTCCTCCGATCACCAGAACTGAGTCGTTTGGCCTATAAAAGGAGGCGTAAAATTTGGGAAGAACTTCCGTACCTATTGCGGCGACCGATTTCTCAGTACCCTCTACCGGGCCGGCGTAAGGGTTGTCCAGGAAAAGCGCTTTATCGAAGGCCCTTGTTGCGACCTCCAGCGGATCGTCCTCTTTGGCCCGCAAAAACCCGATTATGTCATCTTTTTGTCCGTCCACATCGGCTGCGGGAAAGCTGGGATGGACAACCATCTCCATAAAAAGGCCAACCCCTGTTCCAAGGTCCTTTTTGAGCACCTGCATCCCAATCATGGCGAAGTCTTTGGAACAATCCGCATCTAGAGAGGCCCCGATAAAATCGAGCCTCTCATTTATCTGATCGAATGATAAAAACCGGGTCCCCATCAGAATAGACTTAGCTGTCAGGTTAGCCAGACCTTTCATATCCTGCGGATCGCGCACCGAACCGGCGGCTGTCAGCAATTCCAGGGTAACAATGGGAATCGAATGCTCTTCGAATACGAGCAGCTTCAGGTGGTTAGACAATTCGATCCCTTCGGCCTTGGGCATCGCCAGGCAGTATGCAACAGTCAGCAAAGGCGCGATCAGGACCGCAATAAAAACAATGCAGGTTTTCTTTGGATTCATAATTACCGTTCGCACCCTAGGGGATAACTTCATTTCGAACATCGGAAGCCCTAAGCCTTATGCTCCGACCTTTCATACCGCCGCCTGCAGGCTGAGGAGCAGCATCGGTGGGCAGATTAACGGGCGGCCCAGTCGGGATCAGAATCCCGATATTGCGGTTTTGGGCCGTAAAGTAAATGGAGGCAACGCGTTGAATTTCCTGCGGCCCAACGCTCCGGATTGAGGGAACGTATGCGCCGATAGATGCCCAGTCAAGGGCTGTTTCGTATTGGGCCAGCTTCTGGGCAAGGGAAAAGATGGATTCCTGGTCAAAGACAAAGTCGGCCTCGAGCTGGTTTTTTGCCTTTTGCATTTCCCGAAAGCCTACGGGAGCTTTCTTCAGAAGCTCAAGTTCATCATAGATCGCCTGTTCAATTTCTCCAAGATCCTTGTCTGGAAGAACGGAGACGGAAATATAAAAAAGGCCCGGGTCCCGGGTAGCCAGGCTATAGTCCACGTTAGCTTCGATCACGCGCTCTTTTCCGCGCACCAGGTGGTCATAGAACCTGGAAGTCTTCCCCTCTGCAAGAATCGCCTTTATGACCTCCAGTACGTAACTGTCCCGGCTTCGCAGATTGGGAACGTGAAAGGCTACGACCAGGGACTTGACTTGGGCCGGACGCTCGACAATCACGCGTCTTTCGCCCGTTTGAGGGGGGTCCTGTATGAAATACTGCTGTGCCGGCGCGCCGGCCGGAATTTTCCCGAATGCCTTTTCCATCTTGGGTAAGAGGGCTTGCTTTTTGAAGTCGCCGGTTACGACGACAAAAGTGTTGGCCGGGTTGTAGTAGGTTGAGTAGAAAGCCTTTACGTCCTCGATCGTCAGCCTTTCGATGTCTTGCGCCCATCCAATGACAGGCCAGTGGTACGGCTGAGACTGGAACGCGGCGGCCTCCAACTGCTCCACCAGAAACGACTGCGGATTATCATCAACGCGCATCCGCCGCTCTTCGAGAACGACCATCCTCTCCGTTCGGAAGTCGCTCTCTCTAAGGACCAGATTGCTCATACGGTCCGATTCAAGATCGATTGGCGCCCCTATCCGGTCCGAAACAAGCGTCTCGAAATAACCCGTAGAGTCGTGCGAGGTCGATGCGTTTTGCTCGCCTCCCAGCTCATAGATTCTCCTGATAAACTCCTCCCCGCTTACCTTGCTCGTACCTTTGAACATCATGTGCTCGAGCATGTGCGCGAGCCCGGTTTTGCCCGTTTTTTCGTTCCGCGCTCCAACCCGGTACCAGACCTGGAACGATATAATCGGAGATTTGTGATTTTCGAGCATTATGACCTTAAGACCGTTCGAAAGCCGGGCTTCTGAGGCGTCCTTGAACATCTGTGCCGAGCAAAGGGCGGGAAACAGCAAAAACATAACCCACAGCACAAAAGAGCGCGCTACTTTCAAAGTAACCGACCTCCCGCGCCTTAACAGCGCTTATGCAGGAAGAATTTATCCGGGCTTCTTTCTGCTCTTGGCCGCGGACCGGGCAGTAAGCTGCGATAAAACCGCCCCCGCCCACCACTACTTTTAGTCATGCAGATGTGGCAATCACCATAAGTAATCCGCATAAGAAATGCAATCGAGGGACGCCCTAGAATCCATGGTCCGGTAATGATTGTATTAAGCCGTTCGATTCTTATAATTTAGAGTTGAACAGAAAACCCGATCCGACTCAAGGGAGATTCGATATGCCGGACACGCAACTCAGCATCGAGGAACTTGCACAAAAAGACGGCAAGGAAGAAAGACCCGTTTATATCGCCTATGAAGGCAAAATCTATGACGTAAGCCAGAGCAGCCTATGGAAAACAGGGCTCCACATGAGGCGCCATTCTTCCGGAAAGGACCTCACTGCTGATATGGGCGGCGCTCCTCACGGACCGGAAGTGCTCCAGAGATATCCACAGGTCGGGATTATCAGGCACAAGTCCGTTGCCGAAATCGAGCAAAAGACCTTTCTTGAACCACTGTTCAAGAAATTGCCCTTTCTTCGCAGACACCCGCATCCGATGACAGTGCATTTTCCTATCGTATTCATGCTCTCGGCGGTTTTCTTTACTTTCCTGTATCTCATTACAGGCGACACTTCATACGATACCACCGCCCTCCACTGCCTCGCAGGCGGTGTAATCTTTACCCCGATCGTGATGCTGACCGGCTTTATATCCTGGACGGTCAATTACCTGGCGCGACCAATGCGGTCGGTCAATGTGAAGATGGCTGTTTCCCCGCTCATGCTGCTCGTGTCTCTTGTCGCCCTGGTCTGGCGTGAAACGACTCCCGACGTTCTGACAAGGTTAAGGGGCGCTGACTTCATTTATTTATTGCTCATCTCTTCCCTTTGCCCTATGGTTTTACTGATTGGGTGGTACGGGGCAAAACTCACCTTCCCGATCGAAAAAGAATAAGATTGATTGTTCGGCTGGATAAGGGCGGAAAAGAACTCCTTTCGAACGGAAACTTTCCGGGAGCGTTTCGTCCCGGAGGAAGAATATGGAAGGCCAAATCAATAAGGTGCTTATCGCCATAGACGGCTCGGAACAGACCCGGGGGCTCGTCGATTACCTTAGCGGAATAATTTCCGCCCGGCATGCCGAGTTGGTTCTTTTCCACGTAATGCCCAAGGCGCCCGAATCGTTCTGGGACTTGGAAAAAGAGCCGTCTAACTTACCAAATGTTGAGCATCTCAAGATATGGGAAGTCGAGCGGGAAAAACAGGTTCGCGATCTTATGCGCGATATTCGGCGCCGGCTCATGGGGATAGGAATACCAGAATATTCCATTCTGATCAGCATCCGGAAAGTCAAAGAAGGCATTGCCAGAGACCTGTTGCAAGAGGCACAGCGAGGGTATGACGCAATACTGATGGGCCGTGGCGGGTTTAAGGGCGCCGGCGCACAGGTGCTCGGAAGTGTGGCGGTAAAAATGGCGGCAAAATTGCACTCCGCGAACCTGTGGCTGGTCGGGAAAAACGCCGGGAGCGGGGGAGTGATTATTGCGATGGACTCCTCTGAGTCGGCCATGAGGGCAGTTTATCACGTATCGAAGATGATCAATGCCTCAAACAACTCCGTCAGACTCCTTCACGTGATTCGTGGAATAACGGTCTCCGGGACCGGCCATGAAAAGATCTTTCCGGAAGAATACCGGCAGCGGCTGATTGAAGAGGCGGAAAACCAGATCAAACCGACCTTTGATGCTGCAACCCATATCCTTGTCTCATCGGGAATCGGGCTGGAGAAAATCTCGACCAAATTCATTTCCGGTGTCGCAAGCCGCGCCGGGGCGATTTTTGACGAGGCCCTTCGGGGAGGCTACGGCACAGTAGTGGTGGGAAGAAAAGGGCTTTCCAGCGTGGATGAGTTCGACATGGGGCGCGTGACGGGCAAGTTAGTCCAACTCGCGGAAGGTCTTGCGGTTTGGCTGGTTGCCTGAGCCTGAGCACTCCGGTTGCTGAGTACCGGGGTGAACTCACCACAGAGACACAGAGTGAAGCGTGGAGCGGGAAGCTTTTGCTCCTTACTCTTGTTGGATTGTGGTTTTCTCTGTGTCCTCTGTGCCTCTGTTGTGGATTTGAGCGGGTCGCGGTGAACGCTTACTTACCCCCGGCAGGACTGCCGAACCCGTCTTTAATGCGTTGAGTACCAATCGAGCACCCGTCTAAGCTCTGCCGCAGACGCAGGGGCAGGGGCCATCATATTGGAGTTTCTCAAAATCTGCATCGGCAGCAACCCTGGAACGTTATAGAAGGCCGAAGTCGCACCGTAGTCAACCTGAATTGCGGCCCCTTCGAGCGAAAGTCCCAGAAAAAGGCCCCTGTTTCTCGAGTAGGAGAGTATCTCCGCCCTGAGCAAAACGTCAGTTCCCGCTTCTGCTTGCCTGCCGACAGGCCCCGCCGCTATAGAAGCGTCAGCCCCGAGGGTGAATTTGCCGCCGCATATTTTATCCAGACTGCGAATGCTGTTGAGCACAAGTATCACATCGGTGGATTGAACACCGATCTGCCACCCGAAGCTGCCTCCTATCAGGCGGAAAAAGACGGGGTTGCCCCATGATCGGTCCTCATTGCGCACGAGCATTACCCCGACTCCATAACGAGCCCCAAAAACAAATGCCCCCTTGAGCACATCGGGAAAAATCGCGATCCCCTGCGCGCTGCGCAAAAGACTGGGGGGAATTGCACACTCAGGAATATCCATGACCTCTCTTATAATGGCGGTCGATGCCTGGACCTTGGCTTCCTCGCTGACTCCAGCTCTTGATAACACGGGCGGAAGGAGGCACAGACTCAAGACCATGACGAAAACGGCTAAGGCGCTCCTTTGAGCCATTGGATATCCCCTTTCATTCTGCAATTTGTTCTTGATCGCTGTGGTCTAAAAAGATGCATTACTATTGCATAACTAAGCAGTGTCTTGTCAAAGGAAAAAAGCGGACAGGGTCTCGCTGTTTTCGGTGTCAACACGCAAGTTCGGCTCCGCGAAAACGCCGGCCCCGATGCTGTCAATTAATTTCGCGGGGACGCCTTGGGACCTTCAACAGGCTGGCACAGAATCACACTATGACCAACGGATGCTTCCACTCTCGGGTCCTGCCGGGATGAATGGCCCCTTTGAGAGTGCGAAACCGGCGCAGGAGAATTTGCTTGTAGACAGTCGATGCGTTGTCCTCGAAGACTTTTCTCCCTGTGGCCAGACAGTGGTCAAGCGATTTGAAGTCCGCCCAGAATATGTCGCCCATTTCGGGGACTATCAAAACGTCAGCGGCTGATTTCCGGTGTCTGTTCAGTAGAATGCGCGAGACTTCATCGCAACGCAGCAGCATACCCATTGCGGACTTTGGGTATGTCGAAATTCCCGCAATATCGAGAGTTGCATCCACGGCAAGGACGAAATGAGCCCCCAGGACTATCGCAGGGACGGCGGGGACATTATCTGCCCAGCCCCCGTCAACCAGCATCCGTCCGTTTATCCGGATTGCCGGGAACATTCCGGGAATCGAGGAACTTGCGGCGATGGCGCGTCTCAAGGACCCCTTCGTCAGCACGATCTCTTCTCCCGTCCGCAGGTCCATTGCAACTGCTGCAAACGGGACCGGCAGATCTTCTATAAGCACCTCCGGCATTAGCATGGACAGCAACCCGTCATAGAGATCATAGGCCACCAGTTCCATCTTGAGCATCGTGCGGGTGTAGAAGACCCCCTGTCTGAACAGCCACATAAACCGGTGAATAAAACTGTCGGAACCGGTAAAAACGAAATCCTCATCGACCGCGATGGAGGTGGTCTTGAGGAAAAGTTCGCTCTCGAAAAGGTTTTTCAGCCTCTCTATAACCCTTGCCGAGTCACCAAAGTAGGCGTACATACCGCCTATTACGGCCCCCATGCTCGTACCGACTATCAAGTCGAACTTCAGGTTCCTGCGCTCGATTTCCTGGATGACCCCCAGGTGGGACAGTGCTCGTGCGGAGCCTCCGCTAAGCACGAGAGCCGATTTGAAGCGGGACATTCAACATCCTTTTCAGATATAATCAATCAAATGGCGGCCGAAAAGGAGTGGATTATGGCTGAAGATCCGGTCGGGATACCAGTTGAGAGCGGCAGAACAAGTATCGAAGGACTCTTCGAGCAGGGCCGGATCGGCCGAAATGTAATCCTTTGCCATCCCCATCCGCTCTACGGAGGCGACATGCACAATAATGTGGTCCAGGCCGCGCGGCAGACGTTCGCCGGCCTCGAGTGGGGAACTCTGCGATTCAATTTCAGGGCAACGGGCGCAAGCGGCGAGTATCCGGCGCAGGGACAAAAAGATGCTTCAGACCTGATTGCCGTCTCAGAATTCCTCCGCGCTCGATCCCCCGGGCCAATTGATTTTGCCGCCTACTCCTATGGAGCATGGGTCACAATGGAAGCAATCCGAATGGGCCTTGGTCCGGATTCGCTCATACTTATATCGCCTCCGTTGGATCTTATTTCTTTTGAGGGACTCAGACTGCCTGATGCGCCCACACTCGTCACCCTCGGAAATCAAGATCAGTTCTGTTCCGTCGAATCTCTGAAAAATTGGCTCTCCAACCAACCGGATGCCAAGCTGGAAGTATTTCCCCGCCTGGATCATTTCTATTGGGGGTCCGAGCGGGAGCTTTCAGCAAAAATAGAAGCTTTCCTCAGGCTCAACTTCGTATGATAGACTTATATAATACCCTGCTCAATTAAAGAATCGGCTCTTTCCGCGCAAGCCATGCAGACAGCGCAGACACTGAATGTGGTGCGGTTGGAGGCAAGCCAAATGTTAAGCGCATCAGAAAGTAAAGTGACAATGGTTTCAAGGTCTCGCTTCGCGGGGCTTCGCCCTGCTTCACTTTGTGAAGTGGGCTTGCCCGGCCTCCCTTAGCGACATATGGCCGACCGCAGGATAGGTCTATCATACGCGATGAGCGGAAGCGGGAGGCCTCGTATGATAGACTTATATAACACCCTGCTCAAAAAAAGAATCGGCTCTTTCCGCGCAGCCATGCAGACAGCGCAGACACTGACTGTGGTGCGGTTGGAGGCAAGCCAAATGTGAGGCCCTTCCAAAAAGTGAAGCGCCTCCGGTGTATAGATCACGCTTCGCGAGCTTCGCATTGCTTCACAAAGTGAAGCATGCTTGCCGGCCTCCCTTGCGACGTGTGAGTGCGTAGCGCGGAGGCCGACCGCAGGATAGGTCTATCATACGCGATGAGCGGGAGGCCTTCTCAGGGAGTTTGAGTTTCCCCAAGGTGTTTCTGATAAAAACGGTGGGCAGCCCGGTTGACAATATCTCGGCATTCGACATGCAAAGCATGCCCCGCCCCTGGTATTTGGATCAACTCAGCCTTTGGAAGGTGCTCGGCAAGATAA
>Ga0181533_1005444_pt1 | contig 12202 bp, 6 predicted proteins | sample PEATcosm2014_Bin_45_FD_119772 | JGI IMG/M metagenome (GOLD analysis project Ga0181533, IMG submission 119772) | Peatland microbial communities from MTU Mesocosm Facility, Houghton, MI, USA - PEATcosm2014_Bin11_60_metaG | ecosystem: Environmental > Terrestrial > Soil > Wetlands > Peat | place...
CAGGTTCAAGCGGAGTTTAATAACGAGCTGCCGGGGGTCATCTTCAATTTCTCCCAATACATTGAGGACAACATCGAGGAAGGGATCTCGGGCGTCAAAGGCGTCAATTCGGTCAAGATCGTTGGTCCCAATCTCCAAACCATCACAAAACTTGCCGAGCAGGTCCGGGACCAAATGAGCCAGGTGCGGGGCATTGCCGACCTCGGCATCTTCCCAGTCCTTGGACAGCCAAACTTGAACATCAAGGTGGATCGTGCCAAGGCTGCGCGCTATGGCCTCAATTCCGGTGATGTTAACTCGGTCGTTCAAGCGGCCATGGGTGGAGCCGTAGCAACTTCGGTCTTGGAAGGCGACCGGCAGTTCGATCTCGTCGTCCGTTATACGCCGGAATACCGCGACAGCATCGAAAAAATCCGCAACATCAAAGTGGCCTATCAAACCAGCACCAGTGCCAATGCCTATATACCCTTGAGCGAACTGGCGACGATCACCCTGGATACGGGAGCAGCCTGGGTTTATCACGAGAGCGTGCAGCGCTTCATCCCGGTCAAGTTCAGCGTCCGTGGCCGCGACTTGGGCGGCACGGTCGAGGAGGCTCAGAAGCGGATCGCGAACAATGTGAAACTTCCGCCGGGATACCGGCTGATTTGGGCCGGCGAGTTCGGAGACCTTCAGGAAGCCAAGGAACGTCTGTGGGTCATTGTGCCGATCAGCTTCATCCTGATTGCCGGGGCGCTCTACAGCTTGTTCAATAACTTGCGCGACTCCCTTCTGGCACTCGCCGGCATCCCCGACGCGGTGGTTGGCGGCATACTTGCGCTCTATATCTCCGGTCTCCATTTCAGCATCTCCGCAGCCATCGGCTTCGTCTCGCTCTTCGGCGTGTCCGTCATGGACGGCATCCTGATGATTACTTTTTACAACCATGAAAGGGTTAAGGGCTTGGTGCCCATGGACGCGATGTTCCGCGCCGCAACCACCCGCATGCGCCCACTGCTGATGACGGCGCTTTCGGCCTGCATCGGCCTCCTTCCCGCGGCAATTTCCACGGGTATCGGCAGCCAGGTGCAGCGTCCGCTCGCCACGGTGATCGTGGGCGGCATGTTGGTCGGCCCCGTCATGCTGCTTCTCGCTGTGCCCGCGCTGAGAATGATATTTCTAGGCCGCGACAATGACCCACCATCAGGGGAATCAAAATGAAGGCCACCTGTCTTCTTTTCCTAATGATTAGCTGTGCCGCGTTGATGCATGGGACAAGTTACGCGGCCCCATCCCAGCAAACATCTCCCGAGAGTTCCGCGAACACCGCGAGCGACCATCCGGGCGATCCCGCACAGGGGGACGCCGCTCCGCCTCGCGACGGGAGACATCAGACGGGTGGAAAGGCTTCTGATGAACAGCGAGACCACGGCCGGGCTTCTGACACGAATCACCCGCCCAGCCGTGCGAGCCTAACCAAAGCCAATCGTCCTAAGCAGCTTTCGAATAGCCGGCAACGTTTCATACCTGGAAATCCTATGAATCTTCACCAGCCGGGTTCAGACAAATCCGGTGGAGCGGCAAAAGGTGGATTAATCCAGAACGAAACAGTCAACCACGCCTTGCCTGTTCGGACACCAAGTGTCGTCCGACCCACCGTACCATCCTTCAACAATGTGCGCCATCGCGGCCCTAACCCGGCGGTCGTTGCAGGATCGGTGAACTCCGATAGCAGGAATATAGGGGCGATCAACGGCACCCGTTTGAACCGCAAGCCTTGAGGACATAATTCGTATGTTTCGCATTCGCAAATCGCGCCTCGCCCGCTTCATCGCGACCTCTGCCTTACTGCTCACCTCAGGTTGCGCGGTTGGGCCTAAGTTCAAGAAGCCTGCTCCTCCGAATGTCGGCGGTTACACACCCAGTCCGATTTCGACCACCAGCAGCACGCCCAACGTCGCCGGGGGAGAAGCGCAGCACTTGGTGGAAGGCAAAGACATTCCGGGAGAGTGGTGGATAGTGTTTCACTCGAAGCCACTCGACGATTTGATTGCGCGCTCGCTCAAAGCCAATCCCGACCTCAAGGCGGCGCGGGCGGCATTGATTGTGGCAAGAGAGAATATGCTGGCCCAGCGAGGCTCTTACTATCCTAATGTCACGGGTGGTGTTTCGGTGACGAGGGCGAAATCAGCAGCCGACCTTTCACCTGTGACCAACACGAGCGTCTTGAATTACAGCCTCTATACGCCGCAAGTGAGCGTCTCGTTTGTTCCGGACGTTTTCGGTCTGAACCGGAGAACCGTGGAGTCGCTTGCAGCGCAGGAGCAGCAGGCGCGTTTTGCCCTGGCCGCCACGCATATCACGCTGAGCGCAAACGTCGCCGCCGGAGCCATACAAGAGGCATCATTGCGGGGGCAGATTGACGCAACCCGTGAGCTCATCACCATCAACACCCACATGCTGGAGATTTTGCGGAACCAGTATGCGAAGGGGTATGCGAGCGAGCTCGACGTGGCGGCGCAGGAATCGCAGCTCGCCCAAGTCGTCGCCACCTTGCCGCCGCTGCTTAAGCAGTTGGCTCAACAACGTGACCTGCTGGCTGTGCTGTCGGGCGGGTTTCCCAAGCAAGATTTGATCGAAAAGTTTGAGCTGTCGAGTTTGCAATTGCCGCAGGAACTGCCGGTGAGCCTTCCTTCGCAACTCGTGGAGCAGCGCCCGGATGTGCGCCAGGCCGAGGAGAACCTGCATTCAGCCAGCGCCCAAATTGGCATTGCAGTTGCGAACCGCCTCCCGAGCTTTGCGCTGACCGCGGATGCTGGCGGGATGGCGGTGGTCCTCGGCCGGTTGTTCTCGGGAGGCAGCGGCTTTTGGGACATAGGCGCAGGCGTCACGCAGCCCATCTTTGAAGGCGGCACCCTGCTGCATCGCGAGCGCGCCGCGCGTGCTGCTTATACTCAGGCCGCCGAACAATATCGCAGCACTGTCTTGACCGCCTTTCAGAATGTCGCTGACACGCTGAATGCGCTCCAACAGGACGCCGACGCCTTGAAGGCCGCGGCAGCCGCAAAAGATGCCTCCAGCGTCACCCTCGACCTGGCCAGAAAACAGTATCAGTCCGGCTACGCAAGCTACCTGGCGCTCTTAAGCGCGGAACAAGCGTATCAGCAAGCCGTGATTAACCTCGCGCAGGCGCGAGCCAATCGTTATGCCGACACTGCCGCCTTGTTTCAGGCTCTTGGCGGCGGATGGTGGAACCGCTCGGATGTTCCTAAAAATTAATTCGAAGAACGTCCGCATAAACCTGGTGAGCGGAGGGTGATTTATGAAAGATCGCGCCTACGCCATATCAACTCTCGCTCTCGTCGCCTGCCTCGCGGCCTTCCTTTCGTCAAGTTGCACCAACGGGGAAAAGGCGGATCCAGCGGTCGAGGCGCCGCCGCCCGTGCAAGTCGAGTATGAACGGGATGCCGGCGCATTCAGCGTAGATCATCCCGAGCAGTTCCGCTTGGCTACTGCGGGCAAGCGCGAAGCCGCCCCCGAGTTGAACGTAACCGGCATTGTCAACCCCGACGTTTCACTAATCATCCCGGTGGTTTCGCTGGCATCGGGCCGCGTGGTGGATATTCACGCCCGCCTCGGCGACACAGTGAGTAAAGGGGAGCTCCTGATGCGTGTGCAAAGCCAGGACATTTGGCCAGCAATTTCCGATCACCGGCAGGCGGTTGCGGATGAAACTTTGGCGCGCACGCGACTCAATCGCTCGAAGCTCCTGTACGAACACGGCGCTATCACGTTAAACGATCTTCAAGTTGCCGAGGACACCGAAGCCAAGGCTAAGGTCACCGCTGAAACCGCGCTGGATCACCTTCGCCTCCTGGGGGCAGACCCCAATAACCCTTCTGCGATTGTCGACGTCCGCGCTCCCGTCTCCGGCGTGATCACCGAGCAACAAGTGACTGTCGGCGCCGGTACGCAAGGCCTGGCTTCGCCGAATGCGTTCACCATCTCCGACCTCTCTCATGTCTGGATTCTGTGCGACGTTTACAAGAACGACCTTTCCTTTGTTCGTCTCGGCGAGTACGCGGACATTCATTTGAACGCTTACCCGGACCAGGTTCTTAGGGGCCTGATCGGCAATATCGGTCCCATCCTCGACCCCAACCTCCGCACGGCGAAGGTCCGCCTGGACGTTCAGAATCCCGGAATGTTGCGAATCGGCATGTTTGGAACCGCAACCTTCTATGGCCACAAGAAAGAAGCCCACGCCACTGTTCCGGCAACCGCGTTGCTGCACTTGCAGGACCGCAACTGGGTTTACGTAGCGATGGAAGGCGGCCGTTTCCGACCCGTCCAAGTTGTGGCCGGCAAGATGCTTCCGGCTACCCCGAGCGAAAAGCAGGAGATCATCTCGGGCCTTGAGCCGGGTCAGCAGGTAGTAGCCAACGCCCTGCTGTTTCAAGCCACGGCGGAGCCGTAATGATTGGCCGCATTCGGGAGATACCGTTGTCCTCGTCCGGCTCTTCTGCGTTGATGGCAAGCGAAAAAGGGCAAACACATCCGAATCAAAAACGCTTAACCCAAGGTCGAAACGAACCCGCTTGGGTAAGTTTCCGATCGGCCCGCTTGGGCGGCGCGTGACCTCGTGAGCCATCCTTCGCTCCGACCCCACCCTTCAATTGTCGTGATGACTTGACTGCCTATAACCGCAACCACTGGCCGGCCTCCGTCTGGCTTAAAAGCGGCGGGTTATTGCCGGTCGTCAGTTCTCAGTTTTCAGCTCCTGATTTGCCGCCGTTCAGAATGATCAGGCGCACCAGCTATGCCAATGACCGGCTGCCACCTCGCCACGACCCGCGCGTCGGCTTTGGCTGAAAACTGATAGCTGAAAACTGACCGCTTCATTCGTATCTCAAGGCCTCCATGGGATCGACCTTCATTGCCCGGCGGGCGGGCAGGTAACTGGCGGTGAGGACCACGGCCAGAAGAACCAATGCCACCGTCGTAAACGTGACGGGATCATAGAGGCTGACGCCAACAATCATGCTCCCGAGGAGGCGTGCGACTCCAAGGGCCAGCGCCATGCCGAGGGCACCGCCGATCAGCAGCAGTCGCAAGGCGCCGTTCGCTACCAGGCGGAGAATCTCGCGATGGGGAGCACCCAATGCCAATCTTAGGGCGAACTCGGTCGTGCGCTGAGTCACCGAGTAGGAGATGACGCCATAGAGCCCCACGCTGCCCATCAGGAGCGCCATGACAGCGAAGATGACCATGAGGGCCACGACGACGCGTCCGCCGGCGAGCGAACGCGACAAACGGTCGTCCATCGTGCTGACGCTGGTCAAGGGCAGGTCCGGATCGACCGCACGGAGGGCCTTCCGGAGGGCGGGCACAAGTGGTTCTGTCTCGCTCCGGCTCCGGACCACAAGGTATTCGCTGGTCCAGGGTGCTTGCAGATAGGAAATATAGATCTCGGGGCTGCTGGGTTCGTTCACTCTGGAGTTCTTCACGTCATTCACTACGCCGACGATTTCGAGCGCCACCGGTCCCGAGGGGTCGTTGCGACCCGGAACGAGTTCCGAAATGAGCAGACGCTTGCCGAGCGGATCGCTCGCTGGAAAGAACTTCTCCGCCAGTCTGTGATTGATGATCAGCACAGGGGTTGACCCCTCGCGGTCGTCCTTGGTGAAGCCGCGGCCCTTCAGCACGGCCAGGCCGAGAGTGCGGAAGTAGCCGGCGCTGATCACCTGATAATTCGCGACGCCGGAGGCGGCGAGCGAAGCTGGATCGCGGCCCTCCACGCGAAAGGGCTGGCCGAGTTCAAAGTTCATGGGCGGCAGGCCAGTGGAAATCGCGGCGTCCTCCACGCCGGGGATCGTGTGTACCCTCTCGATCAATTCTGCATAAAACGCCCGGACGCGACCCGCGTCGGCATACTGCGGAGCCGGCAGTGACAAGTGAGCGGTCAGCAGGCCCTTGCTGGCGAAGCCCGGTTTGACTTGAGTCAGGCGAATGAAGCTGCGGACGCTAAGGCCGGCCGTCACCATGAGCACCAGGGACAATGCCAGCTCCGCCATCACGATCCCATTGCGAAGGCGGCTTTGCCCTCGATCGCCCACTGCGGTGCGGCCCGAGGCTTTGAGGTGCTCCATCAAATTCGCGGCGGTGGTCTGCCAGGCGGGCACGAGTCCGGAAAGCACTGTCGCGGCCAGGCAGAGCGCTGCGGCGAATTCCAAAACAACGCGATTGATCTCGATAGGAGCTAGTCCCGGCGCCTGCAGGACAGGCAAAGTTGCAAGGTAGCGCACCGCTCCGAAGGCCAGCAAAAGGCCCAGAGCGCCGCCCATCACGGCATAGAAAAGCGTCTCCACCAGCAGTTGGCGCATCACACGCCAGCGGCTGGCGCCCAAAGCGATGCGGACCACGATCTCCTTCCCACGCGTGGGGGCCCGAGCCAGAAGCAAGTTGGCAACATTCGCACAAGCTATGAGCAGAACCACACTTACCGTGGTGAATAGGAGAAGCATCATCAGTATGACCCCCGGGCCCGCCAGAGCCTCGTAGAAGTTCTGGGTGAGCGCGCTCCAGCGCTTGTTCGTTTCGGGTGATTCCTGTGCGACTCGAGCCGCGAGCCTCCGCATTTCCTCCCGGGCCTCGGCGGCAGTGACGCCCGACTTCGTCCGTCCCACCACCAGCAAGTCGCGAGTTTGCCGGTTGAGCTCCCCGCCGGGAAGGGCTAAAGGCATCCAGACATCCATCCGCCCCCAGAACTCGAAATCAGCAGGCGCCACGCCGACTACGACGTACGTCTCGCCATTGAGGCGGATGGTTTTGCCCACGATGCCCGCTTCTCCTCCAAAATGGGTCTGCCAGATTTCGTGGCTCAGGATGGTTACCCTGTCGCCGCCCGGGCGGAATTCCGCTGCCAAAAAAAAGCGCCCGAGCTCGGGACGCAAGCGGAAAGTGTCAAAGAAGTTTGTGGTGATGCGCGCTCCTGACACGAGGATGGGAGGGTCTCCGGATAAGGCGACACTCGCGCTGCGAGCGGCGGCGAGTTGCTCAAAGCACCTATTTTGGTCGCGCCAATCGAGATATGTGGGAGCGGAAACGGGGCTTCGGCTGCCATCGGGGCGCGTCTCCCACACCATCAGAAGCCGATTGCCATCACGGTAACGCAGGGGACGCCACGCCACGCTGAAGATGGTCGTGTTCGCGCCAATGCCGAGGGCGAGAGTCAATACGGCAACGGCGGTGAAGCCCGGATTCTTGGCGAGCATTCGAAGTCCGTACCGGACATCCCGGACGAAATTCTCGAAGTAGTTCACCCGTCGCATATCGCGGCACTCCTCCTTGATTTGCTCCACCCCGCCCAGCTCGCGCAGGGCCGCGTAGCGGGCTTCCTCTGGGGTCATCCCTTGCGCAAGGTTCTCCTCGGTCAGCTTCTCCATGTGAAAGCGGAGTTCCTCGGTCAATTCCTGCTCAACGCGGCCCTTCCGAAAGAGTGACCGGAATCGAAGAGGAAACTTGTAGAACCAGCGCATAAATAAAGTCATCAGTTCTCAGTCCTCAGTTCTCAGTTTTCAGCTCCGAGTTTCCCGGAGTTCAGAATGATCAGGCGGACCAGCTATGCCAATGACCGGCTGCCACTTCGCCACGACCCGCGGGTCGGCTTTGGCTGAAAACTGATAACTGAAAACTGACGACTTCATTCGTGTCTCAACGCTACCATCGGATCGACCTTAGTTGCCCGCCGCGCCGGAATATAAGAAGCGAGCAGCGCGATGGCCGTCAAAATCAGCGAGACCAAGACAAACGTCAGCGGGTCAGAAGCCTTCACGCCGTAGAGCAAGCCGGACAGAAAGCGCCTGAGAGCGAGCGCGTCGGCTACCCCCACAACCACGCCAATCAATGTCAGTTTGAATCCCTGACCGACGACGAGATTCAAGATGTCAGTTCGGTCGGCGCCGAGCGCCATGCGCACGCCAATCTCATGGTGCCTCTGCGAGACGGAATAGCTAATGACCCCGTAGATGCCAACCCCAGCCAGAGCAACGGCGAGCGCCGCGAAGATGCCGAGCAGCAACGTGTAAAAGCGCTGCGCCCCGGCGTAGCCAGCGATGCGCTCTTCCATCATGCGCACGTCCTCGACCGGCTGGTCCTTGTCTATGCTCCAGATCTGCTGGCGAACGGCCGGCGCCAGGCGGGTTCCTTCACCCGAGGTGCGCAGCACCAGGAACATCTCTCGGCTCATTTCCTGTGCCTGCGGCCGGTACGTTTCAGGCCCCGCCGGTAAGTCGAGCCGGAGGTGCCTTGCAGCTCCGACAACCCCCACGATGGTCCACCAATTGTCCGGCCCCCCAATATGTTTGCCAATCGGGTTTTCGTTGGGCCAGATCTGACGAGCCAGCGTCTCGTTGATGATCGCCACCGCCGCCGTCGCGTTATTATCCTGCTCGGTAAAAAAGCGCCCTGCGCGCAAAGGTATGCCCATGGTCTTGAAGTACCCCGAAGTCGCCACGCGAGTATGGGTCGCAAACGTCTCCTGCACCCTTCCTTCAACACTTATATCTGTTCCCCATTGCACGCCGCTAAAGGGGAGAGCGTTGATCAATGCTGCGGACCGGACACCCGGCAACGCCTTGACACGCTCGAGTACCTGATCGAAGAACGCGCCAGGGCGCACGGTGTCGAAGCGCGCGAAGTCGCGGTATTTATAGGCCGGCAGGGTGATGCGCATCGTTAGCAGGTTCTGAGGCTCGAAGCCCAGATCCACCGTGTACAGGTGCGCCAACGTGTTAACCATCAGGCCCGCGCCGGCCAGCAGAACCAGCGCCAGAGCCAACTCGGACACAACGAGCGCACCCCCCAGGCGCTGGGCTGGACCCGAAGCGCCCGAGGCCACCGGTGTTTGTTTCAAAGCTTCGTTTACGTCGGTTCTCGAAGCCCGCAGCGCGGGGAGCAGTGCGGAGACTGCCCCGGCGACGAGCGAGCAGCCGAGTGCAAATAGCAGCACCCGCCAATCGGGATGTACGCCCTGGAGTTGGGGGACCGTGGCTGAACCGAGCGCTACGAGCGTCCGAACCGCCCAAATCGCGATCGCCAGCCCCGCGGCGCCTCCCACAACCGCCAGCAAAACTGTTTCCACCATCACCTGGCGGAGCAGCCGGGACCGCCCGGCGCCCAGCGCGGCGCGCATGGCCATTTCGCGGGTGCGAAGCACTCCCCGCGCCAGCAGCATGTTGGCCAGGTTGGAGCAGGCGATCAGGACGACGAAGCCAGTGGCGCCGAAAAGCAGTAGCAGCCGAGCCCGGGTGTCACCCAGCAGGTGCTGGCGCAGCGGAATCACGGCGGCGGTCCAGTTTTTCTGTTCACTGGGGAATCTCTGCTCACTCACCGCGGCCAGGGCTTTGAGTTCCGTTTCAGCACTCTCCGGGGAGACGCCGGCCTTTAATCGCGCTATCACCTCCAGGTTCCGTACATTACGCGATTCCTTATTTGGGGCGATCTCGAGCGCGTACGGGACCCACAATTGCTCGCCGCGCGGAAATTCAAAACCAGGCGGCATGACGCCAACCACGGTATAGGCTCTGCCACTAATGGCGACGGATTTCCCGACGATGCCCGGATCGGAACTGAAACGCCGGCGCCAGACAACGTATCCCAGAAGCACCTTGTCATTTTCGCCCGGCCTATCTTCAGCGGGCAGAAACGACCGCCCAAGTATCGGCTGGACGCCGAGCAGGGTAAAGAGATTGGCGGTGACCCTGCCGCCAAAAACCTCCTCGGGTTCACTTGCGCCGGTAAAGACGAACCGCGAGGGGAACCAGTAATACGCACCAACTTCGTCAAAAACGTCGGTCCGGGCCCGCCAATCGAGCAAGCCCGGCACGGAGGTTGACATCAGGCCGTGCAGGTTGGGCTGGAGAATATCGACCTGGAAGGTTTTATCCTTTTCAAAAAGCATCACCAGCCGGTCTGGGTCTTTGTAAGGCAGCGGCCGAAGCAGCACCGAGTTGACAATGCTGAAGAGAGCGGTGCTTGCCCCGATGCCGAGCGCGAGCGTGAGCACGGCCACCGCCGTAAACCCGGGATTCTTCGCCAGCATCCGCAGGCCGTAACGAACATCCTGAAAGAAGTTTTCGATGTAATCTACCCGGCGCATATCGCGGCACTCCTCTTTGATCTGTTCGACCCCGCCCAGTTCGCGCAGGGCCGCGTAGCGGGCCTCCTCTGGCGTCATTCCTTTTCCGACCTTCTCCTCAATCAGTTTTTCCAGGTGGAAGCGCAGTTCGTCGCTCAGTTCCTTTTCGACGCGGCTCCTACGGAACAGCGACCGGAGGCGAAGCGGCAATTTGTAAATCCAACGCATTAGAAGTTCTCAGTTCTCAGTTTTCAGTTCTCAGCCGCAAGCGACTTCTTCCTCACACAACTGACCCGCCGCGGCGGGACCACTGACAACTGACGATTAAGAACTTCATCATGTCGTCTCCAGCACAAGACCGATGGCTGTGGAAAGCCTCTGCCAGTTGGCCTGCTCATGCTCCGAATACTTGCGCCCGGCCGGTGTCAGCGAATAGAACTTGGCGTGGCGATTGTTGTCAGACTCGCCCCACTTCGCCTTGATCCATCCACTTTGCTCAAGGCGATGCAGGGCGGGGTAGAGCGCTCCTTGATTCACCTGGAGCACGTCCTTCGACACCTGCCGGATGCGCTGGGCGATGCCCCAGCCGTGCATGGGTTCAAGAGCAAGGGTCTTGAGGATCAGCAGGTCCAAGGTGCCCTGGACCAAATCGGTTGGTTTGCTCATTCACACTCCCCTCAGTTATCGACAGTGAATCCTACCTCACCTCTTGTCAATAATCAAGGGGAGATTTTCCGACACCAGAGGAGGTCTTATGTTCGGATGCACGACTGCAATGCCACTCCTCCGGCTCGATGCAAGAAAGAACTTGGAGGTGGCAGTGGCTGGGGTGCTAGCTGCTACCATTACGGTTTTGTGGTCTCCACAGCAGTTCGCAAACGCACCATCGCACAGCCTCGATGGAGCGGCACCGTCAGTGAGAGTTGAGTCCCTGTGCGGGCAAAGTGGAGTGGCGCCCCAGGGGCACTTCCGGGATGGAACACCTCTGCCGTGGCGATCTCGGCGTTGACGCCACGAATCGTCACCAAGACCTCTTGATTGTCCCCTCCAAACGTGACCGGCACTACGTATCCGCCAGGAACTTGGAAAATATTCGCCTTTGCTCCTCCTCCGGCAACTTCCACCGCATGGGGCGACAGCACCCACTTCTTGCCGCGCATCAGGTCGAGCATAGGTCCATAGTCGAGATACTGTCTGTCGACCCATTCACCTGGCAACAAGGAGTGATCATTGCCCGGGAAAGGAGCCATGGGGTAGACCCCGAGATGCAGGTACTTCTGAAAGAAGGCATCGGGGTCCGGTTTCAGGTCACTTTCCCTGGCGGTCCATCCTAGAGCAGGTTTCCGCACGGTGAGGAACGCCATAAGATTCAAGGGGGCGCCCGCATAAGTAAATTCGTCGAAGATACCGTCCGTGTAGCGGAGGACATCGATGCGCTTGTCATGATTGTTGCAGAAGATCACCTTGCCCGCGTCATGCATCAGGGGACCGAGTTTGGCTAGAAGGTTGTTCCAGGAGACCAACAAGGAGCGCGCCGGCCGTCCGGCGAACCAACTCACGCCATCGTCTCGATCTTCGTTGTAAAGTCGAAGCCAGTCCATGCGGTCGATGCAGATACCCGAAGACTCAGGGAGCTTGTCGATGTGTCGGCGAGCCTGGTCCAATAGGAAATCGGCATAGGCAGGGTCGCCGCAATCGAGTGCGATGCCATCGGCCCAGGTGTAATAGGGTCCCCCTGGCTTGGTTTTTCCATGGCTGTTCAGGCTTCCCGCGGAAATCGCAAGTGGCACTCGAATGATCGCATCCTTCAAGCGAGTGTAGAGGAAATCGTTAGCGTCCCTCCAGAGGTCCTCGTCGCGTTGATAACGCCTGGCCGGTGCTGGAAAAAGAATCTTGGCGCCGAATTCTGTCACATTGAAATAGTTCAGCACGTAGAAGCCTTGCGCGCGCATGCGGCGCGAATAATCCGCCATGTTCCGTATACTGGTTCGGCCGTTGGGCGCCCGTTCGCCATCCGGATCGGCCTCAGGAGCATCGTAGGAATAGCGATTCCACTCCCGCGTGTCGTCGACGGGCGGCAGGAAC
>Ga0181533_1005447_pt1 | contig 12195 bp, 18 predicted proteins | sample PEATcosm2014_Bin_45_FD_119772 | JGI IMG/M metagenome (GOLD analysis project Ga0181533, IMG submission 119772) | Peatland microbial communities from MTU Mesocosm Facility, Houghton, MI, USA - PEATcosm2014_Bin11_60_metaG | ecosystem: Environmental > Terrestrial > Soil > Wetlands > Peat | place...
ATAGTGGCGCTTGGCGGTCTCGTACTCCACGTGCGCCGTGGCGATGGTAATGCCCCGCTCCCGCTCTTCCGGGGCGTTGTCGATGGAGTCGAACGAACGGAAGACAATCTTCGGGTTGTGCTTTTGCAACACCTTGGTAATCGCCGCGGTCAACGTCGTCTTGCCGTGATCGATGTGACCGATCGTACCCACGTTCACATGCGGCTTCGAACGATCAAACTTTTCCTTCGCCATTGCCGTTCAGTCCCTTTCGTTAGACTTTCTTCTGTCGCGCACTTGCCAACTCTTGATCCAGCTGCGCTAAGAGCTTCTGCTTGATCTGTTCCGCTGAGACATCTCGATCTTCCAAGTTCTCAATCGAGATGTACAGCAATTGCCCCTTCAAACTTCCGGCCTGAATCCGCGCTTTGTAGCTGTCGCGGTCAAAATCAAACTCTGGTCCAATCCACTTAAGATTCGATTCGCCGAATACTTGCTCAAATATGAATTGAGCCTTATCCTCGTTTGCTTTGCTCTTTGGCATCCTGAACCTCACATCCAAACTATTTCCCTACTTCCCCTGAGACCGCCCGACGATTTCATCGGCAATCATCCGAGGCCCGCCTCAGTAGTACGCGTAAGCCCTGAAATACCTTTGCCGCAACTCCAGTGGAACCGCTTCCACCAGCCGCAGATAACGCTCCCGCGTCAGTCCCTGGTCCGATACCGGCAGCGCCTCGTAAAGCCCCACCGCTTCCTTGCCCAACAATCCCCGCTTCAGAACGCCCTCGTAATCGCGTATCCGCAGCTTCGACCTGGTCAACCGGGTCAGGAAAACTTCCACATCCCGCGCGTCGAAGGCCGCATCGATCAGCGCATGAAGCTGCGCATATCCCTGCTCATCCCGGACCGCGATCGTTGCCTGCTCAAACATCGTTTCCTTGCCCTCAATCAAGCTTCCAGCTCTCAGCTTTCAGCTTTCAGATTCGTTCCACTAGCGCGAGCCTCAATGGCTCAACCAACCACGACCCGAGCTGAAAGCTGATAGCTGATAGCTGACAGCTAAAAGCCGAATCCTTGGAGCGGGAGACGGGGATCGAACCCGCGACCAACAGCTTGGAAGGCTGTGACTCTACCACTGAGTTACTCCCGCCTACACAGCTAACAGCTAACAGCAGACAGCTAACAGCTTCATTCTTGCGGATAGAGGCCTCTGCGGCCCATCCGCGGTTTGCACTAACTGTCAGCTGTAAGCTGTCCGCTGTCAACTGAACTTCTGGAGCTGATGACCAGGATTGAACTGGTGACCTCTCCCTTACCAAGGGAGTGCTCTACCAACTGAGCTACATCAGCCCTCGAACCGTAGCCTATAGCTCCCAGCCATCAGCTTTCAGTTTCATTCCGAGGGCGCTGACCGAACCGGCTCGATCCGCCACCGCAAAAGCTGAAAGCCGATAGCTAAATGCTAAGAGCTGTCTTTCTCCCCGCCGCTGCGAATCCTCTCCGCATGACGGGCCAAAACCGTCCGCAAAGCCAGCCCGCCAAGAATCACCAGCGGAACCAGCCGCAACTCCACCGGCCTGCCCAGAACGAGAACCTTTCCCTCGCCCATTGTGAACCAGACCAGCACTGCCAAAAACCCATACAGCGCCAGGGCCATCGGGTACCGCCGCTCCAGATCCGGACTCGCGCCCATCAATCCCTTGCGCTCTCCCGGTTGCGGCTCTCCGCGCATTCCAGCCCCTCGAATCTCTGGTGCACAGGGGAGGATTCGAACCTCCGTAGCTCCAAGGAGCGGCAGATTTACAGTCTGCTGCCATTAACCGCTCGGCCACCTGTGCCCAATCACCCCAGCGACGAAGACCGGTCGCCGGGGACCCAGCCCAACTCTCCCTGCACCCCTCCGGCCAATACCACTTCCCTCGCGCTTCTCATTCAGCGCGCCCATTCCAGCGCATCGAACCCCGTCCGGAAGATCTCCGGCGCTTCGGAGCATGCACCTCGAGTGGGATCACCGCGGAGGACAGGTCCGGCGCTCAAAAAACCCGCTCGCCGGCCAATTCTTGCCGTCTCAGGCCCGTTTCCCGGCTTCCTTTTCAGTGGAGCTGGCGAAGGGATTTGAACCCCCGACCCTCTGATTACAAATCAGATGCTCTACCAGCTGAGCTACGCCAGCCCTTCCCACCCGGAAACCACCGCTGCAACCGGTCCGGAAGCCAAAAACAATCCCCAACCCGTGCACGGACACACTCCCACTCCGCACACACGACGGCACAAAAGTTAAGGGTAGCACACCCCCGCCAGCGGAGCAAACCCGGTAGCGGGGTGCTCAAGCCGCCCGAGGCGCAACCCGCTTCAGCGCCGGACTCCCCGCCGCCAGCCGAAGATCGTACTCGTTCTGCAAATTCAGCCAGAACTGTGCCGGCAATCCGAAATAAATCCCCAGCCGCAGCGCTGTATCCGCCGAAATCGACCGCTTCCCGCGCACAATATCCCCCACCCGCGGCGCAGGCACAGCCAAATCCTTGGCCAGCCGGTAAGCCGTCAGCCCCAGCGGCTCCATGAACTCGGTCAGCAGAATCTCTCCGGGATGAATCAAAGCGGCATTGACAGGCACTTCCACTCCCCTCAGCGCACAACTCAGTGATAGTCCACCACTTCCACATCGTGCGCGTTTCCATCGCGCCAGGCAAAACATATCCGGTATTGATCGTTGATACGAATGCTGTGCTGGCCTTCGCGGTCCTTGCGCAGCTTTTCCAACCTGTCGCCCGGGGGGACTGCCAAGTTCTCCAGCGCCAGTGCCGCGTTCAGGATATAAAGCTTTTTCAGCGCTTGCCGGTTCAACCGGGCCGGCAGCCGCCTGCATCTGCCGATGGTCCAAAGCCTCTCGGTATCCGCATCCCGGAACCCGGCAATCATAGCGCATGGTAACACGACACGTTCATAAATGCAATGCGTACTGCTCATCGGAAGCGCCAAGACACAATCATCGGCAGCAAACCCGCTGTCGGTATCTCCCCCTCCAACTGAGAATCTTCTTGCGAAACGCGGCCTTTGGGTGGGTCATTCTGTTTCGCATCTCTGGGCCGGTGGGGCCGTTCTGAGCCGGCAAGCCGAAACAGATGCCCAGCCGCAGGGCGGCATCGGCGGAGATTGCCCGCTTGCCGCGCACGATATCGCCCACCTGCGGCGCAGGCAACGCCAGATCCTTTTCGGGCCAAATTCGCCGGCTGCAGGTATGCATATAAATACACCCGCATCAGGAAGAATTGGTACATGGGGTGGAAACAGGAAGGAGATTCTATGCCGGAGTTTGAGGTAAACACTTTGAAATCATTGCGGAGGTTTTTGATCGAAAACGGCGAGCGCGTAAAAATGCGGCGTTTGGGGCCGGAAAGGACAGACCTGCGCAGGCGGCTGGACGAGCGGCTGCTTGCCTTTCGCGTGGCTCGAAAGGCGGCCGCGGCGGATGGAAAGACGGCAGCGGAGACCAAAAGCTGGCTGCGCGCGGTAAGGCAAGCGGTGGGAGTTCCGGTGGACGTGATAACGCGGCGGTTGGGCGTGACCAAATACGAGGTTTTCCGCGTGGAGAAGGCGGAGTGGGAATCGCGGATTGTTCTGGCTACGCTGAGGCGCGCGGCGGATGCGCTGGGCTGCGAGCTGATTTATGCGCTTGCGCCGCGGGAGGGGTCGCTGGAGAATCTGGCGGCCTTGGAGCGGGCGGCGCGGGAGAAGGCGCGGGAGACGGCACGGGCAAAGAATGAGGCGAAGAAGATGGAGGCCGAGGAGTGGATCGATTGGCACGCGGCGATACGGCAAATGTTTCGCAGGGAGATGCGGAAGCTGGGGATACGGGTGAGGTGAGAGGGGCAGGGAACGAGGGAACAACGGAACGAGGGGACTGCTGGATACAGTCTTATGCTGCCACCCAGCGCAACGTTATGCTGCCACAGGGGTTCGTCCCGGTTCACTCCTAAGCTGCGCCCTTTATAGGGGACTTCTGCCGCCTCGACGTTGTTTACCGAAGAGTAACTGACGGTTTGCCGACAATGCACCCGGAACCAGCAGGAATGCATCGATAGGACTCTTCAATTAGTGGTCCGCAATTAGTGGTCCGCGGAAGACCGCGGCCGTTCTTTCCGTGGCGCATTCCCGGCGCAGCCTATCCCGCGAGTTCAACTACGACGAGGGTCGCTCTCCGTATGAACATTAACGAGCCTCTCTTTAATGGCCATTTCCACTCGGCCGCGCTAAACTTAAGGACCTCGGACAACATCCGAAGACTGGAGTGTGCTATGAACCGTCTTCCTCGGATTGCGCCGTGGGTCTTGTTCGCCCTTGCAACTGCCCTCTGCGCGGCAGTCTGTCACCAGCGTCTGATCCCCACCATTCCCACTGTCAGCGCCGCCGTCGCAGCCGCGCAGGACCAGGCCCCCCCGGAACAAGGGCCCGACCCCGCTGCAGTCAACCTAGCGCCCAGTGGGCCGTCCTACGCAACTGAAGCTCCGCCGCCTCCTAACCAGCCAAGCGGCCAAGCCGCTGAGCCCGAAGATTCAAATTACGCCGATCAACCCGTGGCCAACGCTCCGGAGCCCCCGCCGCCGCTGCCCGACTACGTTCAGCCGCCGTGCCCTGGCGACGGCTACATCTGGGAGCCCGGTTACTGGGCGTGGTCCCCGTCCGGCTATTACTGGGTTCCCGGCGCGTGGGTCGAGGCCCCATATGTGGGCGGGCTGTGGACACCGGGCTACTGGGGCTTCTACTCCGGCCGCTATTGGTTCCATCCCGGCCATTGGGGCCTGCACATCGGCTACTACGGTGGCATCAACTATGGCTTTGGCTACTTTGGCAGCGGGTACGAAGGCGGCTATTGGAACGGAGGCCGCTTCAACTACAACCGTGTCTACAGCAGGTTGAACGAGCGCAAAGTGCACAACGTGTATAGCTATAACGCGGGCAATCGTCCGTTCGCCAATCGCGAATCCATCAATCGCGAATCCTCCAATCGCGAAAACAACAACTCTCGCGCAAGCTTCCATGGCGGAATGGGCGGCACTCAGGTCCGGCCGCAGGCGTCCGATGCGGCAGCGTGGCGCGAGCCAACTGCTTCGCGCATGAGCACGCAGGTGCAGCACGAGCAGAAGTTCCAGTCGAATCGGGGACAATTCTCGAACACGAATCACGGCCGGCCCGCCAAACCGGCCATCAGCCGCCCGATTCCGGCGGACCGCAACGTGAAGCCCACGACGCGGAATCAAAGTCAGGGCGGGCAGCAGCAAGAGCGTCATCGGTAAGGCCGCGCCACTCGGGAGAACTCCTATCGGGTAGGGCTTGCGCGCCTCAGAACGTCACACTCTTGAGGTGCGCGGCCCTGCTGTCCCGCTCGTGGAAATCTTAAATTAACTCGATATGAAAGGAAGTACCAAAATCCTCGCCTTTCCGGGCTCTGGCCGGATGACCGCCCTCCCGTAAGTTGTCGACTTTCCCAATTATCGTACGGCCATCTCCGCGGATCATGCGGCGCAGCGGAGGAGAAGAGCAGTTCCATTTATCAGCTATCAGACATCCATTCTGACAATGCGTTCTCTGGGCAATTGCGGGCAGCATTGCCGCATAGTCCTTTTCCCGGGCGCAAAGAACCGACAGCTACCGGAGGGGGCATCTCCTCCGTCAGCAGAATCTCTCCGGGATGAATCAAAGCGGCAGTTCCAGCCATTCCCAATCCCCCTGATTCAGAATAAGCTGCAAGGTCGCGTTCAGAGCATCATGCATCCCCATCCCCGCCCATCTCCCGCGGGTGAATCCCCCAACCCGCCATTCCACGACGAACGCCCTTGCGAAAACCTTGATTTAGGCGGATGATTGCCCTGCTTCCCCAATGAACCTTTCGCGGTTCTGAAAGGCAAGGAGAAGCTGTATGCGCAAGAACGCTCCCGCAGTCATACTTCTGGCAATCTGTCCTCTGCTTGTGGCTCAACAACCCCAGCCAGCGCCTCAAACGCCTGCCGCTGCACAACAAGCCGCCCCGGCGGCTCCTCCACCCCCACATACGCTGCTGGATGGCACACCCGTGAAACTGCGGCTAAGTCAGACGATCTCCTCCGCGGACGCAAAAGTCGGCCAGGAAGTCCCCTTCGAGGTTGTTGAGGACATCAGCGTAGATCAAGTGGTTGTCCTTCCCAAAGGAGCAACCGCGATCGCCACCGTAACCGCCACCGAACACAAGAAGAGCATGGGCCGCGCCGGAAAGCTGGATATGGCCATCAGTTATGCGCGGCTCAAGGACCAGGAGAAGGTCGCATTACGGGCAACGAAGGAAACCAAAGGTGGGGGGCACGTCGGCGCAATGACCGGAGCCATTGTGGCCACATCCATCATCTTCTTTCCTGCCGCGCCGCTGTTCCTCTTCATCCACGGCAAAGACATCACCATCCCTCAAGGCACTGAAATCACGGCCTTTGTCGAAGGCGACATGCACCTGGACATGGCCAACTTTGAGGCCCCTCCAGCAGTCCCCGCACCGGCGGCGCCAAGTGCTGCCCAGCCTGCCTCGCCCGCCGCGCAAGCCTCGTTGTCCATCGACTCCACACCGCCAGGCGCGGACATCGAAATCGACGGCGCCTTCGTCGGCAACGCTCCTTCCACGGTCGCCGTAGCTCCTGGAAGCCATCAGATCACCGTCAAGAAGAAAGGCTTCACCGACTGGACCAAGACCCTCAACGTCACCGGCGGCACAGTCCACCTGAGCGCGGAACTGGACCAGGAGCCGCCAAAGCAGTAACGACGGAAGCTGCCAGCGAACTCACCCCGGCTCCCCCGGGGTGATACGGTATGCCTGTCGGCCCCAATGCACAGACGCACCCGCCGAACGCTCTGGATTTTGGCCTCGGTCATGGTTCTTTTGGCCGTGGCCGTCTTCCTGCGCTCCAAGGCCCCGCCCGAGGCCGCCCGCCTGCTTCCCGAGTCCGAGTGTATTGCCTGCGCCGACTTCAAGCCGATTCGACATTCGGCTATGCTTTACGGCCGGCCACATACGTGCGCGACATCAAATGATGCTAGAATCAATGCATGGGGGGTTTATGAGAACAACACTTGCCCTTGACGACGATCTGGTATCAACTGCTCAAGAGTTCACGGGCATAGTCGAGAAAACGGCTCTGGTTCGCGAAGCTCTCAAATCCCTCATCGAGCGGGAAAGCTCCCGCAGGCTGGCCGCGCTGGGAGGCACGATGCCGGAATTGGAAGATATTCCTCGGCGGCGAGTCGAGTAGCAATGATTCTCGCGGACACAACGATTTGGATTGACCATTTCCGCGCAGAGAATCCGGAAATGCGCAGTCAGCTCGAAAAGAGGAACATTTCGATCCATCCGTTCATCGTTGCGGAACTGGCTCTGGGATCGCTCCGGGACCGCGTGAGAACGCTCGCCTGGCTGGACTTCTTGCCGCGCGTGCGCGTCGCGCAAATCAGGGAGGTGCGAGACATGATTGAGATGCGCTCGCTCTACAGCCGAGGCATAGGCCTGACCGATGCGCATCTGATCGCCTCGTGCCTCATTCATCCCTCCACCTTGCTGTGGACCTACGATAAGCGCCTGTCGGACGTAGCTCAAGCGCTCGGCATTGCCGCGGATATTCCCTGAAGGAGCCGAATCCGCAAAGCATTCCGCGCGAGATGATAGGGTATTTCTGACGGCCCCAAATGCACCGACGCACGCGCAGAACGCTCTGGATTTTGGCCGCGGTCCTGCTCCTCGTGGCCGTGGCCGTCTTCCTGCGCTCGAAGGCCCCGCCTGAGGCCGCCCGCCTACTACCCGAGTCCGACGGCATTCTCTACATCAACCTCAAGCCCGTTCGCGGCTTCCTGCACAAGGATCTGAAGCCGCCTCGCCGCGTCCCCGAATACCAGCAGTTCGTTGACGCCACCGGCGTGGACTGGGAGCAGGACCTCGACCAGGTGGCCATCGCCCTCCACCGCATGCCCGATCCCAACGGTCCCAACGGCCCCGTCGCCTACTCCATGGTCCTGGTCGGCAAGCTCACCGGCAAGCGCCTCAACGCCTGGCTTGACGCCCACGCCGCCTCCCGCGAGTCCTACGCCGGCCACACCGTCTACTCCATCCCCTCCGAGGGCCGCACCGTCCGCGTCGCCCAGATCGGCTATGACATGGTGGCCGTCTCCAACACCCCCACCCCCGAGCAGATCCACTCCATGCTCGACCGCCATCGCACCGCCGCTCTGCCCTTCGCCGGCTCCACGCTGCTGGCCCAGCACTACCACGACGTCCCGCTGCTCTCGCTGGCCTGGGGCGTCGGCCAGATCGGCCTGCCCTTCTCTGAAAGCGGCGCCATCCACATCTTCGGCCTCGCCCTGCCGCTTGAAGCCGACTCCACCATCGTCGCCAGCGCCACACCCGCCTTGTCGCTCGGCGGCGCGCTCAATCTAAAAATCGAGGAAATCGCCCCTACCGACGATGTGGCCACCAGCCAGGCCGCCTCGCTCGCCACCCTCGTCACCCTGGCGCGCGGCTTCACCGAACCGCTGGCGGCAAACACCGCCAACAACGCCCTCAAACAGCTCCTCAAAACCGCTGAAGTCACCCAGAAGCGCAACCGCGTGGTGGTCACCGCCACGCTCTCGCCCGCCCTGCTCGCCAACCTCGCCCAGGGCGAGAATTCCCCGCCCGATTCCGAGTCCGGAACCACCCAACCTGCATCGAAATAATCAAGCGCGCGATTCCCCGCCGCTTGCTTTTCGACCCGTTTTGTTCGAGCTTAGGCGTTTTTATTTCAACCCAACCCCCTTGAGAGGTCCCATGACCAGTTTGCCCCGTCCCCTTCAGCTTTCCGCCTTCCTTTGCACCCTTGCTCTCGCCCCTTGCCTCGGCGTTCGCGCCGCCGACACCCCGGCCAAGCCCGCGCCCAAGCATCCCGTCCTGACTGGCCAGGCCGCATTCACCGACGCTTTCCACGAGTCCCCCGGCATCCGCCGCCATCTCACCGTCGCCGACCTGCCCGCCCCGGCGCCCAATGAGTCGGTCGACAACGGCCCCACCCTGGTTCCCCGCCCTAACAGCGCCTGGCCCATCGCCCCTAAAGGCTTCAAAGTGGAACTCTACGCCACCGGCCTCGACAATCCCCGCCTCCTCCGCACAGCGCCCAACGGCGACCTCTTCCTCGCCGAGAGCGAAACCGGCAAGATCAAGGTCTTCCGGGGCGTCGGCGCCGATGGCAAGCCTCAGCAAACCTCCGTCTTCGCCACCGGCCTCCACCAGCCCTTCGGCATCGCCTTTTACCCCAACGGCTCCAACCCCAAGTGGATCTTCATCGGCGATACCGACGAAATCGTCCGCTTCCCCTACCAAAACGGCGACCTCCAGGCCCGCGGCCCCCAGGAGAATATCGTCGAACTTCCCGGCGGCGGCCGTCTCCGCGGCGGCGGCCACTGGACCCGCGACCTCATCTTTTCGCAGGACGGCACCAAGCTCTTCGCCTCCGTCGGCTCCCACTCCAACGTCGATGACTCCGACACCCACCCCGAGGAGTTCCACCGCGCTGACGTCCTCGAGTTCACCCCCGTAGGCAAATTCGTCAAGATCTACGCCAGCGGCCTGCGCAACTGCGTGGGAGAAGCCATCAACCCCACGACCGGCGAGCTCTGGTGCTCGACCAATGAAAGGGATGGCATCGGCAACAACCTTCCGCCCGACTACGTGACCCACGTCCAGGAGGGCGGCTTCTACGGCTGGCCCTGGTATTACATGGGTGGCCCGAACGGCGGCATCCAGGACCCCCGTCACCCCGGCAAGCACCCCGAACTGCAATCCAAGGTCATCACGCCGGACATCCTCGTGAATCCCCACTTCGCCTCGCTCGAAATGTTCTTCTATGAGGGCTCCCAGTTCCCGTCTGAGTTCAAAGGCGACGGCTTCGCCGCCGAGCACGGCTCCTGGAACCGGGCCCTGCGCGCCGGTTACGAGGTCATCCGCCTGCCCATGCGCAACGGCCACGCCACCGGCGAATACGAAGACTTCTTAACTGGCTTCGTCAACCCCGACGGCACCGTCTGGGGCCGTCCTGTTGGCGTAGCCCAAGCCAGCGACGGGTCGCTGTTCGTATCCGACGACGGCTCCAGATCCATCTGGCACGTGAGTTACGTGGGCGGCAAATAACGCGGGATTGGCGGAGTTGGCCGAGCTGACTATCCGCCGCCAACTCCGCCAACACTGAAGTCGTGCCCTGACACAGGGCAACGGCGCATCGATCGTTGCAGCGAAGAGCCTGGGTAAACTTGATATTCATCCTTCGGTTTTCCAGTGTGCCCCAGGGAGGGGTGACTATCTGCGAAGTGCAGCGGGAAACGCGCATCGAATCCAGGGCTGGCAGAATCCAATGAACCAGACTTGGACCGAGGGAGATTCTCATGGCCTCGCTAGAGGTTAGTTTCCTGCAGGGGCAACTGGAAGAGCGCAAACGGAGGCTGGAAATGGCGATGGTCTCTGCGCCGCAAAGCTCCGGCCTGGCCGGCCTCTTGCGCGAAGTAGATTCGGCGCTGGACCGCATGGCCGAAGGCACTTACGGACTATGCCTGGAGTGCCACGACTCGGTTGAGCAGGACCGCTTGCTCGCGGATCCGTTGGTGCGCTACTGTCTCGACCATCTAAGCAAACCGGAACTGACCGCGCTACAGCGAGACCTCGACCTGGCTTCACAGTTGCAGCGCAACCTGCTGCCAAAAAAGGGCCTGCGCTTTGGCGGCTGGGAGACAAGCTATCATTTCGCGCCTGTGGGCGCCGTCAGCGGCGATTACTGCGACTTGATCCCATCCGATGGGCACCTCCTTTTCCTGCTGGGCGACGTCTCCGGTAAGGGCGTGGCCGCCTCGATGCTGATGGCACAGCTACACGCGTTGTTCCGCAGCCTGACCCAGATGTCCCTGCCGTTGGGCCAAATTGTCACCCACGCCAACCGCTTTTTCTGCGAAAGTGCGCTGGCCGGGCAGTACGCGACGCTGGTGTGCGGACTGGCCAACCAAACCGGTGAGGTAGAAATCCATAACGCCGGCCACTGCCCCGCAATCGTCGTTGGGCGCGGCGGCGTGTTTCGTATTGAATCTACCGGTTTGCCCTTGGGGATGTTCCTCGAAACGGAGTTTTCCGCCACGCGCGTGCAACTGGAAGCCGGCGACACGCTCTTCCTTTACACGGACGGTCTTTCGGAAGCCTGCAACGAGAGTGACGAGTACGGCGTGGACCGGGTTATCACGTTGGTGCGCAAGCACGCTGCGCGGCAACCTGCCGAGCTGATTGCCGCCTGCCTTGACGACGTGCGGGCGTTTACCAACGGCGCCCCGAGTTTCGACGATATGACTGTGTTGGCCGTCCGGCGCTGCGACTGAGCGGTGCGGCTGTTCTTCAAGGATCAGGCGGTTGAAGCACAACCTGAAAATAAACATCAATGTCCTGTTTCACGGCTTGCGGGGGAGGCAAAGCCGGTGGACGACCGCTCCCTTTTGAGACCTGGGAATGAGCCCTTCTCGAGCGCATCCCCACAGTCGGCGCAAGCGCGAAGAAACCACAAGGTTTCACAGCCTTACGCCCGCTTCTTCATCACTTCTTCAGCCCCAACGCCTCCACAGTCGCCGGATCGGGCTTCGCCGGCTGCCCATCTTCCTTCCACACCACCCCAAATCCGCCGCGATAATCCCACATCGCCCAGCCGATCCCATCCGCCTCCAGCGCCGTCCGCACATCCCGGATCCAATTCACGCGCGACTGCTCGTCCGTATGCTCCCGGTAAGCCCCAAACTCATTGCAGATCAACGGCACGCCGTTCGCCCGCCCCCACGCCGCCGCCTCATCGATAGTGAGCCGCATCCGGCGCCCATCCCAGTGATCCAGCCAATACCGTTCCAGCGCAAACCGGTTGGCCGCATCCGGAACCTCCTTGACTAACTCGGCCATCGAGCTTTCCGTAGCCGGATAAGGAATCCCATGCGTATAACTCCACCAAGCCAGCCCCCACCCAGCGCCCTGGTGCGTAAACTCGTGCGGATCGTAGAAGTGAAAGTTATAAATAACATTCCCGTCGCTTAGGGAACCTCTGCGCAGGTTCCTGGTTTCACAGCGGCGAAGCCGTTACGGCTGATTTCTTCCGTTTTAAACCAAATGTTGTCGAAAAGTGCGGGTTGCTGCTGGTCTTATTGGTCTCTTGA
>Ga0181533_1005451_pt1 | contig 12186 bp, 7 predicted proteins | sample PEATcosm2014_Bin_45_FD_119772 | JGI IMG/M metagenome (GOLD analysis project Ga0181533, IMG submission 119772) | Peatland microbial communities from MTU Mesocosm Facility, Houghton, MI, USA - PEATcosm2014_Bin11_60_metaG | ecosystem: Environmental > Terrestrial > Soil > Wetlands > Peat | place...
AATCCGCAAACCAGCAACAGCGTGGATGCGACGGCCATCACCATAACTTTGTCCAGGTTTCTCATTCCACTCTCTCCATGGGCCATGCTCGGCTCATCTCTCTAACTGAACGATTGCAAAGTGCTGTTCATGCGCTTTATCCGGGCACGGCTTACCCGATGGTGTTTCTTTTACCAACGGGTAAACCACGCCTTCGGATACACAGCATCAGATCGCTTATTGTCCTGCCTTGCCCGGCGCGGCGCTTGCGGCCGCCAGATCCTGCGGCGCCTTGTCGGCAAGCAGTTTCTCGACCGTCGATCTGAATTCCACATCCAGTTGACGATAGAATTCGCCGCTAGCAGGCGATGCGAAACCGGTATGCGTCGCCTTCACCTTTCCGTCGCGCCCGATAAAGATGATCGTCGGCCAGCTATTGAGATTGGTGAAATATGGAATCTTCTCCCACACCTGGGCGCGATCGCCGGCAATCAGGTAGGTGTACTTCACACCATAGTGCTTCACGAAAGCCTGCTCGCGCGACAAGCCCTTTTGCTGGTCCGGCTCTTCGAAGTCGAGAGCCACAATCTCAAGCCCCTTGCTGTGATACTTGGCGTACAGTTGGACCAGGTATTGCGCTTCATCGTGGCAGTTCGGGCACCAGGTTCCGGTTACCATGGCAATCACTACCTTGCCCTTGAAGCGCGGATCTTCATTCGACACCAACTTGCCGTGATCGTCCGGGAAGTTGAATTTGAAAACTTCATTCGGATCACGAACACTAGTGTGGGTTGTATAGTCGTCCGGCTCGGGAAGCCCCTTGGCCTTCTCAACTTCAGGACGGTAGGCAATCAGCTTGTGAGAATAACGACCGCTATCCTGCACTCCGGCAACATCGCTGGAGGCAGTTTTGTCCTTCGCCGCTACATCCTTGACAACAGGCTTTCTCGCCAGACCGCCCTTTTGAGCGATCTCCAGCGAGCCGTCTTCCGCCACTGTGACCTCGATGACGCCAGGCCGCCCGCCATCATAATGGCTCAGCACCCACTTCCCGTCTTTGTAATCTCCGGAGTAAGCGCCGGTATCTCCGTCCACGCGAAGAATTGACGCCTCGACATAAGCGCCCTTTTGCTCGACGATAAAACGGAATGCATTCTCGCCCTTGGCCGATGGAGAGCTGAGCGGGATGATCCATGAACCGCCGATATGCGGAACATCCTTCTGCTCTTCCACGGCCGCATCCACATGACGCACGGCCTCAAAAGGAGAGGCTGCGAAGGAACTTCCTTCAAACTCGACCTTCGTCAACCTTGTTTCATCGGAGGCGCCCGCCTCTGCCTCTGCCGCTTTGGAAGCGGCCGCAATGGCAGCCGGGATACGCGTGGTGACGATCACGCTTCCAGTAAGTTTTCCGTCCTTGAGCGTTGCCTTGATCGTGGTCTGGTATTGATCGAGGTTAAGGATAAGTTCGTTATTCTGGAAAGTTGCGCTGCTTGTGCCGTCGTTCGGCCTTACTCCATCGTAGAGCGTGCCTTTCAAGGTCGGACCCGATCCGGAGATGTCAAGCCGAAATGGAATCGGCTGTCCCTGACTGGTTAGAATTGCATCCCAGCGGCCATCAACTGCCGCCGCATCGTTTGACTGCGCCACAGCGATGGACGCGCCAATAATTGCGAATGTCGCTGCGCGTCCGACCATTTTCAGAAATGTTCTCATCGTTTTGCTTCCTCTCTGGTTGGAATCGGCGAGTTGCTTGCCCCTACCGATTTGCTGTGAACATTTCCCCCGGCTGCTTCCTCATCTTTATCAGATTCGGTTTCACCGGGGGTACTGTTGTTAGTACGCGGTCAGAATGAGAGCTTGCCGCCGATTTGGATGATGCGCGAGAATCCTAGCTGCGATGTGATTGCGCCCGTTGAGGCGTTGTTCGCAGGCAGAACATACTGTATATTCGCCGAGTTGGGAGCCGTACCGGCTGGGATTTTCTGGAACGGAAGCGTGATGCCCGGCTGGCCAAACTCCGGTGTATTGAATGCGTTGAGAGCCTCCGCGCGAACTTCAAAGTTGAGTTTTCTGGGGAGCTTGAAGTTCTTGTTGATCGCGATGTCGGAGTTTTCAAATCCCGGACCATAGCAATTCAGCGTGCGCGGCGCATTGCCATAGGTGTAAGGAAGCGCGGGAGTGAATGCCGCCAGATTCAAGTAAGGAGTGCCGATACTTCCGCCAAGGCGGCTCTCCGGTTTGCCATGGAGGCACGGGCTAACTCCGGGAATAAGATTGGGGCGCTGAACTGCTCCTCCCACTCCGGTGGTTCCAAATGTGCTGGTGCTGAGGTCTGTCTGAACAATAGGCAGCGGACCGCCATTTTCCAGAATCGTTACGTCGTTGATCTTCCATCCGCCGACAACTGCATCGACGATGCGATTTGCACTTCCCAGAATCCGCTTACCCTTTCCAATTGGAATGTCGTAGGTGATCGCGGCAGTGAAGCGGTTGGGGATATCATTGGTGGCGCGCGAGTACTCCGCATTGGGGTTGGTATTATCCTGCGGGCCGGCCCCGCTGGGGTTGGGATTGAGTGTGTTCAAGCCGGATACCGGCGAACCCCACAGATTGTCCCAATTCGACGCCCAAGTGTATGCCAGCAGCGCGGTCAACCCATGGCTAAAAGTCTTCTGCAACTTCACATCGAGCGCATTGTAGAGGCTGTGGCCAACGCTCTTTGTCTCCGTGATGGAAGTGAACTGCGGAAAGGGAAGCAGCGTCTGGCCCAATGGCGCTGTCTGCTGCGCGATGATGCCGAAGGGGAGCGATGGGTATCCTCCCACCGTCGCGGCGTAGTAAGGGTTAGCCACCTTGCTCGCCAAGCTGGTTGTTCCGCCCGCATACTGGGCCAGGACGCTGTTGGGGATTTGGTTGATATTCAGGGCATCCGCCAGATTTCGCCCATGCGCTCCGACATAGCCGATTTTGAGGACAATGTTGCTGGGAAGCTGTTTTTCAATATCGGCCGAGTACTGCTCCACCAGCGGATAGCCCAAGTGGAAGGCGGGAACCGTAATGGCGCCGCCGACGCCTGTCAAATTTCCCAGTGAAGTGCCGGTAGGCGCAAGAAGGTTGGATCCGAATGGATTGGAAAGCCATGCGTTCGGTCCAGCGGTGACTGCCGACGATGCCGGACCGGGCGAATAGCTTGTCAGTTGGGAGAATCCGGTTGACGCGGTGGCCAGCGGCACGGCCGCATAGAAGACTCCATATCCGCCGCGAACCACAAGCCCGGACCGCACTTGATAGCTCAAGCCGGCACGCGGAGCAAACTTTGTGTTGCTCAAGTGGCCCGAGTGCTTCGAGTATCCATTCAAACCGGCAAAGGCAATGGCGCCATTCGCGGGGACGTTGCCACTGGCTCCCGGAAACTCGTAGGAGACGTTCGGATCAAAGCCCACGTTGTAACGATTCGTGGCCTCCTCTTGTCCCGGTTCATATTCATACCGGATTCCAAAATTCACGGTCAGCTTGCTGGTCACGCGCGCATCGTCCTGAATGAACAATGCCTGGTAGTGAACAAACTGGTTCAGGTGCACGGCATTGATCTGGGCGCTGGCAGAGGACGGCAGGCCGAGAAGCAAATCCGCAATCGCCTGCGGCCCGTTGGACTCGGCCTGTCCATTCGCATCGGTGTACTGGCCATTGAACGTAAAGGAGCCATTGGCCGAAGTTTCAACCGAAGAGGCCTGGTGGAAGTCGCGGTAGGAGTAACCGATCTTCAGATTCTGCTTTCCAATCGTTTTGGTCAGCACCACGATTAAATTTTTCTGCGCTTTGATAGTCGGTCCGCTGTTGGCCGCGCCGAGAGAACCTCCGAGAGGCGCTGTAATAATATTGGTTACACCAGACAGGTTGATGGTCGGAAAGGTTTTTGATTGCAACTGATCGACATAAGCCGCTGGAAATCCATAACCGCCAAAGCCTTTTGTCTGGTCAAAGCCATTGCTGTATTGCGGCGTCGTTGAGTAGTAGCGGCTGTATCCATAACCAACCGTCAGCAGCGTGGTGTGATTGATGGTCAAAGTATTGTTTACGGCCGTTGCATCGATGTAGCGCGTCAGCACGCCATCGGAGGCGTCAATCGTGTGATACAAATCGCCGCCCGGCTCTTGCGTCGCCAGATGGACATAAGAGGCCGAGGACGACCACCAGGGCGTGAAAACATGGTCCAGCTTGCCGACATACTCATCGCCGCGCGTCTTGAAGTCGTCCGACCCATTAAAGTTTGTGGTGCTGCCGGTGTATGCCAAACCCGCGTATTGCGGCGAGGGCAGAGGAAATTGGTTGACGATGAACTGGCCGATCGGATTGATCAAGTTAGTTGGAATCACATTGGCAGTAAGTACGTTGTTCAGTAATCCGGACAAGACGGAGGTTCGAACGCCGCCCACGAATGGTTGCGTCGGATCGTAAAGCGTGATGCCATCCGCGGTGAAGTTACCCGCTCTCTCATCCGCGGTTGGAACCCAGAAGCTGGTGGTTGAACTGACCAGCGGCTGCGCCTGCCGGTAGCCGGCTTCCGTAACCCAGAAAAAAGTGTCTTTCAAATAGTGGCTCTTGTTGCTGAAAGGCAGCTTACCGCCGAAGGCCCCGGCATATTGATAGGTCGAATAGTCCGGCTTGGCAACGCCGTTGTGATCGTAAAACCAGGCGTTGGCGGCCAGCGCATTCTGCCTGGTCAGGCCGAACAATTCGCCATGATAGGTGTTCGATCCGGACTTCAGCGATGTATTGAAAATGCCTCCGCCGGTTCTGCCCAGCTCCGCGTCATAGGTGTTGGACTGCACCTTGATGTCGGAAACAGCCTCGATCGCGGGCACAAACGTCACGCCGCCGGTCGATGTGGAGATGGGAATTCCATCGACAACATAGCCGTTCACGCCGATTGGCGCGCCGGATACGGACTGCGAGTCGGTGCCGTTCTGATCCTCATAACGCACAAACCGGGGATCGCCCACCGGCGTCACGTTGTTGTCCAGCTTGTTTACCGTGAAGGGATTGCGCCCCTGATTGGGAAGCTCCTGGACCTGCTCCTCGGTGATGAGCTGTCCCTCGGAGGCGGTCGCGGTGTCGATCAAAGGCGCGGCGGCAGTTACTTCGACCGTCTCGCCTGTCGTACCCACGGCCAGCGTTTCATCCACGGTTGCCGTCTGTTCAAGATCGACGATGATCCCATTATGCTCGGTCTTTTTGAAATTCGCTGCCGAGATCACCACCGTATAGGTTCCCGGTTCGACCGCGGTAAAGAAGTAATCGCCTGCCTGGTTGGTGTGCGTGAAGCGCGCAATCTCCGTTCCATCGTTTGTCAGAATGACGTTGGCGTTTGGAACTACGGCGCCTGTGTCATCCGTGATGCGTCCGCGAACAGTGCCATAGTTATTCTGCGCATGAATCGAAGGCGCGATCGCCCCGATAAGTGTTAGAAAAAAAGCAAATGCGAAGGTAGGTACATACCGCTTTCGGGAAAAGAATTTCATGCCAAATTCTCCGTCGTCTTTCGATTGCCTCTGGAATCGAATGGCCTCTGATGCTTCAATGGTGGTTTTCGAAGTAGGAGACGGAGTTTCCCGATGGACTGGCGACAAGTCGCATCCAATAAAAAAGGCCCGCTCCAGTTCTGCCGGTCAGCGAGCCTAATGCAAGACAAAAAAAGGCCCGCTCCAGTGGTGCTGGTTAGCGGGTCACTTACGCAAAGTTCCGGATTACGGAACCTATGACGTAATTACGTTTGCTACGCGCGTCTCCCGTTTCGCCAGCATATGCCATGCGAAGCAACAACAACCACGCGCAATTTGGAAACGCTTCATATACATGAACGACATTGTGGCATGATTCGACGGGAATGTGCAAGTGATGGCTGTCACAATTTGCAAAAAAATCGAAAATAAATGTAGTCAGCGCAATTTGCCGAATGACTGTGGAGTACAATTCTGGTTATTCAGCTTCAAAACATCCCAAACCTATGAGGAATCTCTTCATGAAATTGTCAACCTTGTATCTGCCCGCTGCCGCGATTGCACTTTTGACAGCGACAGTCTTCACCGTCGCCACGGCTTCCCAAGCCCCGCAAGCACCGGCGACCGGGACCGCCAGCACGCCTCCCACGCAGGCGCGCCCCAATCGCGCACCCACTAACCTGCAAGTTCTGCCCAAAGACACGACTGGTCAGCAACTCCGCGAAATCATGGCGCAGTGGAATGCCGCGCTCGGAGTGCAGTGCAGCGCGTGCCACACGGAAGACGCCAAGAACCTCAATCCCAACGGCAAGCCCCGGCTCCTCTGCGCTGACGATGCTAAAGCAGAAAAAACGACCGCTCGGACAATGTTCAAGTTGACAGGCACGATCAACCAAAGTGTGAGCAAGATTGGCTCAACCGGCACTCAGGTTACCTGTGGCACCTGCCATCGCGGCCATCTAACTCCCGAAGCATTTGTTGCCCCGCAGGTTGCCGAGTCGCGTCCGTCTCAGACAACACCATCCGCTGCAATTGCGCCGCAGCCGCAGAAATAATTATCCGCGCGAGAATATGAGTATCGATTGAAGGGAGTAGGCCTTGTATATAACGAACAATTCCTGTACATCCCTCATTGGCTGCATGAGTTTATAACTCGGCCAATGAGGTCTATAGCACTCTGCCTTTGGCAACCGTATTATGCGGGGACAAAAGTGAAGTTGTGTCACAGGGGCCGACGCTTCTTCGTGTGTGCAGGATTCGTTTGGCCTTTGGGTTTCTCGTGAACACTGCAATGCCCGCCGCAAAATCGAGATTATCAATAGGCGGCGAGTTCTACTCATTGCGCCCAACCGCGCTCAGTTGCATCCTACAAAGGAGTTGTTTTCCTCGCTATGCGTCTTTCACATTCAGTTCTTGTGTTGATACTTCTGCTTCCAGGGCTGCCCTTGCTGGCTACATCGTCCACGGCAGATGCGCCTCATCTCCAGGTTGAGTTGATGTCGCCAGGGGATAAGCTTTACGGCGGCAATCAGTTGAATTACGCATGGCTCTACTTCAAGCTCGAACCAGGATGGCATATCTACTGGATGAATGCCGGGGATGCAGGCGACCCGCCGCACATTCATTGGACCTTGCCTGATGGAATCTCCGCCGGAGTGATGGAGTTTCCCGCGCCCAGGCGTTTGCCTCTCAGTTCTCTGATGGATTACGGCTACGAGGACGAGGTTCTCTTTCCGCTCAAGTTGCGCGTCGACGACAGCGTCAAGGCTGGACCAGTTACTTTACGTGCCGCCGTCGATTGGCTGGTTTGCCGGGATAGCTGCATCCCCGGCAGCGCAGTGTTGGAATTGCAGAGAAGCGTGGATATCGGATCACGCAAAACCGCCGATGAACCCGGCCCGCTCTTCAAACGATTTTTAAATCGACTTCCCAAGCCACTGCCCGCCAGCGGCAAAGCTAGCTTCCAGTCCACCAAGCATGGCTTCCTTCTTTCCGTCGAAACCGGCCAGCGCGAGACGGACGCGACGTTTTTTCCGGAAGATCAAGACACCATCGACAATCCGGCTCCGCAAAAGCTCACACCAACCACTAATGGTCTGATTCTCGATCTTAAGAAAGACGCCGGTCTTTCCACCAACCCCACTCAGTTGAAGGGAGTTCTGGAACTATCCGGCGGACGGGCGTACGAGATTGTGGCGTTGACGGGGACGGTCGCGGCGCAGCAGGCTGCGGAGACCGGCCCGAGTCCAGAGAAAATCGCCGCGAGCGCTTCTACAGTTGCGAATCTCCCCGGTGCTTCAATTCCTGTGGTTGCCTCAACGACCTCTTCGAGCCCCGCGCCCATCACTGCTCCAACACTTTCATGGGCGCTGCTGCTGCGCACCTTCTGCCTCGCCTTCCTCGGCGGCTTGCTCCTGAACCTTATGCCCTGCGTCTTTCCCGTGCTATTCCTGAAGGGCCTCGCGCTGGTCAACTCCGGCAATGCGGAGAGAAGCAAATTGCGCGCTCACGGTATCGTCTACGCCGCGGGGATTCTGGTTTCCTTCTGGGCGCTGGTGGCTTTGCTTCTCGGCTTGCGTGCCGCAGGAGCGACGCTGGGCTGGGGATTTCAGTTTCAGTCGCCGATTTTTCTGGCGCTCATGGCCGGGCTTCTCTTCTTCCTCGGCCTCTCGCTGGCAGGGCAATTCGAAATAGGCCTCACGCTGACCAGCGCGGGCGGTTCGCTTGCCGCGAAGCAAGGCTACACCGGCAGTTTCTTCACCGGCGTGTTGGCGGTCGTCGTAGCCACTCCTTGCACCGCACCCTTCATGGGAGCGGCCATCGGCTATGCTCTGTCCCAATCCGCTATAGTCACCTTTGCCATCTTCACGGCACTCGCTCTTGGCCTGGCCGCGCCCTATGTCGCGCTCACGATGCAACCCGCCTGGACGCGCCTGCTGCCCAAACCCGGCGCATGGATGGAGGTGCTGCGCCAGGCCGTCGCCGTGCCTATCTTTGCCACGGTGATCTGGCTTGCCTGGGTGCTGGCCGCTGCCTACGGAGCCGGCGTACTGGCCGCGCTGCTGGTCAGCTTCCTGCTGCTGGCCGTTGCTGGCTGGTTCCTGGGCCGCTGGCCGGCACGGCGCTGGTCAACGTTGGTTGCCGCTCTGATTCTGCTCGGAGTCATCGCACTGGCCGTCTTCGGACAAAGGCTGGTCGGCGAATCTCCCGGAAAAGCAATCCTGTCCGGTAGCACAAATCTGAACTCCGTTGCCGCTAGCAGTTGGCAGCCCTGGTCCGCTGATGCCGTCAACCGCTACCAGTCCCAGGGCCGTCCAGTTTTTGTGGACTTTACCGCAAGCTGGTGCCTGAGCTGCCAGGTGAACGAGCGCGTCGCGCTGAATCGGCCGGAGGTGCAACAAGCTTTTCAATCTGCCAACGTCGTCCTTCTGCGCGCCGACTGGACCCGTCACGACGAGGCCATCACCCAAGCCTTGACGGCCTTGGGCCGCAGCGGCGTTCCTGCGTACGCACTCTACATTCCGGGACAGAGTGAGCCGCGGCTGCTTCCTGAGGTGTTGACTCCAAGCATCGTAATCGACGCACTGAACAAGTTACCGAATGCCTTCTCCGCTGCGATCACTGACCAATGGCGCTTCAGCAGTTTCTAACCGCTTTGCTTGCTACGCCCTCAACTGTGCAGGGTGCCGGAGCCGCTCGACTGTGTTCGGGGATTCAAAATGTCCCAAGCGCGGAAATGAGGCCTCCTGAACCATCCCGGACGCAGCGCGACAAATTAACATGAATTCTTGCCGCGAGTGGTGTATTATGTGCGGTAAGATCATAAATGCAGGATTTGTGGCTGAAATGGAGGATCGGGAAACGATGGAAGAACGAATTTTTTCCAATGAACCCGCGAGAGATGGCACCGGAGAACGCCGCGGTGGCGTTCTTACCTTGGCGATCTTTTACAAGTCAACGTGTATCTATACATTACTTTGTACCCACCTTCGCTGTTGTAACTCCCTCTAATTTCTTGCTTGTGGCTGTCTGAATTTCTCGCGGATGGAATATCCGCGAAAACTCCTGCCTTCTTGTGCGACTAGCCGCATGAAACGGGAGATTCGGACTCAGCCGGTACATCTACCAGAAGTTTTTCACTATTCCATCTGAATTGCGTAAACGGAGAAACTCTCGATCAAATTTCTCCTTCTTCTTCAACCCACACACCGCGGACATGGTGTGTATAACCACATTCTTCAAGGAGTATTATGCACATTCCAATTCGTATTTCTGCTCGGATCTCGGCGGCAGTATTGATATTGAGCGTGCTGCTGGCCGTGCCTGGCGCGTTCGCACAGAATCTGAAGCCGATCCAGTTGCCCAAGCCGCAGACCACAGGCGGCAAACCGCTGTTGCAGGCTCTCGCCGAGCGCCAGACTTCACGCAGCCTTTCAGATAAGCCGCTTCCTCCGCAAGTGCTCTCCAATCTTTTGTGGGCAGCCTTTGGCGTCAATCGTCCTCCTGAGGTTAAGCAGGGATATGGACGCACCGCGCCCTCGGCCAAAAACGCACAGGAAGTTATTCTCTATGTGCTGCTTGCCGATGGCGTCTACAAGTATGACGCTGTAGCAAACACGCTGGTTCCCGTGGTGGCGGGCGATGCGCGCAGCAAAGTCGGCACTCCCGCGCAGGCTGCGGCTCCCATCACCATCGCTTATGTCGCCGATGTCAAGAATGACAATTATTCCAGTGTCGATACTGGATTCATCGGCCAGAACGTTTACCTTTTCGCCGCTTCAGAAGGTTTGGGTGCGTGGTTCCACGCCATTCACGGCGACGATGCTGCTAAGGCCCTGAATCTGACTGCGGATCAACACTTGCTCTATGCGCAGGCGGTCGGCTATCCGGGGCCGGCTCCAGAAGTAGCTCCAAAGAAGTAAGCAAGCGGCACGATCTGCAATATTGACGTGCTATCTGTAACTGACGTGCTCTCTGTTCGCTTGGCCAAGATTGCTTGTCAACGCAGAAGAGTTTGTGAACCCTCAACACTGGTAGAGACTGCCAGAACCAAACAGGAGGAAAGCAATGGAAAGAAGAACGGTACTGGGCTTGGGTTTAGCTGGTATTGGCGCGTTGGCCCTGACAAATCAGGCTTCGGCGCTTCAGTATTATCCCAGGCCTTCTGATAAGAAATGGGCTGTGCTCTACGGCACTTGGGCTGGCACATCCCGCGACGCAGGCGTATGGATTTCTGAGGGTTTGGGCGGTATAGCAGATGTTTTCGATCTGAGGGAGAATCCGGACCTGAAGAAGTACGACAACATCATCATCGGCTCTTCCATCCGTTCAGGCAAAGTCAAGCCTGAAATCAAGCAGTATCTCGAGACCAATGCTTCTTGGCTCAAGGACAAGATCAGAGCTCTCTATATCGTCTGCGGAAACGGTCAGAAGCCTATTACGCCTGAGATTGAGAAGAAGTATGTAGCTGATCAGTTGCAGGCATATAGCGGAGCAAAAGACGTTCCTAGCCATGTCTTCCTAGGGCGCATCACGGCCGCTCTTCTTGATCCGCCAATTCGCGAGGCCATACTATCTCGTGGTGGCGAATATGACAACCTGAAGCGCAGTGAGAGCCTCGCCTTCGGTCAGGAAATTCTTAAGCACGTTTAGTGTTCTCTTTTGTTAACCGAATGCGCCATGCAGGTACATTCAGGGAGCTTCTGAACATTCAGCCTTTTTTTGACAATGGTGAATCGAGAATTGTTCCCGGAGCGTAATTCCGCAACTCCGGGAACAATTCTCGGATTTGAAAGGCTCACACAGCCTTGTTTGGCATCTCTGGAGGCCGTTTCCTGGCCTCCAGAGGCGTTTTGCCCTCAGATAAGGCCAACCACTCACGATTCTTCGGCCCTGTGTTGAGGACGCTGATTGACTGGGCATTTTGGAATTTGGCAAGTGTGTCTATACTGGTTGCCGCGTGGAGAACGGCTGAACACAAAAGCTGAGCTGGTCCGGCTATATGGTATACCGTCACAAGATCGATGAGCGTCAGGACACTGTACCGTATACGTTGCCTGGGCTGTGGCATCACGGCGGAGAAGGTTCCTCTGCTTCCGAGCGAAGCGCCCTTCAGTATGCGCTTTGAGAACGCCGTCGAGAAAGCTAGCTAGAGCGCAGCCTCCAGCTGCGCGGCATGGTTGTATACGCGAATCCCTTGCCGGTCTTTTTCTCCCTTCCTCTCCCACGGTTAGTCTTGTTGCGGTTTCTTCGGCTTCCCTAACTTCCATGCAATGAATCCACTATTCCTCGCCGTTCCACTCGCGCTAACACCTGTGATTACTATAGATTAGAGCGTGGCCTTCCAACGCATACACTTATGCTGTAAGATACATCAAACAGAGGAAACCATATGCCCACTGTGAAGAAAGCCACTGCCCGACCGAAGCGCAGAGTCGTTTCGCCCGCAGAAAAGCGCACTCAACTCCGGCTCACAGTCGATTCCAAATTCACCAAGAGCCATTTCAGCCAACTGTTTGCCGTGCTCAAAATCCGGAGAAAGAACGCCCTCGCTGAACATATCATCATGAATTTCAAAACCAAGGCCGCGCAGGCACAGCTTGTTGCGTTCTATAACGGCCCGTGGCTGAACATTCCGTTTCAAAGCATTGACACTGCATTCGTATTTCCATTGACACACGATATAGCCGATGAGCTGGATCGA
>Ga0181533_1005455_pt1 | contig 12180 bp, 10 predicted proteins | sample PEATcosm2014_Bin_45_FD_119772 | JGI IMG/M metagenome (GOLD analysis project Ga0181533, IMG submission 119772) | Peatland microbial communities from MTU Mesocosm Facility, Houghton, MI, USA - PEATcosm2014_Bin11_60_metaG | ecosystem: Environmental > Terrestrial > Soil > Wetlands > Peat | place...
ATGAGTGAACAAAAATGCCACCAACATCGGTCCGACCACATTCGCCAGCCGGCCGACCCCGTAGTTCAATCCTGAACCGGTGTTGCGGATCATGGTGGGGTAGCATTCCGGCGTATAGGCGTACAGCAGGGGCACAAACGTCTGGATGAACATCGAGACGCCGAACCCAAAGGTGATGATCGACCACGTCTTAAGGCTGGTTCCGTACATCAACCCGCATGAGGCGACCACTAGGCAAACCAGAGTAATCCACCATTTGCGCTGCCAACGATCGGAAATCAGGGCCGCGAGAAGGGCGCCGAGAGGCGCTCCGAAGTGCATCATCGACGTCCAGAGAAGAGATTTCACAATGGGGAAGCCGCGAGCCGCCAACAGCGTTGGCACCCAGGCCAGGAAGCCGTAAGCCGCCATAGTCTGGCAGACCCAGGCCGCAAGCAGCATGATCGTACGCGATCGAACGGCGGGCGCGAAGAGCTCGCCGAATTTGCCGCGTGTGGGCGTGACAGAGACAACGTCGGGAACCGGCGGCAGTTCTCCGTACTCCGCCTTGACGCGCCTCTCGATCCGTTCCAAGACGGCATCCGCCTCGGCCAACCGTCCTTGATTCTCGTACCACCGTGGCGATTCCTCTAGCAGAGGCGAGAAAAAAAGAAAGAACATTCCGAGCGAGCCCCACACGAAAACCAATCGCCAGCCATAGGTTGTCCACGGAATCAGGAAGTGGGCCACGTGCGCGGTAATCGGTATGCCGAACAGTCCGATGGTCATGATCCAGCCCTGGAAGGTACCGCGCCGTTTGGCCGGAAAAATCTCGCTGATGTACGTGATGCCGACCACGGTCATCGCCGAAAGCCCCATGCCGGTCAGCATGCGCGTGAGGAATAGCCCGGTGGTATTCCACACCAACGCGTTAAGCAACGAGAAGCCCGAGTACCAGACGGTGGAAAGGATCAATCCCCTCTTCCGACCCACACGATCGGAAAACCACCCACCAAATGTCGCTCCAACAAACATTCCGAGAAAAGCTCCGGAAGTAACGAAGCCAATCGTCGCGATAGAAAGGTTCCAGGCGACCCTAATTTCCGGCGCTGCGAACGCAAAGGTATTGAGATCTCCCAGCTCGAAGAAGAACACGTAGGCCAGCAACCACATGACCTGTTTGTGAAATCTTCCGATGGGGAGCCGATCCAGGCGTGCCGCCGCCGAATGGCGTCCCGCTGGCACTGTACCGACCTGAGAACCTTCCATAGTCCCACCTTACATTCGCTCTACGCCGCAGCCCTAATCGCTAAAGGAGAGCTTGATCACCCGTCGTGTGCGCGTCTGCGTACGATTGAACCATTCCGAAAAACGGGCCATTGCAACCGCGTAAATTGCACATCGCTTGCAAGCTCACCACACAGATCTGAACGGTGCCTTGTCAGGAAGCCAGATTCGCGATGTGCAAGAAATCGGTTGGAAGGAAGGTGACCATATGCCGGTCCGAGGTGTCAAGATTTTTCCGGCTGAGGCCACCAGGAGAATCATGGTGTTTCGCGGCAGGCTGGAGCTGCGGAATAAGAAACCCGTTTCCGGCCTTGCTCCAAGATCGGCCATCTTCCCGCAACCTGCCGTATGCTGTTTCTATGACGAATGCACAGCCGCCACGCCGGATCGTTTCGCTGCAGCCAAGCGTAACCGTTATCCTCGATCGGCTCAACTCACTTGACCTGCTGGTTGCCTGCACCCGGTACTGCCAGGCAGTCTGCAAAGGGGTTAATGACGGCTCGCGGCTCATCGTGAAAGACTCCTGGACCTCACAATCGGCTGAGATCCTCGCCGCCCATCCTGACCTGGTCATCACTTCGGTGCCATATCAAGCGGCATCGCTTGCGGAGATATTGAAAACGGGCACTCCAGTTCTCGCTCTTGCCCCGCACGCGCTCGCCGACATCTACCGGGATATCGCCATGATCGCCGGCGTCATCGGACGCTTCGAGTGCGCGGAAGCCGTCATTGGCGCCATGCAAACCAAGATTGAACAGATCCGCCGTACTGCATCCCAGGCAGCCACTCGTCCCAAGGTATTCTGCGAGGAGTGGGGCAAACCTATCATCCGTTCGCAGGCTTGGGTGGCGGAACTGGTGGAAGCTGCCGGAGGAGAATTCGTCGGTCCTCCGGGCATGCAGACTACTGCAGAGGAAGTTCTTCGGGAAGCGCCGGATGTGCTGGTGGCTGCCTGGTGTGGCGCCGGAGATCGCGTGCCGCTGGAAAAAACAATTCGACAGCGCGGATGGCAAGACCTGCCGGCCAGTAAGTCCGGGCGGGTCTTTTGCATCAGCGACGAACTGCTGAACACTCCCGCGCCTATCCAGATGCGGCTTACCGGGTGATAATCGCCAGAAGTGCTGTTCGTCACTGAAAAGTCACACGGATTGCGGTATGCATAGTTTGAGGCGGCTCAATCCATGATGAGGACCCGTTTCGAAGATTACCGCTGTGCGTTGAACAGTTTTACCTTAGCGACTGAAGTCGTGCCTTTCCACAAACTGATCCTCGGAGCTAGTCGTGGGTTCACCGGAGAACCCTTATGAGCGCAATGCGCAGCACCAGTCGGCGGGATTTTCTGAAGAAGTGCCTCACTGGCGCTGCGGTTCTACATACAAGCGGCAGGATGGGACTGCTCGCAGCAGCAGAACAAGGAGCGGCGCTCGCAAAATCCAGGGTTGTGATCGCGCGTGATGCCATGCTGCGTGGTGTGGGCACCACGGTGGATTCGCGCCGGATGCTGAGCCTCCTAGATCGTGCCATGCAGACTTTTTTCGACGGCGATAATCCGATTGAAACGTGGAAGAAGCTGTTCCGCCCGGGTGAGACGGTGGGGCTGAAAGTAAATGCACTTGGAGGACGCGGATTCTCCAGCAACCTTCAGCTCGTCGAAGCCATTTGCGAGCGGTTGCAGGAGGCCGGAATCAAGGCGAACGATATCGTGGTCTGGGACCGCGACAGCGACGAGCTAGAGCACACTGGATTCCATGTGTCGACGGGCGGAAACCGTGTTCAATGCTTTGGCACCGATCGAGTTGATTACGAACAAGAGCTGGTCACTCATGGCAGTATTGGCAGCCGGTTGTCGAAGATTCTGACGCGACGCTGCAACGTCCTGATCAATGTCCCTGTGCTGAAAGACCATGATGGCGCCGGCGTAACGATCGCCCTGAAAAACATGTATGGCGTCATTCATAACCCGAACAAGTACCACCCCAACGGCTGCAATCCGTACATCGCAGACTTGAACATGCTGCCGGAAATCAGAACAAAGATGCGATTGACCATCTGCGACGCGACGACGGCATCGTACGAAGGCGGACCGGGATACAAGCCGGAATACAGTTGGAAGAACAATGCCCTGATCGTTTCGCATGATCCCGTCGCGCTCGACTACACCGGCTGGCAAATCATTGAGCGCAAGCGAGCCGAGCAAGGATTGAAGACGCTGGAAGGCGATGGCAGAGCACCACACTACATCGCGACCGCTGCTGATGCACAGCATCGACTGGGCACGAATGATCCCAAGAGAATCGCGGTTGTTGAGGTGTAGGCGGGTGCGTGCTTGAGGGTTCAACATGTCGCGTGAGTTCGATGCGCAAGAAGGCATAAAGGTCCCAGCCGACGGCGCAGGTGGAGACGGGGGTCCTGCTGTCCGCGGTGAGCGAAGCCCGTTCTCGTGCCTGCTCGATCGCCGTTCGTTCTTGAAGTGCGCTCTGGCGTCAGGAGCAGCTCTAGGCGTCTGCGAATTTGCCCAGCCCCTCGTCGCGATCCCGTCGTGGGCTGGTCCGCAGAAGCAGGATGATTCGCGATTCACCGTCGAAGCCAAGTTCTACCAGAAACTTCAAAACCAGAAGATCAAGTGCAAGCTGTGCCCGCGCGAATGTACGGTGGGAGATCGAGAGCGCGGATATTGTGGTGTGCGGGAGAATCGCGGCGGAACCTATTACTCGCTGGTGTACTCGCGCGTGTGTGCAGCACACGTTGACCCCCTCGAGAAGAAGCCCCTGTTCCATTACCTGCCGGGGACGCTGGCTTTCTCGCTCGCCACGGCCGGCTGTAATGTGAACTGCAAGTTCTGCCAGAATTGGGATATCTCGCAAGCACGTCCGGAACAGGTTCCGGCCGATTATGCTCCCCCAAAAGCAATTGCCGAACTAGCAAAACAGTACCACTGCCCGACGATTGCCTATACCTACAGCGAGCCGGTGGTCTTCAGCGAATACCTGATGGATGCAGCCGATGCCGGGCACGAAGCCGGCGTCCACAGCGTGGTCGTGTCGAATGGCTACATGCAAGAGGAGGCGCTGAAGACGGCCTACGGAAGATGGACGCGGTCAAGATCGATCTCAAAGCGTTCACGGAGGCGTATTACCGGGACGTCGTTGTTGGTGAGTTGAAGCCAGTGTTGGATTCGCTGGTCACGCTGCGAAAAATGGGCAAGTGGACGGAGATCGTTTACCTGGTGGTGCCGACTCTCAACGACAGCGATTCCGAATTCCGCGGCTTGGCACGCTGGATCAAGACAAACCTAGGTATGGATGTGCCGGTACATTTCACGCAATTTCATCCGGAATACCTGTTGAAAAACCTGCCCATAACGCCGGTGCCCACTCTGGAGCGTGCCAAGGCAATTGCCGACGCCGAGGGGCTGCACTACGTATACATCGGCAATGTGCCAGGACATCCTGCGCAAAATACCTACTGCCCGAAGTGCCACCGCATGTTAGTGGAACGCGTCGGGTTCACGGCGAGTCAGATGCTGATCCGCAAGGGCAGTTGCCCATTCTGCCAGCAGCCAATTCCTGGTGTTTGGCAAGCATGAGAGCGCGAGAGGAGCATTCGCATATGAATAGCAAGATGCGCTCCAAAATGTATTGGCTGGCGGCTCTACTCATTGCGATACTGGCGATTGAGGCACTGCAGCACGCCCGTGCTGCCAATCCGCAGAACGTGAGACAAGCCGCTGTCGCCGGCGGCTTCTATCCGGCCGACCCAAAGACACTTTCGGCGATGATTGATGACATGTTGGCGCATGCGTCTCCGCCGCCGATCGACGGCCAGATCCTCGCTGTGGTTGCACCTCACGCCGGGTATCAATTCTCCGGCCCCGTCGCTGCCTACACTTACGCGGCGCTGAAAGGGCGTAAGTTTTCGCGTGTTGTCGTGATTGCCCCGTCGCATTACGAGCCATTTGATTTCACGTCAATCTATGATGGCGACGCCTACGCGACGCCGCTCGGGACAGTTCGGGTAGACAAAGCGTTTGCAAAACAGCTGGCTAAAATGAGCCCGACCTTCCGACTTTCCAGCCAAGGGCATGTTCCCACGCCGAAGGGCGCTGAGCATGCGCTCGAGGTACAGTTGCCGTGGTTGCAACGGGTGCTGGGTGACTTCGAACTCGTGCCCGTCGTCATGGGAGATCAGAGCTATGAAAACAGCCGTGCTCTGGGAGTAGCCCTGGCGAAGATGGTCCAAGGCAACGACGTTCTGATAGTGGCCAGTTCCGATTTATCCCATTATCACCCCTACGACGAAGCTGTGAAGATCGACCATAAAACCCTGAACGCATTGCAGGCGTGGGACTACTTCAGCATGTCGCGGAACTTTGAGGCGCAGATCTGGGAAGCCTGTGGCGGCGCCCCCATCGTAGCCGCAATGATTGCTGCCGAACGCATGGGAGCGAACCAAGCGCTGGTGCTCAAGTACGCCAATTCAGGCGATACCGCAGGTGATCACTCGCGCGTGGTCGGATACAGCGCGGACGTTTTTTTGAAAACTCAAAGCGGCAAGACAGTAGAACCGCAGTTCTCACTGAATGGCCACGAGAAAAACGAACTGCTCACTCTGGCTCGCAAGTCGGTGGAGTATGCGGTACGGGAGAAAAAGGCGTATGAACCAACCGCGAGCGCAAGCGAAGCGCTGATTCAGGAGCGCGGTGCGTTCGTGACCCTGCGCGAATCGGGAGAACTGCGGGGGTGCATCGGCTATACCTCTGCGGTTAAACCTCTATACATGACCGTGCGGGACACGGCCACGCTGGCCGCCCTGCGCGATTCCCGATTCCCGCCGGTATCAGCCTCGGAGTTGCCGAAACTTGAGTATGAAATCTCAGTGCTGTCGCCCCTTCGGCGTGTGTTGGACATTCGACAGATTAAGGTTGGCCAGCACGGTTTGCTGATGAAGAACGGTGCGTACGAGGGCATTTTGCTTCCGCAGGTGCCGGTTGAAGAAAGATGGGATCGGCAGAGGTTCCTGGAAGAAACCTGCGCCAAGGCGGGTATGCGCTCCGGCTGCTGGAAGGATGAGAACACAGACATCTTCATGTTTACAGCGGTGATATTCGGCGAGAACAGGCCGCAAGCGCTTATGCCCGAGACATCTTTGCCTCCAGGCTTACCCACGCGGCCAGGAGAGCCGGCGCCAGGTTTACCGCCGCACTGAGCCATGCAGTTTTCCAAAAACCAAACACCGGGATGAGATAAGTGCTCAACAAAAGCGCGCCCGCGCATCCGCCGAGTAGGTCGATGGCATAGAGTGCACCCAGTCTTGATCGACCGCTGTTGTCATGAAGGTAGATCTCCGTCGCGATAGGAAATTGATAGCCCCCCAGCATTCCGCAGAGAGCAGCCAAAACAGGGAAGATAAACTGCGCAGCCAACCATGTTGCCGCCATCCCAGAAATCTTCGACAGCAGGCTAACCACAAATATCAGCGCAGGGCCAGAAAGGGCGAGCAGAAACTGGGTAGTTGCAATGGTGCGGTAGGGTGGACTATCACAGGAACGAATGCGGCGGATACCCAGCCAACTTCCGAAGGCAATGCCAGCCATGCACATAGCGATGAGAATCGTGAGCTGGTGGTATACGTAACCGTAGACGGACTGGAATGCCAGCAGCAAGAAAATCTGCAGAGCCATCAGGGTGAATCCGGTCGCAGCCATGCAGCACGCTGCTGCAGAATGGGCACGTCTCTCGCGAGCGGGCACAGACGCCAGAAGAACCGCCACAAACAATGAGATAACAAGGACCGCATCGATGACCACGGTGAAAGTGATGTGCGCTGCGGCCCGGAACCAACGGGAATAGCCCAACTTGAACTGCGTGCTCCATAGCACAACGTCGAAGTAATAGGCGATCGGCTCGAAATCTCTATTGACTGGCGTCGTGGTCAGCGGCTGCAGTTGCTGGCGAACCTGCGCCATGCGATCGGGCATCATGCGGAATGGGATGAAGTATTCCCGAACATACTGTGACTTCAGATTCCGCCCCTGCAATCTTGAAATCAGCGTTTGGGGATCGTCCGTCAGAACATCGGGTCGCGTAGCGGCAAAGAAGTGGATTGTTTCGCCTGGGACGGCGACAACGTAAGGGAAGACTTTCCGCAGGGTGTGGTGAATGCAGCGCAGAAATTCCGCCAGGTCGGGGCTGATGTAATCCTCCGACGAGCGCAGTTGCAAGGCGAACAGTCCGCCTGAGGCGAGGTGATCATGAGCGGAACGAAAGAACTCGGCCGTGTAGAACCGATTCAACTGCGCGGTCTGCGGGTCAGGCACATTAAGAATGATCACGTCGAATGTGCCACCAGCCGCCTTGAGATAGTACCGGCCATCCGCGTAGTGCATGTGTACCCGATGATCCGAGATAACAGGAGCAGACTGCAGGGGAAAAAACTGCCGCGCCAGGTCGATGAGCGCGGGATCCAGTTCAGCATAGTCGATCCGCTCGACTGTGGGATGCTTCAGCGCTTGGGCGATGCTGCCGTTTACGCCGCCGCCGATCAACAGAATCTGCCTCGGCGCTGGGTGCTCCAGCAGCGCGTAGTGAACCGCCTCTTCGGCGGCATTCTCGTCCGGGGCGCTGGCAAGGATCACGCCGTTGTCATAAATGCTGCGGATATTGCCGGTTTCGATGACCGCTAGGTTGCCGTAGATTGAGTCGCGCGACCCCACTAGGCGGAATCCCCGCCACAGATGCGCCTGCGCGGACCTGTCCAAAGACGGTACAACATATATAAAGAGAAGGATCGCGAAAAGTGCCGCTGCCATAGCCACGGCCCCAAGCTGCTTGCGGCTCATCCGGAGCAACAAGGCTGCTGCCATGCATAGGTTTAGGAGGGCAACGACGGTCGCGACCTGGAAGGACTCAAGAAAGCGCAGCAACACCATGCCAGCCAGTATCCCTCCCAAGCCGGAACCAGCGGCCTCCAGCAAATAAGCCGAACTGGTAGCGACGCGAGCAGAGACGGCGTACTCCTGTTCGTACATCCGGGTCGCAACCACGAAAAGCGACCCTGAGACAATGCAAAACACGCCCAGACATGCCAGGGCTGTAAGCAGCATCGGCAGCGGACCAACCAGCTCGCCCGGCACCGTCTGAAAAAAAGTTTTGGAGGCGCGCAATGCCCAGATCGTCGGCAGCAGGCTGACGCCGAGCAGGCATTCGAGCGCGGCGACCGCCCGGCGAGCGTTGTTCCCGCCCAGTGCAAAACCACCGCTCAGGCCACTGCCGAAGGCGGTCCAGAAGAGCCAGGTGGCTAACATAATTCCCAACGAAATCTCGTTGCCGTTGAAGACGACGATGAGTTCTCGCATAAGAACGATTTGGCCGATGACCGCGCTGAATCCTATCAGCGTCAGAGCTGCCCTCACGGCAGACGTCGGTTGTTTCGTACACGTTATCGTGACGGCCTGCATAGGTGCTGCCACCAGCATGAAATTAGAATTTAGTTGTTGTGCAAAAGTAAAGACGTCAAAGCAATATGCCGTCGACTGAGGTCGCCATACTCTACCGTCGTGAAGCGTGAATCAACTTTCCGCCTGGAAGAAGTGGCTATTTGAGTAGGAAGATTTATTCAACGCCAAGTGTGCCAATGGCAGATTGTTTCAACGGAGGGGTACAGAATCGTCGGATTCACCCTTCTCAAGAGGGGCCGGGTTCACGATACAATGCCGCATCGGAGGTCCTGAACATGGCCAGCTTACCCCACGCCGGAACCCAAGGCCTCTACACCACGATGCGCGATCTGAAGTGGTCACCGGCAGAAAAAGCCATCGCCCGTAAAGCCTTCCACCAGGCGCTCCAGCGGGAATTGGAAGCGGTAATCCTGGAATCAAAACAAATGGCCGCGAAGATTAATCAGCCCTCGGACCTGTGGGACTTGGAGCGTTATCTGCCCCAGCGCCGCGAGGAAATCGAACGCAAGTATGACTACCGGTACTCGGTCCTCCCCCTCGTCTTCGGGAACCTTGTCCGGGAAGGCCGCCTCAGTGAGGAAGAGTTGTACGGACTAGCACCAGACAAACTCGGGTACATCCGCCGGCTGGCGACGCTTTAGGGAGCCAATCCCCTGAGCCTCCCCAATCGTTTTAAGGGAGGCCATTTGCGCGAAGCGGCCGGAAGTCTCAGCCGGGGAGATACCGGTCAGCCGGGTGAAGTAACGTTTCCTTGATCTCCGCGAACGCGGTTCGGGACCCCGGAAATGATCTGCTGCCCTTTTAGAGGCCGTGGCTTCACGATTCCTGTTTGCCGACCATCCGCTCGGCTGGTTTGCAAGATGCAACAACCCGCTACCGATTCAATCTTGCCGGCTCATCAGACAAATGGTGCGTAATCAGGGTATGGTGTGGCGCAGTTCCGGCAGATCAGCTCAAAAAATGGGCGCAGAGCCTCCTTCGGAGATTGATTGGGGTTATAGACGCCCTGCTTGGTGAAAGTGTTGGTGAGACACTCCCGTCCAGCGACCAACCCACGATAAAAGGTGAAGCCGCACCCAGCGCGTACGTTACGGCATTTACCAGCCCCATGGCCTTTACCATAGACCTTGACAGGGAACAAATTCGCAGGATAACTGATCGTCGGCACCGGTGGGCCCCTTCCACCGGCTCCGTGGCCAGGAAGCAGCTAAACCTCCTAAAAAAGGGGACGTTTTGCACGCCGCGCTTGGGGTGTCACCGTTTGCCATTGTTGCTCCGGAATGGCGACCCTGGACTTCACTACAGGTCACTGGCAATCACTCGTGGGAGCGGCAACAACGGCTTACTTCAACGCCCTCGGTTGGGCGCCGGCTTTATTGCGGGGTTTACCTTTCGGTCGGTTGGAAACCTGTGGCGAACTCATTACTCATCCGCTCTGGGCGGACTCCCATCCGGCCATTTCGCAAGCGGAAAACGTAGCTTCTGCAAAGGGGGTTAGGCAGTTCCGCTCCAAGAGTTTATTTGAACTTGTTCGAAAGCCCTTCTACTCCGGAAGGCGAACCTGGGTTCATAATGGACGCTGTGGTTCCGGTAGATTGAAATTGGCGACCGCGTGAACTAATCTCGGGAGAACGGATCATGAGCGCGCATCGAGCAAATCGGGCAAGAGAAGCAACAGTGCAGGTCAAATCCAGGCGGTCTCGCCCGGGGCCTGAGCGCAAACTGCTGCTTGCCGCCCTGAAGGCCGAATTTCTGTTTCGACGCTGTCTGCCAGCTGTTTTCTTCCATGAGCCGGAACTCCCAACCGGGCTGCCTGACTTGGTTGCCGTCTATCTCGCGAAATCAGTTCCTTCCCTCTGTCCAAGCCGATTACGCCTGCGTGATCGACATATTCGCCTTCTGCACCATCTGTACACGGTAGGTACCAGTACCACAAGTGACCTGTCGCGATTGCTGCGGATCGGAAAATCGGAGTTGATGCACCTGCTGGATGATCTGCAGGCGGCGGAACTTTTGCGAGTTTACGGAGAGGTGATCAAGCCGCGGTCGCTGGCCCGGGCGTTCGCTGTCAAGCATATCGTCGCTATAGAAGCGAAGGTAAGCGACTGGTCAACGGCTCTGATGCAAGCGGCGGCGAATCACTGGTTCGCGTCGCACAGCTATATATTGATCCCACCAAGTCGCGTGCTGGAGCGGATAAACCAGCGTGCCGAGGAGTTGGGCGTCGGCGTTCTTGTGCTAGAGGAGGGACAACTTCGTGTCGCATTGGAGCCTCGCGTCCGAACCATTCCCGCCTCATACGGTTCTTGGCTTTTCAATGAATGGGCTCTGCAACGCCGCCCACGACCATGAACATAGACGACCTGCATAGACTCTTCCCTGAGTGCAGCGATTTCCAGATCGTTCGAGTTCCCAGCGGCCAGAAGGACGTTATCCGCGCAGTTCGAGACGGACAAGCGATCGCGATAAAGATATTTCGGAAAATCTCAGGGGATGAAGACCGTGTTCAGCGCGAACTGGCGGCCGTCGAGAAGCTGCGCTCTGAATTTGTGCCTCGTGTTTTTTCCTCAGGGCAGGTGACGATCGATGGCGAAGCCCGCTACTTCATGATCGAGCAGTTTATAGACGGGCGTAGCTACCGGGCCGTCCTGCAGCAGGCCAATCTCCAGCCCCTCGACAACGTTCTGGATATAGGGCCGGCACTGCTGAAGGCGTGCACTGACTTTGAGGCTGTTCAGCTCGTTCATCGTGACCTCAAGCCAGAGAACCTGATAGTTGACCTAGCGGGCAAAGTTTGGGTCATTGATTTTGGCTTGGCGCGTCACCTCGATTTATCTAGCGTGACGCCGACTGGATGGGGGGTCGGCACCCTCGGTTATGCCCCACTGGAGCAGTTGCGGTTAATCAAGGCTGACATTACCAGCCGGGCCGATCTTTTCGCCGTAGGCACAATCCTGTATGAGGCACTCCATGGTCAGAACCCGTGGAGGGAAGGTATGCGCGACGAGCACGATCTTACCCGCAAAATGTCGAATCAGGAACTTCCGCAACTTACAATTGCGGGTGATAAAGACAATCTGCTCAGTGACTTTATTTCTTGGCTTGTGCAGCGGTTTCCGAGCCGCCGTCCGCAGTCTGCGGCTGAGGCGCTCGAAGCATTTGAGAGCGTATTGATCGCCGTGAGAAAGCCAGCATAAGGGCCGACGTGAAGGTTTTCATTCAGAGTGGGGGCGGGATCTGTTATCCGTTTAGCAGTCGGGAGGGAGTGGTACTGGTCGGAGATAGCGTTATGCAAATGTTCCTTCAGTTTGGACACGGGATGATGGCTCACACCCGAGAACTGCTGCGGCAGTGGGCGGGCGGAGGGGTTGTACTAAGCCCGCGTGATCTAACGCCTGACCAGCTCCAACGCATGTCGACTACTATCGCCGCGGCAAATGCCGAGCCGCTGGTCGACC
>Ga0181533_1005462_pt1 | contig 12176 bp, 13 predicted proteins | sample PEATcosm2014_Bin_45_FD_119772 | JGI IMG/M metagenome (GOLD analysis project Ga0181533, IMG submission 119772) | Peatland microbial communities from MTU Mesocosm Facility, Houghton, MI, USA - PEATcosm2014_Bin11_60_metaG | ecosystem: Environmental > Terrestrial > Soil > Wetlands > Peat | place...
ATGAACCGGTTCCTCGAGCTCTGCCACGAGCGGGGGATCACGACGTTCCTCGTCACGAACGGCACGAACCCGGACGGCCTGCGGGCGCTCGACCCCCTGCCCACCCAGCTCTACGTCTCGGTGACCGCACCGAACGCCGAGATCTTCCGCCGCCTGACGCTCCCGACCGACGACGGGGCGTGGTCGCGTCTCCGCGAGTCGCTCGAGATCCTCCGGGGCCTCCGGACGCGACGCGTCGTCCGGCACACGCTCGTCCGGGGCTGGAACCTCGGATGGACGGACGGCTACGCCGAGCTCGACTCGATCGCCCGCCCGGATTTCATCGAGCCCAAGGGGTACGTCTTCATGGGCAAGTCGCGACAGCGCCTCGGCCGCGACCACGTGCCCGAGCACGACGAGGTCGCGGCCTTCGCCCGCCGGCTCGCCGCGCGGACGGGGTATCGGGTGCTGGACGAGTCCCCGGACTCGAAGGTCGTGCTGCTCGGACGGACCACCGACGGGCGGTTCTTGGCCGGCCGGGAGCCCCGACCGCGGACGACGGAGAACGGCGCCGGGCGGGTCGCGCCTACCCTAGGCGCCAGTTGAGGATCTCGATGAGGAACGCCGCGACGACCCCGATGCTCATGACGAAGACCGGGTTGAGCTTGAGCGCCTTCGTCTCCTCCATGTCGTAGTACTGGATGAGACCCGCGGCGCTCGAGAAGCCGGAGCGGCGATTTTCGGGCATCGTTCGTCCGAGCGCAGGGGTTTTACTTAGCTCTTACCCGCGCCAGGCCGGCCCCCCCAGGTCGACCACGGCGTCCTCGAGCGACTCCCGGAACCACGCCGACAGCCCGCCCGCTCCGTCCGAGAACCCTCCCGAAAGAAGCCGCCCGAGCAGCGGCCGGGGCGGGACGACCCGGATCGTCCGCCGGGCCGGGACGCCGGTTGCCTGGGCCAGCGCCTCCAGGGCGTCCTCGCGGTCGGCGAGCGCATCGACCAGGCCGAGCTCCACCGCGCGGCGGCCCGACCAGAACTCGCCGGTCGCGAGGCGTCGGATCTCGTCGACGGACCGGTGGCGCTCCTCGGCGACGCGGGCGACGAAGGCGTCGTAGCTCTCTTGGGCGACGGCGAGCAGCTTCGCGCGCTCCTCCTCGGAGAGCGGCCGGTACCCCTGGTACGCGTCCTTGTGCTCCCCGACGTGCAGGAGGTCCACCGAGATGCCGAGGCGACGGACGAGCTCCCGGACCGCGATGTGCGGGTAGACGACCCCGATCGAACCGACCTGCGACTCGGGGTAGGCGAAGATCCGGCGCGCCCCGAGGGCCGCGAGGTACGCCCCGGAGGCCCCGACCGAGCCGATCGAGGCGAACACCGGCTTGGTCCGGTCGAGCCGCTTGACCGCGAGGAAGAGGTCCGTCGACGCGACGGCTTCGCCGCCGCCGCTCGAGATGTCGAAGAGGACCCCCCGGACCCGACGGCGGGACCGTAGGGCCGTGAAGAGGCGGAGGTACGGCTCGATCGCCCGCTCCCGGATCGTCCCGCGGAACGCCACGTGGGCCAGCTGCGCGCGCATAGTGCGGAGGGAGCAACGAGCCTCCCGGCGTTTATAACCCGGGCTACGGCGACCCCGACCGGTGTTTCAAGTAGCCGTTCCGCGCACGACGGGTCGTGAGCCTTCGGCACCCGCTCTCCGCGCTGGTCCGTTTCGTCTCGCGCAACCTTCCGGCGATCACCCTCGTGCTGTTCGCGCCCGCGATCCCCGAGCTTCTCACCGGGTCGACCCCGATCAGCCACCTGTTCTTCGACCCGCCCCAGTTCGCGCTCTCCTTCCTCCTCGACGTCGGCCTCTACGGCACCGGGGCCCTCCTGATCCGCGAGTTCGCCGTCGTCTACCGCAAGGGATGGGCCTCGATCCTGCTGCTGGGCGCCGCCTACGGGATCGCGGAGGAGGGGTTCGCCGTGCACACCTTCTTCCAGCCGTCGGGGTCCCCGGTCGGAGCGCTCGCCCTGTACGGGCACGCGTTCGGCGTCAACTGGCTGTGGGCGCTCGGTCTCTCCGCGTTCCACGCGACGTACTCGATTGCCCTGCCGATCCTGCTCGTCTTCCTCTGGTTCCCCGAGGCGCGGCAGGCGCGGTGGTTCGGCCGCCGGGGCGTGGCGACGATCGCGGCGATCTACCTCGCCGAGGTCGTGATCTTCGCCCACCTCGTGGGCCACGGGCCGAGCCCCGGAGCGCTCCTGTTCTTCCTCGCGGTCGTGGCGCTCCTCCTGGGGCTCGCCTGGCGCGCGCCCTCCGACCTCCTCTCCGTCCCGGCGGGGCCCGGGCGGGCCGGCCGGCTCGGTCTCTTCCTCGCGGGAACCCTCGGGTTCGATGCGTGGGTCGTCGTGCTCGTGCTCTCGGCGGTAGGACGGGTGCCGGCCGTCGCCACGGCGATGATCCTCGTCGCGGTGAACCTCGTCGCCCTCGCGTACGTCCTGCGGAGGGTCGGGAGCGACCGGCTGGAACGGTCGGAGTTCTACTTCGCCACCGGCATGCTCGCGGCCCTGTTCGTCTGGGACGTCCCCGTCGAGTTCTCGGTCCCCGGGATCCTCGGCGTCGCCGCGGTCTTCGCGTACCTCCAGTATCGTCTCGGCCGCCGGATCGCCGCGCGTTCGAGCCGCCCTTCGGAGCGGATTCCCCCCGGCGTGCACGGCGACCCCCCTCCCTTGGCGTCCTAGGGGAGAGGCCGGGGGCCGCCGCCGCCGGCGGCATCGCGGACCGATACGGCTAACCGGGACGGGTACGGTGCCCGGCCCGTGGCGACCTTGCCGGCGTCCCCCGGCCACGTGCGCCGGCCCCCCGACCTCGACGCGCTGATCGAGTCGTTCGATCGCCTGAGCTCGGGCCTTGTCCTCCTCGAGCGGCGGCCGCTCGGCGAGGTGCGCGACGCCATCGAGGCCCTCGAAGCCGCGGTCCAGGCTCATGTCACCGCCGCGGGAGCGGCGCCCGCGACCACCGACGGCCGGGCCCGGGAGAGGTCGGGGAGGGTCGGGGAGATCGAATCCGACCACCGCCGCTTCCCCACTTCCCTCGAACAGCTCTGGTGGTTCTATCGGATCGTCGAGGGCGACGACCATGGCGGGCACCGCCAGGCGCTCGGCCAGTACGGCCGGCTCCTCGCCGAGGCGTTGCGGCGTCACCGGGCCGACGAGCGCGCGGCGCCGTCGGACCTCCCCGCCGCGGACGGTTCCGGGCCCGCGGACCGCCGTCAGGGAAACGATAAGTAGCCTACCCGCGAACGCGAGCACGGTGGACGATGGCCGGACGCGCGGGGGAAGCCGTCTGGGTCGAGAAGTACCGACCCGGCTCGCTCGGCGAGATGGTCGGCCAGGAGGCGATCGTCCCGCTGCTGCGGTCGTACGCCCAGAAGCGGTCGATGCCGCACCTCCTGTTCGCGGGACCTCCGGGGACCGGGAAGACGACGGCCGCGCTCGCCCTGGCGCGCGACCTCTACGGGGGGGAATGGCGCCAGTCGTTCCTCGAGCTCAACTCGAGCGACCAGCGCGGGATCGACACCGTCCGGACCACGATCAAGCAGTACGCCCGGACCGCGGCGATCGGCGGCGTCGGGTTCAAGATCCTCTTCCTTGACGAGGCCGACAATCTGACGTCCGAGGCCCAGGCCTCGCTGCGCCGGATGATGGAGCGGTACTCGGGGTCGTGCCGGTTCATCCTCTCGTGCAACTACTCCTCGCGGATCATCGACCCGATCCAGTCCCGGTGCGCCGTCTTCCGGTTCCGCCCCTACGCCCCGGCCGCCGTCCGGGCCCAGCTCGAGCGGATCGCGAAGGCCGAAGGGAAGAAGGTCGACCCCGAGGCGCTCGAGACGATGGTCACGGCGAGCGCCGGCGACCTTCGTCGGGCGACCAACCTCCTCCAGCTCACCGCGACGCACTCCGATCACGTGACCGTCGCGACCGTGAAGGAGTACGCGACCGTGCCCCTCCGCCGCGAGGTCGAGGGGATGCTGGGAGCGGCGCTCCGGGGGAACTTCCTCGAGGCCCGGGACCGGCTGTTCGCCCTCTTCACGGACCGCGGGACCTCGGGGGAGGAGATCCTGCGGGCCATCCACGGCTACCTCCCCGAGATCGCGGACTCCGTCCTACCCGCGCGGGAGAAGGTCCGGCTGATCGAGTACCTCGGCGAGGTCGACTTCCGGCTCGCCCAGGGCGCGTCCGACCGCATCCAGCTGGAGGCGGTCCTCGCGCACATCGCGGCGGGCCCTTCGTCCCGGTCGTGAGCCCCCGAAGATGGCGCGACAGCGGTCGGTCGGCGACAAACCGGTGGTCGCGCGGCGGGCCGTGGCGGTCGGGGAGCTCCGGGTCTCGGCGTCGACCGGCCGGGCGATCCGGGCGGGCCGCGTCGAGAAGGGCGACCCCGTGGCCGCCGGGGAGCTCGCCGGGCTCCTCGCCATGAAGCGCACCCCCGAGCTGATCCCGCACTGCCACCCGGTCCGGCTGACCGGGGGCGGGGTCGAGGTCCGGGTCGGGCGCGGGACGGTGCGCGTCCGCGCCACCGCCGAGGCCCTCGACCGGACCGGCGTCGAGATGGAGGCGCTGGTCGGGGCCACGGTCGCGCTGCTCACGGTCTGGGACATGGTCAAGTACCTGGAGAAGGATGGTCGCGGCCTCTACCCGGCGACGTCCCTCGGACCGATCCGGGTCGAATCGAAGGAGAAGGGGGTGCGAGGCGAGGAATGAGCGGACCGTCCCCCTCCGGACCGGCGACCGGCCGCCACCAGCTCGGCGGCACGCGTTCCCTCGGGTTCGTCGTCCTTTCGGCCTCGGACACGTTCACCGAGGACGACGATCCGTCCGGCGGGCTCGCCCGCCAGCTGATCCAGGGGGCCGGGCATCGGGTCGTCCGATACGCCCTGGTCGCGAACTCGGTCGCCGACCTGCGGGAACGCCTCGAGCCGTGGCTGAACGAGACGGCCGTGGAGGCCGCGGTCACGATCGGGGGCACCGGGGTCAGCTCGCGCGACCTCACGGTGGCCGCGCTCGAGGCGATGGGGGGCCGTCGGCTCGAGGGGTTCGGGGAGGTCTACCGGACGATCAGCTTCTCGGAGGTCGGCCCGCTCGCGATGATCAGCCGAGCATCGTTGTTCGTGATCCGGGGGAAGCCGGTGTTCGCCCTCCCCGGGAGCGAACGGGCGGTCCGGACCGCCCTCGAAAAGCTGGTCCTGCCCGTGGCGATCCACCTGGTCGAGGAGCTGGAGCGCTAGGGCCGCGCGCCGTCGGGCCGGTCCGAGCGGACGCCGATCGCTCCCATCGGGGGCGGACCGGGGTCGAGGACCTGGGGGAGGATCCCCTGCCGACGGCAGAAGTCGGCCCAGGCGGAGTTCGCGTCGACGCGATGGGCGAGGAGGATCCCGCGATCGGAGAGGGCGTCCCACGCCGCCCGCAGCTCGGACCGGGCCCGCGTCACATCGGGCCCGTTGTCGTAAAAGAACAGGTCGACCTGCGACTCCGCGTCGAGGATCTGGCGGAGCCGGGCCTCGGAGTTCCCGAGGGCGAGCGTCCATCGGGCGCGGAGGGCGGGGGGCACGAACTGGCCAACCGAGACGTTCTGGACGCCCGACGACCGGCCCGCGGTCGGGCCCGGGCCGAGCGAGACGAGCTCCCCCGACCCGTTCGCGTTCAGGGCGGCGAGCAGCCAGGAGGTGGAATACCCCGGGCCGACGCCGGTCTCCACGATCCGACGGGGCCGGGTCGCCCGGACCAGGAGGTAGAGGAGCGCTCCCTGCGGCAGCTCGTGAGTGAACGCGACGCCCGCCCCTCGTTGGAGGAGGATCTCGGGCAGATTGCCTTCCCTCAGCTCCCGACGGAACTGCTGCAGCTGGGCGGAGGGGGTTCCGGCGAGGGACGCGATCCGGTCGAGGGCCGCCCGGCGGAGGAAGAGCATCCGCTGACGGATCGCCTTGCGGGCGGCGGGCGAGACGACCGAGGGTCGCGGACCGACCCGATCGACCCAGGGGACGGAGGCGCCGGGGGCCCGGGCGGCGGCCGACAGGAGGCGGTCGGCTCCGGGAGGTGGGGTGGGAGAAACCATGGCTCCCCTATGGGTTCCACGCTACAAAGATTGTTCGTCCGGATCCGAACGAAACGCCGGCAAGACGGCGCGGAACCGCGCGGCTCCCTGCGACCGCGTGGCCTCGACGCCTCCTGGTGAAAGTTCGGCCGTGGAGTATTTTAATAACCGGCGCTCCTCGTCCCTCGGGAAGAGCAGTATGGCGGTGGAGGAGGTTCTCGGTTCGACCTTCGACAGGTTCACGCAGGGCAGTTCGTCCGTCGTGATCGACGTGTGGGCCCCTTGGTGCGGGCCGTGCCGGATGGTCTCTCCGATCGTCGACCGGCTGAGCGAGAGGTACAAGGGCAAGGTCGCCTTCGGAAAGCTGAACTCGGACGACAACGGCGAAAAGGCCGGCGCGCTCGGGATCATGAGCATCCCGACCCTCCTCTTCTACAAGCAGGGAAAGCTCGTCGACCGCATCGTCGGGGCCTACCCCGAAGAGGTCATCGACGAGCACGTCCGCCGCCTGCTCTGACTCCGCGGCCCGGGGAACGGGCGTAGCGCCCGTCCGCCCGTCCGGTCCGGGACCGCGTTCGTCGGGCGGATCCGTTCCCGAGCGTCGCACGGGGTGACCCCGTGACGGCCGTTCCGGCGGACATGCAGCTCGCGCGGTACTCGTTCCAGCGCAAGCTCGACGAGATCGCCGCCTGCCGGGGCCGGGCGACCGAGCTGATCAGCCTCTACGTGTCGTCGGGCAAGCAGATCTCCGACGTGATGGGCTACCTGCGGAACGAGTACGCCCAGAGCTCGAACATCAAGAGCCGGACGACGCGCAAGAACGTGATGTGGGCGATCGAGTCGCTCATGGGCCGGGTCCGGGCGTACAAGGAGCCTCCGTCCAACGGGGTCGCGTTCTTCGTCGGGAGCAAGGCGGTCGGGGCCGACAAGTCGGAGCCGGTGACGTTCATCGTCGAACCCCCGGAGCCGCTCAACACGTACCTCTACCGGTGCGACTCGGCGTTCTTCCTCGACCCGCTCCTCGCGATGGTCCACGAGCCGGACCTCTGGGGGTTGATTGTCCTCGACCGGGCCGAGGTCACGCTCGGCTTCCTGCGGGGCAAGCGGGTCGAGGCGCTGCGCAACAAGCAGTCGCTCGTCCCGAGCAAGCACGGCCGGGGCGGCCAGTCGGCGCACCGGTTCGAGCGGATGATCGAGCACGCGGCCCACGAGTTCTTCGTACGGATCGCGGAGATGGCCGGCGAGGCGTTCCTCCCCAAGAAGGACCAGCTGAAGGGGATCCTGCTCGGCGGGCCGGGCGCGACGAAGGAGTTCTTCCTCAAGGAGGGGTTCCTCCATTACGAGCTCCAGCAGAAGGTCGTCCAGCCGCTGTTCGACACGGGGTACACCGACGAGTACGGCCTTCGGGAGATGGTCGAGAGGGCGACCCAGACGCTCCACGGGCTCGAGCTGACGGAGGAGAAGCGCATCGTGCAGCGGCTCCTCGGCGAGATCCGCAAGGCGGAGACGGGGCTCGCCGCCTACGGCGAGCGCGACGTCGCGCACGCCCTCGAGCTCGGGGCGGTCGACATCCTGCTCGTCTCCGACGGACTGCGCCAGCAGCGGGTCACGTTCCGGTGCACGGGATGCGGGACGGAGTTCCGACGGTCGCTCCCGGACTCCGAGATCGACCACGTCCTCGATGCCCCGTGCCCGAGCTGCGGCGCGCGCTCGGTGACCGAGTCGTCCTCCGAGGACTACGTCGAAGGGCTGTTCCGCCGGGCCGTCGAGTCCGGGGCGACCGCGCGGCTCGTCTCGACCGAGAGCGAGGAGGGGGAGATGCTCGCGAAGGCGTTCGGCGGGGTCGCCGCCATCCTCCGGTACCCGGTCGCGATGGCGCCCGCGGTGCGGCCGCGGTCGCAGGCCTAATAGCGCACCCCCGGCTCCAAGGTGCAGCCGATGGCAGCCCCCGTCCCCGCCGCCGCCCCGTCGGCCCCGGCCGCGCCTCCGTCCGCCGGCCTCTCGGCCGACGAGCAGACGGTGCGGTCCACCCTCGATATCGCCCGGAAGCTCGCGCTGCTGATCGCCCTCGCCGCGGGGATCCTGTTCCTCGTGCTCCTGGTCTTCGCCGTGGTCCGAGCGATCCTCGGCGCCTGGTTCGGCGGGTTCTTCGGGGTCGCGTACTGCCTCGTCTCGTTCTTCGTGAACTACCTCCTCTGGAAGGAGCTCCCCGCGGTCGGGTCCCTGGTGGACCAGCATCAGTACCGGGTCGCGCGCGACCGGCTCCTCGTGTGGGTGATCCTCGGCCTACTGTTCTTCGTGGCCGACGGGGTCGTCCTCCTGATCGCCTGGCTCAAGCTCGACTCGATGGCCCACCTCCCGACCGTGGAACTCCCTCCGGGGCCGACCCCGCCGGCCTGCCCGCGGTGCGGGGGGCCTCTCGCGTGGATCGGGGAGTACCAGCGAAACTACTGCTACCGCTGTTCGGCGTACGCGTAGGGACCGGCGTACCCGAAGGTACCGCGGGCGCCTCTGCCCGCGCTCACCAGAGGTGGCCGAGCGGGTCGTCCTCGGCCGGTGGAGGCGGCGGCGCGGGGCTCGGGGCCCCCGGCGCGTAGGCGCCCGGCGGGTAGAGCGCCGAGTTGGGGTAGACGGGCGCCGGGGGCCGCCGCCGCGCAACGAGCGTCATCGCGATCACGGCCACCGCGACGGTGGCCACCCCGGCGAGGACGATCCAACGGACCGGGGATACGGGCCCGCTCGGGGAGCCGCAACCGATCCCGGTCAGGAGGCAATGCTGGTCGGACTGGGCCGACGAGACGGACTCGGGCTGCGCCTGGATGAACGTCGAGATGGCGGCGGCGCTCGGCGCCGGGGCGGCGGGGAGGGGACCGGATCCCACCGGCACCTCGCTCACGCCGGAGTACGCGGTGGACGATACCCACGAGGAGCCCGAGGCGATGATCGGCAGATGGCCGTCGTAAGAGCTGCCCGGATGGACGTCGAGGCGCTCCATCGTCACGACGGCCGAACCGACCTGGTCCGCCGTCCAGTTCTGGGTCGCCGAACCGAACAGGTCCGCCGACGCGGGCACGAGGATCACGCCCTCCCCGAGGGCGAACGGCCCGCCGAGGGTCAGGTTGATCGCGGGGTAGGACGTGCCCTGGAACGTAACGTTGCTGCCGGAAGGGTAGCTTCCGGTCACGGTGATCGTCCCCGACTTCGAGGCGTTATCGTAGCCCGAGCCCGTGCCGTTGTGAGGGCTGGTGACCTTCGTGCCCCAGTCCGTCGAGTTCAAGTTCCAGGCGACGGAACCCGACCCGGAGTAAGCGCTCGAGGAGTTCCATGTCGCCCCGGGGATCAGGTTCAGCGGGAAGAGTCCGAGCGCCGGGGTGAGGCTCACCGCGACGTGACCCGAGACATTCACCGCGAGGGTCCGCTCGAGGAGGACGGTCGCGCCCCCGAGGTATACCCCGGAGTCGCGGAGGTAGGCGGTGACGCCCACGCTCGAGTTGATCAGGGCGAGGGCTGCCACGGGGACGCTGGCTTCGTAGACGGTGCCCTCCGTCGTAAGGTTCGCCCAAGCATCGGTCGTTTCCCACGCGTGGTGGGAGAGGGTGGCCACCGCCACCGGCGAGCTACAGCTGGGAACGCAGTACTCCACGTTGACGATCGCGCCGACCGTCCGGACCGCGTTCACCGTGACCAGGCCGTCGGAGGCGTTCTGCGTCTCGTTGAAGACGACGGAGAAGCCGAGGGTCGCGTTCCCGACATACGTGAAATTGGCACCCGCCCCGTGAAAATCGACGGTCTTGAGGACCCCGTACGCCCACATGGGCGAAGGACCCGAGGCCGCGAACGGTGCGGCGGCCGCGACCCCGGTCCCGAGCACGCATACGGTCAATAGGGCGGACGTCACTACAAGCGCCGCTGAGGTTCGGCCCGAGCGCGACGCCATGGGAACCACTCCTCTCACGGGGCCCTCGGGCAAACCGATGCCCGGTGGGATTCTTAAACCGGAGTTTCGCCGCCGTGGGGGTCCGTTGGACCCCGTGCTATACCTTCGCACGCAGGAGGGACGCACCCGTTGCGGACGCTGACGGAGTCCGAAGCGCGGGTGATCTCCGTGCTTCTCGCCTCCCGCCCGGACCGGGAACGCGAGCGCCTGCGCGTGGTCGCCGTCCCCCGGTCGACGTACCACGCCGTCCGGCGGCGGGCGTACGAGGAAGGGTGGTTGCGCGACCGGTACGTTCCGCACCCGGTGCCTCTCGGGCGGCCGGTCGTCTCCTTCGTGGTCCTCCGGCCGTACGCCGACCGGTTCGAGGAGATGGTACGGCTGGTCTCGGCGGAGCCCGGCGCCGTCGTCCTTTGGGCCGGGGCCCAGATCGCGCTCGCGGTCCTCTTCTGTGCGAAGGCGTCGGACCCTCGCCGCCTGACCGACCGCCTCGTGAAGCAGCGGCTCGCCCCGGAGCCCTCCACGGTCACGGTACGGACCGACGGTCCGAGCGTGCCGGTGTACTTCGACTTCGAGGGCCTGTGGTGCAACGTCGTGGGCCTGCCCGGCACGCTCGCCTACCCGCATGGCCTCGGGGGCGGGATGGATGGGTCCGAAGAAGGGGAGCCGCCGGCCGCCCTCTCCACGCACCAGTGGTGGGCGATCGGAGAGCTCCTGCGCCGGCCGTTCTCGGCGGCCGAGCAAGGGCGAGGCGGCCACTTGGTCGGACCCCTGGGCCTCCCATTCTCCCAACGCCGACTGCTCCAGCGGGGTTGGGTGGTCCACCGCTCGATCCTCGACCCGTCACGCCTCCCGCCGTACCAGGGCAAAGCGGCCGACCAAGTGGTCCTGATCTCCGGTCTCCCCAAGCCGGAAGCCCGACCGGAGGCACTGTTCGCCACCCTCTCGCGCGAGTCGAGGGTGTTCCCGTTCCTCTTCGTGGTCGGCGCCGACCGGTGGCTCCTCGGGGCGATGGGCGGGTCGGCACCGCCACCGGAGGAGCTCCGGGCGAACCGGCGCCCGGTCCTTCCCACGCTGCGAGAGTTCCTCGAGGGGATCGAGATCGTGCAAGAGCCCGCAGCGGGCTTCCGAGCCCTGGTCGACCACCGGTACGACCGACTCCTGCCGCCCGAGCAGACCCGCCGGTCCGGAAGCGTTGCTACGACCGCGGACCAGCGTTCGCCGGGGCGCGTAGGCTAGCTTGGATTGGCCCCTGCCCATCAGAGAATCTGCCCGTTTCCGCACGATTCATCCACTTCCCACGGCGGGCGCATCGAGGAGCGCCATCACGGCAGGCGCGTGCTTCTGGGCAAGCAGGGGGTTCAGGCACTGCCCGGTCCTCGGGATCGAGCGCTGGCAGAGGGTGTCCCGAACGTCCTCCCATACGGCTCCTCTCTCCCGGAGCATTGTGGCCGCGCCCCGAGGGAACGAATAGAGTGGGTGGTGCGGTAGTCCCGCACGATTCTCGACCCTTGCCAGTTGCCGGGCACGGTAGGCGGAAGAGAATCCCACGAGTCACGCTCCCTCCCACCGGCAAACTAGATGTCCCGAGTCCTCGCACGGCTGTTTGGTCTAGCGGGCGAGCCACTCTAGGGTCGAGCGGGCTCGGGGAGTCGCCGGTGCTTCCACATCATCAGGACGATGCCCACGGCTACGACGACTACGCCGGAGCCCGCGATGAAGAACTCGCCCGCCGCGGCGGGGTTCGGACAGTTCGTGACGTAACCTCCTCCCGACGTAGAGGTACACGCTTGGAATGTTGCAAACAGGAACCCGACGACCGCTAGGGGAATTCCAAGGATCAGGAGAGTTCTCCCGAGTTCGTAGTGAGGACGTACCGACCCCTGCAGCGGTGATGCCCCGATGGCCGAGACGGACGTCGATGCCTTCAACGTTCGCCCTTCCCCTACGGATACGACCGGTAGGCCTTGCGCGGAACGGTTGTGACTCCCCGGGACCCTTCGAGGTGTGGGTGCCATCGAATTCCCTGGACTCAGCGGGAAGATCGAACAGAGTAGGTTGTTCGCTCCCTTCGGTCGACCCCCTGTTGCATTCTCCTTCGGAGAACCATATCGTAGGTCGAAGTGGGAACCCCCTTCCCACAATTTGAGTTGAGGAACACTACTACTACTCGTCGGGTCCCAGACGTTA
>Ga0181533_1005463_pt1 | contig 12175 bp, 15 predicted proteins | sample PEATcosm2014_Bin_45_FD_119772 | JGI IMG/M metagenome (GOLD analysis project Ga0181533, IMG submission 119772) | Peatland microbial communities from MTU Mesocosm Facility, Houghton, MI, USA - PEATcosm2014_Bin11_60_metaG | ecosystem: Environmental > Terrestrial > Soil > Wetlands > Peat | place...
AAATTTACATATGAAAAAATAAAGTGATGACAAATCAAAAAAAAAATTTTGGTAATAAACCGAAAATAATCCGGTTTTTTCAAATTGTACCATCATTTATGATTGGTACACAATTGTTTGCAAAAAACGTTTCAACGTACCGTTTTGTAACGTTTTTGGACTGGCGATTTATTCAACTTCTGATGTGAAAAATTTCCTAAATTTCCTAAAATATAAAAAAATATTTTTTATTTTATTTATTTTTTATTAATAAAAAAGTAATGAACACGTTGTTGGTGTTTGCACTACTGGTCGCGTGCGTGGAGGGGGCCGCACTGGTGCCGTATGTGCCGCCGCTGGTCTACGTGCATCTTCCCAAGTGCGGGTCCGTGCTGGCGGCGACGCTGCTGCTGTTTGCATGCCCGTTCGACTTGTACAACTACTCTGGGCCGACGGAATCATTCTACGAGCCCGAGTTGTTCTTCAGTCTGCCCGGGAATGCCGCCTGTCAAGGCAACCTTGAGCGGATGTTAGGGGGCCACCACGGAGTGCCCGTCTCCATGAACCCCGCCGGGGTGGTGATGATGATGCGCCAGCCGCTGGCGCGCGTGGCGTCGGGCTTCCTGCACGGTTTTCACGACTGCCCCTCGATGGCGCGGCTGGTGCCTGCACTGAATACGTCGCTCATTCACCAATACGGCGCCTGCGTGCGGGGGCTGGTGACGGTGATGCTGGGCTACGGGTTCACGCCGGGGCACCAGCGCCCTCTACGTCGTCGACAGTGCCTTTTTCGTGGGCCTGACGGAAAACTACGTCTGCAGCATCCTGCACCTCCATACAATGCTCTTTGGCGACGAGCCGGTGCGCGACATGCAGATTGCCGCATACCGCGTCGGCGACCACGCACGGGCAGATAGCGTGCGTGCCGTCCTTGCGGGGCTCCGCTTCCAGAACCCGTATGACGAGGCCGTGTATCTGCGCGCGCGGGAGCGCATGTGGGAGTGCGATGTGTAAATAAAAATACAGAGGGGCTTTTGTGGTGGCAAGTTTATTCCTTTACGGGCCGCTCGTGCTGCCGCATGATCCCCTCGATGACGTCCTCGAGGGGGTCCGCCACGGGGTCCGGGGCAACGTCAATGTCGGCGGCCTGCGCGTCCATGGCGACAAACTCGTCCCACTTGGCGTCCGTGACTTCGACGGGCTCGACCGCGCCGGCCAGCGTGTCGAGCAGGTTGTCCGAATTGGTGAAGGTGGTGGCCGCAAGCGCGTCAAACGCCTGCACCTCCATATTCAGGCGCTCGGTCGGCATCTGCATGCGGTCGGATCCAACGGCGCGGTTGATGCGGTGCAGGGCGTTGGCGTTGATGCGCTGCATCTGCGCGCTCTGCTCGGTAATCTGGGCGGTCTGCAGCCGCGCGACGAGCAGCATGTTCGTCTGCCGAATGTTTTCGAGGTACTGGAGGTTGCGGTTGAGCGCCTCGAGTTTCACGAGCAACGGCTTGCCGCGCGTCTTGTCTGTCGTCTTGGCGCACGCCCGCAGGTCCGCCAGCGTCTGGTCGCGCTCCTTGGTCGTCTTTTTCAGTTGTCTTTCAATCTCCATCTCGCGCGGGCGGCGCAGCACCTCGGCCTCGCGCACGGTCTCTGCCACCGTCAGGTTCCGCGGCGTCTTGGGCCACAGGCCGAAAATGTCGAATCCACTCATCTTTTTTTTTAGTTTTTTCTGGCCTGATTTTATTTGAATAATTCACTGTCCGGCGGCGGGACAGTGTAGAAAAACTCGTGCTCGTGTGCGGCCGCGGCGACGATGCGTCGGCTCTGATCCCACAGCAGCATGCGGGACAGCAGGTCCGCCAGCGGGGGCTCCGGATCGAGCCCGTTGAAAAGGGCCAGTCCCACCGGCGGCCGCGTGGCGTTCGGGGCGCCCGGCGAGAAGAGGGCAATGGCGGCCAGTTGGTCCTCGATGCTGACGGTGTTGAAGGGGACAGGCTCGCCCGCAATGGCGCAGACAAAGACGCAGCCAAGCGCATACACGTCGACGGCGCACGTAACGCGGCTGCCGGGCACGAGGAGTTCGTACGGCATGTAGCCGCGCGGGTTGATGGTGCGGGGATTCCACGGGACGGGGCCGAACGCCACGCCGCACTCCTGTGACATGCCAAAGTCGCCGAGCCGCAGCGTGCCGTCGGGGCGCACAAAGAGGTTGTCGCCCTTGACGTCGCAGTGGATGATTTTGCGCGAGTGCACGTAGGCGAGCGCCGCCAGCGCCTGCCGGAAGTACCACGCCGCCAGCGGGATGGGCATGCGGCCGCGGTGCCGCTCCAGCCGCGTCGTCAGCGGGGCGCCGCAGTCCTCCAACTCCATGTATATCTCGCGCGTGCGGGCGTACGCATACACGGCCAGCAGGCGCATGATGTTCTTGTGGCTGGCGCGGCCGATGCGCTCCATGAAGTGGGCCTCGAACATGTTCTCGTTGAACTCGGCATCGGGGTCGCGGCTCTTGGGCGACACGCGCTTGACCTTGACGATGATTTCCTCCTTGTTTTTGCCCGTGCGGCGCACGCGACACACCGTTGTCCGCCAGAACTCGTTCGGGCGCGGCGCCACCAGCGGCCGCACGTCCGTGTACGCCTCGCGCCAGTTGAACCGGTCCCGGACGGTCTGCTCACACCGCTCTTTCACCATCAGCGCAAACTTTTCGTGCTCCAACTGGCCCGTTGCGGCATTCGTCACGATGGGCAAGGCGTCGGCCCCCGCGGCCTGAAACAGGACCATGGCGTCCATTTCGGTTTCCATTGTTGTTTCTTTAGTTTTTTTTAATTATGGAAATCCAGTGGCCATGGGGCGGGTGCCCTCGCGCGTGACGATGCGCGTGAGGCTGCCGATCGACAGACTGCCCGCCGCCAGCGTCAGCGCCAGCGCCGCCATCATTGCGCCGGTCCAGACCTTGCTGGTGGCGCGCTGGTAGTTGGCGGCCGAGATGAAGAGCAGGATCGCCACGCTGCTCAGGCTGATGAGAAATACAAAGATGATGGCCCACGTCCGCTCGCACGCCATGGAATATTTACACTGGACATGCCTCGAGGTCGCGGTAGTGTATAGTTTCAAAAACCGCAGCAGCGACGACGGCGGCGCCAATCTCCCGCGACACGAGGGTGTGGTCGGGCAGCCCGCCCAAGGCCAGCACGAGGGCGGCGAGGAAGAGCAGCGGCTGCAGGTAGCGCACCGGCGCGTAGAGCGCGTACACGGCCTTGACGGCGGGCGCAGGCAGCGGCACGCCCGTGGCGGCGCGGGTGTCGCGCAGGTCCTCGGCGGCGAGGAAGAGCAGTCCGACCACAACAGAGTATGCGGCGCCGAGGCAGGGCACGCGCATGAACGACCCCCGCAGCGCCAGCGCCAGCGAGCACAGCGTCATGTAGACGTCAAAGAGCAGCGCATACCAGCGCCGGATGTCCGTGTCCATGTAGAGCCCCACAAAGCAGCGCACCAGCCGCGAGGGCCGCGCCCGCCTCGCGCCGTCACCCACCGCCGCCGCGTGCTCCCGGTAGGCGTGGGTGCGCAGCGCCGCGATGACGAGCACCTCCAGCGTGCCGAGCAGCGTCAGCGGGATGGCGGCGTAGAGCACAAAGCCCTGCGGCACGAGAATATGCAGGGCGTCGCACAGCGTCTGGGCAAACAGCGTGGCGTACACGTGCACCCACGCGTGGTGGCGCGTCCAGTCAGAGTGCCAGCAGAGCAGCACCGCTGCCACAAACCACACAAACAGATACGGCGCCAGCATCTGGCCCATCTGCGCGTAGAAGATGCGGCTGTACAGCACGTTCGCGCCGAAAAAGGCATGCGCCACCCAGCGCTGTGGGTGGTCGGCAGCAGCGTCTGCCTCGGCGGACATGGTGAGACGCGAGTAAATTTTCAGTGTTTTTAGCAGTTTGTGTTTTCGTGTTTATTCCTCGTTCACGTCATCATCGGCGGCCGAGGAAAAAAATCCGGCTGCCCGTCTCGGGTGTATTGCTGAAAACTCCCGGCGCCCGCACCGAGCACGAAGAGACACGGGCACATGCCCACGACGCTTGGCGGCACGTTGAACTCGTGGCAGCACACGCTGCAGCCCAGATCGTGTCGGCCGCGCGAGTCCGGCCCGGAGTAGCAGTGCCAGAGCGGATGCAGGCCGAAGAGGCAGCAGTAGTTGCGAACCACTGACTGCTGCGTGTACACCGCCACCGCCCACGGGATGTAGTACGAGTTCAGGCAGTGGCAGCAGTGCATCCGGTGCGGCGGCACGAGGTGAAAGTCCCTGTCAATCCTGGGCGCGCGCAGAGGCCGCGACCATCCCAGTTCGACGGACACGTAGTACATGCAGAGACCCAGCGCGAGGCTGTCGTTGCTGATTTCGTCGGGCCCCGCGAATGCAAACAGGAAAGGGTGACATCCCAACACGCAGGGGTATTCTCGCAGCGGATGATGTGTGTTGCATGTCATTTACAAAAAAAAATAGTTTTTTGCATGCAAAATAAAAAAAAAAGACGCATTTCTATCAAAACAGCAACAACATGCAATCCGACAACAAAGCAGTGCGCGGGTTTCTGCGGTGCCTCGGCGACAGGTTGAACAAGGAGACCTTCCCACATGCGTCTCCGCCGAGTTCCCCCTCTTTCAAGAGGGCACTCGGCACCATGCTGGACGTATGCGAGCAAGACGAGGACCATGAACTGAGACGCTCGGCAAAGGTGGCGCGCGTGGCGCTGGGCCGCAAGTTGGGCAAACTGGACGAAGAGGATGCCCGCGCGACGCAGATCGCGAGAACCTGCGAATGCTCGTAAACGACGTCATCGTCTGTCTGCAAAAACAACACGAAGCACGCGGTCAGGATTTTCGCGTCACCATTCGTGCGAGCACGGAGGCCATCACGCGCCTGCGCACAGTGGTGGGGGCGATTGTCCCGAGGAGTTCGACGCGGTTCAGGGCGGCCAGTGAGACGATCACTGATATCGTCCTTTTTGAACGCGAGAAGCACGGGACCAACGAGAAAAACAAGAGGTCGGGCGCTCAGGGTGACCCCGCCATTGACGAATGGCTTGAGACGCTGCATGCGAAGAAAGGCGCGCAACTCTTCGACCGACTCGCCCATCTTCTGTTTGAAGCGACTGATTAAACAAGTTTACTGATTACTTGGAGTCACTGCCTTTTGTTTCGGGGCGATCGCGCCCGCCACCACGTAGTCGAGTTCGCCGTCGCGCTGATAGCAGAGCGAGGCGTCGCTGATGTGGTCCAGACCGCACACACAGCAGATGCAGCACAGGCACCAGAGCCACTCCGGGAATTTATGCGTGTCCATCCCCAGCGCGTATCCGACGCCGAACTGGTCGTACTCGTTGGGCCCGGAGAAGCAGTGGCCGAGCGGGTGCAGGCCGCAGAGGCAGCGGTAGTCCGCCACCAGCGACCGCTGGACCTGATCCTCCATGCCGGCGACCTCGCGGTTGATGTGAAACACCTTCACGGCCCCGCAGTCGCAGTAGGGCGGCGGGTCGCGGCGGTACACCAGCCCCGTCAGGCGATGGTGCAGCGGGCGCGGCGGCGGCGCCGGGGCCCAGCCCATCCACACGTAATCCAGCGCGGCGTAGACGCAGCAGCAGCCCACTGCACCGCTCTCGCTGCCCAACTCGTTCGGGCCGCAAAAGGCAAAGAGGCACGGCACGCATCCGCCGATGCACGAGTACGCCTTCAGCGGGTAATGAGGCTTGGGTCGCTCTTCTTCTTCTTCCATAAAGTGTTTTGTGGATTTATTGTTGTGTGTCTTTTGTGGTTTTGTCATAAATTACATTGGCCCGGTGCGGGTGTGCAGTGTTGGCGCGATTTTCGTTGATGAGGTCGGCAGTGGCGTCGACGAGGCGCTCCAAGCGCTGCGCCCTAGACTGGAGCAGCGCCGCGGTGCTGGCCCAGCGCTGCAGATGCACGTTGATGTCTTCCCGCTGCCGGCGGCATATGGCCACCGCCCGGCGCTGCTCCTCGGCGGTGACGGTCTTTTTGTGGCGCTCGTCCAGCGTCGCAAACATGCGCGCCACAAACGTGCGATCCCCCGCGCGCGTCGCCTGATACGGGGCAGCGACGACCGGCGCCAACTCGGCCGTTGTGAGCGACAACTCGAGTTCATCGACCGCCCGGGGCTGCGGCACCTGCGCCCCGTCCCGCACACAGCCCAGCGACCGCACCGCCGCGCGTATCGCCAGCGTCAGCCGCCGGTCGGTGGCGCGCAGTTTGTCCGCGTGGGTCTGGAAGAGTGCGTTGGCGGCCTCCACCTTCGTGAGGTCCTCGCGCATGTACAGGTGCACCAGCCGGAAGACGGCCATCATCGCCGCGTGGGTGCCGGGGTCCCGTGTCGTCTGCAGATGCGCTGCATTCTCGAACGCCGCCTGCATCGGGTGCTGCCATTTCGCCGCAATGCTGACGCTGTACCACTCCATCTCCGCCACCAGCGACCGCATCTCCCGCACCAGCCGCCGCCCCGAATCCTGCATCGTCAGCCGCGCCTGCAGTCGCATCCCATTCACCGTCAGATGCTGCATTTTTTTTAATTGGTTTTGGCGGCAAGCATGAAAAAAAAATCAAAAGAACAAAAAAATAATGGCGAATGCAGACCCGATTGATTCCAACACGGTAAAGGTGCAGCGCGTCACTGCGCGCATCCAGCGCATCAACGACACCATGGACCGCGTGACGTTCGCCTGCGTGGTCTACTTTGCCCGCAAGGTCGAGGACACGCACGACAAGCGCATGGAGGCGGCCATCCGTCGCCAAGATGCCCGGCGCAGTGGCGAGGAGATGGAAGAGGACGACGACGATGACGATGACGAAGCGGAGGAGGTGGATGATGAGGACGAAGAGGAGGTGAAGGCAAAGAAAACGAGCAACAAAAAGACGTGCGAGAGCCGCAAGTATGTGGCGTACGATAGTGTCGTCAACACGCCGACGCTGAGTCCGTATGCCCGCTTCACCCTCCGCGTGGTGAGCACGCGCCACTTCCCGCCCGAGTTCTCGGACATGGAGGTCGTGCGCGTCGTGCACCGGCTGCGGCCCTCCGTCAGCATGCTGAGCCTGTTTGGACGACTGCGCAAGATCGTGCCGTGGGCGGTGCCATTCCGCACGTCGCTGCAGACCGCGCGGCGCAAAGTCATGGTGTCGACGGCGGCGGAGGCGCTGGCCGGGCTGCGCGACATGTATCCGGGCGCCGCCACCGCGCTCGAGCCCGTGCTGTGCGACATCTTTCGCGGGGCGGCCCACTACGCGCTGCTGGGCGTGGCGAACGACATCCGCGACCTCTCGCCGTCCCAGTGCCACTCGCTGCTGACGGCGCTGTGCAGCGGGGACGTCGAGCGCATCGTGTTTGACGACTGCGGCGTGCCGCCCGACCTCAACTGGGAGACGATGGCGATGCGGCGCGAGTTTGCCAAACTGCAACTGGCCCCGCAGCAGGACGACACGGGTGAGTTTGAAGAGTTTCTGGCGCCGGGCGCCACCGCCAAGCCGCCGACGGTGCCGCGCGGGCGGGCATTCATGCAGGCGGCGCATGTCTGGCGCCAGTGGCGGGACGGCAGTCGCCCGCTCGGCATGGATGCGATCGACGAGCGCAAGTTTGCGGAGGGCGAGTCACGGGCCGCGGGCGGGTATCTGCTGGCATGCGGCGCCGTCGCTGTCTTTGGGTCGTCGTGGATACCGCGCCGCACGCTGAACTGCATGTCGGCCCTCCGCATCGTCGCTGCCGGAAGGTCTCGTGCGCGCTTGCTGGTCGTCGTCGGCGCGGCGGCGGCGCTGCCAGCCCGCCTGCCCATGCTGCTGGGGAGCGAGGCGATGGCAATGGCCGTGGGCGCGACGCTGGTGCTGTGTCCGACGATGCAGGTGGCCAAGGCGATGTGGATGGCGACGGGCTGGAATTACCTGCTCATGCCGGGCATCGCTGACGCGGCGCTGCAGGCTGCAGTGTCGGCGGCGCGGCTCGTCGTCGTGGCGGAGGCGCACCTGTTTGCGGTGCACGAGATGGCGGCGGTGCTGCGGGCGATCCGCACCGAACTCAAGGAGGGGCGCACCAACGCCGAGTTGCATCTCGTGCTGGCGGGGTGCGCGGCGCCCGTGCATATCAGCCCGCGTCATGGGATGGCGTTTCCCTTCTGGCACATTGCCACCGGCGCGCCGAGCCCCGGGCAGGTGACGCTGCGCGATGACGGGTTTCTCACGGAGGCGGCGCTGGAAAAGTCGCGCGCGGAGGATACGGCGGTGTCGCCGACGCTGAACGTGCGCCTCTTCGAGGTGCCGGCGAACGAGCCGAATGACCGCTGCTGCGCCGCGCCGATGCGGGACGTGGCGGACGTGCTGCTGATGCTCATCAAGGACTGTGCCGCGCAGGGGTCGCCGCCCGTCATGGTGTTTGACTCGGAGCATCTCCGGCGCGCGGTGATGGAGCAGCCCTCTATCCGCGAGTATTTCCCCCTCAACACGGCGGCGGTGGGCGCGTGGGCCGAGGAAGAGGATGGCGGCATCCGGCGCATTGACGGGCTCTGGGTCCGCAGTGCGGGCGGCAACCGCGCCATGCCCTTTGTCAGTATTGCCGACCACCCCAAGACGGCGATCCGCTACTCGCTGCAGGGCGGCGCGGCACGGACGATGGCGGCGTATGCAGATGCGCCCATCAAGGTGCACCACAACTGCGTCATTGGCAAGACGCGCTTTGCCCCGTGCGACGGCGTGACGTTCATCGCGGTCTTCGGGCAGCGCGACGCGCCGGTGCGGGCGTGGCAGTTGCGCTGGCTGGAGCACATTGCGCGTGGTAGGCTTGTGGTTGTCTTGGCGGGCAAGGCACGCGGCCTAGTCGTCACGCTCGACGACGTGGACACCAACATGTACAATCTCGCCGATCGACTCATGGGTGACAAAAAGTAGCAAAATTTCAAATACAAATTTCCCGCCTTATTAAAAAAGAAAGAAAACATTTTTTTTTCGAGAAACAAAAAAAAATATGCATGCTGCTGCCAAGGAATTCGGCCTGACGCGCGCGTACAAGTATCAGATCACGCGGCAACTGGGGCAGGGGACGTTCGGCTCGGTGTTCAGCGCCCGCGTGTATCTTGAAGGCGAGAAGAGGCAGTACATACGCGTCGCCGTGAAGCGCGTCAAGTGGAAGCCTACGTCCGGCGTGCATGTGACGACGCTGCGGGAGATCAGCCATCTGCAGCAACTGGTGCACCCCTGCATCGTGCGGCTGCTCGGCGTGCATACGACCGAAACGTCCATCGACCTGCTGCTGGAGCGCTGCGAGGAGGACCTGTACGATTTCATGATGCGGCAGCGCAAACTGTCGACGCACGACGACTACGACTGGGACGCCTACCACGTCGACGTGCGGCGGATCGGCACGCAGTTGGCGAGCGCGCTGGCATACTGCCACTCGCGCGGCATCATCCACCGCGACGTCAAGCCGTCGAACGTCCTGCTGAAGAACGTCATGTCGGTGCGGCTGGCGGACTTTGGCGCGGCGTCGCCCGTCGACACGACGCACATGGAGTTTTCGGGCGAGTGCACCACGCGCTGGTACCGCTCACCCGAGTCGCTGCTGGGGGAGCGGCTCCTCACGCCGGCGATCGACGCATGGGCGCTCGGCATCGTCATCATGGAGATGATGATGATGTATCCGCCGCTGCCCGGGACCAGCGATGCCGAGCAGACGGCGCTGACGCTCGAGTTTTCGGGCTACCCCACCGACGACACGTGGCCGCGCGGCGTCGAACTGCTGCTCGAGTACGTGCGCAAGAACGGCGTGCTGAAGCGCCCACCGAAGCCCGTGCGCGTCCTAGTCGACGACATGTTTGACGACCTCGCCGAGATTGCCGAGATGCTCATCGTCGCCAACCCCGTGCAGCGGACCACCTGCCATCAGGCGCACCAGCAACTCTGCGCCCTCGCCGCTCAGGCGAGATAACACACACAAATAAAAAGACGAATCGTGCAAAAGATTTATTGTATCCTTCTACGCCAAGGGCGGGCCGAATACATCACTGTAGTCCTCCTTGGGCTTCTGCAACGCCGCCTCGGCGTCGCGCAGCGCGGAAACGAGGTCCTCGAGCATGGATGCCGCGGAGGAGCGGCGATAGTCGTTGGCGGACACGTAGAGGTTGGCCAACTCGTGCTCGCTGGTGCGCACCTCCGAGACGTACGTGTTGAGCGGGCCGACCCGCGGCTTGATCATGCGCTCCAGCGCCAGCGCGATCTCCTGCGTGCGCGTCTCGATCGACCAGTAATGCATCTCGGGGCCGGGCATCCCCACCACGGAGAGGCGCCACGGCCTGCAGTCGATAAAGTCCGTGACGTGCTTGGCCTGCGCCCAGATGCGCGCTTTCGCCGCGGGTATGATCTTTTCGATCTTGGCGCGATCCTGCGCCTCGATGGCGACGGCATAGGGGTAGGCATACCATTCCAGATAGACGGCTCCAGAGGGACCCGAATGCATCCCCTTGATGAGGACGCGCGACGCCCACACGTGCACGTAGCGCTTCTCGCGCGGCTGCAGGCACTTGTACACCTCCATGATGTTTGTCACGTCATCGTAGTTGCCAACGCAGTACTGCACCTTGTTCCACGGGCTGTGGACCACGACAACCAGTATTCCGGCAAATCTGGACTGTGACAGATTCTGCATTGCAGCGTGGGCGCGGGTCTGCAGGTCGGGGTGCTGCCGCTGCTCGGGCGTCATCTGTTTAATCTCCGCGATGAGGGTCTCCATCGCCTTTAATGCAAATGTTGCCGCCATTTTTCCGTTGCATGCAAAATAAAAAAAAATCTATTCAAAAAAATTTTTTTGGTATTGAAAAACGGCGCAAACATGTGGCTGCTTTTGCTACTTATCGTGCTAGCAGCAGGGTGCCGTGGCGATGACGAGAATGTCATGCCACTCTCCGTCAACCCGGACTATCACACGGTGGACAACCTAGTGCTGGACATGATTGCTCAGTGGAAAATGGAGATTGCCAGCACAAATGCATACGACCTCGATAAAGAGTACCGTCGTGCCTCGGGGAATCTGGGTAAATTTGATTACGGGCGCAAGGAAGTGTATCACGACCACTGGGCCCAATTTCACGACTCACAGGGTGTCGTCCGCGCATTCCAGTTGTCAACGCCCACGCCCTACGTTTTGCACACCCTGAGCAGCATGCAGGCGACACGCATCTGGGAGCGCGCCTGTGCGATGGCCGGCGGGGAGCAGCGACTGGTTGAGCAGGGTTTTGGCGCGCCCGCAGTATTGCAGGTCAAGTGGACTGACCTCCCATTCGGGATTTTTTATGACGATCCTCCAATGGAGCAAGTCTATCTCGGACTCGTGGAGGACTACTTTCGCATCCCGCAATAAACTCGCCACAACGATTTAGTTCGTCGCATCCGTAAAGAAATACCGCAGTCAACTGGTTTCTCTTTATTGATCTTTCTTGCCAAGTCATCATTCGGACATACTTCGCGTATGCCAAGTCCATGTACTTATCCATGTCTTTCACGTAGCCGGCATACCTTATGCCGTTTTTCATATCGTGCTGCATCTGCAACCACTCCCTATTTTCACGCTTCCACTCCACCTCCCACTCTTCTCTCGAAAGCATTATAAACTTAACGTTGTCACTTTTTTCTGAAAAAATAAACTCCAACAGACTTGACGTGAAAAAAAATTCGGTATGAAAAAAAATTCGGTATGAAAAAAAAACCGACTTTTTTAAAAAAAAAAGTTTCCAACAAAAAAAAGTTAGTGACGAAAAAAAGGTTGCAAGCAAAAAAGAAGTTTCTTTTTTGCATGCAACGACAAAAGAAACCAAACAAAAACGTCTATCTTTGACAAAAATGTAATGGCGCGCGAGCGTCTCGTGTTGATGCGGACGAGACGCGTGGGGGACGAGCCCGAGGAGGTGGCGGAAGCATGGAGTGCTATCGGGCAGGTGATGGAGACGCTGCTGCGCACGCTGCCTAACGAGAGCGTGGATGGAGGAAGAGTTTCAGCGGCGGCGGATGCACTCATCAACGCACGCACGCTGATGAATGAGGCGCTCTTTTACGGCCGTGTCCGGGCGGCGAATGCAGCGGCGCAGAAGCAGTAGCGGGAAAGCAATGGTCTCCTCAAAGAGACCATGCGTCTATCTATATTTACGTCTTGCCCTTAAGGGCCCGT
>Ga0181533_1005464_pt1 | contig 12171 bp, 12 predicted proteins | sample PEATcosm2014_Bin_45_FD_119772 | JGI IMG/M metagenome (GOLD analysis project Ga0181533, IMG submission 119772) | Peatland microbial communities from MTU Mesocosm Facility, Houghton, MI, USA - PEATcosm2014_Bin11_60_metaG | ecosystem: Environmental > Terrestrial > Soil > Wetlands > Peat | place...
CCCGTGAGGGATACGATATCGATGGACTGGTGGACCTGGTCCGCCATTTCCGCGGGAAGTACGATCTTACGGTCTACTTGGAGCCGGGCGAGGCTATCGCCCTGAACACCGGCATCCTCGTCGGCGAAGTCCTCGACATCGTCCGCAATGGGATGGAGATCGCGATTCTCGATGTATCGGTCACCTGCCACATGCCGGATGTGCTGGAGATGCCTTACCGGCCCGCCATCCACGGCGGGTTCGAGCCGGGAGAAAAGGTGCATACTTACCGCCTCGGCGGCCCGTCGTGCCTGGCCGGCGACATCATCGGCGACTGGTCGTTCGAAAGGCCGCTCACTATCGGCGACCGGCTTGCGTTTCTCGACATGGCGCACTATACCATGGTCAAGAACACTACCTTCAACGGCATCCGTTTGCCGAGTATCTGCACCTTCGAGCCGGATACGGGGGAATTAAAAGTGGTACGCAGCTTCGGCTACGAGGATTTCAAGAACAGGTTGTCGTAACAATTCTTGCTTCCCCCTTTGAAAAAGGGGGATTGAGGGGGATTTCATTCGACTGATGCAAATCCCCCCTGCCCCCCCTTTGTCAAAGGGGGGAATTTGCCAATACCGAGGTGTTTTATGGTAAGTGAACGCTGGTCCACCACCGACTCCGCCAAGATCTACAACCTCGACAACTGGGGTGGCGATCTCTTTTCCATCAACAAGAAGGGGAACATCTGCGTTCATCCGTCACCCACCTCAAAGTACTCCATTGACCTGCGGGTACTGATGGACGACCTGATCAAGCGCAAGATCAAGCCCCCCATCCTGCTCCGCTTCATGGACATCCTGGAGGGGCGGATTGCGGCCATCAACCGCGCCTTCAAGGGCGCCATCCAGGAGAACGGTTACTCGGCCCGCTACCAGACCTTCTACCCGATCAAGGTGAACCAGCAGCGCCAGGTGGTGGAGGCGATCGCCAAGTTCGGCAAGCGCTACAACATCGGCCTGGAGGTCGGTTCCAAGGCGGAACTGGTGGCGGCAATCTCCTTCGCCACCGGCAACGGCATCCCGATAATCTGCAACGGCTACAAGGACAGCGAATTTATCGAAACGGTCCTCTCCGCCACCAAGATCGGCTACGACATCACCATCGTTGTCGAGAAGATGTTCGAACTGGAACAGATCATCAGGCTTGCTAAAAAGGCGGGGACAGCGCCGAAGCTCGGGATCAGGGTAAAACTGTCTTCAAAAGGAACCGGCAAATGGGCCACCTCCGGCGGCGAGGATGCCAAGTTCGGGCTGCGCATATCGGAGATCATCGCCGCCATCGACATCCTGGAAAAGGAAGGGATGCTCGCAAGCCTCAAGCTCCTCCACTTCCACATCGGCAGCCAGATAACCAAGATCGACAAGATCAAGAACGCGCTCATCGAGGGGACCCGCATCTATGTGGAGATGAAAAAGCTCGGGGTCGGCCTGGAGTACGTCGACATCGGCGGCGGCCTGGGGGTCGATTATGATGGCTCCAAGTCGAGCTACTTCTCCAGCGTCAACTACTCCATAGAGGAGTACGCCAACGATGTCATCTACCAGGTGAAGAACATCTGCGACGAGGCAGGGGTCGCCTGCCCGAACATTATTTCAGAATCGGGGCGCGCCATTGTTGCCCATTATTCGGTGCTCGTGACCAATGTCCTCAATACCAGCACCCAGAACCTGATGCCCGACTTCGAGGAGGCCCTGGAGCAGGCGGAAAACCTCTCCCCGACTGTGAAAAAGCTGGTGGACATCTATAAGAGCCTGGACAAGTATTCGCTGCGCGAGGACTACCATGATACCCTCCAGTTGATCCAGGAGGCGGTGAGCCTGTTCAATCTCGGCTACCTCAACCTCAACGACCGGGCTATGGCGGAATGGCTCTGCACCAAGATCTTCAAGAAGATCAACAGCATCGTTGAGAAGATCAAGCCGATTCCAGAGGAGCTGCAGAACTTCCAGCTGGCGCTGCGCCAGACCTATTTCGCCAATTTCTCCCTGTTTCAGTCGATTCCCGACTCCTGGGCAATCGATCAACTTTTCCCGATTGTCCCGATCCAGCGGCTTAACCAGAAGCCGGATGTCATGGCCTCCATCGCCGACATCACCTGCGATTCGGACGGCGAGATCAGCAGTTTCGTCGGCGAGAATGGCAGAGCCAAGTTCCTCCCTCTGCACAAGATCCGGAAGGACGAGGAGTACTTCATCGGTTTCTTCCTGATCGGGGCCTACCAGGAAATCCTGGGGGACCTCCACAACCTGTTCGGCGACACCAATGCGGTCCACATCTCATTCAGCAAGAAGACCAACTACAAGATCGACACGGTCATCACCGGCGACGCCATCTGGGAGAGTCTCAAATATGTGCAGTACAAGGGACCGGAGATACTCAAGAACGTCCGCGATACCCTGGAAAAGAGCGTGGCGCTGCGCAAGATATCGATCGAAGAGACCAGCCACTTCATGGAGCTTCTGGACAGGACCCTGCTTTCTTACACCTACCTGGGGGAATAGCAAATTAAATTACGATGATTATAGGAACGGCGATCACCTCTCGGGTATCGCCATTTTTTTGTCCGGATCGTCACAGCATACCCAGTCCCCGCAATTTTGCAGCTTCATCTGCGGGGCTGTTGCCGAAATACCGCTTGAATTCACGACTGAACTGGGAAGCGCTTTCGTAGCCGACCTTCCCCGCGGCGGCGCTGGCATTGAGACCGTCCTGGATCATCAGCATGAGCGCCTTGTGCAGCCGTATGCTTTTCAGGTATTGCAGTGGTGAAGAGGAGGTTACCGCCTTGAAGTTGTGGTGGAAGGTGGAGATGCTCATGTTGGCTTCGCCGGCAAGGAACTCCATGTCCAGCTCCTTGTCATATTCCGTGTGAATCCGGCGCAGCACCCTGGAGATCTGGCTGAAACGGCTGTGCCGAACGGCCAGCGCACGCAACGCTCCCCCCTGCTCGCCGTATAGGACCCGGTAGATGATTTCCCGCACGTTGTGCGGCCCGAGGATGCGGCTGTCGAGAGGAGACTGCAGGCAGTCAAGCAGTCGCACCGTGGCGTTGATCATATCATCCGTCATCGGCGTAGAGATGATCCCGCGCTCTGCGGTCCCCTTATCCGGGATATCGTCATCCATTTCTATCAGCAACTCTCCCACCATCACCGGATCAACCCGCACCGAAACGGCCAGGTAAGGCTCTTCCGGGGTGGCCTGCGTCTCGCACTCGAAGGGGAGCGGCACCGAGAGCACCAGGTAGTTATAGGGATCGTAGGTGTAGACCTGGTCACCCAGGTAACCGATCTTTTTCCCCTGTCCGACAATGACTATGCTCGGTTCATATACTACGGGCATGCGGGGGAAGGGCTTATTGGAACGGACGAACTGCACCCCCGTCAGATTGGAAGGGGAAAAGCCTTCCTTTACGGCCAGGGCTCCCAGCAATTCCAGCAATTTTCCTTTTCCTGCGGCATCAGCTTCATTCTTCATATCAATAACCTCTAGAGACATATTGCGCAATCTACACTGCGCTTTCAATAAATGTATCAATTTCAGGGAAGATAGTCACCTTAAATTCCGGCATTCGACAGAAACAGGCAAGAGTTCAGGAGGAATGTGTTTTGATGGATTCTCAATGCATAGATAATATATAAAACCGGGCAACGGCCGCGAATGGGGCGACCATGCATTCGAGGCATTTCTCGAGGTCAAGGCGTTTATCGGATATGCTCCGGCCGGCTGATGGCATGGTCATGTTCAGTTGCTACGCATTTGTTTTAACTTGCAATGGAGCAGCTTTGCTGTAAAATTTACGCGGCATGCATATGATCTCATAGGGAGGCGTCTATGATTGCACTGGTCGTAAACGGCAAAAAGCACCAGGTGGATGTTGCTCCGGATACGCCGCTTTTGTGGGTGATCCGGGAGGAGTTGCAACTAACAGGGACCAAATACGGCTGCGGAGAAGGACTCTGCGGCTCCTGCACTGTCCTGATCAATGGGAAGGCTGAGCGCTCGTGCCAGATACTCGTGAAGGATGCCCAGGGGAAGAAAATAAGAACCATCGAAGGGGTGACGAGACATCCGGTTAAAAAGGCATGGCTCGCAGAAGAGGTGTCACAGTGCGGCTGGTGCCAGCCGGGGCAGATCTTGTCGGCTGTGTCTCTGCTCAGGGAGAAGCCGAAGCCGACCGATGCGGATATAGACAGTGCCATGGAGGGGAACATCTGCCGTTGCGGCACCTATCAGCGCATTCGCAGCGCCATCCACGAGGCTGCGGCGATGACGAGGAAAGGGGGCGCCAGATGAACGATATCATGAAAGTGAGCCGCCGAGCGTTTCTCGTCACCAGCGCCATGGTAGGGGGTGGATTGATTCTCGGTTTTTACCTGCCGGGTCATGACTCCGCGATTGCAGCGAAGTCGCCAACAACTCCTTTTAAGCCGAATGCCTTCATCCGGGTAGGGACAGACGGGATGGTGACCTTCATTGTCAACCATTCGGAGATGGGGCAGGGAGTATACACCTCTTTGCCGATGCTCATCGCTGAGGAACTCGAATGCGACTGGAGGAAGGTCAGGGTGGAGGCCGCGCCAGTTGACCCCGTTTACAACAATCTGGCCTTTGGAGCGCAGGGAACCGGCGGGAGCACCAGCGTTAGGACGGAGTGGGAGCGGCTGTCGAAGGCGGGTGCAACCGCCCGGGAGATGCTGATCGCCGCTGCGGCAACGAGCTGGAAGGTGGATCCGGCAAGCTGCCGCGCCCGTAAAGGGCGGGTAGTCCATAAAAGCGGCAGGTCGCAAAGCTATGGGAAGCTGGCAGACCGGGCTGCTGAGATGCCCGTTCCCAAGGATGTCCGGCTCAAGAATCCGGATACTTGGAAGATCAGCGGCAAACATCGGCGTCGCCTCGACAGTCCCGCCAAGGTCAACGGCACTGCCGAGTTCGGCCTCGATGTACGGCTTCCTGGTATGCTCACGGCTGTCATAGCCCATCCTCCGGTCTTTGGCGGGAAGGCGAAGAGCTTCGAAGCGGACAAGTCAAAGGCCGTGCCCGGTGTAAAGGAGGTTCTACAGGTGCCGTCCGGAGTGGCGGTGGTTGCCACCGGCTTCTGGGCGGCTCAGAAGGGGAGGGAGGCCCTCAAAATAGTCTGGGACGAAGGGGAATGGGCGCGTCTCAATACCTCCGAGATAGCGAAAGAATACGCGCTGATGGCCGCCACACCCGGCATCATTGCCCGAAAGGAGGGTGAGCCGGACCTGGCGTACGATCGTGCCACACGGAAACTCACGGCCGATTACAGCGTCCCCTACCTTGCTCATGCGACCATGGAACCGCTCAACTGCGTCGTCGATCTGCGTGAAGACGGCTGCGACATCTGGACCGGCACCCAGTCCCAGACCGCTGACCGGAACGCCGCGGCTCGCGTTGCCGGGCTCAAGCCCGATCAGGTCAGGCTCCACACCACCTTCCTCGGCGGCGGATTCGGCCGGCGGGCCAACCCGGCCGACGACTTCGTGGTCACGGCAACAGAAGTGGCGAAGGTGTTAAAGAAGCCGGTAAAAGTCGTCTGGACGCGCGAGGATGACATGAAAGCGGGTTTTTATCGCCCCATGTGGCATGACCGGCTGATGGCCGGGCTCGACGTTAAGGGGGACCTCGTAGCCTGGTGGCACACGATCGTCGGACAGTCGATCATGGCCGGCACCTCCTGGGAGGGGGTCATGATCAAGAACGGTATAGATGCCACTTCGGTGGAAGGCGCACAAGACATTCCCTACTCCATCCCGAACCTCCTCGTTGACCTCCACTCACCCCGTCTGGGTGTGCCGGTCCAATGGTGGCGGTCGGTCGGGCACTCACATAACGCCTTCGTGGTGGAGAGTTTTCTCGATGAGGTGGCCAATGCCGCCGGAAAAGATCCCTTCGAGTTCCGCCGTGCTCTCCTTTCTGACAAACCGCGCCACAAGGGGGTGCTGGAGCTTGCTGCGGCGAAGGCCGGCTGGGGTGGTCCGCTCACTGCAGGGCACGGCCGGGGGATCGCCGTTCATGAGTCATACGGCAGTTTCGTTGCCCATGTGGCAGAGGTCTCGGTCGATCCCAAAGGGAAGGTGCGGGTCCACCGCGTGGTCTGCGCCGTTGACTGCGGAAGGTATGTCAACCCCGACACCATCGTCGCGCAGATGGAATCGGGGATTGTCTTCGGCCTCTCCGCCGCATTATATGGCGAAATCACCCTGAAAAACGGCCGCGTGGAGCAGAGCAATTTCCATGACTACCCGGTACTCCGTATCAACGAGACGCCGGCTATGGAGGTGTATATCGTTCAGAGCAGAGAGAAGCCTGGCGGAATTGGGGAGCCTGGCGTACCTTCCGTTGCTCCTGCGTTGGCCAATGCCCTCTTCGCGGTTACTGGGACAAGGGTGCGAAGTCTTCCATTCCGTGCAGAGACATTGAAAAAGTCCTGAATCTCTCTGAATGGGTATTGCTCAAATAAAAAAAGGGGGCGGCAATTTCTTGCCGCCCCCTTTTTTCCCGGGGTGAAGAAGGGATCGAATCAAGCTGGTTTTATTTGCCATGTTTTTTCATGGTATCTCATTTCACAACTGGACTAATTATCAGTTGGCAGTATACTTAAAACATATACACAATGTGATTTTGTTCGCCATCTTCGTAAGTTACCATTAACTTTCCGGGAGGAACTTATGAGAGAAATCAAACGAATTCTTGCTATGTGCGGAGTTACCACATGCTGCCAGGAAATTGTCGACTACGCGGTTTCTATGGCGCGCAACTGCAAGGCAGAGCTCTACTTCATCCATATCATCCACAATCCATTCGGTATGGAGGGATATAACCTGCCGATGTTCTCCCTGGAAGATGATTACTTCAAGCTCCTTCAGGAAACAAAAGAAGACCTGGACAAAATTATCGAGATGGAGCAAAGAAATGGTCTCCGCATCCGGGGATTGGTCAGGGAAGGGCCTCCCACCGAAGAACTGCTGAAGACAATAAAAGAAGAGAATATCGATCTTCTCATCATGCACGCCCATGAAGAGACCCGTATGGAGCGGCTGGAGTCGCGGCTGGAGAACTTCCTGTTCGGGGCGAGCAAGGAGCAGATCCTCCGCAAAATGCCATGCTCGGTCCTGCTCGTCAAACGGGAACCCGGATCGGAATGTCCCTGAAGGCGGGGTGTTGCCGGGGGCTGATTACTGCTTGAAGAAGCCCCCGCTTCCCAGTATCTCCAGCATCTCCCCGGTGATCTCTTCCTGGCGGAGGTATTTCCAGAGCGATTCCAGTTCCTCTATATGCCTCGTGATATTTTCCGACGCTCCTTCCATGCTTCTGAGCCGGTACCAGTTCTCGCTCCGGAGCGATTCCACGAACCCCCTGTAAAGACTGATGCTGATGAATTCTTCCAGCAATCTGTCGAAAATGATTGCTGGTTCGAGATAGGTCAACGGGGGAGTTTTCAAGGTCCCGTTTGATTTCTCCCGACATAATTCCGGGGGGAGAACCCGGTTGATGGAGACCGCGGCCCTCTTCTCTGAAATCGCGGTAAATACGAGAGTCAGGGTGTAATATCCTTCATTTCTGTAGAGCTCCAGCAACCGGGAGATGCATTCCCGCCAGGCCTGGTCTATGCCGGCGACTCCCGCTATTGACTCCTGGTAGACCGCATGTCTGATGCTCCTCGATTCAAGGGCGGATTTCAGCCTCCTGCCGATGACGTACAATGAATCGTCGCCCTTCATGAGTGTGGAGATGGAATCGGCCAGCTTTTCGTTATATGCGCCGCAGAGCCCCTGGGATGAACCGAAGGCGACAAGAAGTCTTTTCGTACCGACGTTCCCCTTCGCGAGCGGGACCCCCGAACAACCGGAAATGACGTCGGCCAGGGCGAGGAGCACATTCGTTTCGTATTCCCTGATGTTCGCGATAATCCCTTCCGTTTTTCTGATTGCAACGCCCGCATACGCCTTCATGGCGCCGATGATATCGCCGATGTCGGAGAAGACCCGGATCTTATTTTCCACATCGACGGAGCCGCTCACGTCCGAATCTCCGCATGGCTTATGAAATCCCTGATTTTGTCCATATCATCCTGGCCGAGCACCCCGTCCTCCCTGATACGCTCCATCAGTTCCGGGAACTCCTTGCAGGTACTGGTCAGGATATCCCCGCAGGTCCCCGCCGCTGAAGCGGTGTCGATGACATCGAGCTTCCCCGATTCGAGGACGAGAATGCTCAGCACTTGCTGTTCCAAAGAAAACGGCTGGAACCGGGGCTGCTTCATGATCTCCCGCAACCGCTCGCCCCGCCGGATGAGACTTAAGGTCTCCTCTTCCAGGTGAGCCCCGAATTTAGTGAAGACCTCTACCTCGATGAATCTCGAGTAATCTATCTTTAGTCTCTCGGCAACGGCCTTCATCACTTGCGCCTGGGCCTTCCCGCCTATCCTTGAAACCGATTTGCCCACGTCGATGGCGGGCCTGATCCCCTTGTTGTACAGGGAGATATCCAGATAAATCTGGCCGTCGGTTATGGAGATGAGGTTTGTCGGTATGTAGGAGGAAATTCTCCCCTGCTGGGTCTCCACGATGGGAAGGGCAGTTATGGACCCTCCGCCGAATTTTCGTCCCACCTTTGCGGACCTCTCCAGGAGCCTCGAATGAATGAAGAAGATGTCTCCCGGATATGCCTCCCTGCCGGGCGGCCTCCGCAGCAGAAGGCTCAGAGACCGGTAGGCCTCCGCATGCCGGGTCAGATCGTCGTAGACAATCAAGACATCCCTGCCGCGGTCCAGGAAGTACTCCCCTATGGCGGTCGCGCTGTAAGGGGCAATAAACTGGAGCCCCAGGGAATCGGAGGCATCCGCCACCACGATGACGCATCTGGAGAAATCGCCATGTTCCTTTATCTCCTCGATTATCTTGGAAATATGGGATTTTTTCTGGCCGACCGCCAGGTACACGGAGATAACGTCCGAGTGTTTCTGGTTGGTGATGGCATCCACACCTATGGCGCTCTTGCCGGTAGCGGGGTCGCCGATTATCAGTTCCCTCTGTCCCCTGCCGATCGGAAGCATGGCATCTATGACCTTTATCCCGGTGTAGAGCGGCTGGTTGACGAAGTCCCGGTGGATCAGGGGGGGTGCCTTCCGCTCAATGGGGTACGGTATTGTTTGCTCCGGCACCGGGCCGCCATCAAGGGGATTTCCCAGCGGGTCCACAACCCTGCCGAGGAGGGATTCCCCGGCCCTGACTGATGCGATCCGTTCGGTCTTATATACCCTGTCGCCTCCCCCCGGGCATTTCTTTTCCGTGAGGAGGACGACCCCGATACTTGCCGCATCGATATCGAATACTATCCCCTCATCCCCGCTTTCAAGCTCCACCAGCTCATAGAGACGCGCATTGGAAAGCCCGCCGACCTGCATGATCCCGTCACCGACCGAAAGCACCGTTCCCTCTTCGGACGCCCGGACCTCGAATCTGCTCTTTTCCGCCTCAGCAATGATTTTGCCGAATAATGTGTCAGTGCTCTGTTCCATTCAAACACTCTCTTTCAGCCGCATAGCAAAGGCGCTTACCTGCCCGGCCAGAGAGGAATCATACACCAGGTCACCGGACCTGAGTTTTACACCCGCAATGAGCGTTTCGTCGATGGTTTGATGGATAGTGACCTTCCGGGAGAGCTCCTTTCCCATGGCGTTTTGCAGCGCGCCCAGTTCCTCTTCCCCCAAAGGATATGCAGATATAAGCTCTATCTTCACCTCTTCGTCATGCATCCGTCTCGCGGCAATATCCCGTGATATCTTCTCCAGCTCATTTTGGAACCTCCGCCAGATCCCCCTGTGGAGCTCTTTGTCGGTGATGTCCCGGAGAAGATTCGTGGAAAAGAGATGGACGATCTCCACTGCCCTTTCTTTCAGTTCCTCTTCGAATCCGGTCTTTTCCTTCTCGAACAGGGCCATCGCCTTTTCAACACGTTCCGCGGCATCCCTTCCGGCCTCGGCCAGCAGTCTTTTCTTCTCTTCCAGGACACTGGCACGCATCTCGTCGACCATCCTGACCTTCAGTTCCGCCAGCCTGCCCATTTCCGCCTGCTGCTCCTCTTTCAGTGCCAGGGCCTCCTTTTGTATGAGTTCGACCTTTTCAAGACTCTCCCGCACGAGGTCCCGCCTTTTCTGCAGGATATCCCGTACAGGCTTGAAGAGGAGCCTCTTCAGGATGAAGAGGAGGACGATGAAATTTATCGTCTGAAAGAGAAATGTCCAGATGTCGAATTTCATTTTACGATATATCCCATGAGCGGATTGGCGAACAGGATAATCAGGCTGATAACGAAGGCATATATGACTACGGATTCGATCAGCGCCATCCCGACGAAAAGCGTTCTGGTAATCTGGGCCGTGGCTTCGGGCTGCCGGCCTATGGCTTCAAGTGCCTTTCCAAGCGCCTCTCCAAGCCCCCTTGCCGGGCCGTAGCCGCCGATTGCAACGGCAAGACCCGCGCTGAATGTTGAAACCGCAACGATTAAAGTTTTGGAATCCATCATTTCCCCCTTTCAGTTTCGAGGCGTATGCCCCCTGCTATGAAAACGAGTGTCAAAATGCCGAAAATGTAAGCCTGGATCAGGGCGATGACGATATGGAGAATGGTGAAAGGAATGGGGACGAGAAAGCCCACTATTCCGAGAAGGATCAGGGCGATCATCTCCCCGCTCAGCATATTGCCGAACAACCGCACCGCCAGTGCAACCGTCCTGGTGATCTCGGCCATGAGGTGAAAGGGGAGAAGGAACAGGGTCGGCTCCCGGTAATGGGCGAGATACCCCTTGAGACCCTGGGTCGATATGCCGAAAACATGGGTCAGGGAAAAGGATATGATGGCAAAGGCGAAAGTGGTGTTGATGTCCGCCGTCGGCGTCTTCAGGCCGGGGATGAGCCCCGCGAGGTTGGAAAAACCGATGAAAATCCATAAGGTGCCGAGAATCGGCACTACCGACCAGGGATCGATGGGGAGCACATCCTTTACAGTCTTCTCCACGGCTTCGCAGCACGACTCGACGATCTCCTGTGGGAGCGACGACTGCAGAGAAAGTTTTCTCGTCAAAAGCCAACTCATGATAATGATGCCGGCCATAACGAGCCAGGTTGTAATGACCGTGTCGGTAACGTCCACCGGTCCCAACGCGAATACCGTTTCGGGAAAGGCTTCGATCTTCCTCATTTACCGGATCTCCTCTGATAATAATCCCAGAAGTTATAAATGCCGAGGGCAAGCCCGAGGAGGATGCATGTAATAGTCCAGGAAATCCCTGCTTGCACTCTTCTGTCCAGAAACCTGCCGAGATATGCCCCGGCGACGACAGGGAGAACGAACAGCCATCCCCCCACACCGAGGATTGCCGTGTAATGCCAGAATCTGTTCTCCCGGCGCGACCTGGCAAGCTCCCGTGCCGATTTTTCCACCTCTTCTGTCAGCTTCCTCTTTTCCATCAGGATGTTTCCCTCAGGAATGCGGCCGTCTTCTCGATAAACGATTTTTCAATATTGCCGAGCATCTCGCGCAGGCCCGCTTCGGCTTTTTTCCTCTGTTCAAACGTGCTCTCCATAAGCTCCGCCAGTTTTTCCGCATCCCCGCTTTCAAAGATCTCTCTTGATGTCAGGGTCGCCACCCCCCCCCGGACCCTGAAAAAGCCTTCGTCCACGGCGAGAAACACTTCCGCGCCGTTTTCGTCCCGGTAATAGCAGAGGGACGGGACGAGTACAGTCAGGAAATCAATATGCCCCCTCATGATGCCGAAAAAGCCGCTCTCATCCCTCAGCCTGATATGGGTGATATCGCGGCTGAATATTCCTGCGGGGGTAACTATGTTCAATTTGAACGATGAGCCGCTCATTCCTTTTCCCCAATCTCCCCCTTCATGAAGAAGGCTTCTTCCGGAATGTCGTCCATTTCTCCGGAAAGGATCCGCTCGCACCCTTCCAGGGTCTTTTCCAGGGGAACATGGCGCCCTTTTCTGCCGGTAAACTCCTGGGTCAGGAAAAAGGGCTGGGTGAGAAATCGTTCGAGCTTCCTCGCCCTCTTCACGATCAGCCGGTCAATCGGGGAGAGTTCCTCGATCCCGAGCATGGCG
>Ga0181533_1005469_pt1 | contig 12166 bp, 12 predicted proteins | sample PEATcosm2014_Bin_45_FD_119772 | JGI IMG/M metagenome (GOLD analysis project Ga0181533, IMG submission 119772) | Peatland microbial communities from MTU Mesocosm Facility, Houghton, MI, USA - PEATcosm2014_Bin11_60_metaG | ecosystem: Environmental > Terrestrial > Soil > Wetlands > Peat | place...
ATGGCCCATCTTGCTATCCAGACCGTCCATCCCATTATCAAGTCGGTCGGCCTTTTCGCTCAGCATCTGATGCCCTTCAACGACAATATCGAGCTTGTGCTGAAAATCCTCGTACATGACCCCCATGTGATGCTTGAAGTTTTCAGCCACCACATCCACATGCCGTTTGAACACCTCATCGATCTGCTTGATTTCATCGGCGTCCATTTAAACTCCCAGCTTGCGAAATGAATGTTTTGTACTAAATACACCGCAAGCAGGACAGTGTCAAGAGGATTGCACCTCTGAAACCTTTTGACATCCCCGCCAATTTCTTACACAATTACCCTATGCAAATGGTCAGCCTGCAAAAGGTCGAAAGCTACGACCGCACGTCCGTAAAAGAGGGCCTTATCCGGCTTCTGGAGCCGCTGGGTGGGATGGGGGCATTCGTCCGTCCCGGCGAGCGGGTGCTCCTCAAGCCGAACATGCTGTCGGCAAAGGCCCCTGAAAAGGCGGTTACCACTCACCCGGAGGTGCTGCGGGGGGCGATCGAACTGGTGCAGGAGGTGGGCGGGATTCCACTGGTGGGGGACTCACCGGGGATCGGCGGTTTTCGCAGGGTCGCGGAGAAGTCCGGGATATGGCGGGTGATTGAGGAGACCGGCGCCGAGCCGGTGGAGTTCGCCGAGTCGGTTGAGATAACAGGTCAAGGAGTGTTCAAGCGCTTCGAGATTGCCCGCCCTTACATGGAGGCGGACCGGCTGATCAACCTCGCCAAGCTGAAGACCCATGAGATGATGACCATGACCTGCGCGGTGAAGAACCTGTTCGGGGCCGTGATCGGGACCGGCAAGGCCGGCTGGCACCTGAAGGCCGGGGCAGACCGGGAGATGTTCGCGAGGATGATCCTGGAGATATACCTGCTGCGCGAACCGGATCTGAATATAGTCGACGCCATCACGGCCATGGAGGGGAACGGGCCGGGGAGCGGCGATCCGCGTCAGGTGGGGCTGCTGCTTGGAGGGACCAATCCCGTGGCCGTTGATATAATTGCTGCGGAGGTTGCAGGGATACCGAAAAAACTCCTCCATGTCGAGCGGATGGCGGCAAAGCTCCACTTGGATGGATCAGACCGTGCCCTGATCAAAACTGTCGGCACACCGCTGGACGAGGCGCGGGTGAGGAATTTTCGTTTGCCGCACATCTCCGATGTCCAGTTCGGTCTTCCCGCATTTTTGAAGAACCGGCTGCGCCACTATCTCACTTCCCGCCCCTGCGCAATTCCCGAAAAGTGCAAGCTGTGCGAGGTATGTGTGGACGTCTGCCCGCCCAAGGCCATTGCGGTCAAGGATGGAAGACTCACGTTCGACTACCACCGGTGCATCCGCTGTTTCTGCTGCCGGGAACTCTGCCCGGACGGGGCGCTCGGAGTAAAGGAGGGGGCGCTCCTCAAATACATAAAAAGGTTGTAACAAATTAATATGCTCAGCCCGTTGACATTTTACATTTGAGGATTTATCATATAATTAACCTCGAGGAGATACACGCGAGCGAATCTACCAGCGAAAGGAGATCTCTGAAAAGATGTGGACAAAACTCTATAAGCTTCGCCCGGTAACCCGCTGTAAAGAGGGTTGCCCTAGACAGCCCGCCGGATAAAAGCGGCGGGCGTATCGCAGAGACCCCCTGCTGACCATGCGCAGGGGGTTTTTCTGTTTTTATCTCCAGATTTAGAGCCTGTTCGTAAATAAACATTACAGGCTCACATCCCGTATTCACGCCATTTTTGCCCGGCCCTCAATTGCAAAATCCTCGACGTAGCTTGGCTACGCCTGTGGTTTTGCTCAATCAGCCCGGCCAAACCTGACGTAAATCCGGGCGCGATCTCTCAAAACGTTATTTACGAACAAGCTCTAAATCTCCTTGACAATTGCGATCTATTATTGAACAATCGTTCAGGTGAACAGCCGTTCAGTAAACAAATCCTTTTTCCCTGGATCCCCTTCCGCCGTTGATCCACACCCGGATCAAGATCATATTGAAACGATTACATGACGGGGATTTTTTGGGAATTTCCGGTCGAGGTTATTCATGAAAAAATACATCATCTCCACTGTGATCGTAGTCGTTGTCGTTGCAATGGTCATGGGAATTTATTTCTACATCAAGAAGCCGGCCGAGGCGGTTTACAAGACCACAAAAGTCGAAAGAGGCTCCATAGTATCGTCAGTCTCGGCCACGGGGAACCTCGCCGCCGTGGTAACAGTCCAGGTAGGGACCCAGGTTTCCGGGACCATTCAGAAACTCTTTGTCGATTTCAATTCGCCGGTGAAGCGGGGACAGACCATCGCCCAGATCGACCCGGCCCTCTTCAATGCACAGGTGGAGCAGAGCCGTGGCAATTACATCAACGCCCAGGCCGGACTGCAGAAGGCGAAGGCCGACCTTATCGACGCCAAGAGGACCCTTGAGCGGAACCGCCAGCTCGTGAAGGACGGCATAATTGCCCAGAGCGATTTCGATGCCGCCGATACCAAATATGAGGAGGCAGTGGCCGGCGTTAAAGCTGCCGAGGGTAGCGTGGCGCAGAACCGCGGCGCTTACAGCCAGGCGCAGACCAACCTGAAATACTCCACCATAAAATCGCCGGTGGATGGAACTGTGATTGCGCGCAGCGTTGACGTGGGGCAGACAGTGGCCGCTTCCTTCCAGACCCCGACCCTTTTCACCATTGCCCAGGATCTGACCAAGATGGAGATCGACACGAGCGTGGACGAGGCTGATATCAGCAGGGTCGGGGAGGGGCAGCCGGTCACTTTTACCGTTGATTCCTACCCGGAGAGGCGCTTCCAGGGGAAAGTGACCCAGATCAGGAATTCGCCGGTCATCACCCAGAACGTGGTCACCTATGTCGTGATTGTCGGCGTTGACAACAAGGACCTGATGCTGAAGCCGGGGATGACGGCGAATGTCTCCATCGAGACGGCGCGCAAGGATAACGTGCTGAGAATACCTTCCGCGGCGCTTCGCTTCAAGCCGAAGGGGGGAAAGGAGACGCAGGAGGCGAAGACGAAGCCGGTTGCAGCGGGATCGCCCAAGATGCACAAAGAGGCCGGGCAAAAGGTCTATATACTTGATAAAGATAAGAAACCGGTACCGGTGAAGGTCATAACCGGCATCAGCAATGACGGGCAGATGGAAGTCGCCGGGGGAGACCTCAAGGAGAACGACGAGGTGATCGTCGAGCAGTCATCCTCGCAGAAAAAACCGGCGGCGGGTGGCGGGCCGATGGGGCCGAGATTCTAAATGGACAACGTCGTACAACTCAACAATGTAGGCAAGATCTACTGCATGGGAGATCAGCGGGTGGAGGCCCTCAAGAGGATTTCCTTCAGTGTCCGGCCGGGCGAATTCGTGGCAATCATGGGGGCGTCGGGGAGCGGCAAATCCACCTGCATGAATATTCTCGGCTGCCTCGACGTGCCGACCAACGGCGAGTATCGGCTGGCGGAGGTGAATGTCGGCGGCTTGTCAGGCAATGATCTGGCGGAGATCAGGAACAAAAAACTCGGTTTCGTCTTCCAGGGCTTTAATCTCCTGGCAAGGACCAGCGCCAGGGAAAACGTCGAGCTCCCTCTCGTTTATGCCCGTGTCCCCGCCGCCGCCAGGCGGACGCAGGCCATGGCGGCCCTGGCGCAGGTAGGACTTGCCGAGCGGGCCGATCACTACTCGAACCAGTTGTCAGGAGGGCAGCAGCAGCGGGTAGCCATCGCCCGGGCCCTGGTGAACGAACCGGCGATCATCCTTGCCGACGAACCTACCGGCAACCTCGACTCGCAGACCTCCGAGGAGATCATGGGGGTATTCCAGAAGTTGAACAGCCAGGGGATTACCATTATCATGGTCACCCATGAGCCCGACATTGCTGCCTTCACCGGCAGGCAGATCATCTTCCGCGACGGTCTCATCGTATCGGATGCCGTGAATACCGCCCCACGGGTTTCGTCCGCTGTACGGGAGGAGGCGTAATGCCCACGCTCTGGCAGAGTCTTCTGATCGCCATGCGGGCGCTTCGCGTCAACAAGATGCGAGCCCTGCTGACTATGCTCGGCATCATAATCGGCATTGCTGCCGTTATCGCAATGGTTGCCATCGGTTCCGGGGCGAGCAAAATGATCTCCGACCAGATCGCCAGCATCGGCAGCAATCTGCTTCTGGTCGTCCCCGGCTCTGTCACCAGCGGCGGGCTTCGTTCCGGCTCCGGCGAAGCGCCATCTCTTACCTACGACGACGCCAAGGCGATCAAGGCGGAATGCCAGTCAGTGGCCAATGTCGCTCCAATGGTCAGGGGATCGGCCCAGATAGTATTCGGCAATCAGAACTGGTCCACCGTTGTCATGGGCGCCACCCCGGAAATGCTCAGCGTCAGGGATTGGCCGGTAACCGCGGGGAGAAACATCTCCCAGTCCGATGTGGACGGCGCTACCAAGAATTGCCTGATCGGCCAGACCATAGCCGAAAACCTCTTCGGCGCCGCGGATCCCGTCGGCCAGATCATCCGGATCAAGAAAATACCCTTTACGGTCATAGGCCTGTTGGAACACAAGGGGCAATCGCCCCAGGGGCAGGACCAGGATGACGTGATCTTTATCCCCTTGCGAACCGCTCAGCGCAAGATGTTCGGCAGCCAGTTTCCCGACTCTGTCGGGGCCGTTATAATTCAGGCAGAGGGCGCGGACGTCCTGAAAAAAGCCGAAGATGAAGTTACCGCGCTCCTTGACCAGCGTCACCGGATCGGCCCTTCCCGGGAGCGGGACTTCACGGTCCGCAACCTCTCCGAGATACTCGCTGTCTCCGAACAGTCTTCCAAGGTGATGTCTCTTCTCCTCGGGGCGGTTGCCTCCATCTCCCTGATTGTCGGGGGGATCGGCATCATGAACATCATGCTTGTCTCGGTAACAGAAAGGACCCGGGAGATCGGCATCCGCATGGCGATCGGCGCCAAACAGCGCGACATTCTCCTCCAGTTTCTGACCGAGGCGGTGCTGTTGACCACATGCGGCGGTATCATCGGTATGGGGATGGGGGTAGTCGGGGCAATGGTCATATCGAAAATCATGGAATGGCCGACCCTGATTTCTTCGCAGGCAATTATCATTGCCTTTCTCTTTTCCGCCGGGGTCGGCGTCTTCTTCGGCTTCTATCCGGCGAGAAAAGCTGCAGGCCTCAACCCGATCGACGCGCTGCATTATGAATAAGGGGTGAAGTGTTTCCAATTCGGAAACGAGGGATTTTTAGTCCTGGTAAGGAAATCAAGGGGTTGCGCGGAGGTGTACGAGATGGTACTCCGCACAAGCAAGCCCGAAGATTGACGCCGTCAGGGCGGAAAAGGACCGTTTCCGGATGGAAACTAAAGAAACCAGCTTATGGGTTCGCACAACTTCTCCAGAATTCTCAGGAGAAAGCCGCGCCGTTCGTGTTCCTCGATTGTTATCCTGTGTGATTTTTTCAGATCTTCATTGAACATTTCCGTAACCTGCCCGCCGAATTCCTGACTCTCCACGATGACGTTCACTTCAAAGTTGCGATGGAAACTCCTCTGGTCCAGGTTGGCCGAACCAATCACCACCCAGCTTTCGTCGATAAGCATCACCTTGGCGTGGAGCATTGTTCCCTCTCTCTCGAATATCTTGATTCCCCCCTTAAGGATCTGCGCGTAGTAACTCCGGCTAACAAGCCTGACGAGCGGCACATCGGTTTTGGCGGGGAGCATCAATTGGACCCTTACCCCTCTGGACGAGGCCCGCAAAAGCGAACGAACCACCCGTGGTCCCGGCACGAAATAGGGACTCATGATGCTGACACTCTCTGAGGCCCCGGCGATGGCCGTGCGGAAGGCGCTGCGTATCCGGGAACGGTTATGATGCGGGCCGCCGTTGACAATCAGCACTTCCGCGTCCCCCTCGTCGGCAATCGGCGGATATACAGCTAACCATGCGACAGGAAACGCCCCCCCTTCTCGCTCCCAGTTTCTTCTGAACAGCTTCTCCAATTCGCCCGCTGCCGGGCCATCAATGCGCATTCCCAGGTCGCGCCACTGTTCCGGGCTTTCTCCGAACCCGGCATATTCACTGCCGATATTAATCCCCCCCACAAAGGCGGTCTTTCCATCGATGACGGCCATTTTCCGATGATCACGCTTGTCGAACCAGGCAATTCCCCAGTGGAAGGGGGGCGGGTTGAACGGCAGGCATTTGACGCCGCTTTGCTCCAAATGCCTGAAGAAAGAGGCGGAAGTGTCGAAGCAGCCGATATAGTCATATATGAGGAAGACCTCCACTCCCCGTTTCACGGCATTAATCATCGCCTCGGCGAACGAGAGGCCTATACGGTCGTCCCTGATTATGTAGAACTCGAAATGGATCTGTTCACAGGCATTCCGGCATGCATTTAAAAGAGCCGGAATAAAGCTGCCACCCTGCTCGAAAAGCTCCACCCGGTTCCCACTGGAAAACTCAGCATGGGTGTTCTTCCGGAAAATGTTGAAGAACCTCGAGCTGTGCAGAAAGCGGTATTTTCTTTTTCGCCGGATTAAGGACATAGGACAATGTGCATTTCACAAGAATTTATCAGGTCATAAAAAAACGTCATGAGGAGGCTGGGATGCACGGCGCAAGCTAGCGAAAAACCGAGGCGTACATGTAAGTACGTTGAGCTTTTGAGCGAGCGGCAACACAGCAGACCAGCCCCGCAGTAGTTTTTCAACAACCTGCTAAAGAAAAGCCTTTACTGTTCCCAGGGCAAGGCCGATAAACCAGCCGACCACAGCACCGTTTAGCCGAATGAACTGCAGGTCATCACCAATCTTCTCCTCTATTTCGAAAACCATCTGCCTGTCAGAAAGCCTGTCTGGATCAAGACTGCTCTTCACCATTTCGCCGATAACCGCATGGTTTTTTTCAATAAACAATATTATCGCATCCTTGATTGCCTTATCGATCTTCTCCTGCAATTGCCGGTCGGACTTGAGGGTGTCCAGGATGATTTCAATGTAATTATTAATGACAATGCGAAATGGGGAGTCCTTTTCGTCCAGTTGGGCCGACATGGTTGCCTTCAGATCAATCATTGTTTTCCCGAGAATCATCTTCAGGTCGGCTTCATGGAGGAAGCGCTCCTTGAACCGGTTGAACGCGGCTGTAGCGTCGGGAGATCCAGCCTCAAGCCCCTTGGCGAAATCGAGGAAAATCCCGTCGAACTTCCGTCGTATTAAATGGTCCTTGTCCGACTTTGCCTCTTGCAGTACTTCCTGATACTGGGCGACAAGGGTATCGGCGGCCGAATAGTAATCGAACCCGCCGGTGATCTCGCCTGCGCCGATGAACACCTTTTTCAGAAACCCCTTCTCTTTCTCTTCTCCCGCCGCTTCCAACAGCTTTTGCGCGATGTACTCCCGTATCTGCGCGCTATCCGAGGCCCTCTGCAGGCAATCGAACAAGAGGTTCCATATCTCATGATGATATCCTTCGTCGATTCCCCTGTGCATCCATTGTCCAAATGAATAGGCGTAATCGATATCGGCAAGCCGGACCTTCAGGGCATTTTCGAGAAATTTAACGATGTTTTCGTTATCCAATCCCTCCACAATCCTCCGAAGGAGCGTAACGACATACTCTTTAATATTTTCATCCTCCCGCTCAATCAGTTCCAGCGCCATAACTATCATCTTCGCATTTTCCAGCTTTTCCCTCACTACCGCAGGGCTCAGCCACCTGTTCTGCACCATATCCGCGATACCGTCGGTAATCCGGTGCCTGTTTTTTACAATTATGTTTGTATGCCTATTCACAACGGGGATAGGTATTTCCCGGAATAGGGCGGAAACCGCGAACCAGTCGGCAAGTCCGCCGACGGTCCCTGCTTCAAAGGCGTTGGCGATAATTCTCCAGTTTACATTCAACAAACCGGAGGAAAGAAATGCTTCCGTTGTCATCCAACAACCTGCGCAAGCAAGCAAAGAGAGGTTACCTAGGTGTTTAGTCTTCATTTCGGCACCCTTTGAATATCCACAAAATCTTATGAAAATTGACAATACAGGCTAATCCGGCCCAATGTCAAGGACGGCAGCATCTACTGGACCCATGATAAAATCGTGATAGGCCAATACCTCAAATGAGGTAAGCCCTGGAGCATTTGCGGTGACATCTTTTGCCAGTTGAGCCTCTCCTTGAAAGAATATCATGCAATGACGGCATGTTATCAAATTTAAAGTGGTTGGCATGGCTCATGCTATTATAAAACCAGAAATCACATTTTAGGAGGAATTACAAATGAAAAAAGTTCTGTCCACCCTTGTTGCCGCTCTTGTTGCCGTATCTTTCGCTGGTATCGTTTGCGCCGCTGAGCCTGCTGCTGCTCCTGCCGCTCCTGCCGCACCGGAAGTGAAGAAGGAAGAAAAAGCCCCGGTAGTAAAGAAAGCCAAGAAAAAAGCAAAGAAAGTAAAGAAAGCCGCCAAGAAGAAAGAAGAAGCTCCGGCAGCTCCGGCTGAAGCCCCTGCAGCACCTGCGAAGTAATTTCCCATAATCCAAGCAGTAAAAAAGAGCCGCATTCTAAGGATGCGGCTCTTTTTTTGCCCTCCGCCACTACCCGACCTTAATTCATGGTTTCCACATATAAAGGAATTCCGTCCCTGACAGTAGTTCCAAGCCGTCGGCATTGATGTTAATCAGGTTCACCATCTGCGGAGCATCAACCGGCGAACCTGAATAAATTGTCCCGTGATAGCTTCCTGCGCGATAGTAGCTGACAACTTTGGCCTCCTTGAGATTAAGCTTGTTTTTCATTGCGGAAATGGCATCATCCAGGTAACCGATCCGGTCGATCAGACGGGCCGCTACCGCCTGTTCCGCGGTAAAGATGCGACCGTCGGCCAGTTTCTCCAACTCCGGCTTTGAAAGGGGGTTGCCGGGCCGCGCCAGGACAACATCCAGAAAGCGTCTATGAAGGCCGGTTATAATGTCCTGGATGATATTCTCTTCTTCAGCGGTGGCGGGCCGGAACGGTGACAGGAAATCCTTCTTGTCAACCGATTTGACGGTCTTTTCGCTCACCCCGATCTTGGTCAATAACCCCTCCACGTTGAACCGCATGACCAGAACGCCAATACTCCCGGTAAGCGCTGTAGGATGAGCGCTGATCTCATCGGCGGCGGTCGCTATGTAGTAAGCTCCCGACGCCCCGATCCCTGTGATGCATGCATATATGGGGACCTTTTTTCGCGACTTGAAGGCGAGCAATTCGTGAAGGATAGTATCACTGGCTGAGACTGTCCCTCCAGGGGAGTTAATGCGGAGGATAACTCCCGCTATATCCTGGTCCTTCTCCGCCTTCTGAAGGGTCTCCCTAATATCAGCCACTAGGGAAGACTTCTCCTTCAGTCCGCCGGAACGCCCTTTTTCGGAAATAAATCCATCAATATCAACGAGAAGGAGCTTGGGCCGGCCCTCTCCCTCGATGGTCCGCTCGTGATATTCCCCCAATGGCTGCAGCAGCGGGATATCCACATGCACGCAACCACCCAGAAAGAAGAAGATCGCAATCGCACCGATTCGTTTGATAATCTCCAGCATATCCCACCTCCATTTCCACCTGCTGACCGCCATAATTACATATGATAACAGTGATCCGGTTAAATGCAAAAAAAAATGGCAACCCCGCGCCTTGAATCCGGAAGAACAGAGAATGACGATGGCGCTTCCGCAGACACATGACTTTTTCGGTGCAAGTGGTACAATTAACCGCAGGAAGGATGCGCCAATGAAGCCACAGTTCCACCCGACACTTGTCAACGGTCCTTTCGGAGACCCGGCGCTGTTTGTTGATTTCCTTTTCGAACGCCGGGCCCTCCTCTTTGACCTGGGAGATATCGGGAATCTGCCGCCGCGCAAGATCCTGCGCCTCTCTCACATCTTTGTCTCCCATACGCACATGGACCATTTCATTGGTTTTGACCATCTGGTGCGCATCTTCCTCGGCAGAGAGAAAAGGCTCCACCTGTTTGGCCCGCCTGGGTTCCTGGATCAGGTTTGGCATCGACTTTCCGCTTACACATGGAACCTGGTGGAGAATTATCCGACAGATTTCACTATCCGGGCCATGGAACTCCATCCCGACGGCAAGGCGCTGGTTGCGGATTTTCACTGTCGCAGCGGTTTTCGCAGTGAGGGGAGCGAAGTGCTTGCCACTGTCGATGGATTGCTTCTCGATGAGGAATATTTCAGGGTCCGCGCAACTTTTATTGACCACAAGATTCCTTGTCTGGCGTACACCCTTGAAGAAAAGAACCATGTGAACATCATGAAGAACCGTCTCGATGAACTGGGGCTGCCGGTTGGACCGTGGCTCGCGGAGTTGAAGAGGTCCGTTCTCCGGGGAGAACCGGGTCAAACCCCTTTTCGGGTCTGGTGGCTTAAGGATGGCCGCTTAACGGAGAGATGGATGGCCCTGGATTACTTGCAGACAAGTATTTTGAATGTGGTTCCCGGTCAAAAAATCACTTATGTGACCGACGCGCTCTACAGCAAGGAAAATGCGGAAAAAATTGTTTCGTTGGCGTCCGGCGCCGATTATCTTTTCATTGAAGCATCGTTCCCGCAGGAGGAGGCGGAGCGTGCCGCTCTGAAATGCCATCTGACAACGTCGCAGGCCGGCGCTCTGGCCCACAGGGCCGGTGCGGTGAGGGTAATACCGTTCCACTTCTCGCCGAAATACTCGGGAATGGAGGAGATGTTTGAGTGGGAGGTAAAAGCAGCAATGACCAATGGCGGATTGGATATCTAGCAGACTGTTGAAAAACTATTACAGCCTCCCCATGACGTTTTTCATCAGCCTGACGGAGAGGCAAGGTTTTTTGGATTAACGTGTAAACAATAAGGAGGATTTCCCATGTCAATACCGCAAACCTGGTACACAATTGAGGAAGCGGAGTCCAAATTTGGTTTGCAGCGCGCTCTTATACTGGAGTGGGCCGATGAAGGAGTGGTCCGTTGCGAACAGGAAGGTAAAAAGGTTGTCCGGGTTAACGGAGATGACCTGGAACTGAAGATTGGGGAGATGGATAGCGAGAGACAAAGGTGAAGGGTGAAGGGAAAAACAGGTTCAAGGTTTAAGGTTTATGGTTCAAGGTGTTAACGCTGAACCCTGAACGGCCTTATATTAAAAACGGATATTGAAGCCGTTGAACTCTCCCCGGAAAGGATCATTCTCCACGTTAACCTCGTCCACCTGGGCCCATGAAGGCCCTCTTCGGCACCAGTCGATTAGAGCACGGACATCTTTCTCCTCCCCTTCGAAGCACCCGCCGACGTTCCCGTCCGGGAGGTTCCGCACCCAGCCGGTCACATTGTAGTGCAGGGCTGTCTGCTGCGTGTGATAGCGGAAGCCCACCCCCTGAACCATACCCTTGATCGTTACCATGGCGCGGATTTTCATTCAAATTCCTTTTATGGAGTCTCTCTTGGAGATATTAATCTCGAAATGCTCCTGCCAATCGTTTTTTTGCTGAGGAAAGCTTCTGTTTTGCCTTGTTGAATTGTTCCTCTGCATCCATAACTTCATTCAAAGCATTTTCGACATCAGTCCCTGGTAACCAAGACTCGACGATCTTTACGTCTTGTATATTACCGCTTACTACCCCTTCAGTATTTCCACCTAATATGTTGAAACGATGCTTGCAGTATTGCCCGTTGTCACCGGCGGCACATGTACAATAGGCAGACAGGTTGTTACCGTTTTTTTGAAATGTCACTCTGTAAGGCACTTCCGCAGATCCTTGAACAAGGAAACGTAACTCATCCATTATTATTCTCCGGAACGGATAAAGCTGTTTGATCTAACTCACCATATTGCAAAAATCTTACAAATTGGTTTTGAGTCATATGGTATTCTGCAAAGCGTGATAATTTGTTGTGCTCAGCGTTTGGTTTGAACAAAACAAATTTGACATATCCCTCAGAAGTCTTAAAGTTATTTCTCCCAGTTGTCTCATTCACAAATTTTACTGGCATATTCGGCTTTGCTTCTACAATCTGACAAGCAATATTAATATTGGCCAAAGCGTTGTGCCAATTACTATAGGCTTGCTTTGAGTCGTACAAAACTTGACCTTCTGAAAAACAAAAATAGG
>Ga0181533_1005473_pt1 | contig 12151 bp, 7 predicted proteins | sample PEATcosm2014_Bin_45_FD_119772 | JGI IMG/M metagenome (GOLD analysis project Ga0181533, IMG submission 119772) | Peatland microbial communities from MTU Mesocosm Facility, Houghton, MI, USA - PEATcosm2014_Bin11_60_metaG | ecosystem: Environmental > Terrestrial > Soil > Wetlands > Peat | place...
GCCTTCAACTCGGACCTCCGGCTGATCCACGTCGCCAGCCCCATCATCGTCGCCTCGCCGATGGCGGTGATCCCGCAGTCCGTTTACGACGAGCTCGGCGTTTACGAGAAATCGGAGCTCGAGCGCATGGCGGCAGCGATCGACAGGCCGAAAGGAAGCGTCACGACGGTCGTGCGCATCGGCGGCGTCTATCCCGAATTGCTGGCCGAGGCGACCGAATGGCAAGCCGATCTCATCATCGTGGGCGCGCACAAGCGCTCGATGGCGACCTATCTGTTGGGCTCGAGCGCGGCTGCGATCGTGCGCCACGCGACCTGCACGGTGATGGTCGTGCGCAGCGGCAGGAAAGCCAGTTTGCTTTGACGAGGCGGGGGAGGCGGGTTCGCCGCGCCGGGAAGAAAAACGCCAGCAGAAGGTAAGACATATGACCGCTACCGCCCGTTTCGCCTTGAAGAAGGTGACGATGCACGCCGCGCGCTCGAAAGCGTTCCCCGAGGGATCGAGCCGGCACGGCTACGAGTTCTCCGCGCCGCTGACGGACGCCGGGCGGATCGACGTCGAGGCTTGGAAAGCCCGCCGCGGCGAATGTTTCGTGCATCGCTTCTGGGGCGACGAACCGCCGCTGCGCGGACTTCTGGCGCATCGCCCCGGCGGGCGCGGCGGCTCCACCTGGGGCTTCGAATACGGATCGGCCGGGGAGCGCGACGACGAGGAGGCCGGCTATCGCTTCGGCGACCACGTCTTCCGCGTCGGCGAATACGTGTCGATCCGCGAAGAGGGCGAACTCATGCCTTTCAGGGTCATAAGCGTGAGCTGACCGGCGAGGGGCGGAGCGCGCTCATCGCGGCAGCAGGGTCGCGCCCATCAGGGCCTCGTCGATCGCGGCGGCGCATTGGCGACCCTCGCGGATCGCCCAGACGACCAAGGACTGGCCGCGCCGCATGTCGCCGCAAGCGAACACCTTCTCGCAGCTGGAGGCGTAGCGCGTCGTGTCGGCCGCGACGTTGCCGCGCGCGTCGAGCGCGACGGCGAGTTCGCTCAGCATCCCCTCGCGCGTCGGCGAAACGAAACCCATCGCCAGCAGCACGAGGTCGGCCTTCAAGGAGAACTCGCTCCCCGCGATCGGCTGCATCCGGTCGTCGACGCGCACGCATTCGATGCCGGTGACGACGCCGTTGTCGCCGGTGAACGACCGCGTCATCACCGCGAAATCGCGCTCGGCGCCTTCCTCGTGGCTCGACGAGGTGCGCAGCTTCAGCGGCCAGTTCGGCCAGTTCAGCAGCTTGTCTTCCTGCTTGGGCGGCATGGCCAGGATTTCGAGCTGCGTCACCTTGAGCGCGCCCTGGCGGATCGATGTGCCGATGCAGTCCGATCCGGTGTCGCCCCCGCCGATGACGACGACGTGCTTGCCGCCCGCAAGAATCGGCTCGGCCCCGATCGGCTCGCCGGAGACGCGGCGGTTCTGCTGGGGCAGGAAATCCATGGCGAAATGCACGCCGGCGAGATCCCGGCCCGGCGCCGGCAGATCGCGCGACGCCTCGGCGCCGCCGGCCAGCGCGACCGCGTCGTAGGAATCGACCAGCGACTTCGCGCTGACGTCGCGCCCAACGCAGACGTTGAAGTGGAAGACGACGCCCTCCTCCTTCAATTGCGCGACGCGCCGCTCGACATGACGCTTCTCGAGCTTGAAGTCGGGGATGCCGTAACGCAACAGGCCGCCGGCCTTGGCGTTCTTCTCGTAGACGTGGACTTCATGGCCGGCGCGCGCGAGCTGCTGGGCGCAGGCGAGCCCCGCCGGTCCGGAGCCCACCACCGCGACGCGCTTGCCGGTGGCGGGCGCCGCCGGCTCGGGCTTGAGCCAGCCTTCCCGCCAGGCGCGGTCGACGATGGCGCATTCGATCGTCTTGATCGTGACGGGCGCGTCTTGAATGTTGAGCGTGCACGAGGCCTCGCACGGCGCCGGACAGACGCGGCCGGTGAATTCGGGAAAATTGTTGGTGCTGTGCAGGTTGCGCGCCGCTTCGAGCCAGTCGCCGCGATAGACCAGATCGTTCCAGTCCGGGATCTGGTTGTTCACGGGACAACCGTTGTGGCAATAGGGAATGCCGCAATTCATGCAGCGCGCCGCCTGGTCGCGCGTCGATTCCTCGCTCAGCGGCAAGACGAATTCGCGATAGTGACGGATGCGGTCGGAGGCGGGCGCGTAGCGCCGATCCACGCGGTCGATTTCCAGAAAACCCGTCACCTTGCCCATAACGCCGTAGCCCTTGCCGTGTTCAATCGCGTTCGTTCGTAACAGCCCCTTCTCCCACTCGCGGGAGAGGGTGGCGCGAAGCGCCGGATGAGGGGCCGCGCCACGCCCCTCGCCCCGACCCTCTCCCCGCATAGGGCGTTCTATAGAACGCCCGTCTTTCGACGGTCTATGCGGGAGAGCGGGCCTTGCCTATTCCCCTGCCGCCAGCAGGACCTCGCTCGATCGGCTCGCCGCCAATTCGGCGAGCGCGCGGCGATACTCGACCGGCATCACCTTGCGGAATTTGGGCACCGTCGCCTCCCAGTTCTCCAGGATTTCGCGCGCCCGGGCGGAGCCGGTGTAGCGCGCGTGATTGGCGATCAGTTGGTGCAGGCGCTCCGCGTCGAAGCGGCTCATGTCGCTCATCACGTCGACGCGGCCGTGGCCCTGCAGATCGCCGCCGGAATGATGGTGGCGCTGCATGACCTCTTCCTCGGCGGCCACCGGCTCCAATTCGACCATCGACAGGTTGCAGCGCTGGGCGAAATCGCCGGTTTCGTCGAGCACGTAGGCGATGCCGCCCGACATGCCGGCGGCGAAATTGCGCCCGGTCTCCCCGATGACGACGACGATGCCCCCGGTCATGTATTCGCAGCCGTGATCGCCCGCGCCCTCGACCACGGCGATGGCGCCGGAATTGCGCACGCCGAAGCGTTCGCCGGCGACGCCGCGGAAATAGCATTCGCCGGCGATGGCGCCGTAGAGCACGGTGTTGCCGACGATGATCGAACGCTCGGGAACGATCTTGACCGCCTCCTTGGGCGGATAGACGACGATGCGCCCGCCCGACAGGCCCTTGCCGACGTAGTCGTTGGCTTCGCCTTCGAGTTCGAGCGTCACCCCCTTGGCGAGGAAGGCGCCGAAACTCTGGCCGGCCGTGCCTTTGAACTTGACGTGGATCGCTTCGTCGCGCAGCCCAGCGTGGCCGTAGCGCCGGGCGATCTCTCCCGACAGCATGGCGCCGGCCGAGCGATCCGTGTTGCGGATCGCCATCTCCAGCCGCACGTGCTTGCCGCGCTCCACCGCCTCGCGCGTCTCGGCGATCAGGCGTCGGTCGAGAACGTGATCGAGTCCGTGATCCTGCTCCGTGCAATGGTGGATCGCGTCGCTCGGCCATGGCGTTGGCTTGTAGAACAACTTGGAAAAGTCGAGCCCGCGCGCCTTGGCCTGGGCGACCAGCCCGGCCTTGTCGAGCATCTGGCTCTGGCCGACCATTTCGTCGAACGTGCGGTAGCCCATCGCGGCCATCAACGCGCGCGCCTCCTCGGCGACGAAGAAGAAGTAGTTGATGACGTGCTCGGGCTGGCCGACGAAGCGCTTGCGCAACACCGGGTCCTGCGTGGCGACGCCGACGGGACAGGTGTTGAGATGACACTTGCGCATCATGATGCAGCCGGCGGCGATCAACGGCGCGGTGGAGAAGCCGAATTCGTCGGCCCCGAGCAGCGCGGCGACGACGACGTCGCGCCCGGTGCGCACGCCGCCGTCGACCTGCACCGCGATGCGCGAACGCAAGCCGTTCAGCACCAGCGTCTGGTGGGTCTCGGCCAGGCCGATTTCCCACGGCGAGCCCGCGTGCTTGATCGACGTCAGCGGCGAAGCGCCGGTGCCGCCCTCGAAGCCGGAGATCGTCACGTGATCGGCCTTGCACTTGGCGACGCCCGCCGCAACCGTGCCGACGCCGACCTCGGAAACGAGCTTGACCGAAACCTTCGCCTCCGGGTTGACGTTCTTGAGATCGTAGACGAGCTGCTTCAAGTCCTCGATCGAATAGATGTCGTGGTGCGGCGGCGGCGAGATCAATCCGACCCCCTGCGTCGAGTGGCGCACCTTGGCGATCACCGCGTCGACCTTGTGGCCGGGCAGTTGCCCGCCTTCGCCGGGCTTGGCGCCCTGCGCCATCTTGATCTGCATCATGTCGGAATTGACGAGATATTCCGCCGTCACGCCGAAGCGGCCCGACGCGACCTGCTTGATCGCCGATCGCATCGAGTCGCCGTTCGCCATGCGCTTGAAGCGGTCGGGCTCCTCGCCGCCCTCGCCGGTGTTCGACTTGCCGCCGATGCGATTCATCGCGATCGCGAGCGTGGTGTGCGCCTCGCGCGAGATCGAGCCGAACGACATCGCGCCGGTCGAGAAGCGCTTGACGATCGAGGCGGCGGGTTCGACCTCAGCCAGCGGGACGGGCTGACGGCCGACCTCGCCGGCTTCGCGCAAGCGGAACAGGCCGCGAATGGTCAACAGATGCTCGCTCTGGTCGTTGAGCAGCGTGGCGTAGGCCTCGTAATCGTCCTTGGCGTTTCCGCGCGCCGCGTGTTGCAGCAGCGCGACGGTCTGCGGCGTCCAGCAATGGGCCTCGCCGCGCAGCCGGTAGGCGTACTCGCCGCCGACGTCCAGCGCCGTGCGCAGCACCGGCGAATCGCCGAACGCCTCGGCGTGGCGGCGCGCGGTCTCCTCGGCGATCTCGCAGAGCCCCGCGCCTTCGATCCGCGACGCCGTGCCGAAGAAAAACTTGTCGACGAAGGCCTTGGACAGGCCGACCGCGTCGAAGATCTGCGCGCCGCAATAGGACTGGTAGGTCGAAATGCCCATCTTCGACATGACCTTGAGCAGGCCCTTGTCGATCGCCTTGATGTAGCGCTTGACGAATTCGTCAGCGCCGACTTCCTCGGGCAGATCCTTGGCCATCGCGATCAGCGTCTCGAAGGCGAGATAGGGGTTGATCGCCTCCGCGCCATAACCCGCCAGGCAGGCGAAGTGATGAACTTCGCGCGCTTCGCCGGTCTGGACGACGAGGCCGACCGCCGTGCGCAGCCCCTTGCGGATGAGGTGGTGATGCACCGCGGCGGTGGCGAGCAGGGCGGGGATCGGTATGCGATCCGGCCCGACCAGCCGGTCGGAGAGGGTGATGATGTTGTAGCGGCCGAGCACGGCGGCTTCGGCGCGTTCGCAAAGGCGTTGCAGCGCCTCCTCCATCCCCGCGGCCCCCCGCTCGACGGCGTAGGTGACGTCGAGCGTCTTGGTGTCGAAGGAATCCTCGAAATGGCCGATGCAGCGGATCTTTTCGAGATCCTCGTTGGTCAGGATCGGCTGACGCACTTCGAGCCGCTTGCGTCGGGCGGAGCCGGCCAGATCGAACAGGTTCGGCCGCGGCCCGATGAACGAGACGAGGCTCATGACGAGCTCCTCGCGGATCGGATCGATCGGCGGGTTCGTCACCTGGGCGAAGTTCTGCTTGAAGTATGTGTAGAGCAGCTTGGACTTGTCCGACAGCGCCGAGATCGGTGTGTCGGCGCCCATCGAGCCGACCGCCTCCTGGCCGGTCGTCGCCATGGGAGAGAGCAGGAACGCGAGATCTTCCTGAGTATAGCCGAAGGCCTGCTGGCGATCGAGCAGCGACACGTCGGTGCGCGAGGCGCGCGGCTCGACGGGATTGAGATCCTCGAGCACGATCTGAGTCTTTTCCAGCCACTGCCGGTACGGATTGGCGCGCGACAACGACTGCTTGATCTCGGCGTCGGAGACGATGCGATGTTCGGTGAGGTCGACGAGCAGCATCTTGCCGGGCTGCAGGCGCCACTTGGCGACGATGCTCTCCTCGGGCACGGGCAGCACGCCCATTTCGGAGGCGAGCACGAAGAGGCCGTCGTCGGTGACGAAATAGCGCGCCGGGCGCAAGCCGTTGCGGTCGAGCGTGGCGCCGATCTGGCGCCCGTCGGTGAAGGCCATGGCGGCCGGGCCGTCCCACGGCTCCATCAGCGCGGCGTGATATTCGTAGAAGTCGCGCCGCTCCTCGTCCATCAGCGGATTGCCGGCCCAGGCCTCCGGGATCAGCATCATCATGGCGTGGGCGAGCGAATAGCCGCCGCGCACGAGGAACTCGAGCGCGTTGTCGAAGCAGGCCGTGTCCGATTGGCCTTCGTAAGAGATCGGCCACAGCTTCGAGATGTCGTTGCCGAACAATTCCGAATCGACGCTCGCCTGGCGCGCCGCCATCCAGTTGACGTTGCCGCGCAGCGTGTTGATCTCGCCGTTGTGGGCGACCATGCGATAGGGATGCGCGAGCCGCCAGGACGGGAAGGTGTTGGTGGCGAAGCGCTGATGGACCAGCGCGAGCGCGGTCTCGAAGCTGGGATCGAGCAGGTCCTTGTAATAGGGCGCGAGCTGGCGAACCAGCACCATGCCCTTGTAGACGATGGTGCGGCACGACAGCGAGACGGGATAATATTCGGCCAAGCGCTCGCCGCCGGCCGCGTAGACGCGACTGGAGACGACCTTGCGCAGGATGAACAGCTTGAGCTCGAAAGCGTCTTCGTCGACGATGTTCGCACGGCGGCCGATGAAGATTTGCCGCTGAACGGGCTCGACCGCCTTCACCCGCTCGCCCAGGCCCGAATTGTCGACGGGAATGTCGCGCCAGCCGATGACGGTTTGCCCTTCGGCGACGACGGCTTCCTCGACGATCGCCTCGACTTCGGCGCGCGCCGCCGCGTCGCGCGGCATGAAGAATTGTCCGATTGCGTAATGGCCGGGCTCGGGCAACTTCAGGCCGAGCTTTTCGCATTCGAGCGCGAAGAAGGCGTGCGGAATTTGCGTCAATACGCCGCATCCGTCGCCGAGCATCGCGTCGGCGCCGACGGCGCCGCGATGATCGAGATTGATCAGGATCTGCAGGCCCTTCTGCAGGATGTCGTGCGACTTGCGGCCGTTCATGTCGACCACGACGCCGACGCCGCACGAATCGCGCTCGTTCGCGGGATCGTAAAGACCCTGCGCGCGCGGCGCCGACGGATCGGCGCCGCGCGCGGCGGGGGCGCTCGAAACGCCGAGCGCGTCGCGGCCGTGTCGGAATTGCTGGGCCCTGGCGTTCATCTCTCCACTCCCCGCACGGTCGCGCTCCAATCCGACCGTCGTTTGTCAACTATTTGCAGGTATTTGCTGGCGTCAATTGGACAAGGCGGCTGCGAATGCGTGACAGCCGTGGCGGCTTCACGCGGCAGTTTTTTTTCGGTCCGTTTTGACCGGTGCGTCCGACATCGCCCTTCGCCTCGCGTCGCTCAGACCGGCAAATGGTCAGCACGACTGTCCTATCTTGCAGACCTTGCCAGAAACGTTCGAGGGATACAAGACGCGGCGGCGCATCTCCGCGAGTTTTTTTGGAAATGCCGGCCGACTCCGGAGATTGCAAAAAACTCCCGGGATGGGCATGAAGTCCGGTCGCGGCGCAGCCGCCGCACGAGGCCAAGGCGAATGAACTTTGCAAGCGATAACGGCGCGGGCGTGGCGCCGGAAATTCTCGAGGCGATCGCGCAATCGAGCCGTGTCGACGCGCCCGCCTACGGCGCCGACGATTACACCGCGCGCGCCCTGGCGCGGCTCGACGAAATTTTCGAGCGTCGCGTCGCCGCCTTTCTCGTCGCCACCGGCACCGCCGCCAACGCCCTCGCGCTCGGCGCGCTGATCCGCCCGTGGGAGACCGTCTTCTGCCACGAGGAGGCGCATGTCCAAGAGGACGAATGCGGCGCGCCGGAATTCTTCACCGCGGGAGGAAAGCTCGTGGGCATCCCCGGCGCCGCCGGCAAGATAACCCCCGAGGCGCTGCGCGAAACGCTGGATCGGTTTCCGCGCGGGCAGGTCAAGACGACGCAGCCGGGCGCGCTGTCGCTCAGTCAGGCGAGCGAGGCGGGCACGATCTATCGGCCCGAGGAAGTCGCCGCGCTCGCCTCGATCGCGCACGAGGCGGGCCTCGCCGTGCACATGGACGGCGCGCGCTTCGCCAACGCGCTCGTCTCGGCCGGCGTCTCGCCGGCCGCGATGACTTGGCGCGCTGGCGTCGACGCGCTTTCGTTCGGCGCGACGAAGAACGGCTCGCTCGCCTGCGAGGCGGTGATCTTCTTCGATCCGGACACAGCCGCCGGCTTCGCCTACCAGCGCAAGCGCGCCGGGCAAACGCTGTCCAAGGGGCGGTTCCTCGGCGCGCAGATGGAGGCCTATCTGAAGGACGGACTCTGGTTCGAACTGGCGCGGCGCGCCAACGCCGCCGCCACCCGGCTTTCGCAGGGGCTCGTCTATGCGCCCGGCGTGCGGCTGGCGTGGCCGACCGAGGCGAACGAAGTCTTCGTCATCGCGCCGATGGAGCTCGCCTCGACATGGCGCGCCGCCGGCGCGCAATTCCACGAGTGGACCTCACGCTCGATCGCGCCCGAACGGGCGCCGCGTGCGGGGGAGACGATGGTGCGGCTGGTTACGTCGTTCGAAACGCGCGATCGCGACGTTGACGCGCTGATCGGCATGGCGACCGCGCCGCACCGCCGCCGCAATTCTTAGCGAAGAGTGGCGAGGCTCGGCCGGGGAACGGGTACGGGAGTTCGGGAGCATGATCGACAGTCATAGCGCCGCGCGCATGCCGAGGCGTTTCGCGCATTTCGCGGCGGCCGCCGCGATCCTCATTGCCCTGTCGCCCGCGGCGAAGGCGCAGGGCCTGTTTTCGTTCTTCGGCGGCGGTCCGTCGCCCTACGACATCGAACGCCAGCTCGACGCCGGCGGCTACACGCTGACCGGTCCGATGATCCGTCGCGGCGACGTCTATGTCGCCGACGTCGTGATCGGGCGGAACGATTTCGAGCGTCTGATAATCGACGTCGACACCGGGCGCATCGTCGAGCGGTTTCGCGTTCGCCCGCCGCATTGGCGCGCCGCCGATCAGCGCGATTGGAGCCAAGGGGAACCCGATTCCTGGGGTTCGTCCGCGCCCCGGCCGCCGGTCGACCTCGATGTTCGCGACACGCGCGCAGAGCCGCCCGTGTGGAGCCGCAGCCAAATCGTCCGCGGCGAAGACGCGGCGAAGCCGCCCGATCAGATCAAGAAGCCCAAACCCAAGTCGCCCGACGCCAAGCGCACGAGCGCGCCGCCCGCCGCCGTCGCCAAGGCGACCAATCCGCCGGCCTCCGAAAAGCCCGCCGAACCCGCCGCCACGCCGGCGGTCGTGACGCCGGCGGTCGTGACGCCGCCGGTCGCAACGCCGGCGAGCCCGCCCCCGCCGTCTCCCGCCGCCAAGGCCGACGCCCCGGCGAGCGTCGTGGCGGCGAAATCGCCGCCGCCCGCCGAAACGCCGGACGCGCCGCCGCCGAGCAAGAAGCCGAAGGCGGTGAACGATCTGCCGGTGACGCCGCTGGATTGAACGAAAAAGGGCGTCCCTCGCGGGGCGCCCTTCGCGTCTTCCTTTCTTTACCCCGGCGCGGCCGCGGGGCGGCGTCACGCGGCCTGCTTGGCCTGCGGGGCGACGTCGATCGTCTTGCCGACGGTCTGGATCGCGATCGTGCGCGGCTTCTGGGCTTCCGGAACTTCGCGCACGAGGTCGATGTGCAGCAATCCGTTCTCGCAACTCGCGCGCGTCGCGCTCACATGATCGGCCAGGTGGAACCGGCGCTCGAAGGCGCGCGCGGCGATGCCCTGATAGAGCATATCGCGCTTTTCCTCGCCGTTCTTTTGCTGCGCGTCCTTGGCCCCGCGCACGGTCAGCGTGTTCTCGCGGGTTTCGACCGTCAGTTCGTTTTCGGCGAAGCCGGCGACCGCCAGCGTGATGCGATAGGCGTTCTCGCCCGTCCGTTCGATGTTGTAGGGCGGATAGGCAGGCGCGTTGGACTCGAGCCCGGCGCTCTTGTCGAGCAGCGCCAGCAACCGGTCGAAGCCGATCGTGGACCGGTAGAAAGGCGAAAAATCATAGTTCAGCATGACCACATCCTCCTTTTGAAGCGATATGAGCGCCCGCGCCCCGGATTGGCGGCGCGGACGACAGACGCGTCCCCGAAAGGCCCGCGTCGATTTCAATCTGGTGACGCTCGAACGCCGCGCAAGGGGGGAAGCGGCCGCCGACGCCGCAAAAATGCGCGGTTCGACGGATACCGGGCGCCATTGCGCGTCGCCCGGTCGCTCGGTATATCCGGTGCGCCGATCAGTGGACCCGCGCCGGAAAAAAGGACCGAATCATGAAACGCGCTCTTTCGCGGATGGCGATCGCCCTCGTCGCGCTCGGCGTCGCCTTCGCCGCGCACGCAGGATCGGGGAGCCAGGAGGACGACAAGCCGCCGACGCCTCTGCCGCCGCAGCAGAAGAATTTTCCGCTCGACCAGACCTGGTCGCTACGCGAGCTCAACGGCAAGCCGGTCGACGCCACCCTCGACGTCAGCCTCAAGATCGACAGCGCAATGCGCGGCTCCGGCTTCACCGGCTGCAACTCGTGGTCGGCGACGATGTATCCGGTCAAGGATCAGCACCTGCTGGTCGGCCCCTACGCCCTGACCAAGAAGAAATGCGACAAGGACACGATGGCGATCGAGTTCGGCTTCCTTTCGGCGCTGCTGGCCGCGCCGTCCTGGGATCTCGTCAACGGCGATCTCGTGATCAAGGGGGCGCGCGGCGAACTGCGGATGGTCCGCTCGCTTTGAGCGGACTGCGGGCGGCGCCGTTTCACTCCGCCGCCGCGATCGTCGCTGGCGCGCCGACGTGCGGCGTCAGCGCGATGCGCCGCTTGTGGAAAGCGGCGAGGGTTGCGCGATGGCCGATCGAGACGAGGGTCGTCTTGGGCAGCGTTTGCGCGACGGCGCGATAGACCTGGCTTTCGCTCGCCTCGTCGAGCGCCGAGGTCGCTTCGTCGAGGAAGAGCCAGTCGGGCGCCGCGAGCAGCGCGCGGGCGATGGCGAGCCGTTGCTGCTCGCCGCCCGAGAGACGCATCTGCCAATTGTCGACGTCGTCGAGCCGGTCGACGAACGCGGGCAGGCCGACCTTGACCAGGGCGTCGCGAATCGCCTCGTCGGAGTAGGCCGTCGCCGCAGCGGGGTAGGCGATCGCTTCGCGCAGCGAACCCATCGGGATGTAGGGTCGCTGCGGCAGCAGCATCAGCTTGGCGTAGCGCGGCTGGCGAATTTCGCCCTGGCCGAACGGCCAAATGCCCGCGATGGCGCGGAAAAGGGTGGACTTGCCGACGCCCGAGGGCCCGATGACCAAGGTGGGCTCTTGCGGCACGAGGATCAGATCGCCGATGCGCGCCAGCTTGGTCCCGTCGGGCAGGTCGACGGCGAGGTCGGGAATGGCGATTTCGGCTCCGGGCGACGGCGTGGCGCGAATGCCCGCAGTTTGCGATCGCAGCGCGAGGGTGCGGGCGAACGCCGCGTCGAACGAGGCCAAGCGATCCAGGGTCGATTTGAAGTCGGCGAGGCCGACGTATTGATTGACGAAGAAATTCATCGCTGCGTTGACGTTGCCGAAGGCGTCGGCGGTCTGCGAAAGCTGTCCTAGCGATATCTTGCCGAGATAGTAGAACGGCGCAGATATGACATAGGGAATGATGACGGAAATCTGATTGTAGGCCTGGTTGAAGGCGAGAAGCCATTTCCTCACGCCGATGATTCGATAGTAGTTGTCGAAGACCTTCTCGAAACGATTGGTGGCGGCGGATATTTCGCTATTCTCGCCGCGAAGCAGCGCGATCTGCTCGCTGTATTCGCGAATTCTGGTGAGACTGAAGCGGAAATCCGCTTCGACGGCCTGCTGCTTGAAATACAGTTTCGACAGCCGCCCGCCGATTACCTGGGTTATGTATGTAGCGGCGCAAGCGTAGAGGAAAGCGACCCAGAACAGCAGCCCGGGCGCCTCACGGTCGATGTACGGCAACTTGAAGCCGTTGGAAAGACTCCACAAGATTATCGAGAACGAGACGAAATTCGTCGACGACTGAATGACTTGGATCGTATAGTTGTAGATGCCGACGTTGCCGGAGACGATGCCGGTGCCGCCGCCGTTGATGAAACTGCCGACGTCCTGCGAAATGCGCTGATCGGGGTTGTCGGCGAGATCCGA
>Ga0181533_1005474_pt1 | contig 12149 bp, 11 predicted proteins | sample PEATcosm2014_Bin_45_FD_119772 | JGI IMG/M metagenome (GOLD analysis project Ga0181533, IMG submission 119772) | Peatland microbial communities from MTU Mesocosm Facility, Houghton, MI, USA - PEATcosm2014_Bin11_60_metaG | ecosystem: Environmental > Terrestrial > Soil > Wetlands > Peat | place...
ACATTGGATCAATTACAAACTGCCCTTAGACGACAAGAGCAAATATCGCGTTTACCGAAGCGGCGTTTGGCACGAAGCGCAGCATGTAGCTGAAACTCCGGACCAGGTATTCACTTTCGGCACCAAAGACGACGAAGTTAAAGAGCCCCTGGCACATGACACGATCAACATCCTTGAAGACCGCCGCATCGAAGACATCGGCGTCGAGAAGTGGCCAGGCTACGCTTCTGAAAGATTATTCACTAACGCTTACGCCTGGACCAGACGCATGGATGTAGGCATCTTCTGGAATGCTTACCTGAAAATGCACTATGACGACATCAACAGAGTATACCTGAAAGACGAAGAGTACATTCGGGAACGTAAAGGCCATATGCGGCATGAAGCTTTCCTCCAAAGGCTTCTGGTTATGAAAATTAAAGGCTGGGACCAACTGCCCATTGCCGAACGCGACCTTATCGAACATGAAGCAACCATGGTTGAACACGAACTGGCTAAACTCAGAAAGCAGTCTCCAGAGGCTATTTACCGAAAGTTAGCCCAGCTATCCATGCAGGTCATCAAGGATCTTGAACTCAAGGATTACGCGCCAGAAATCACCCACGTCGGTGAAAGCACCTGGGATCAATCCTTCAAGCCGCATACGCCTGCACCTGGAGAAGCACAACAAACACGCACCGGCATAGATGACTACTTTGACCAGCTCATGACGGTAGAAGTTGTTTGCTCCGGCTGCGGAAAACACTACACCAGAAAATTAGGTGTAAGAGAGGATTAACATGTACAACCGCAAAACCAGCACCGGCAGCTACATGCAAAGACGCAGACACCCAACGGTTAATGCTCATTTAAACCATGCTATAACGGCGCCAGATGTTGTACTTGACCTCGATGATCTTGCAAGGCGCGCAAAAGAAGCAGGGAAAGCAGGCAAATGGATTCCACCAGTTTTTGACTACTGCCCTGCCTGCAAACAAAAACAGAAAGAAGAGGAAGAAAAACAACAGCCACCGCCATCTCTAGACGAAGAACCGCCAAAAACAGTTGATATAGAAGAACAAGGCGCAGAAGAAAGCGGACCCCCACAACAACAAAAAGGACAAGGACAACAACAGCAACAAAATCAAGAAGAGAAAACTGAGGGCAAAGAAAAAGAAGAATCTGAACAATCTGAAGAAACCGGAAGCGAAGAGAAGGAAACCGAATCTACCGATGAAGAATCCACCGAAGATGAATCCAACAAAGAAGGCAATGAAGAAGAGGCTGAAGAGGAAGAGAGCAGCTCGGAAAACCAAGAGAAGGAAGCCGACGAAGAAAAGGAACCGAAGGAAAACGAGACCAGCGTGGAAGAGCCAAGCGCAGGGAAAAACGAGGAAGCTGAGGAAGAGGAAACTGAAGAGAAAGAGACCGAGCAGGAACCAAAGGGTTCATCGGGGAAAGACGAAGAGGAGGCAGAGGCTGAATCGGAAGAAGGCGAAGATGAAGAGGACGAGGAAAGCGGAGAAAGCGAACCTAGGGAACCGGAAGAGCCTTTAGAGGAAGAGCCTCCGCCTGTAACGCAGGAAGATGTTGACGCGGCAAAGAAGGGTGCTTCTAATGTTGCCAGTGAGTTTGATCAAGCTAACAGGGTTACACCGGATTTGGAGACAAGTGATTTTGAACCGGTTGTGGCTGCTGCGGATCCGCAGCTGTATCGTGACCAAAAATTCATCAGCGACATGAACACGGCTCTTAAGGATTGGCGAACAGGCTTTAAAACACATACTGGCGCCGCCGGATCCAAGTTCAAAGTAAAAGAGTACATTAAGAGTAAAGGTGAAGAGCCTTTTGTCACCCGGATCCAGCAAAGCGCGAAGGGCCGTAAGGTCCTGGTTATCGGTGACTTCAGCGGTTCTGTTGCTCCTTTCGAAGATGATTATAAAAAAGCCATAGTGTCCAGCATGGAAGTCCTAGACGGTATCGGCAGCAAAACGGCTTTCTTTGCTTTCGGCGGTCAAATGGGCGAAGAAGCACTTGTCAAAATAGGCTCCGGTTCTTACAACAAAGGTCGTGCAAGTTTCTTTAAAGTGAAAAAGTTTGAAGAGCCAAGGTGGCTTCAAGTGCACTCCGCTAAAACGTCGGCCCTGATTAATGCAGGCAGCACACCTACAGCAGAAACTTACAACCGATTGAAGAGTTACATAAAGAGACATCGCCCAGACGTAACCTTGACCTTAACAGATGGAGGTCCAGACGATAGATCTGGTACGATAGCGGCGATTTCTGAATTGAAGCATCACACGAAAATGGTGGCTTTCGGCATAGGCAACGATTTGAGAAGCGCTGAACGCATCACCGAATTACTGAAGGATTTTGGCTACGCCCATGTCTTCGGGGTCTCTTCCGTGAATGATATTCCAAGGAAACTCGTGGGCATGATTGCGCCCACCTAAAGGTGACCTGTATGTCATACAGAAAACAAAACAATAAATCATACGCGGCTAAACGACGCACGTTTAACCCAACTGCGTGGACAAGTGGGTTCCAAGGAGCCCTGGATAAAGCAGCTGAACTTGCTCGTGACGGCTGGCTTGTGGAAACTGACCAAGGCGCACTAGATCCGCAACAAGCAGAAGAGTTATCAAAAGAAGCAAAACGCAGAGGCTATGACACTCAAGTTATCCCGATTGTGAAAGACGGCGATGATGTCGTTGCTCAATTCGTAGCGGTAAAACCGAAAGCAACACCACCGCCTGTAGCAGCTCAGCCTGAATCTAAGCAGGCATCGCCTACAGTGAACCTGAATACGGCTTTAGCGCCTGAACAAGTGGAAGCTAACTTCATTAAGGAATTCTACGCAAAGGGAAGGAAACCTGACGACACTCAAGCAGATAACGGCTTCATCATGTCGCCCAACAGAACTACCTGTTTGATCAGAAGAGATGCCTCACCACAGACTAAATCACCTCTAACAGATTCCTCCATTGACACTCTGAAGACGCCATGGGGCGAACTAGACGCTGAAAGCGTGCAAGCCTTAGGCCTAGCCAAAAACACAAAGAAACAAGTTATCTTAGGACCAACAGGATCCGAAGTTAAAATCAACATAGACGCCCTTCTAAAAGGCGTCAGATCTCTTGGCGGCAGCACAAAGAAAATCAAGATGGCTGCGGCATCCAAAGACAGCGTTTTCTTCCTGGGCAACTCTGACGGCGACCGTATCTGCATAGCGCCGGTAATTGGGCCAGTTGGCGCGGAGGATATCCCGTACAATGAAGCATTAAGCAATTACCGCAACAACATAGGAGCCTGAAACCATGTCTTACCAGCAGAGCAGGCGCAAAAATAATCTTAAGTTGGGCGTCAGCCAGAAACCCTTTCGTCAGTGCACAAAAGCGGAACTGATCCAAGAGACACGGCAAAAGATGGCTTTGAGGAACCAGGCAAAGAAAGCGGTTACTGGGGTCGACGGCTTTCCTAAAGGCGCCAAAGCGATTGAGCAGAAACGCCAAGAAATGGAACAGAAAATCACTAAATTATTTCAGCTAAGAGCAGCTGGACCCTGGAGCAGAGACATTTTGAATGGTGAAGGGATCGGCCAATTATTGAATACACAGCATATGGTGGAAGTTAAAAAAATCCTATTGAAAATCAAGCCAAAGAACAAAGGAGACATTGAGAAGGCCCTTAAACTGGCTGAGAATACGCCACAACAGCGCTTTCTGATTCTTAGTGAAGCATCCATGCAAGGACCTTTAACGTCTGAAGCCTTCCAGGAATACATGAGCCTCTTCAAACAGATTCTCCCAAACCATTGGAAACAAATCTACGGCAAAAGAACACCATCCCAGATCACCACTGCATGCATAAAGCAAATGCCTGAACAGAGGACCAGAAAGAAATGAGCTACAAGCAACAGCGAAAACGCAAAGCGCCGCAGCATCAACTATTTCTACCAGGCAAACCAGCGGATAAAAGCAAGCATAACTGCCGCTACTGCAACAACATGCAGGACTTGGATAATGGTGAGGGCGGAATGGGCTGCGCTCTTCCTCCAGAGCAAAGGGACCATCCAAAAGATGATTCTTCTTATGGAAGAAAATGTTTTGCACCGCCAGAGGGACTATGATGAGCTACAAGAAAGGTTCACAAAAGCCTTATCGGAATAAGCAAACTTTGCTGCCGCCTCTTAAACCCAGAAACTCAGCTGTAAAGAATGCAATTGCAAAAGCAAAAGCTAAAATTCCACCCATGCCGCAACCAATAGTTCAGCCTCACTTGGCATCTGAAAACGATATTGAAGTTTTGCACCGGGATGGCGACGGTTACTATGAAAGGTTCAAGAGCAAAAGTAACCCTGGCGCTAAACCTTACGTAACAAGGATCTGGGAAATACGGACTGGCCGATTCGTGCCAGGCGACGTTTCATGCAACTGCCCAGGCTATATCTATAACCACAAATGCCATCACACCGAAGATATCCAAAGACTTCTTCGGCAGGAGTCAGCAGCTGGCAACCTCTCCAGACTTCCATCATGATTTTGCCTATTTTTCTTTTAAGGTGAATTAAATGCCCCCAAGAGGAAAAACCAGTCATGCGCCAGGCTATTATGTAACACGAAGGAAGGACGGCGAATTCAAGAAGTTTACTAATATTGGTAAAAGCATCAATGTAGACAAGCGCAGAAAAGCCAAATGCCACCCGACGAAGCCAGGCTACGGCAATCAGGGAGATTACCTCAAGAAATAAAAATAATTAGCTGTCCTTCTCCCTTCTTTTTTGTATCGATATTTCTTCTCAATGTAGTGAAATATTCTATCATTATTCTATTAGGAGTTAAAATAAAATGAAACCATGGGCAAAAGCAACAATCGCAGTTGTACTGGTACTTTTAGTAGCTTATGGCTCTTTTTCAGCAGCTATGGGCAGCATGAACCCTAAAGACTGGTTCAGTCTAGCAGGCAACCAATCATCGAGTAGTAGTCCTACCGCTACCGTTGCACCTAGCTCAACATTTCAGCAGATCAACATGAACGACAGAGGCTATGATGACTTAAACGTTGGTAACCTCCTATCAGACAGCGTAAATTTCCAGATTAACTATTACAGCTTGTCAAGCGACGGCAACTACATGTTGCTCGGCACAGGCGCTTCCGGCACAGCAACCATCGAGGTTACTCCATCAGACGGCGGCTACATTTACGCTTCAGTTGTTCCACGCAGCGGTCAAGCGTACTACGTCGACGTAAAGGACACTTTAGCCAACAACCCGAACATAGTCGGCGTTAACTACTTTGACATCAACAATAACGGCTACAACGACTTCGTTTTCAAAGTTAATGTCGCAGGTCTCCCACAGCCAATCGGGCAAAACGCGCAACTTTGGCTTTACCCCTACTTCATCGCTATGCAGGCGCCAACATTAAACACTCTTAGCAACATAGACAGCATCGGAACCGCCGCAACAACAGAATATCTGCAGTGGCAAGCAACCTTCGCTAACGCCATGAAAGGCTTTGCAATGACAAAAGTTTCGCTGACCCTTAACACTACCGATCTAACACAAGTTGCTCTTAACGACATTAACATTCCAGGCGTCGGTTACTTAAGCGGCGCTACTCTTGGAACACCCAATGTAGGCGCTACTACATTAACTTGGACTTGGACTGCTAATCCAGCTAACCTGAATGGAGCAGACTACATCACATTGAGCACGAACCAGCTGAACCAGTTTGCTTTCACAACAAGCGTAACCTGCACCCTATCAACACACAGCGATGTCGCTGTGACACTCAACATTTACGGCGTAGACCAGAACGGCGCATCAGTAGCAGCAATAAGCGATACCGTAGTGTTGTCAGAGTAAAACAGTCAACTGAGAACTCATCAGCCATAAACTACTGCTCCACTTTTTTCTCTTTTTGTTTTGTTTTCTTTTGTCTCTTTTTTCTTTTAGGTGTATTAGGAATGAAAAACAACAAGGTAATGAAAAACAAGATAGTAATTTCTTTAGCTATAATTGTAGTTTTGCTTGTCAGTGCAATCTTTGTCGTGGAAATTCCAAACATTTTTCCTCCTCCTAAAAAAACTTCAACTACAACTACATATTCTGCAGGAGACTACATGACGGCGACAATAAGTTACACTACTCCCAGCGGACAAACAGGGACAGTAACTTTAAACTCAAATGCTCAGCCTTCAGGAACGACATTGTCAATGATTGGAACAGGTGCAAGTAATTCAATTCCTGCTGGTTCAACGATTAACAGCATTAATACAAACTTGGACATGATTCCGACATATAGCCTTCTTTATGGAACAAGCGTTTCAAGCTACACGGTTGCAGGTTCATTCACTACAGAACTAATTGGTGCAACAAGTTCAGGTGCAAATACAGGTTCAGCTCTTTATACTTCATCGTCCATAGCTATGTCTCCAGTAAGTCCTCTTCCAACTCTCAGTTCAGGTAATTCAGTAATAATTTGCAGTTCAACTGTGTCTTCTTCAGCCATACAAGGTTGCTACAGCGGTTGGCATCAAGGCAATGACTATAATTGGATAGATACTTGCAGTTCGCCTTCAATGACGATAGTCTTTAGCGATGGAAGCTCGGTAACTCAGACAGCATCCTCATGCTCATTCACCTTAGACTTTGCATATCAATCAAGCAACACTTTCACAAGCTTATCAGCAGTATTCGCAATGAGCACCTCTTAAATTTTGATAGCTGATAGCTGAAGAGGACAGAAATGAAGGCTCCAAGAACAAACAAAGCAGAACAGATCATTATAGGATTAGTCGTGACTGTCATTCTGCTATGTGCAGTTTTCGCTTACATTGAATCGCCACGTTTTTTTCCCCCAAAAACTAAACTCGCTGTAGATTACGCAACAGTTACAGTGACTTTTTCTAATGGGCAAACAGAAACTTTAGATTCAAGATATCCCTCGCTTGCACCATTAACAATTCTTGTTTCTGGAGCAGCTATTTCAAGCATAAACACGAATCTTTACATGACTCCGACATTCACGGGCACAGTCTCAAGCTACACTGTTTCAGCAACCTATGGGGTTTCAATACAGGACATGACAACAGACGCATACGTATACACGTATGATATGGCGATGAGCCCAGTCAGTCCTTTGCCTACACTAAGTTCAGGAAATTCAGTAATAATTTGTAGCTCAACAGTGAGTGCTTCAGCATTGCAAAGCCTATATTCAGCCTGGGTAAGTGGACGAACATACACTCTCATGGATAGCGCAAACAGCCCCACAATGACAATAACCTTCACAGACGGATTGACACTATCGCAAACAGGCACAACAGCAACCATAAAATTAACTTTCGAATATCACTCCTGAATTGACCATGAGAGTAGCCTCCTTGCGCGCTGACTGACTATCAAACGGTTTTCTTTTTTCTGTCCGAGCTCTAACTGTTTGATAATCTGGAATCAAGATTGGCGCAACTAAATAAGCAAACCATAAACGCCAAGATTTTACGTTTCATTTATTCTCATCAACAGAGTATTGAAATAGAATTCGATTCTCTGCGCAATTTCTCGAAAACGGATGGCGAAGCTATGGCTTCTTTGTATTTTTCTTTTAGGAGAAAAAACGATGAATAAAACTAAGAGAGCTTCCGTAATACTCGTCACCGTTATTGCTATCGGTTTAATCGCAGGCTTAACCTCGGCCGTCATTTATGCAGCGCTATCAGCCTCCCAAACAATTCCGTTGCAAGGTACAGTTTCAGCAGTTAACCTTGCAATCAGCCAGAACGGAGCACCCATAACCAGCATGACTTGGGCTCCTATGGACCCAGGCGCTTCAGCCACTCAAAACGTTACAGTCCAAAACACCGGTAACGTTCCTGAAACTTTGTCGCTTCAAATTAACTCGCTGATTCCTTCAGGCTGCGGTATAACTTTAACTTGGAACCAACAAGGTACAGTACTGAATGCAGGTAGCAGTGTAGTAGCAACTTTAACGTTAACGGTGCCTTCAACGGTGAGCGGCGGAACAAACTATTCTTTCAATGCAGTCTTTACTGGTACTGAAAACTGAACTTTCAACTCAGACTTTACCGGTACTGACACCTCTTTTCTTTCTATTTTTCTTTTGTTGATGTCAGCATGAAAATTACTGTTCGTGAAGTTGCTTTGGCTCTTACTCTTTCCGCAATGGGGTTAACTTTCAACGCGCCCTTTTTTCTACGCTTTATGAATTTGCTTAATCCTTTGGAGGGTTTTGCGATCTATGAGTGCATAAATTTTGCAAGCCTTTCGGTATTAAGCCATTTTAACCTTGTCATTTTTGGAATAAAAATTAAGAGTGTGGTTCAGACGTTCGGGCTGTGGCTGGTTACTTTTGCATATTTCCTTGCTGTCGACATGACTTCACAATGGGTTCAATACGTCACAACAGGATCATTGGGTGGTGCCTCAAATGTGTTTCTTCAAAGCGAAGATGGATCAAGCTTCTATGCCGTTTCAACTTTGACGCCTTGGTTGTCTCCCCAAGTTCATTATTTCTTAACTTTTGGGGTTTGGGGCTTTTTAGTTGCCTTGGCAGGTGGAATTTTAGCCGCTAAAAAACCCCGCTTCTGAACAAAACAGCTTTTTTTCTTTTAAGCTGAATGGAGAACGGGTTGAATGGAGAAAAAGCATCAAGATATTCTGGTAGTTTTAATTCTTTGGCTTTTTACTTCCGTATTCTTTCTTCTTCAAGTTAGCAGTATCTGGCAGACGGCGGTTGTAGTTATAATCTACACGTTAATGGCGGGCAGTTCACTAATAGTATTGCTTTTTCTCAAGTCAGATGCAGCTTACTATGAGAATCTGACTGGAACATATCTGCTTTTCGTGATCATGGCGACGGCTGTAATGTATGGGGTAAGCTTAGTTTGCGCGAACTATTTTCCTGCAACTGAAGTGCCTTTAACTACCATTCCAGGGGCAACCAGCATAATAACCAGTTTGATCAGCGATATCCTTTTCACCTTTGTTATGGTGGCGCTTAGCGAAGAAGTATTAAAGCTTGGCGGCTACGCAGAGTTTAAGGAGCGCTATAAAGGTCACTGGTACAGATGGCTAATTGCTCTGTTCCCAGTAGTTTTGTGGGCAGGATTCCATGCTATACAGGCCTACAACAACTTGTGGTACCTGATACCTGCATTCATTGACGGCCTGGTACTGTTGGCACTTCTTGAAACAACAAAATGTTTCCTTACCCCGATTCTAGCTCATGGCGCCTACAACACCATACTCATAGTAACCAGCTACATGGTGAGTGCTCCCGCATTACCCCTATTCCCGCCAATCGCGTCAGCAACCGACTTCCTGCTGATCACCCTATGCATAGCCTGGGTTGCCTTCATAATTGGTCCAGTGATCCAGCGAGCCCGCTCCAGTTCTTCAAAACAGTCACCCAGAAGAAGGCGATAATTCTAGGCGACTACGAAAACAACTTCAACGCCATCGAGTTGCTGACCGCCCCTGCATATTACAGCGGATTGCTCCCAATCTAATACAATCTTGATTTTCCATGAGGGAGCTAAACTGGAAGTTTAGGTAAAGGCGACCGCACCAAACTTCTACTTCACTTCTTTCAGAACAACATTGTTCTATTGAGTGAAGCTGTATGAAGAGGTATCAATTCAACAAAAAACTTGTACTTTTTTTTCTTGTTGCTTTTTTGGTATCGAGTTTTATTGCCGTTAGATTGCCGATTGTTAAAGCGCAAACCGATTCGTGGACAATTAATTATAATCAATTCTCTAGTTTAGACCCTTATGTTATCCCCATTTCTTTAAGCAGTAATTTCTCTATGAGTATTAGTTCGACGCTTGATTTTACCACAAACGGAAATACATTGTACTTGTACTTCTGTGCCTCTGGCGGTAGCACTAGTGATTACATTTGTGGTTTTTTTGAGACTGTTTGGGGTAATTGCGGTTTGATTATCCATGGTAGTGGTAATTCTTTCCAGTGGACGCCTAACACTGACATTATTTTGTCTTATGATTCTGTTACTCAGGACTTAAGGATAACCGATAATGAAGGGAATTATACTGATGCGTACATGGCTGATAATGGTGGCGGGGTTGATTTGAGCTCTGTTTCTGAACTGCTTATCGCATCAGACAATAATCCCCCTTATTCTTTCGCTTCTGGTAATGTCTCTATTGATTATTACGCTAATCAAGTTCTCGTTCCTATTTGTGTAACCTTGAGTTATGGGCTACTTGTAGGCGGGGATTCCTCGACAGTAGTTTATGTTAATGGTAACGCTTTCCCCCTCAATGCTAATTTTGCTGTTGCCACAAGCAGTCCAGTAAACTTAACTGCTGTTCCTTCATGTGGATGGAGCTTTTCTTACTGGGTTGAGCAAAATCCCGTTACTGGGCAATTCGTTTTCATGTCGAGTAGCAACCCAGTTATAACAAGTTTTAGCAGCAACCCTAATGATCCCTATGTTATATTTGGTGTTGTTTTAGTTCCTTCTTCATCACCCCCTCCAACACCGGCTCCAACGGGCTCTGCTATCCCAAGCGGCACATACGGGGGCTCATGGCCAGCTTCGCAATCCAGCGGCTTCCAGGTTTCGAACCTGAACTTAGGCACCGTAGCAGCAAACAGCATCATCGAAGCCCAGCTGAAGTTCACTTTTCAAGGCACTAACATTAACATAGACAGCATCACTTTATCAGAACCCTTCAAAGACTGGTGCACCCAAATAAGCCAAGCCTCACAGACCTCAATTGTTAGCGAAGCAGGCGTCACGTTAACCTTTCATATTCCATCCGACGTGGCTGCTGGAGCCTACAACGGAACCATCACGGTTCAAGCAACAGACAACCTGGGTGAAACGTACACCTACACCGCCCAAGTTTCCGCAGACATAGGCACTTCTTCGCCGTCTTCGCCATCGCTGTGGATCGACACACACATCCAAGCCGTGGCCCTTCTCGCTGCCCTTGCCGCCGTGATTGTCGTTGTCGCAGCCGTAAGCCGGAAAAAGTGACTGCAAGTTCCTTATTTTCTTTCAAGGGATAAATAACCAATGCGAGTTCGCGCGCTAACACATCATCAGTGTTAAACCCCATTTGCTACATTTTTCTATTGATGAGGTTTATGAACTACAACGATGACAAAGTGCGGAAGAAAGTCCTTGCCTCAATCTTGTTGGTTTGCTTAGCGGTGTCACCTTTTCTGCTTAAACTCCCAACAGTTAACGCTCAATCCATAACCCTTTCTCAAACTGGAGAATTTGCTTTCCCAGACAATAGTGCTGGCATTCAGAGACTCGTTGCTGACGGAAATTATCTGTATCTTATCGGTACTAAAGATGAAAACGAATATTTAGAGATTTTAAAAACTGATGATTCTGGAAATGTCCTTGCCAATTTTACAAGCGATGCTCTGAGGGGAGAATCGCAAAACCCCTTAATTATAGGCAACGACCTCATAATGATGACAGATCAGTACAATACAACAACAGAGGGACAGCAGCCAGTAATACTTGAACTGCAACTTTCCGATTTAACTCTTGTTGGAAGTTATTCGGACCCAAATGGTTATACATTTTTTGATGGTATGGCAACCGATGGCTCTTACATCTACATCATAATTTATACTCAGCCAAGTGAACTCTACTATGTGGAGAAAATAGCCCCATCAACTATGACGCTTGCTACTTCTTCAATTGCCTTTGACAGTTACATGGGAACATTAGCCTGCGCTGATGGAGTTGTCTACGCATACTCTTACTCTGGGACTCTTTATGCTTTTAATCCAAATAACCTCTCTCTTACTTCCTCTACTGACTTCACCAGCGCTATAAACTATGACTTTCAATACGTAAGTTCGATTGGAGATTGCTACGCTACGCTATGGGGAGAATACGGTACAATCCTGTACCAATATAACACTAATGCCGTTTTGACAGGTTCATGGAATGAATCAGCGATTGGAGCTGGGCAAGGAGACGGCGACGACTTAGCCTATTGTGAATGCCAAGGCTATCTTGTATTAGGTATGGCGCCAGACCAACCTCTAATCTCCGTTTCAGTTATTGACCAAGCAAGCATGACCTCTGTTGCTTACGCCAGCGCACCAAACGATTGCAACGGTGGCGCTTTCGCAATTTGTGCCTATGGAAATTAC
>Ga0181533_1005476_pt1 | contig 12144 bp, 9 predicted proteins | sample PEATcosm2014_Bin_45_FD_119772 | JGI IMG/M metagenome (GOLD analysis project Ga0181533, IMG submission 119772) | Peatland microbial communities from MTU Mesocosm Facility, Houghton, MI, USA - PEATcosm2014_Bin11_60_metaG | ecosystem: Environmental > Terrestrial > Soil > Wetlands > Peat | place...
CCACAACGCATAGCTGGTTTGTCCGCCGGAAGGCTGTCTCGCGATCGGAGACAACCCTAGACTTTGCTCAGCTCGAAGAAATGCGCGGAAAGGCGTGGCCGGTGCGAATGGGGGAACTGCGCCGCGACCGCGCCGAACCAAAACACGCCCCTGCCGAATCACGCGGAGGGCCGGGCCGAACGGAGGACGTTCGCCCGCGCGTAAGGCGTGGACTTGATCGCGGGCAGTCGCCGATTTGCCATCTTTGGAGGAGCCCCTTTGGCTGGACCCCTTTCGCATATTAAGTTACTGGATTTGAGCCGTGTGCTCGCCGGACCGTGGGCCAGCCAGATTCTTGCGGACTTAGGCGCCGACGTCATCAAAGTCGAGCGCCCCGGGGTCGGTGATGATGCGCGGGCGTGGGGACCGCCGTTCCTGAAGGACCGAAGCGGTGCGTACACGAAAGAGTCTGGTTACTATCTGGCCGCCAACCGCGGCAAGCGATCAATTACGCTGAGTCTGGACGCCCTCGAGGGGCGGGACATCGTCCGACGACTGGCGGCGCGATCCGATATCCTGATCGAGAACTTCAAGGTCGGCACGCTCGGCAAATTTGGTCTCGGCTATGAGGATCTTCGCGCCATCAATCCGCGACTGATCTACTGCTCGATTACGGGTTTCGGCCAAACCGGTCCCAAGAAGACCCACCTCGCCTACGATTTCCTGATCCAGGCAATGGGCGGCCTGATGAGCGTGACCGGCGAAAGAGACGAAAGCCCCGGCGGCGGGCCGCAAAAGGTGGGCGTTCCGATCATCGATCTCAACACAGGCGTGTACGCGTCGGTGGCGGTCCTCGCCGCGCTCGCCGGTCGAGAGGTTTCCGGAAAAGGCGATTACATCGACATTGGCATGCTGGACGTGCAAGTCGGTTTGCTGGCCAACCAGGCCATGAATTACTTGGTGACAGGACGGACGCCCGCGCGAACTGGAAATGTCCACCCCAATATCCAACCCCAGCAAGTCTTCGCCTGCAAGGATGGCGATATGGTGCTCGTGATCGGCAACGACGGTCAGTTCCAGAGGCTCTGCGCGGCGCTAGGTCGAAGCGAACTGGCTGATGACGAGCGATTCGCGACCAACGCGGCCCGCGTTCGGCATCAGAAGGTCCTCGTGCCGCAACTCGCCGAAGCATTCGCCCGCGAGAACCGAAGCTATTGGGTCGAGCGCTTATCGGACGCCGAGGTGCCGTGCGGACCGATCAATTCCATACCCGAGGTGTTCGATGATCCACAAGTCAAAGAGCGCCAAATGCTCCGATACCTATCCCATCCAACCGGCGGCGTCGTGCCGCAAGTCGTCAGCCCTTTTCGATTCGCAAACGCGGGCCTGGAGTACCGCAACGCTCCACCGCTTCTCGGTCAGCACAGTGATGAAATCCTGCATGAGCTAGGCATGGATGACGAGTCCATTGCGCAACTGCGAAAACGCGGGATTGTTTAGCGGGACTTCCGCGCAGGGACAGGACGATGGATAACGCTAAGACTCCACGGCGTCGCGGTCTCGGTGGCGCTTCGTCGGTGGTCACGACTTTCGCCTTCGGCCGTCGCGATCGACGCGGACCGCGTGTCATCGTCGCGGCGGCGCCGAGGAGGACGCTTCGGTAGCCCGCGAAAGCGAATTGTTTGCCACGCGGTAGGCGATCGAAAGGGAAATCATGTCCCAACCGCTGCTGTTCACGCCGCTTCGCATTCGTCAGCTGACGCTCAAGAATCGCGTGGTGGTTTCGCCCATGCACCAGTATTCCGCGGTGAAGGGTTTTCCGACCGACTGGCATCTGATGAACGCCGGCCGCTACGCCGCCGGCGGCGCCGGGCTGGTGCTGCTCGAGTCGACCAAGATCGAGCGCCGCGGCTGCGGCACGGTCGGCGATCTCGGCATCTGGGACGACGCGTTCGTGCCGCATCTCGCGCGCATCGCGAATTTCGTGCGCCAGTGCGGCGCAGCCGCCGGCATTCAGCTCGGTCACTCCGGCAGGAAGGCGCGCCGGCTGCGGCCGTGGGAGGGCGGCCGGCCGCTCCAGCGCACGAGCGAGATCGACGACTGGGACGCATGGGAGCTGGTCGCCCCGAGCGCGGTGCGTGCGGATGAGGACTCGCCGACGCCGCGCGAACTGACGCGCCGGGAGATCGGCGCCGTGGCCGAGGCTTGGGGCAAGGCCGCGGCGCGCGCCCATGCGGCCGGGTTCGACGTCGTGGAGATCCACGGCGGGCACGGCTATCTCATCCATGAATTCCTGTCGCCGGTCGCCAACCGGAGGAGCGACGAGTACGGAGGGTCGGAAACCAATCGAATGCGCTTCGCGCTCGAGGTGGCCGAGTGCGTGCGCGCCAACTGGCCGGAGGAGAAGCCGCTTTTTCTGCGCCTGTCGGTCGAGGACGACGCCGGTTGGGGGCCCGAGCAGAGCGTCGCCTTGGCGAAGCTGGTCAAATCGAAGGGCGTCGACTTGATCGACTGCAGCTCGCGCGGGATGCTCAGCACGCCGCTCGCTGGCGTGGCGAAGCCTAGCTATGGCTACCAAGTGCCCTACGCCGAGAAGGTCCGCAATGCCGCCGGGATCATGACGATCGCCGTCGGTTTGATCGTGCACGCCGAGCAGGCCGAGAGCATCTTGCAGGACGGCCGGGCCGACCTCGTCGCGCTTGCGCGCGAGATGCTCTACAACCCGAACTGGGCAATGGACGCCGCGCAGAAGCTGGGCTTCGATCCGGCGTTCACGATGATCCCGCCGCCCTACCGGTACTGGCTCGCGCGGCGCGCGGTCACGGCGCCGGAGATGACGCCCTCGACATTTTGGAGCGGCGACCGCGGACGAAGTCGGCCGACCGATCGATGACGGCGAGGCGCGAAGTGGCTCCCCGTCTTGTGATTCGATCAGGCAAGACGACTTTCGCGAGGGCGCCGGCGCCCGGCGAACTTCCGCTCTGGCGAAGGCTTACTGTGAAAAGACGGATCGGAGGGATCGAACATGACACACCGCTTGCAAGCTAAGACGGCTCTAGTGACCGGCACATCCTCAGGAATAGGCAAAGCGATCGCCAACGTGTTCCTGAGAGAGGGGGCCAAGGTGATCGGTATCGATCGCTCGCCTATGCCGGAGGAGTTCCTGGGCAAGAATTTTTCGTTCGTGCAGCTCGATTTGTCGGACCGAGCGGAATCGAACAAGCTCGTCGATGATTGCGTAAAAAAATTCGGATACGTGGACATTCTGGTGAACAACGCCGGTATCGGCAATGCCACTTCGATCAGCAACACCCGCGACGAGGATTTGGACCGATATCTCGAGGTGAACCTGGCGGCGCCGTTTCGTCTCTGCCGCGCCATGGTGTCGGCGATGCAGGGACGCGGCGGCTCGATCGTCAATATCGCCTCGATCTACGGCATGGCGGGAATCAGCGGAAGCGCCGGATACGCCACGAGCAAGGCCGCTCTCATCGCGCTGACGCGGCAATTGGCCGCCGAATTCGGGCGTGACGGTATACGGGTCAATGCGGTGGCGCCGGGTCTCATCGCGACCGCGCTCACCAAGGAACGCCTCGAGGCGAACGCCATGTTCCGTCAAGTGATGATCGGCGGATGCCCGCTCGGCCGCACCGGCCGGCCGGAAGAAGTGGCTGAAGTCTGCGCTTTTCTCGCTTCGGATGCGGCCAGCTTCGTCACCGGCGTGATATTGCCGGTCGACGGCGGATGGCTGGACTCCAAAGTTCCGCCGCCGCCGCGCGCCTGAGCGCTCGGCGGCGATCGACTGCCTGCCGGCGTCGTCGAAACGACGGCATGGACGACGCGACGGGCGATGCGTCCGGGTCGGTTGTTTCGTCGTCCACGCTCCCTCGGACGGGAGACGACGCGGGGTGCGAGCGCCTACACGGTTGCGACCGGCGTGGCGGGCGATCCCACGGCGCCGGGCAGCCGGAGCGGCGGTGCGGTGAGAAGAAAAGTCGAGCGCATGTTCGCGCGCAGCCACTGCGCGAGCTCGGCAAAGTACCAGAGCTCGCCGAGGTGGAGGCCGAGCTTGAACAGGCAATGGGCGTGCAGCGGCAGGCCAGGGTACATTTCGCCCTTGCCCGGCAGCGCCGGATACGCTTCGACGGCGTAATTGTCGGCGCAGATCGCGACGATGCCGGAGTCGGTGATCCACTGCAGCAGCTTCTCGTCGCGCCCATCGAGCACGGCGCACGAATTAGCCAGCGCCTCGCCGTCGGGCTTCTTGTTCATCTCGAGGATCACGTCGGCAAAGCCGGTGTACAAGCACAGGAAATCGCCGCTCTCGACGCCGGCGCCCTGGCGGTCGAGCGCGGCCATCAGTCCGTCGTAGCCGACCAGCGCGCGCGCGCGGCCGTGCAGGCTCTCCAGATCGACCAATACGCCGCGGCCCTGGACGCCGGTGACGGCCAGCCGCTCGATCCCGATCGCCTTGGCGCCCGAGCCGCCGTCGGCGTCGTCGGGGCCGACCACGTCGACTCCGCCGCGAAAGCCATTATAGTACACCTTCTCGGGCAAGCCGTCGCCGTCGGCGTCGAACATCTGGCCGACGTGGCCGAGGGCGTCCCACTGCGTGGAGTACTGCGTGTAAAGCATGACCGCGTCGTCGCTCACCACGTCGCTGTAACAACCACAGACGTTCGACATCCTGTAGTTGTAATTGAAGCCCTCGCCCCGCCGCTCGTGGAAGAACTTTGGTTCCTTGCGGTAGCGGGACAACGTGGCGCCGCCAGGGTAGTCCAGTGGCAGGCTCAGGCAAAACGCGATGCCGTGCTCCACCTCGCGGATCGCCCGCAGCCGCGTCTGCGGCGTCAGCAGATTCATGCGACCGAGCTGGTCGTCGCGGCCGAAGTCGCCCCAGTTCGATCCTTCGGGTCGTCGTATCCAGCGGCGGGCATCCATCAGGGTTGCTTCCTCTTGCGGCCGGACGGGCTGCGACGGCCCGGCGCCGGCGCCGCTAGCCCGCATGATGTGCGGTGGTTTCGCGGAAGTTGCTTGAATATATGATTTTGTGTCGAAATCGGTCGTCGGAGGGGGTTGGCGCGGTTTCAGCGTGGCGACATCCGCCTCGACCAATCCTACGTCGCCGCCGCTTGGTTTGTCACCTGCGGCGGAGGCCGTCGCGACCGCCGCGAACCGCGGCCGGATGAAACCACGCGCCGCGGCCAAAGGCGAGCACTGACAAGGGGATAAGCCGCCATCCGTCACACTCGGCCGGACCACGCGCGCCCATATTTGCTCGACATGCCTATCGAAGCATATCTGCTTTACGAGCGTGGTGGCTATTCCACTCCCGGTTGGCGCTCTAGGGTCGGGTATGCTTAGTTTTATCCGACGTCGATCGGGCGGCTTCGCGTAATGGCGGCGAGCGACGTTCCCGTGTCGGCAGACGATCGCAGATGTATAGGTGTCGGGCCGCGCGACAGCTCCTCGGCCGCCAATGTCATGAGGGGGATCATTGGCCACCCGAACATCTTCGCCCGAACGCGTTGGGGACCGATTCCGCGACGCCCCCGGCCAACGCCGCGAGGCGTCGGGAGCGTTGACGTCTCTCGTCCCATCGAGCCCAAGTCGGGCCAGCGCCGCCCGGCGCGCTGCGCGTCAGGGGCCGGCCGCCGGGCGCAAGAACGCGCCGCGCAGGACTCTTCCGGCGCTGAACGCGTCAGCGATTCGCGTACGATATGGGTCGGTCGGCGGGAGCGTGAACGACCGCTCCGACAGCGCGATGCAAGCTCGAAACGCCGGTCTATCCGACGGGGATCGAGGTCAGCGACGCCGTGACCGCTCCCGCAATATCATGGGCGACGCCTTCCGCCCGGAGCGGGATTGCGCCATCCGGCCAAAGTCGCCGCCGAAGCCGTCATGGTCGAGCGTCGCCTTTCGGCGACCTGCCGTCAATCGTCGATAAGGAGATGTTCATGTCTAACGAAAGGACGTTCAAGAGACTTCTCGAACCGATACGAATAAGGAATCTCAAGATCAAGAACCGCATCGTCAAGCCTCCTTTCGTCGTCGACTTCGCCAACCCCGACGGTTCCGTCGGCGACTGCATCAAGGACCACGAGGCGCTGGCGCGGGGGGGCGTGGGCATGATCGTCGTGGAGACGACCGCTGTCGATTACCCCTTGGGCGTGAGCGGCGTGCCCCGACTGCTGCTCACCGACGACAAATTCATCCCCGGTTTCGCGCGGTTGACCAAGGCGATCCACAAGTACGATTGCGCCGCCTTTCTGCAACTTCAGCATGCCGGGCCGGCTCATCCGCAGATCGTCGGCAATTCTCAACCCGTCGCTTCATCCTCTTTGAGCGACAAGGAAAAACCGAGGCCGTCGCTCGACACCGCGCGGGAACTGACGATCCCGGAAATTGAGGATCTGGTGCAACTATGGGCGGCGGCGGCGGTGCGCGCCCGCAAGGCGGGTTTCGACGGCGTGGAGCTCCATTTTTGCCACGACTACCTCGTCAACAGTTTCCTGTCCGCCGCGTGGAACAAGCGGCAGGACGAGTACGGCGCCCAGAACCTCGAAAACAGGACTCGTTTCGCGGTGGAAATCCTGAGGGAGGTCAGGAAACGTTGTGGCGAGGACTATCCTATCGGGGTCCGGATGAACGGGTGGGAATGGGGCGTCGACAAGGGGCTGACCATCGAGGAAAGCACCGCGATCGCCAAAGTCATGGAACAATCCGGGGCCGATCATCTGCATGTTTCCGGTTGGGGATACCACGATCTCGAATGGCTGCTTTGGCCCGAGCAGATCCAGTACCCGCAAACCGCGCGCGATGCCGTCGCGGTAGCCAATTTGATCGAGCGACCAGGGGCGCTGGTGCCTCCAGCCGAAGCGATCAAGAGGGCCGTCTCGATACCGGTGGTGGCGGTGGGAAGACTGAACCCGGCCCTCGGCGAATGGATTTTGGAAACCGGCAAGGCGGACCTCATCGCGCTGGGCAGAAGCCTGGCGGCGGATCCCGACCTTCCCAACAAGATCGCTTCGGGACGCTACGACGAGGTCAGGCCGTGCACCGCATGCCTCGTCTGCTTCGATGCCTTTTGGAAGAGCGAACACCCGCGCTGCCAAGTCAATGCAACCTGGGGCAAAGAGCGCGATTACGAAGTTACGCCGGCGGTGAAGAAAAAGAAAGTCGTCGTCGTTGGCGGCGGCCCAGCCGGAATGGAAGCGGCGCGGGTCGCTGCGACGAGAGGGCACGAAGTCACCCTTTATGAGAAGTCGCGCGAGCTGGGCGGGCGCATGCAACTGGCTTCGCTGTTGAAAGGCAGCGAGGTGGAAGATTTGCCCGGCCTCGTCAGCTATTTTCGCACACAACTGGCTAAACTCGGCGTCGAGGTGAAGCTGGGTGCGGAAGTCAGCGCGGCGACGGTCGTCGAGGCCAACCCGGACGCCGTCGTTCTCGCCACCGGCGGCATACCCGCGATACCGGCGATACCGGGGATCGATCGGCCCAATGTCCTGCCCATTTGGTCCCTCGCTCACGACGCCACGGCTTTTCTGGCGCCCTTCGGCAAGCGAGTGGTCGTCATGGGCGGCCTGGTCGAGGGCAGCGAAGCCGCACGTCTGCTGACGAAACACGGCAGGCAAGTGACCATTGCGGAACCTTCGCAGCAGATCGGGACCGGCATCCCGGATTTCAACCGGATCCGCCTGCTGTCCTGGTTCGAGAAACACGGCGTCACGCTGCGGACCGGGATCCGATACGAAGAAATCAACGACGAGGGCCTGATCGTGTCGAGCAAAGAGGGAAAGAAGGAGACTCTGTCAGCCGACACAATCCTGGTGGCCACACCGCTGGCGCAACACGCTGGGCTCGCGATGAACCTTCAGGGTAAGGCGCCTGAGGTTCACGTGATCGGCGACGCGAAAGGGCCGGCGCTTATCGTCGACGCCATCGAGGCCGGTTGGAGCTTGGCCCGTTCGATCTAGAATCAGACGTTTCGAACCATCGAAAACAGTGCAAGCGGCTGGAATGATTCGCGACGCGAAGGAATCTTTCGTCTGATGTTATCCACTAGGAGCCGCAAGAGGAGATCTTCAGCAGGAGTTGCTCGACGCTGATGAGAACTCATTGCACGCAAGGATGGGGTCGAGACCCAGGCGCCGATCCAGCGGGCCCTTGGACCGCCGGCGACACCGCTCTTGCGTATGAAGTCGAGGACAACGCTGCTGGCGCGGGCTGTGATGCCGGGGTTGCCGCAGACGCGGCTCCGGTCCTCGTCGCCTGATACGTCCGGGACGCCAGCGGCGGAGCAGAACAAGGGGGCGGGAAGGGTCAAGTAGTCGGAGGAACTGCGGCATTCTTTGCCCAATGGGCGTCTTTGTGGCCGAAGCGCTCAAACGTGACCGGGGTGCGCGGAACGAAAATGCCGGAAAGGCGCCTCGTACAGGATGTGGAAATCTCGGCGACCGTCGTGGCGGTTTGACTGGCGGCCATAGTTTTTTCGCAGTCGTTTACAGGCGTTGTAAGCAGGTTAAGTGGGAGTCCAATGGCAATGGCGAGTGACGGCGCGGTGCGTGAGCGCGCACCAATACGAGACGGATTGCTCAGCGGGTCGCTGTCGCAGCTCGATGGCGTCCGGCTGACTGGCTGCAAATGCACCTCATGCGGCGAAACCTCGTTGGGCAAGAAAAGTGTCTGCCCGAACTGTGGCCGCGACACGGTGCATGAGGCGCCGCTGAGCGATCGCGGGGTGCTCTGGAGCTTTACGGTCGTTCGTCATCGCCCCCCCGGCGCCTACATGGGTCCGGAGCCGTTCAGGCCCTTTGGCCTGGGGCTGGTGGAGCTGCCCGACGGCCTGCGCGTGCTTTCGCCAATCCAGTGCGAGGTCGACAAATTGAAGATCGGGCTGGAACTTCGATTCAAGCCTTACCTTCGCCATGACGCCGAGCGCGACGTCGTCGCGTTCGCGTTCGAGCCGGTCGACAAAGGAGGCTCTCATGTCTGATGTCGTCATTCTCGGAGCCGGCATGCATCCGTTCGGCCGGCTCGACAAGAGCTACGAAGAACTGGGCGCCGAGGCGGCGGCCGCGGCGTTGCGCGACGCGGGCGTCGCGTGGTCGCAGATCCAGGCCGCCTATCTCTCGCGCATGTATCTGCCGGCGACGTCCGGGGCGCGCATTCTGCGCCGGCTCGGCAGCACCGACATCTCGATCGTCGACATCGAGGCCGCCTGCGCCAGCGGCGGCGCCGCGCTGCGCCAGGCCGTTCTCGCCGTCCGCTCGGGCGAAATCGATCTCGCGCTGGTGCTGGGCTGCGAAAAGATGCCGCGCGGTTTCATGGATCCCTCGATGATTTACAGCCCCTGGCAGATCGAGCTGGGGATGTCGCTCAACCCCGCGTATTGGTCGATGCGTGCGCGGCGCCACATGCACGATTATGGCACGACGGAGCTGCAGATCGCCAAAGTCGCTTACAAGAACCACAAGAACAGCGTCCACAATCCCTTTTCGATGTATCGCAAGGAGTTCGCTCTCGAGGAAATCCTGCATTCCCCGCTGGTGTGCGACCCCGTTCGCCGGCTCGAAATCTGCGCGCCGGACGACGGCGCCGCCGCCGTGGTCATCGCCTCCGCCGGGCGCGCGCGCCGACACGCCGCGAACGCAAGAGCGGTCAATATCGCCGCCTGCTGCCACACCATCGCCCGATATTCCGCCGATTTCCGCTGTCCTGCGGACAGCATGAGCGCAACCGCCAACAATCCTGGACCGACCGAGGTGACGGCCAAGCAGGCCTATGAACGGGCCGGGATGGGCCCCGAGGACATCCACTGTTTCGAAGTGCAGGACACCGACGCCTTCTGCGAGATCGAGATCTACGAAAGCTTGGGGCTGTGCGCGCTTGGAGAAGGCGGCAGGCTGATCGACGAGGGGCGAACGGAAATCGGCGGCGCCAAGCCCGTCAACATGAGCGGCGGCCTAATCAGCAAGGGTGAGCCCGTGGGCGCCTCTCATCTGGGACAGGTCGTCGAGATCGTCTCGCAGCTTCGCGGCGCGGCAGGTCCTCGGCAGGTCGCCAACGCCAAGGTCGGGCTGGCGCACGTGTTGGGCGCGGGCGGCAATTGCGCCGTCACGATTCTGCAGCGGTAGAGCGCGTGTGGCGCGGGATGCGCTTGCCGATCGACGCGGCGTCGGCGCCGAAATCGCAGGCGCGCGCTGTCGCTTCGGGGGTGGGTCGGTCGATGGAACTCGGCGTGTTTCGTGGAAATTCTCGCTCCGGAGGGGGAATGGATGAAGCCGGCGGACATACCCTCGCCCAATCCGGCGAGAGCGGGATCGCGCGGATCAAGATCGATCGACCCGAACGGCGCCATGCGCTCGGCTTCGAGGTCGGAAATCCGCCGGCCCCGCTCACAATTGGCCGACCACGCCGAGCGGACGAAGCCGACTCGAATGTCCAATTCATCATGAAAATCCCGTTGCGCCGCAGGGCGCGCAGACACCGGAAACCGCTCGCCGCGACAATCCGGCGCGCGCCGTTCCGCTGATCGCCAACTGCGGGCGCGGTAGCGATCAGGGTTCGTCCGATACCGGCGATCGATTCAGTTCAACCGAGGAAGCCATGACACCATTTCGAGAGATTGCGACAGGACTGCGATTTCCTGAGGGCCCGATCGCCATGCCGGACGGCTCGATCGTACTCGTCGAGATCGAAGGCCAAACCCTCAAGCGCGTGGAGCCCGACGGTCAGCAGACAATTGTCGCAAGACTTGGAGGGGGACCGAACGGCGCCGCCATCGGCCCCGACGGCAAGTGTTATGTTTGCAACAACGGAGGATTCAAATGGCTTAGGGAAGAAGGACGGATGCGTCCGGTTCTGCAAGCGGACGACTACAGCGGCGGCCGGATCGAGCGCGTCGATTTGCAAACCGGCGCCGTCGAGGTTCTCTACAGGGGCGTCGGCGCGACGCAACTGAAGGGTCCGAACGACATCGTCTTCGACAGTTTCGGCGGCTTCTGGTTCACCGATCTCGGCAAGGTGCGCGCGCGCGACATGGACCGCGGCGCGGTCTACTACGCCAAGGCGGACGGCTCGCTCATTCGCGAGGTGATCCAGCCGATGACGCAACCGAACGGGATCGGCCTCTCGCCCAAGCAGGATCGGCTGTACGTCGCCGAGAGCTCGACCGGTCGGCTGTGGGCGTTCGAAATCAGTGCGCCCGGCGAAATCAAGCGACAGCCGTGGCCGTCGCCCAATGGCGGAAAGCTGGTCGCCGGTTTGCCCAACTATCAGTTGTTTGATTCCCTGGCTCTCGAGGCGAACGGCAATATCTGCGTGGCGACATTCAATACTGGCGCCATTACGATCATATCGCCCTACGGAGACATCGTCGAGCAGTTGTATTTCCCGGATTCATACACGACCAACATTTGTTTTGGCGGAACAGACCTTAGGACCGCCTATGTAACTTTGTCGAACACCGAACGTCTTGTCGCGGTCGATTGGCCGAGGGCGGGTTTGCCGCTGGCCTACTGACCCGCACCACCCAGCGCCGCGACGTTTTGGCGTTCGCAACCCGACCCTACCGGCAATCCATCGATGGCCGCCCGCGAAGCCGCTCGCTCGCTACGGCGCCGTGGAGGCGCGCTTCGCGAGCGGCTTCGCTACCGCCCGTGCTACGCCACCGGGTGGGACACGACCGAGGCTGGCGCAACCGCCAATCTCATCGTTCCGCCCGGTCATGCCGCCAATTCCATGAAGCGCGCGACGCCCTGCGGCGCGACCTGAACCCGGATGGGCGCCCGAAGCGCGTCAATGCCGAGCGTCCGAAGATCTTCGTTGAAGTTTCAGAGATGCGGCGACAATCGGACCGCCTCGATCCCGGCCTTCGGCGCGCGCTCGCCCAGCGTCTCGACCCGGCTCGCGAAGGCAGGTCCTGAACAGTTCGGCGTCGAGCCCGTTGATTACGTCATTGAGCGTGTCGCGGGCCGGCAGGCCGCGCGTCGTAGGGCAGGAACCGCCGCAGGAAATCGAGCCGCTTCCGACCCGACAACGGGATTTCGACGAAGTTTTCCATGGCGGAGAGGGTCGCGCAAAGCACGAGAAGCAATATCTCGGGCGGCGGATACACCACCCGCCAGCGCTGGCGCGGATCAGGCGACGCCGAAAAATGGTCAA
>Ga0181533_1005482_pt1 | contig 12129 bp, 14 predicted proteins | sample PEATcosm2014_Bin_45_FD_119772 | JGI IMG/M metagenome (GOLD analysis project Ga0181533, IMG submission 119772) | Peatland microbial communities from MTU Mesocosm Facility, Houghton, MI, USA - PEATcosm2014_Bin11_60_metaG | ecosystem: Environmental > Terrestrial > Soil > Wetlands > Peat | place...
GGGTGTGGCTACTTTACGACGACGCCGAAGTGGCGGAGAATCAGCAGAATACGGGGATCGATGGGGTGCGGCTGACCGCCAAAAGGCCGGGATATCAAAATATCCCGAGGTCTGAGCTTTCACGAGTGGCCAAATGAACTACGCGACGAAGGCATTCGAGCCGAAAATCGGTTCATTCTCCAATGTCCATGCGCTCCTTCCGAGATCACACCCCAACCCTGGGTCCGGCGACCGTTTGCTGGTTCGCCGTTTCTGCCGCCTCCAAACAGTTCCATCGTACACTGTTTTAAACATTTAGGGAGCGATCTGCTTTCAATAAAGCGGTCACAGTGTCGAACTGTTTAGGGTTCTGAGATGCCGTCCGCCCCGTCGTTCTAAAGTAGCCACACCCAAATGTTTTGATCCTCTTGCTGTCATTCCGACTTGGGATTCCGGCTTTTAGCTGCGCCTTGGTTCGAGCGTCGATCACGGCAGTTATTTCAAACTCGGCCAATTCCTCGTCACCAACATTGAGGTCACCACTCTTCCGAGAGACCGAACCGAGGCCAAGGACGGTTCGCAAAGCGAAAACGGACGGGTAAGGAAGGAACTGTCGCCTACCGGGTCCGAACAAAATATTGAGCGGCTTCTTGTTCTCCTCAAAATATTTATCGGCGCAGCGTGCCAGCTTCCCAAAAAGCTCCTTCATCGTGACGAACGAAATTTGATACCGGAAGTTGCCGCCGATGTGCTTTCGCACTCGCCGCCATTCGTAGGCAGGGATGTTGCCGTTGGCGGCGTTAATGCAGATGTTCGTGTCCAGAAACAGCTTCGGACGGATCATTATCGCCCTGGTGACGAGATCACGAACTCGCCTCCCCTTTCGCTTGCCAAGCCCCTTGGCCGCACCGGCACTGGCTTGGTACATGTCAAATCCGACTCGTGCCGACGTGCTTTCCGGTCTCCGCATCGAGCAAGACCCATCGAAACATGTATTCCGGTGGGACGAGATGAGAACATTCCAGGCTAGGCTCGACTTCCTCTTGCCATCAGGCCAACTTCAGTTGCAGTAACCCATTGCGAGTACCCCATAGGGACCGCCAATGATTGCGCTGTTTTTGTGCTGGCTCAATGTCACGACTCCTCTGTTCAGGAAGATTGTGTACATAGTTGTGTCTAATGGCTCGGCCCGGATCAAAGTCAACATCTCTGCGTCCCTGTAGATTACCTGGAGCGATGTCTGTCCGGCATTGGATTGAACTTTCGGAGCGTCAGTATCCAGATCAAGAAAGGCCACCATATCGGTTTCATCTTCATCGTGTGTTGAGTAATATACTCGTTCGGGTTCATTTGGATCATCAGGAACGTACTTCTTCGCAAAGATTCTATCAAAACCGCTGACATTCTTGCGAAAAGTGACGTCAAGGTCTTTCTTGAATCTACAGGTCGCCGACTGTGTGATTGGCAGCTTGATTAGAGGGGAGATGGGCCGGTTCCAGACGAAGATATTATCGCCCGACGCAGGGGAAGGAGGGGTGCGTTTCGCTGTAGGTTTGTAACAGCCTAGCGTTACCAAGGCAGAAAATGAGAGCACAGCAAAGAAAAACTTCATGTTAGCCGGAAGTATATCACAACTTCGACGCTTTTAAAACAGCGAACCGTGCGCCCCCCCGGAGTCTCATCTGCGAATCTTGGCGGGAGTCCAAGCGGAGGTCTGCGGCCCCGATCACGATAGCGCAACCTGCCGCCCGATGTCCCGCGCCGCCGAACCGAGAGTTGCCGGTTCAAAAGGGGTGAATGGGCGCTTTGCACTTGTCGTGCGATTTTGCCCGCCCTGTCCATCGTGTCCCGTTGCCGGTTCGGTTGCCTTGCGAGCCAATATGAATAGCGCTAAACTTGGTGCAACACGGGGTATGAAGAATGCCAAGTCCATTTCGCATCTCTCCTGACGACATCCGTTGCGCTTCCCTGACGGCCCGACGAAATTATTACCGAAAGCACGTAATCGCCCCTCTTGAGGGGCGTCTGGGCTGGTTGAATGAATATAGCTTCCAATCGTGGCCTTGGATGGCAGAAGAACGCCAACAGGTCGAGATGGAGATCTCGAACGCTCAGCGGATCGTCGCCGGGATCGAAACCGAGATCCGAAACATGGGCAAAGATGCCGATGTCTTGGAAGGCAGTCACCTGGACTTGAACGTGAACGAGCGTCCTAAAACCAACCGACTCTCGCTGTACTGATGCACGTTCGACAGAAAGCCCAGGGATGGCGTTTCCCGCCGCTTCGTGCGCCCGTCAAGCATCGCATGGACGCTCTGATGCACCCGCAAGGCTGGTACGCTGACAGTGCAGCAAGCCGCCGCCGAACGCCAAGTTTGTGGCGAACAACAAGCGAATCTGCTAAAATCCCATTGCATGGCCTATCCCCGAACCTGACATCGGGTTTGCGGTTGTGGCGAATAGAGGCTGCTCAAATGAAACGCACCATTGTCAGACTGCTAACCTTGATCCTGCTGTTGGGATCACTTCCATGTATGGCTCAGCAACCATACATCTTTGACGTAAGCACTGTTGTCGTCGGCTCACAGAGGCTTGAAACTCTTTGGGCGTATGCGCTGGGAAAATGGTCGGATGCTGGCGACCACGTTAGGACAGATTCAACCGAAATCCATTGTTACAAACGTTTTGGCTTTTGCGAAGTTGCCAGTGCGTCAAATTCGGACGGATTGGCTTCGGTAAGCCTTGAAAGTTTCGACATTCTCCGGTGGGACACGAGCGAAATGATTGCGGTAGATAGCTCGCCGATTTGCTTGGTGAATACTTTACGGTTTGATTTCGCCGCCAAGAAGGTGAGCAATAGCTCTACATCAAAAGGCGAAACACGGGATTGGGTTTGCAGAGAGCTAACGCCTTCCACAATGCCGACAGCGTTTCTGGCCGGGGCTACTGGCGAGACTGGACAGAAGAAAAAGTAGCGAAATGATTGACATAGGCAAAACAAGAGGAGTGAAACAACCAGATGAACTCGCACCCCACAAGTGAAGTACATCTGCGGCGACGCTCAAGTTTGTTCATCTGGATAAGTCATTGATAGCACGACAAATATATGTGTGTTCATTAGTTGCAATTACGACGGCCCGGATGTTAGACTTGAAAATGCAGTGGTCAACTTGAGGCGACAGAATAAAGGCAAACGAATTGAGCAAGCGGAAGGGGAGATGAATCATGAAACGTGACTTTTGGGATCTAGTCCAGTCCTTCATTAATGGTTTGGAGGACGAATGCACCAGGATGTTCAAGGCGGGAAGACTCGCCGTTTTTGCGGAGCAGGACCCAATAGCTAAGGTATCGGCATACAGTTGGTTCGCCGATGCCAAACCGATTGCTAGAGGAGTCGCTGGTATCAGCATTCGGAATGAGGTCAGGAAGCTGATTGAATACTATCGCTTTGCTGACGAGCTATTAACGGATGACTGTTCAGTTGGCGAAGGGCTGGCAGACTGAGGTTCCTGATCTCGATTTCGATTTGTAGCAAGTCAGGCCAGGGCGACTCTATAACCGTGCTACCCGTTATTACGCCACCCGTAAATTGCGGAATAGAGTAAACAAGGGGCCGATACCCGGACTGCGTTTGCTCGACAATCAACTCAGCCATCGCCTTACGGTCCTTTGGCGCTGCCGTTCTAACCCACTCCCAGAGCTTTGTTCGCTCAAGCTGGCGGTGCCACAAATCCTTCGTGAGTTCATTCCACAGAAAAATGTACGCAGGTTGCCCATTCCGGAAAAACGAATTGGCAAATTTACCGTCAACTGTCTGGGTTGAAGCCCAGAACAATGTTTGTGTCCGGTCGCCTTTTCTGAGCGTCACCTGTCTCTTGCACTCCCAATTCCGGTAAACGTAGCCCGCAAAACTAAAATTGGACGTTCTGGCGTCCTCGGAATCACCAACTAGGAACCATGGGCGTTTTCTGCCGAACCTTCGGCGTTTTCTGCCGTCTCCCAGTTCCTCAACCCTACGAACACATCTGTACAGCTTCTCGATATCTGAAGTTTCTGTGAGCATTTCGGTTCTCCAGTGAAGATTGTTTTCTAAAATCTCAAAACGTAGGTTGTGAGCGTATAAAAATCTCGAACGTAGTTTTGCCCAAAAAAGGCCAGGTTTTAATTGGATAGTAACCTTTATAACTCACGGATTCTGCAGGTGTTAGTAGTTGCTGGTGGCTCACGACTCAATCATAGTCGAGCCGCTGTATCCTGTCAAGTAGTCTTAATAAGTCGGGCCGTGCCGGTGTGACGGTCAGAATTCAGTCGAGGAATCGGCGGCGTTCCACTTTGGCTACTATCGAAGTGGACGGTAGAGCCATCGCCCGGTTCATCATCCGTGGTGGCCTGATCTACACCTTGGGGCAAGCCATTCCTGCCGATGCGGACCCTTACGCTAGATTGGCGCTATCACCTTAATGCTGATGTGATTGCCGTTGGCGATGACGTGCTGCGTCCACCAAGTGTCGTCCGGGATGAGCTGTTCCTTGATGTCGGCAAATCGGTACAGGCTGCCCGTGCGCCGCCAGTCGGAATGCGTATTGTTCACCTGCGCCTCGTAACCGGCCGGCCACTCGGGCCCGAACTTCGCGCGGAAATACATGCCGGAATTGCCGCCGTGGTTGATCTTGACTTCGGCTTTGAACTCGCAATTCTCGCACTCGCGCAGCATGTAGAACAGATGGCTGCGCTCGCCATCGCCCACGATCTTGCCATCCTTCACGGACCAACTCTCGGGATTGTCACCCGCCTTCCAGCCGTCGAGCGTCTTGCCGTCGAACATGTTGATCCAGCCTTCGTCCGCGCCCATCAAACAGGCTGCCGCCATCAGGCCGGCCGCCATCAAGCGCATTTGCACTCTCGGGAACCTCATGCGTAGGACCTCGCTTTCGCGGCCATTTTACTACACGGTCCTGCTATCCTGAAAACTGATGTACCTCAAGATCCTGGCGCATTCCGTCTTCGTCAACCTGAATTTCCACATGCCCATGATCGTGGATCTGTCGCATCCGCTGATCATGCTGCAAGGCGAAAACGGTTCGGGTAAATCCACCCTGCTGCATTCCATCTACTACGCGCTGCGCGGCCAGCAGGTGGACGGCTACATCTACCGCCTGGATACCAGCCAGGTGACACTCGGCGAAGTTTACCTGTTAGATGCCGAGGCGCACAATCCGCGCACGAATCCCGAGTTCTTCAAAGAGGACCCGCGCATGTTGGAGTTTCTGAGCATGGCCAGCCACGGGCAGGTGATGCTGAGCATGTTTCGCGAAAACTTTCCCGCTTTGCCGGATGGCACCGTCCTGTTGCTGGATGAGCCGGAGATGGCGCTCTCGGTCTCGAACCAGCGGCGCATCCTGAAAATGCTGCTCGAGCTGGTGGACCAAAAAAAGTTCCGCGTGATTTGCGCCACGCACTCGCCCGTGCTGATCGAAGCGCCCGAGACGTACACCATCAACCTCGACAACCACATCAACAAGAACGTGCTGGCAACGGATCTGGGCGTGCAGGGCGCCAGCACGATTCAATAGGCTCTAGTGTGGCGTACGCTTCAGCGTGCAGCGGCGAACTTCAGTTCGCCGTTCTGCCGGTTGAAGCCGGCAGCCCCACTTTCCAGAGAACCGATCTGGAAGTTGTTGAAAAGGCGGGACTGAAGTCCCGCTGCAGGCTGAAGCCCGCGCCACGCCCCGGCGCAAGGTTTCTGATATTGGTGACGACCCGCAGGGTCGTTCGCGCTGAAGCGTGCGCCACCGCATAAAATAAAGACATGGGCGATCGGCTGCTGCAGCTTTTGGATTTCTTCCTCGAGAGGCCGCCGCTGACTGGCGCTTTGGTTTGCGGCGCGCTCTATCTGCTGAAACGATCGCGCCAGCCCCACTTGAGCGCGGCGGAGCGACAGCATGCCGTGGATCTTTCCCATGCGCAGCGCACGTACGCCGAGAAGATGTACGATCCTCCCACCGATGAGGAGCAGGCCGCCACGCTGCGGCCGCGCAAGTGATCAGCCGGCCGGCTCGATGATGGCCGACATGGAGCCCGCGCAGCGCGGCAGGCGCGGGTCGGGACCATAGGCGTGGATCTGATCGCGCGCGAACTCGGCTTGGGGGCGCTCGCAGGTGATGATCACCGTGCGCCCGCAGCGGTCCACCTCTTCCGCATGCCGGAAGGCTTCCTCGAGCGTGAAGATGAAGAGCTTCTGCAGCATCTCGATCACGTAGTCGTAGCTGTGATCGTTATCGTCGAGCAAGACGACGTTGTAGAGAGGCAGGATCGATTCCCGCTCGGCGATTCGGGTCTCCGGAGCAACCGTGGTTTTCGGCATGGCCCGCTACGAATTAGTATGCCACGCCGGAAGGCCCGCGGGAAGGCTGTCAGGCGAAGGGAGACGGGGTCGCAGGCAGCTAACTATCTAAGCGCTACTGCTTGTACGCACTTGTCGGCATCCGGCCAACTTCAGCCTTACTTGTTTTATCGGCGTTCATCGGCGTTCATCGGCGGCCAAATATGCTTTTCATCCGGCCGAACCCGAAAACCAAAACCTGATATTGGCCGCCGATGAACGCCGATGAACGCCGATAAAACTAAGGGTGCCCGAATCCATCGGCTCGAGTCGCGTTGCGGTAATCTCCGCTTTTGTGTCGCGCACCCGTCAGGCACCGCCGGAGAGCAGAAGCTCGCGCAGGGTATGCAACAGGATGTAGGTGTCCAGGCCGTGCGAGAAGTACTTGAGGTAGTAGAAGTCGTATTCCAGGCGGCGGAGCGTGTCTTCGGGCGGGCCCGGCGGGGTGTTGATTTGGGCCCAACCCGTGAGGCCCGGCTTCACCGCGTAGCGTTGGCGGTAAAACGGAATACGCTCGGTCAGGACGTTCGCGAATTCGGTCCGCTCGGCGCGCGGTCCCACGAAACACATTTCCCCGCGCAGGATGTTCCACAGGTGCGGCAGCGCGTGCAGGCGCCAACGCGCGACGAAACGTTGCGCGCTATTCCGGTTTCGCTCATCGGCGCATGCCGGGCGGAAACTGTAAAGCGGGAATGGCTGGCCGCCCAGGCCCGCGCATTCCTGCCGGTCGAGCAGCGGGCCGTGCGACGAGAGTTTCAGCAGCACCGCGGCCAGCAGCAGCAGCGGCGCGGAGAGGATGGTCAAGATCAATGCCAGCACCCAGTGGCCGAGTGTCTGGTAGACCAAACGCTGCGCGCGCGGCCGGAACGCGCCGGAGAGGAGCATCTCCGAGGGGTGCAACTCGCCGAGCGGGACGCGCCCGGATAGCCGCTCGTAGGCGGCGGAAGCCTCGTCGATGGCCATCCCGCTGTAGCGCAGTTGCAGCAAATCCGCGATGGGCATTTGCCCCCGGCGGTCGGCGAAGCCAACCACCAGGCGGTCGGGCGCGGCCTCGGCCACGATCCGCGCCAGGGCGTTAAGCGGTCCGAGCAACCGGCCTGCCTCCGGCGGCGCGGCCGGCGTTTCACCGTCGTCGACATACCCGATTACTTGCAGGCCCAGTCCCGGGTGAGCGCCGATATAGCCGGCCGTTTCCAGCAGCAAGGGGCACATGCCTACAAACAGGACCCGCTGCGCGCCCACCACGCGCAGCACGAAAACGCTGTAAGCCACCCGCCAGGCGAATATCGCCACAACCAGCAAGGCGCAGGCGGCGACCATCAGGCGGAGCGGCAGCCGGAAGCCGTCGCTCACATAGCCTAGCAGCCCTTGGGCCAGCAGCGCGATGCCCATCGCCAGGGAGAGTTGCTGGATGAGCAGCACGCGCGACTTCACATAGAGGTTGGCGTACAGATCCTGGAAGTACAAACCGAAAAGGATGCTGGCGCCCGCCAGGCCGATGCGCAGCAAGCCATTATCGGCTAACAGAAACACCGTGGGATCGACGTTCAGGATCAGGAATGTGACCACCAGGAAGCAGGAAGCGATGAGCAGGATTTCGGAAAGGAGCAGGGCCAGCGCCCCAACGGGTACGAAGATGCGAGACAAACACCCTATTGTAGCCGCATTGGCGGCCACCCGCTGCGAACTGCGATAATCGGATCAGTCGCATGGATCGTTCCGCACAGCCGCGCACCCCCATTTACTTGGACCATCACGCCACCACTCCGCTCGATCCGCGGGTGCTGGCGGCCATGATGCCGTATCTCACCGGCAAGTTCGGAAACGCGGCCAGCCGCAACCACAAATTCGGGTGGGAGGCGGAGCAGGCGGTGGAAGACTCGCGCAGGCAGATTGCGTCGCTGATCGGCGCGTCGCCGCGCGAGATTGTTTTCACCAGCGGCGCCACCGAATCGGACAACCTGGCGATCAAGGGCGTGGCGGAGGCGTCCGCGGACAAGGGCGATCACCTGATCGTTTCCGCCATCGAGCATAAGGCCGTGCTGGACGTTTGCCGGAGGCTGGAGCAGCGCGGCGCGCGTGTAACCCGGCTGCCGGTCAGCCGCGACGGGCTGGTGGATCCCGGCGCGGTGGAGGCGGCCATCGGCGAGCGCACCGTGCTGGTTTCGATCATGTATGCGAACAATGAAGTGGGCACGCTCCAGCCGGTGGCGGAGATCGGCCGAATCTGCCGAGAGCGCGGCGTGCCGTTCCATAGCGACGCAGCGCAGGCCGTGGGCAAAGTGCCGGTGAATGTGGATGCGGACCACATCGACCTGCTCTCGATTTCGGCGCACAAGATGTACGGGCCCAAGGGCGCCGGCGCGCTCTACGTGCGCGAGCGCGATCCGCGCGTGCGGTTGACGGGGCAGATGGATGGCGGCGGTCACGAGCGCGGCATGCGCTCGGGCACCTTGAACGTGCCGGGCATCGTGGGTCTGGGCGAAGCCTGCGCCATCTGCGGGCGGGAAATGGACGAGGAGAGTGTGCGGTTGCGGCGGCTGCGCGACCGCCTGCGCGCGAATCTGGAAGCGGAGTTGGACGAAGTGTCTCTCAACGGCAGCATGGAACATCGCCTGCCGCACAACCTCAACATGAGCTTCGCCTATGTGGAGGCCGAATCGTTGATGATGGCGATAAGCGGCGTGGCTGTATCCAGCGGATCGGCGTGCACGTCGGCCGTCATGGAACCGAGCTATGTGCTCAAGGCCATGGGCGTCGCGGACGACGCGGCGCACAGTTCCATCCGCTTTAGTCTGGGCCGGTTCAACACCGAAGACGAAGTGGACTATGCGGCGGAACGCGTGATCGAAGCGGTCGGGAAGCTGCGAGAGCTTTCGCCGCTGTATGAGATGACCAGGGAGGGAACATGGTTCAAGTAACCGAAAAGGCGTTGCAGCGGATACGGCAGATAGTGACTAAGGACGGCGCCGCCGGTCTGCGGCTGGCGGTACAGGGAGGCGGCTGTTCCGGGCTGTCGTATTTGTTCAAGCTCGAGACCAAGGAACGGGCCAGCGATCATGTCTTCGGGTCCAGCGACGCGAAGCTGTTGATCGATCCCAAAAGCTTTGTCTATATGGATGGCCTGACGCTGGATTATAAAGAGTCGCTGATCCAATCCGGATTTGTGATCGACAACCCGAATGCGCAAAAGACGTGCAGTTGCGGCACGTCTTTCTCCACCGAGTGACGTGGCGCACGCTTTAGCGTGCTGTGGCGAGCTTCAGCTCGCCATCTTCGAACGGCCGCCAGCGCCGTGGGCTGAAGGTCATGGCGGCACGCTGAAGCGTGCGCCACTCGGCTCCGTGCCACCCTACTCCAAACCCGCGGCGGCGTCTTCGATCAGCGCGGCTTCCTTCTCCAGCACTTTACCCACCCGCACGATCTGCTCGTCGGCTTCCTTCCAGCGCTTCTGCTCGATGGCTTCGCGCACGCCGGGCAAAGTCTTGACGCCGTAGCCGGTGTAGAAGCCGGGAGCGTAGATCTGGTGCTCGAACCAGGGGCGCCCCGGCAGCCCGTCGGGCAGCGTCAAACCGCGCTCGATCCGGATGAGCTTCTCGTTCACGCCCTCGAGGCCCGCCTTGTCGAGCTTGGCCTTCTGCACGGCTTTGTCGTAGCGCTCTGCACCGCGGGTGAGCGCGGCCAGCCCGTTTTCGAGCGGCGCGAAATTCAAGAAGGGCGGCTGGGTCTCCACCGGCGGCGGCACCGCCGTCTTGCGGGGGTCGGCGGTAGCGCTGAAGACGCCTTCCTCGATTTCCTTGTTGCGTTCGCGGATTTCGTCGCTCTGGGTCTTCCAAAGCTTCTGCACTTCCTCCACGTAGCGGCGGATGGTTTCGGCGAAGTTGGTGAAATCGTACGGCAGCAGGTCCGCGTCGGCAAAGCGCATCATGGCTGTGCCGGCGGTCTGCGCCAGCGCCCGGCCATAGATGAAATCGCCGTCCGAGAAATGCGTATACCAGTAGAAATCGTCGTAGATGGAATGATAGATGCCGCCGCCGTCTTCCCCGCCGAAGCCCAGGTTCAGCGAGGCGATGCCCAGGTGGTCGATAAAAGCCGTATAGTCGGAACCGGAGCCCAGCGCGCCGATGCGCAGCTCGGAACGCCTGCGCACTTCGTCGCGCTCGGCGGCCGGCGCGCGGGAGATGCGCGCGAGCTGATCGCGTTTCCACACCGGGATCTTCTTCTCGGGATCTTCGATGTCGCGCGCCACGCCGTTGATGAATTTCTCGAGCGAGTGCGAGCCGGCCATGCCCAGGAAGCCGCGGCCGTTGGCATCCGAGTTGATGTACATGGCCGCGTGACGCCGCAGTTCCTGGTCATGCTCCTCGGCCCACTCGGTGGAGCCCAGCAGGCCTTCCTCCTCGCCATCCCACACGCAGTAAATGAGGGTGCGCTTCGGCTTCCAGCCCTGCTTCTGCAACTCGGCAAAACCGCGAGCTTCCTCCATGAGAGCCACCGTGCCCGAAAGAGGATCTTCGGCGCCGTTCACCCAGGCATCGTGATGGTTGCCGCGCACGATCCACTCATCGGGATACGGCGCGCCGGGAATGCGCGCCACCACGTCGTAGATCTTTTTCATGTCCCAGTTGAATTCGAGCTTCAGGTGCACGCGCGCGGCGCCGGGGCCAACGCGATAGGTGATGGGCAGCGCACCGCGCCAGGCCTCCGGGGCGACGGGCCCGGTGAGCGCGGCCAGCAGCGGTTGGGCGTCTCCGTACGAGATGGGCAGCACGGGGATCTTGGTCAGCGTCTGCGCATCTTTGATGGCCAGGCGCTTGGCGTTGGCGGTCGCGCCGATGCCGGGAGTCAAGGGGTCGCCCGGGTAAATGGGCATATCCATGACGCTGCCGCGCTGCACGCCATCCTTGGGGCGGTAGGGGCCTTGCGGAAACACTTCGCCCGCGAAGTAGCCGTCTTCCCGCGGGTCGGAATAGATGATGCAGCCGATGGCGCCGTGCTCGGCCGCGACCTTGGGCTTGATGCCGCGCCACGCGCCGCCATAACGCGCGATTACGATGGCGCCTTTGACGGACACTCCCAGGCGGTCGAGCTGCTCGTAGTCTTCGGGCACACCGTAGTTGACATAGACCAGCGGCGCCGTGACATCGCCATCGATCGAGTAGGCGTTATAGGTCGGCAGTTGCTCGTCGTGCTGGCCGGAGGTGGGATCGCCCGGCACGGTGGGCTCGGCCAGCTTGGCGGTGAAGCGCTCCGGCGCGACCAGTTCGAGCGCCCGGCTCTTGGGCGTGGGGAAAAGCACCTCGAAGGTTTCGATGTGGGCGTCCAGGCCCCATTCCTTGAACTTCGCCAGGATCCACTCGGCGTTGTCCTTATCGTAGGGCGAGCCGACGTGATGCGGGCGGGCCGACAGGCGCTGCATGTAGTCGTGCAGGTTTTGGGCGCTGGGGATGGCGCGGAACATCACCTCCCAGTCGTGCTCGGCGTGCGCCGATTCGGGCGAGTAGCCGCGCAGGACGGGAGCGTCGGCGGCGGGTGCCAGCGCAGCGCCGAAGAGCAGGGTCAAACTGGCCAGGTGCGGTGTGATCTTCATGAAGGACAAGGATAACAGAGGTGAGCTTCGCTCGCCTTACCGAGCCGCGACCGTCAGGGAGTGCCCCATGGCCCTGCGGGCCACCAAAGATGATGAAGACGCGCCTTTGTGGGGCGGGCGCCCTCGCCCGCGGACCGGCGCCCTCGCCGGTCCACCGGCCGCAGGCCGGCGGGCTCGA
>Ga0181533_1005484_pt1 | contig 12120 bp, 11 predicted proteins | sample PEATcosm2014_Bin_45_FD_119772 | JGI IMG/M metagenome (GOLD analysis project Ga0181533, IMG submission 119772) | Peatland microbial communities from MTU Mesocosm Facility, Houghton, MI, USA - PEATcosm2014_Bin11_60_metaG | ecosystem: Environmental > Terrestrial > Soil > Wetlands > Peat | place...
ACGGTGGCAACGCCGGGCATGAATGCCAACGAACCGTCGCCCTGCGACGGCCCGTTGACCTCTCTCAAGTGACCGAGGATGGTCCCAGCTCTTCTCTCGGGGTGGAGGCTCGTGGCGCGAATGATACCGGCCGCATTGCGGGCCATTGTTCCATTCAGCAGACCCCGCTCGATGGAAGTTGGGATATTGAGGCAAATGGCATGCACGGACATGGCTACCTCTCCTCTCCGTATTCCAATCGGAGCAAGGCGATCTCGATTGCGGTTGGAACGGTTTTTCGGAAAGCTGGTCCGGCGATATCGACGACGGTCCAGACGATCATGACCGCGTCCAACACAGGAATGGCCATGCCGGCGAGCTGCGCAGCCCTCTTTCCGGCCTCCCTTGCCGCCTGCCGGCCCGCGATGCGCAGCATAATCTTTCGAACGATCTGTCCGACGACCTTCGCTCCCACCCGGCGAATGAGAAGCGCGAGTGTACCAACGCGGAAGGCGGCCTTGGCGAAATCGGCACCCCTCCGATTGAAGTCCCCTCCAGCCTGCTCAAGGACCTTGGTAATATTCTCGCGCTCCTCAGGAGCGGCGTTTTCAAGGTACTTCTGGATGATGATCTCGAGAATGCCGACCTCAAGATCGCGCGCGCCGCGGCCGCCCGGCGTGAGGCCGAGTTGCTTCGCGACATCGCCTACCACCTCACCATAGTCCACTCCCTCCCAGCCACGGAAGATCGAGGCAAAGGTATTGGAGCCGTCAAGGCGAATTTCGTCCACCAGTGCGTTGGAGCCCTTCGACGGCTCGACCTCGTGACGCTCGTAGATTGGCTTGAGCCGCTCACACGGCACGCGACCGAGCATGTCCTTGGTTTCTGAAGTGAAGGTCATCTGTTCTTTCTCCTGTGTGCGTTCAGAACTCGGTGTTCCTCAAGCGGTGCGCGCGAGTGATTTGCATCTGGACCTCTATCATCCGTCTCGCTCCCTAGACGCACAGGGAGGCGGCGATCTGACAGCGGACCGGCCGCTGTCAGAGTTCATCTGCCAGCACGTCTATGTGGCATGGACAAGCCGAGCCGACAGCACCAGAGCCCACTGACGTCGCCAGGCAGCACAACGGACGCCCGCGGTGACTGCCGCTCGCGTCCGTGACAACATGCTAGCCAACAACGGAATGATGCAACCAAACCAAAGGACGGATCATCATGGCCACCATCATCTGTACAGTCGGGACGTCCATCGGGAATGGTTGTGAGGCGCTGCGCCCGCTCCAACGGATCCCTCTTGCGTGGGATGCGACCGAGAAGTTGGTGGACGACTTCCGGCAGCAGGTGGTCGGCAGGTTGCGGGGATTCGATCTGCGGACAGAAGACGGACGGGTCAAAGCGTCGGCTGAACTGAACTCGCTGCACCGCCTGCGCATTTGTGACGGGGATGATGTCATCCTGCTTGCGAGCGACACGGCGGACTGCCGGATCTCCGCAGAGGCCCTTGGCCGAGCTATCGAGAGCACCTTCGGGGCGACAGCGACAGTGAGGAGGGTTGAGGGACTCGTCGTGCATGACCGCACGCGTTTTCGCGAGATGGGGCTGATGAATCTGGGAAAGGCGATCCTGACCTACGCCAGCGATCCGAATCGGCGCTACGTGACGGGCGGCGTCGTCCTGAATCCGACCGGCGGCTACAAGGGGGTAGTACCCTTTGTGACCGTTCTGGGGATGCTCCTCGGTCTAAAAACGGTCTACGTGTTCGAATTTTCCAACGACCTCATCCAACTGCCACCGCTGCCACTCTCCTTTGACATGGGCATTTTCGAACGGGCGCTACCGGCGCTCGAGCACCTAAGAAAGGAAGGAGCAGTCCCCGAGAACGAGTTCTTTGCCAAGGTTCGTGGTCTGCGGGATGACGAGAGGCCGCGATTCGCAAGCTTCCTCGAGTACGATCCCAACGATCCAGGGAGGATGGTCACCATATCCCCTTTGCTCGACATGTTCTGGGAGATGGATCATCAGGGGGGAGATGAGGTTCTCATCTCGACGGAGATCGCCAACAGCTTGAACACGGAGTCTCCCGAGAACGTGGCCATCACGCAGTGGTTTCTCGCCCACCTGGCTCATCCGTTGTGGCGTGGCAGCCATTTCCACAGTTTCCATGGCACCGGCCTGCAAGTGTTCAAGCCAGGAAATGTCGCGCAACGGGCCGCCTGCATCCTGGACAACCAGAAGGTCTACGTCTGCGAGATCTTCCTCGCGCACAGCGTGGACTACGAAAAGCGGCTTCGAAACCGGAAGCGCAGTGACTACGACCTAGCCAAGTTCGTCTCGTGGCAGCATCCCGACGACGGCCGCGGCCCCGTTGAGGCGGCCGACGAGGCGCTGCGCCTGGTTTCAGAGCGGAAAAACGAGCAGCTGATCAGCGAGAAGCAGGCCCTTCAGGAGAAGCTTGCGACGGCGACTCAGCATTTTGCACAACTGGACATGGACAACCGAGGGATGATAAGCAAGCTCAAGTCCGCCCAGGATGAGGCCCAGAAGCTTCAACAGAAGGTCGAAAGACTCACAAAGGAACTGAGGTTGAGTGACGCCCTCAACAAGACCGGACAGACCTAGGCAAGGCGCGGTCCGCAGGTCACTTTGGGTTGCTGGGCGTGTAAGCGGATTGGACAATCGACCAGACGGGGTCAGGTCTTCCTGAAGAACTTGCCGTAGGTCGCGCGTTCTTCAGGAGTTCGGTTCGCCTTCTTGCTCCATCCCTTCCAGCACTGGGAATCCTTCTCGAAAAGCCGCTTGCCGAGGTCAGCAAGGATCTCGGAGGGGCAACCGTCGCGTACGGCCGAGGCGAACTTCTTGAAGACGTCATTTGCATTCTGGGCACCGAGGAAGCTCTCCACCAACGTCTCGCGCAGCATCTGGAACTTGGCGTTGCGTTCTGCAACTTCCCTCGCCCGTCGGGCATTCTCCTGAGCTTGCCGTCGCTCATCGGGCGAGAGTTCGCGCTCCAGGGACATGCGGCCATATCCCGCGTTGGTTTTGGCCCCGATACCCAGATCTCGCAGTCCCGCCTCCAGAAGAAGGAACGCAGCATCGGTCCACTCCGGTTCGCCCTCGATAATGACTAGGAAAGTACCGTTCGTCGAGATGAACGAGATAGGAATCGGTGAATCAGTGTCCGAAGGCAGATCCCGCTTACCGCCGTAGTAGTCGGCGTGGTGGACGGTCATGACGTCGAGGTGAATCGGGACATGCTTGACATCCGGGTCGGGTACCCACCACGCATCGTGGAAGATCACTTCACCTTGCTCGTCGGTCGTGCCGAACAGCTGGTCGAAGTCGCTATTCTGGTCCTTGCGACCCTCCTTGGGAGGCTTGGTCCACCCGGGTTTGCCCACGAGAATATGGGCCGCCGAGGCGGCGAGGCCCTTGAGAGCCGAGCCGGGAAGCACGGGCACGCCCCATGTGTGTTCAAGATGTAAACCGACTTCGGTCGTTCCCTTTGCGCCGAGACCGATGACGAGTCGGCCAAGAGTCTTGGCGTTCGCCACGACCACGCGGGGACGGTTCACTATCAAAGCCGCTTTTCTTGCAGCGAAGGCTTTGGGATAGCCAAGAGGAACGGCTGTGCGGGCAACCTCTTCCAGGAGCTTTGACTTGCTGCCGACCCCCTCGGCCCCATCCCCGCCTTCAGTCTGGTTTTCGAGGAACTTGTCCATCCAGAGGCCAGGGTGGGTTCCGGACTTGGCGTCGAAGGAGACTGTCTCCAGTTCGCTCCGGCGGGCCTTCATGGCTCTCTCTCGTTCTCTTTGGCCGGTGCGAGCTCGATCTGAGCGAAGCGACGGAACCACAGACTCACCTGCGAAAGATCGTGCGTCAGGGCCATGTACTCCGCGAGCGGAGCCTCCTGAATTCGGTGGAGCAGCATGGCGTCGTCGAAACCACCGTAGACCTTAGCGAGATCGTCGATGAACTGCTTACCAATATCGGCTTCACGGCCGAGCATGAAGACGGTCGCCTGCACGAGCCCTGCCTGATGGATGAGCGCGGGCATCTTCATGCACAGAGTCCGATATTTCGACTCAAGTTTGCCCTTTTGGGCGAGGACACTCTCAAGTGCGCCCTTGGACCAGTTCTGGCTGCGCGTCAGCTCGGACATCAGGCGACCTCCTTGACCAGCCTTAGTGCGCAGCGCCCCCGGCCAACGGTGGCCTTGCCGCCGAGTTGAGTCGAGCCGGCGGTGATGGCATCGAGTGCCTTCATGACCTCTGCGGCCGTCATCTTGGCTCGCTCTGCGGGCGTGGCCATGACAAGGGACACCAGGATCGTCTCGGTGGGCAGGCTCTCCTCCGTCCAGAGGGCGCCGTCGGCGACCGTCTTGGTGTCGGCCTCGATCCTTATGCGGGTCGTGATCTCGGTCGCGTGCTGCGCGAGGAAGCTCATCACGTCGTCGTGGACAAGGCAAAAACGGCGCTTCATCAGGTCGATCCAGTCCTTCTGCTGCGAACCGAACACCAGAGTTCCAAAGGCTTCGGCCAGCTTGTCGGCGTCAGCCGGATCTGGCGCGAAGGCGAGATCCTCGATGATTACTCGAGGACCTGTGTTTCCCATCTTGGGCACGATCAGCGAGGACGTCTTGCCAACACGGCAGCTCTTGATGTCTGCCGGGACGTGGAACTCGGTGGGCAGGCTGCATTTCTTGCCCAGTTCGTCCGCGTCGCGCTTAAAACGTCGCAGCAGGTGCGGACTGGTCACCCAGGCGTAGGTCCCCGCCACGGAGCGGACTGGCAAGAAGAGCAGGTTTGCGTCGCCGACGAGCGCGCTCCCTGCGTGTTCGGCGGCATTCGCCGTCTCGGGGCCGAAGACGGCTACCACGTCTTTGCGCCCCTGCGACTGCGCCTTGGCGCGAAGGGCTCCCTTGATCCCGGAACCGGGCAGAAGCGGCATCCCAGTCGCCCGGTCGCGGGTGATGGCCAGATCCACGGCGCCGAGAGACTGGCCTGTGCCGACGTGGATCGGCGAGAGCCCATGGACGAACAGCAAGCGGGTTTCTGTATTGGTCATTTCATGCTCCCTGAGGTTTTCTGGAAGAAGGTCAGGAACGCTCCCAGAACGTCGGTCTGTCCCTTAGCGGGGTGGACGCGGATGGTTTCGGCTTGCGCTTTGGTTAACTGACCTGTGGCCTTTACGAGGGCCTCGTGTCCGATCGACCGGAGTTCCAGGTTCGCGGTCGCCGAGGGCTCGCCATCGAGAACTAGAGCCAGGGCGACAAAGCCTTTGGACGTCCTGAAAGGGCGCAGGATCAGCTGAGACGCGTGGCGCTGGCGGCCAGAGTCCGGGTAGAGGGTGGTGTCCTTCGGATCGTCGTCGTCCTTGAAGTGGAAGACGATGGGCAGGCCAAAGGCGGCACGCGGGAAGGCATCGATTCGATCTAGGTCGTCCCTATGCAATGAACTGCGCTGCTTGGTCACTCGGCGGATGGCATCGGCCTCGGGCCATTTCGAGCGACCAGGCCTCTTCGGATCTTCCTTCCCCGGGTTTCGGCCTATACCAGGCCGTTGCCTGAAGGATTGAAGGCGGTCCAGGCCGTATCTCAGCGCACCGTCGGCGGAATCGAATGAATCTTCGGCTTCAACCACACGAGATGTTGGTCCGATCGATGGTACGCCTGAGAGTGCCCCACCCGCTGACAGGCGACTCAGGAAGGCCCGCGGATTCTGACTCGACCCAGGATCGACGGCGCCGAAGCCACGGCGGGTCCGACCGCCGATCCCGCCGAACAGAAGCCATGCCTCAACGGCGGTCTTTACCTCTTCGGTGTGCGCGGAGGGAGTGAGCAGAACGAGGGTCCAGGTGCCCGAGACTCTGTGCAGGACGCCCGGATCCCCTGTCCCTTTCTTGCCTGGCTGGAGGGGAAACGCCCCGTAACCGACAGCCGAGTCGTCGATCACTCTCGGATTGAGCTTGCCCGATCTGCTGGGAACCATTTCGAAGACCTTCTCAGGACTGGACTGCGCACCCTCCGGCGGCTCCAGGAGGTGCAACGAAACCAGCCCGGGCTTCTGGGCCGAGCCCCACAGCTCGTCCTCGCGTTTCTTCATTTCGGCGGGTGTCGCCGCCCGCGAGCCTTGCGTCGCCCGCCACCAGAACCTGAGTTGACCTCGCACGGCGGCGCCGCGGACCGGCGTCACAGCGTCGATGGGCTTTTGGTGGTGTTTGCTTTCATCTTGGTCGAGGGCTACGCCGCCGCCAAAGACTGACGTCACCACCTTGAACTTATAGGTGAGCTCGGCGAGCCCTCGCTCCTGCGGTTTCCTGAAGTCGTCCTTGCTAAGGCGCGGCATCACATGACCCCCACGAATGTCATTCCGAAGCCATCAACACGATCCTGCTCAGCCTGCTCTGACGCCGGCTGAGCCCAAGCCCGGGCGAGCCAGTCAGCACGCGCTCCGGATGAGTTTGGAAGCTCGACCCAGTAGACCGAGCCAGCCGGGACCAAACGACGTGTGGGCTTGGGTCCGCACTTCTCCATGTCCCACCCGCTCATGATGTCGGGCCGGCCGACACATACCGCCACGACCTTTTGGCCATGCACGCTTTCCGGCGCGGAGCCGTCGGGGAAGCAGGCGGGCGTCGCCATCAACACACGTGCCCTGCTTTCCCCCGCAAGTTTGTCCTTGAGTCCCGGCGGCTGGGTGGGAAGGCCACCACCATGGGGTCGTACATGCGACAGCCGCCGCTCACCGCCCAGCGTGGCCAGTTCCAACCCAAAGCGTTCGGCGTCCGTCTGGAAGGCGAGGGCAGTTCGCACTTCCGTCTGACCCATTCGTCGCCAGAAGCGCAGGCCGTCAGTGGCGAACAGGGCGCCGTCCACGGCAGTACCCGTTTTCGGATCGATGGCCACATGCATCCGGCGCTCGTGGATCAGGGGTTCGAGCACATTCTGCCGGGTCGGTTTCTGGCGGTCGCGTAGCCACGCGGCGATTGCCGGCCAGGACCAGAAGGCGGGGGCGCACGGGCCGGCCTTGCTTTCGGGCGGCGTCGACTCGAAACCAATCAGCTCGAGTCCGCGTTCGAGATCAGTCGTCACGTCAGCGTCGGCGGGGTGCGGGCGCAGGGCATTCCAGTCGGTCCCGGCCGCGTCGTCGTCGCCACCCGACCACACCCCGTCGCGAGGGGCGGGCCAGAAGTTCTCAGTGGCGTTCCCGTTCGCATCCAGAGTCACCAGCCACGGGCCGCGCACCGCGAGCGTGCGCAGTGCTGCGATCTGCGAGTGATCAAAACGGCCGTCGTCACCAGCCCCAGCCCGGGTCCGGGCCAACCCGGCGAGCGTGGATGGCAAAGGGAAATCCAGGGAGCGCATCTGCGGCATTCCGGCGAACATCGGCCGTCCATCACGAACGATGAGCGGGTCGCGCGGCTCGATGAGGTAGCTACTCATGGCTGCACCTCCATTTCGGTCGTGGCCCTGGGCTCCCGAATTCGGCCGAACGCTCCCCGGTAGCCATCGAGAAGAGCCATCGCGATCTGGATTTCCACAGCCAGTCGGCTGACCTCTTCGAACGGATCTCTCTGCGCCGAGAATCGCGCTTCCAGCTCGCCGCGCAGCTCCGCGTTCAACTTCTCACCGCCTCCGCTTGCATGTTTGGCCGCAAGCACCCTGCGGGCCAGCGAGGTCGCGATTTGGCCGAATTGGTTCGCTTCACCCGGCTTGGCACCAAGTGCGAGTGGGGCCATCGCCGCCTCGAGGTCGAAAGCCGCCTTGGATGAGATCGCCTCGTCGTAGAGCAGCTTGGCCCATCGCTTGATTCGTTCATCCGGTCCTGGCTGCTCGCTCCACGCTCCCGAGAACTCAAGATCCCCACCACTACGCTTTTGCACGATGATTGCCAGCGAGTTGCGTCGTTTCTTCGCGAGACGCTCAGCCCGGTGGGCTAGGGCGCGGACGTCACCAAACGACTCCATGTGATGAGCCACCGCCAGTCCTACCGACAACGTGGGTATGCTTTCCCGGGCCAGGCCCAAATCGCCTCCGATGGCCCCAAAAGCCCGCTGGAGATCACGAGCGGCCGGCAAAGCACCGTGCAGAGGCAACAGAGCGAGGACATCATCTCCGCCAGCGTAGATGAGGCTTCCGCCATGGGCCGGCACCAAGCGTTCGACGTCTTTGACGAACCCATCGAGCCGCTTGCTCAACTTGAGGTGGGCCTCAACTCCTTGGGCTGCCAGCGTGTCGATGCATGCGCCCATCCGGTCGCCGTCGGCCATCAGCAGGACGTAGTAAGTGGGCACATGCAGACGGGCTTTCCCCAGAAACGCTCGGAGGGCTTTCTGGGCCGTCCGCACGGCAGATTGGCGGCCGCGTTCGTCGAGTTCCGAGGCTTCCTCAAACGCTTCGTCGAGCCGGCTCTCATGAAGCAGATGTCCATCGAGTTCGTCTGGAAAGCGTCGCGCGGCGGCGGTCACCTCGCCGTCGCCAAAAGGCGAGACGAAGGACGTCGATGCGCCCGCCACATCGCGAATCTGAAAGCGTTTGAGATCGAGGCCGAGTTCCTCAAGCTTCTTCGTGTATTGACGGAAGGCGGAGACCAAGGCCGGCTCTCTAGCCAATCGGGTCAGAAGCGGCGCCGCAGCCATGTGCGATGTGGAATGGAAGATGGGCTTGTGCGGGAACTCTGAGGTACGCAGACGCTCCCCCAAGCGTTTGAGCAGGCCCACGCCACAAAGCCGTTCCTTCGGCCGAATTCCAAATTTGCGTCTGACTCGCTCGGGATCAAGCCCACCTCGCGCGAGTTTCTCGTAGAGGCTCTCATCGATGACCGATTCGCGCTGTCCATCAAGCGAAGACTTGGGGACGGGCTTGGAAGTTGACCACCCCACCGCGCCCCAAAGCCGCGTGTTCTTGCGCGCGGCAAGCAGGCTCTCAGCTCGTCGTCTTACCTCGGCGTAGTTCTTGCCTGCCACAGGAACGGACACCCACATGAACTCCATGAGATCCTTGATCTGTCCATCAGCCACGTCGCTGTGGAAATGGTGGTCACCTTGGATATCCTCAAACGCTTTCTTGCGCAGGTCGGTGAGTTGGTCCTCCATGGCCTTGCGGGCCTGGACGGCGGCAGTGCGGACGTCGCAGCCGTCGGGCAGTATCGCCATGATCTTGTTGGCGACTGCCGTGTCGTCGCGAATCAGATCGCCCGGGAAGATCAGTGTGACATTCGCCTGTTTGCGCAGAGCCACGGCGACGGCGCGGGCCAGGCTGCTCAGCAGCCACGAACCGAACCACAAATCCTGGCACTTCCGGGCAGACGTGATGAAGTCCTGGACCGGTCCGATGCTGATCAAGAGCAGGCGATCGCTCACTCGACACCTCTCATTTCGTGGCAGCACAACTCGATCATGAATTCACACAAGATCACTGGAGATGGGCTTGCTTCGCACCGCGGTCCGGTCAACAGCAACTGCGCGGCTTCGCAGCCTGCCCTGGCTAGCGGAATGATGGTAACATACGTTGGAGTAACTCTCTATCTGGCTGTTACGGACATCTGGCTGTCACGGGTTTCTCTGCTGATCCGTAGAAAGCGGCGCGATCGCTCATACACTGGGTGACAACACCCTGCAGACGCAGGGACCAAGCTGGATCTGACAGAGAAACGCGCTCCTTTGGCGTCGAGGCCGGTCGCCCTACGCGGGCGCAAAAGAGAAATCGGGCCAGAAGAGTAGACGCATGCCCCGGGAAACTGGCCAACATCTCCGCGGATGGAACGCGATGATTCGCGAACCGAACGAGAAGAAACCGACGGCCCGAACGGATTTCATCCACATCCTGGCGACATTTGCTCACCAGTGGGAGAAGGAGTAGTTTTGCGGCGTTGTGGAAGTGGGCCGTCTTTTCTCGGATGTTTACCAGTACGTAGACTTCAAAACCCGTGAACCGCGTGAAGACGTGTTGTGATCCGGCCCAAGTGAACCGCACGATGTCCAGCCCATCCGTCCTTGCTCCGTGGCTCCCCCCCGTACGCACCCTGCGGCTTCTGTGTCTGGCGACGGAGGACCAGCTGTTGCCTCCGCTGCCCTCCACGGCGTTGCACGGTGCCCTGGGCCAGACCCTGCCTGCGCGGCTGGCCCGCATACTGACCCCGGACGCCGAGGAACTCGATATTCCCGGAGTAAGTGGGCAGGCCCCGTCGGCGATGGTTCTGGCGCCCGAGCGGACCGCCCTGGGTCTGCCTCGGCTCGAACTGGCGCGTGGCGAGACAATTTCTTTCCGGTTCGGCCTGATTGGTGACGAGGCCTGGTCCCATCACGACGAGATTCTGCGCGCCATCACGCTCGCCCTGGAAGGGGGCATCGGCGTGCGTCCAGGGAACAGCGGCCGGGGCCGGCCAGCGCTGGAAGTTGTCGAGTCCGTGGAATTGGTGGCGATCTCTGGCCATTCGGAGCCCCGCGAATCCCAGCGCATCGTCTGGTTGACGCCCGTGCGCCTCGTGCAAGGGGGGCACGTCACCGCGAACATTGATGGCGAAACATTGACGTCCACCCTGTGGCGGCGCGCAGAGATACTTGCCCGCGTCCACGGCCCAGATCTTGTGCCGTTTCCGGACAGACCTGACTCGCCCATTGACATTATAGATTCGCGCCTCCACGTCGTGTCCGTCTCTCGCTACTCGTCCACGCAAAATCAGAAGATGACCTGGCCCGGTTTGGTTGGCTTTCTCGACCTCACTGGCCCTGCCTTGAAGCCTCTGTGGTCGGTGCTTCGCTTTTGCGAGCAGGTGCAGGTGGGGAAAGCTACATCATTTGGATTCGGGCGTTTCGTTTTGGCCGGCAGATCCGGAGAGGTGCCATGACTGAGAGTCCCTCGCGTCCCGGCGTGGCCATCCTGCTTGTTCGTGAGGTGGGCAGCAGTTCATGGCCTCTGGTGGCCGCCACCCCACATTGGCATCCGGCGGGTGTCCTGTTTGGCGTTGCAGCACCGATTTTCGCAAAGACGCATCGGTGAAGGTACCGTGAGTGGCGGCCTGGGGCCTCGGGGGCGGTTCTCGACGGTGTGCGGAGGCGACTGCTGGGCGTGCGTCCGGACCGCGTGTCATATCGTGTGACCAAGAGTCTGGAGAAGGTAGCGCACTGAACACGAGCCGGCGTTTGTCAGCTAGCCTCATCACGACACCCCGGCGCTGTCAGATCGCTCCTGTGTCGGGCGTCCCTTTTTCGTGACAGTCGCACAGCCAATCCCCCAGGCACCCTCGCCGGCAACCCTGCTTGCAGCAGTGGTGGAACACCGCCGCAAGAACGACTGGCCGGCGATCGCCGCTCTCGCTCGTGAAATTCCGGCCGAGCTTTGCATGGAATGGTTGCTCTTTGCCGACGAAGTTGCGTTTGCTTTTGGACAACTCCGCCAGTACGACCGTGCCATCCGGTTGCGCGAGGCGGCCTTTACCGTTGAACCAACGTACCGCCGAGCCAGCGGTCTCGCCTATCTCTACTACGAGGCAATGATGTCCAGGCACGGCCCCAGGCGAGCCGGTCACGACTCACAGCCCATCCGCGACCATGAGGCTGATCGTCGTGCCTTCGCCAGGTGGATGGCCGAGGCCCTTCGGATGGAGCCCGACTCGATCAAGGATCTCTATCGCCTAGGCGTGTACGAGGCGCAGGTCGAGAATCAGAGGGACGCAGCCGCCTTGCGCGCGTTCGCTCACGCCATACGCGCCTACCGCGCGCTGCCCGCTGAAACCAGGCAAAGGCGCAAGGACTTCTTCAAGCCGTACGTGAAGTGCCTGTACGCGGGCGCTCGCTCGGCCTTCCGCCTGGGACGCCTGGCCCAGGCCCGTGACTTGTCATTCTCGTGCATCCGGGAAGACAAGTCCACGGACCACATCGAGCCGGTTCACAAGATGTTCCTGGCCGGGAAGATCTGTGCCGCCCAGGGGCAGCCCGAGCCCGCCGAACGGGCATTTCGCATAGCACTCGACGCCAAGGGGCCTCCCCGTCGCGACTACGTCCATACCGCCCTCGCCGCGCTCTTTCTTGCCACAGGTCGTCCGGACGACGCCTCGGCCTGGCTGGACCAGAACCTGCCACCGCATCGGCGCAGTAGTGTCTCCTGGCGTCTTACCGGCGACGTGCGCCGCGCCCAGAACA
>Ga0181533_1005496_pt1 | contig 12105 bp, 8 predicted proteins | sample PEATcosm2014_Bin_45_FD_119772 | JGI IMG/M metagenome (GOLD analysis project Ga0181533, IMG submission 119772) | Peatland microbial communities from MTU Mesocosm Facility, Houghton, MI, USA - PEATcosm2014_Bin11_60_metaG | ecosystem: Environmental > Terrestrial > Soil > Wetlands > Peat | place...
CCCCGAGCTGGCAGTGGACTTCCTGATCAACCGTTGGCTCTTGTACCAAAGCCTTAGCTGTCGGATCTGGGGACGCTCCGCCTTTTACCAGTCCAGCGGTGCATTCGGCTTCCGCGATCAACTGCAGGACGTGATGGCATTCCTATACGCGTATCCCGAGCTGGCACGCCAACACATCCTGCTCGCGGCGAGCCGTCAGTTCAAGGAAGGCGATGTCCAGCATTGGTGGCATCCACCGAGCGGCGCGGGTGTCCGCTCGCGGATTTCCGATGACTCCATGTGGCTTCCCTACGTCGTCGCTCAATACATCCGGGTCACTGGCGATGTGGAGATCTTGCACAAAGAGATCCCCTTCCTCGACGGGCCCAAGCTGGAAGGCGATCAGCACGAGATGCTCTTCACACCGGAGGTCGCGTTTGAACACGCCACGCTGTTTGAGCACTGCCGGCGCGCCGTCACGCGTAGCATGACCTTTGGACCCCATGGTTTGCCCCTGATGGGAACAGGGGACTGGAACGATGCGATGAACCTTGTGGGTGCTGGAGGCAAAGGGGAGAGCGTTTGGCTGGCGTGGTTCATGGTGGATGTGCTTCAGGGTATGGCCGAGTTGTCTGAGCTACTGGGTCGGCCAGATTTGAGTCAGACCTACCATCAGGACAGGAATGCGCTGATTCAGCATGTCGAGCGAGCAGCATGGGATGGGGAGTGGTATCTTCGGGCGATCTTCGACGATGGCACGCCGCTTGGTTCTTCGGCGAATGAAGAGGCGAAGATTGATTCCCTGCCCCAATCCTGGGCTTGGCTGAGTGGCGCAGCCCACACAGATCGCGCGGATAGGGCTTTAGAATCGGCGTGGAAACATCTCGTTCGCGAGGATGAAGGACTGGTGCTGATCTTAACACCTCCCTTTGACAGATCGAAGCCGTCACCCGGATACATCAAGGGGTACCCTCCGGGGGTAAGGGAGAACGGAGGCCAGTACACTCACGCCGCCCTGTGGTTCGCCATGGCCTTGGCACGTCGAGGGGACGGTACGCGGGCGGCAAAAATGCTGCGCATGCTCAACCCGATTGAGCGCGCGCGTGATTCGGAAGCAGTGTGGCGCTATGGGATTGACCCCTACGTGGTTGCAGCCGACGTGTGCCGATTGCCCGGGCGGATCGGTCAGGGTGGTTGGTCTTGGTATACGGGTTCGGCGGCCTGGATGTACCGCGCCTGGGTTGAAGAGGTCATGGGCTTGAAGGTGCGCGGGGATCACATGCAGTTGAATCCGGTCATCCCCGGATGGTGGGGGGGCTTCCGCCTGCGCTATCGTCACGGTGAAGCAATCTACGAGATCCAGGTCGAGAATCCGGAAGGCTGCGAGCGAGGTGTGTCGTGGGTGGAGATGGATGGCCAGCGCGTGCGGGATGGCGTGATCCCATTGGATCGGGGCCTGGTCAAGCATCGTATCCTCGTACACATGGGGAAGCCGGAGCAAGCGGCTTGAGACGTCTCCCTTGACGATAGCCGGAGTTACGGCACACCCGGCAGTAACCATGCCGGCGCCCGTCCATCTACGCACAACTTAATGGTCCAACGCGTGTATCGAGAGAAATGTATCTCCCCGGGACATGATCACCACCTGCGTTAGGTCCTGTCCAGCCTGGAGCCTTAGAGTCTGTCCCGAAACCCTGGCGCGCGGCAAGAATCGGTTCAATTACATCGAGAAGGTTCTTTGCAAAATGCGAAGTTTCTGTTGACACTTTTCATTTTGCAAAGTATCTTGGGAAGTGCAACGGTTCTTGTTGCGGCAGGACATTGAAAGAACCTTCATGCATGTCGTCACCGAAAAGCACCTGAACCGAGCTATGAAGCAATATCCAGACGCCGCCAGACAAATCATGGCTTGGCGCAAAATCGCGAAGGCCGCGCGGTGGCGGAACTTTGAGGAAGTCCGGCAGGTTTTCAAGGATGCCGATGATGTGAAGGGGTATGTGATCTTTAATATTCGTCAGAACCGCTACCGCCTGGTCACCATCATTCATTACTCGCGCGTGAAGGATGGCGGGACCACAGAAGGACACATCTATATCCGGTCTTTCCTGACGCATAAACAGTACGACTATCCCGCCAACTGGGATAAAGGGGTTACACGATGAGCACAGCACTGGCGAATCCGACCAAGATGATCCGGCAGGGGGCACCCCACCTCATCCACTCGGATGAGGAACTCGCGAAGTACACGGAGGCGCTCTTTAAGCTGACGGCGAAGTCTGACCCAACGCCGGAAGAGGAAGACGCCATCGAGCTTCTGACGCTTCTTGTTGAGCGCTACGAGGCGGAGCGCTACCCGGTGCCGGACGCCGACCCGATCGACGTACTACGCTTTCTTCTCGATCGGAATGGACTCTCGCAACGGGACATCGCCGCGGAACTTGGTAGCGAGAGCACTGTATCACTGGTTCTTTCCGGCAAGCGTCGATTGAACCGCGACCACATCGCGCGGCTCAGCCAGCGTTTCCATGTTTCGCCATCGGTCTTTTTCGGTAAGGTGTAAAACAACCGCCCCACTGCGATGCCGCAGAAATCAAAAAGAAGCTGTGAAATAATCCAGAATAGTCATAACCCGACGCCGATTATTCAATAACTTACGCTGTGCAAAGTCCGCATCTTCGGGATTATTTCACAGCTTCAAAGCGATGTCTGCGCCACCCCGCGGTCAGTGGTTTGCTGACCGTGGGCTTGTGGTCATGGGGAAGGGCCCACGGTCAGGACTGGTCGCCCGCCATTAAGATCGGCGGACCGTAGGCCGCGGCGGCACCGTGGCTACGCGCTGGGAACTTGGGGCGCCTCCAACGGCACGTGCGTCAAGCCGCGTCATCCAGCCCTTCCTTCGGGCGCGGGGGGTTGACCAGCGACGCTCTCGATTTCCTTGAACAGTTCCTCCGCCTTGATGGGCTTCTGGACGTAGCCGTCCATCTGGGCGGCCAGGCACCGCTCGCGGTCGCCCTTCATGGCATGAGCTGTCATGGCGATGATGGTCAGGTGCCCGCCCGTAGCTTTCTCCCTCTCGCGAATGAGCGCCGTGGCTTCGAACCCGTCCAGTTGCGGCATCTGCACGTCCATGAGGACAACATCGAAGTTCTCCTTCTCAAGGGCCGCCAAAGCCTCGCGCCCATCATTGACGACCGTCACCGCGTGGTCCCGTTTCTCGAGCAGGCGCACCGCCAGCCTTTGATTGACGGCGTTGTCCTCGGCCAGCAGAATGCGCAGCTTTTGTTGACCTTCGCGGAGCGAGTGGCGCGTAATTAAGGCCGGTTCGCCTACCAGGGCTTTCGCGCCAAGCACCTCGAGCACGGAGTCCAACAATTGGGATTGCGCCACGGGCTTGGTGAGATACGCCGCGACGCCGAGCTCGCGGCAACGGCCGGCGTCGCCTCGCTGACCCGCCGAAGTCAGCATGATGATCCTGGCTCTCGAAATGCCCGGGTGTTTCTGGATCTGCTCAGCCAATTCGAACCCATCCATATCCGGCATATGGGCGTCGATCAAAAGCAGGGCGAACGGCCGGCCTGATGCCTCTACCTGCCCCAGAAATGCCGTGGCCTCTGAGCCGCTGGCGGCCAGCGCCGGCACCATCCCCCAACGCCGCAGCATGTCTGCGAGGATGCGCCGATTCGTGGCATTATCGTCCACCACCAGCACCCGTTGGCCGACCAGTTCGCTCTCGTCGATGGTTCGGACCGGAGAAATACTCGTCGCCGCCCGGGCTTGAACCGTGAAGTGGAAGCAGCTCCCTTGGCCGGGTTCGCTCTCCACCCAGATCTGCCCTCCCATCATCCTGACGAGATGGGAAGAGATCGTCAGCCCCAGCCCTGTGCCCCCGAAGCGTCGGGCCGTCGAGCCGTCGGCCTGTGAGAAAGCGTCGAAGATGGTGGCCTGGTTCTTCTTGGGAATGCCAATCCCCGTGTCACGCACCTTGAAATGGAGTTGAATCTCGTCGCCTGGGCGCGAATCGACGCCGACTTCGAGCCCCACTTCACCCCGCTCGGTGAACTTGATGGCGTTCCCGATCAGGTTGACGATCACCTGCCGCAGGCGGCTGACATCGGCGATGATTTCTTCCGGCACCTCGGCTTGGATGTCGCAGGTCAACTCCAGGCCTTTCTGGGAGCCTCGCAAAGCCAGGAGTTTGAGGGTTACGGCCAGGCTATCGCGCAAGCAGAACTGGATCGGATCCAGTTCGAGCTTGCCCGCCTCGATCCTGGAGAAGTCCAGAATGTCGTCGATGACGGTGAGCAGCGAATCGGCGGACGACTTGACCAGGCTCGCGTAGTCGCGTTGTTCGGGGTTGAGGTCAGTGTCCAGCAACAGATCGGTCATGCCCAGAACGCCGTTCATGGGAGTGCGAATCTCATGACTCATGTTGGCCAGAAATTCGCCCTTCGCCCGGCTGGCGGCATCGGCAGCCTCGGTGGCCTTTTGGAGCTCGTGGTTGACGACTTGCAATTCCGCGGTGCGCCGCGCCAGTTCCTCCTTCCGCTCTGCCAGCTCTCTCGTCCGCTCGGTCACCTTCTCTTCCAGTTCCTGATTGCGCCGCGACAGGAACCGGAGGCGAAGCATATAGAACACCCATCCGCCCAGGGCCAACGCCAAGCCGCACAGAGTGTAGAACCAAGTCTTTTGATAAAAGTGCGGCTGCAACTCAAACTCCAGCGAGGCGCCCGTCCGGTTCCAGACGCCATCGCTGTTGGCCGCCTGGACCTGAAACGTATAGCGGCCGGGCGGCAGGTTCGTATAGTAAGCCGTCCGGCGCGTGCCCGCGTCCACCCATTCCCGGTCGAATCCCTCCAGACGATAACGGAACTGCATACGCGCCGGAGCCACGAAGCTCGGTGCGGTGAACTGGATCTCCATGCTGCCGGATCCCGGACCCAAACGGATGCCGTTTTCTAAAGGTGCGATCTTCTTGTCGAACGAGAGGCTCTCAATCCACGCGGGCGGCGCCAGTTCGTTCCTCAGGATGTGGTTGGGATCAATGACGGCCAATCCCGCCATCGTCGTAAACCACAACCGACCATCCCTGCCTTTGCACACCGAGCCCGTGGCGCCGTAAGTGCACTCCTTCGACCTTAAGCCGTCGACTGTGCCGTAGGCGACACTGCGAACTGACCGAACACGCCCCTCGGCGTAATCGTTCAGCTCCTGTTTCCGCACACAGAAGATTCCGTTATCGCAGCTCATCCATAGGTTTCCCGAATCATCTTCCACGATCGAACCCACGGTATTGTCGAACAACCCCTGGTCGACTGAGTAGGAAGTGACCCGGCCATCCTTGATGCGGTTCAAGCCATCTAAGGTGCCCACCCACTCAGTTCCCTGCCGATCAACGTAGAGGCACATCACATGGTCGCTCAGCAGCCCGTTCCTCCGCGTGTAGACCGTCAGGAGTTTGCCCTGAAGCCGGCTCACGGTGTTCTCTTCGGCCGCAAACCACAACGCGTCGTCAGGCGCCTGGGTTATCGATCTGACCTGGCCAGAGGCGGTGTAGTGCTCGAACCGGCCGTTCTTGAATCGAGCTAGCCCGGTACCCAGCATGCCGACCCAGAGGTCGCCCTTACGATCTTCGAATATGGAGTCGACCGCAGCCTGCTTGGAGAGCGGGTCCTGGTAGACCTTGACTCGTCCATCCTTGAGCCGGCCGAGCAATCCGTTATGGAATCCAAGCCAAATGCTCCCGTCACGGCCTTCCAGCAGCGAACCCAGGGGGCGTGCCGGAAGCCCATTGCGGGCCGTATAGACCTCGACCTTGCCATCCTTGAGGTGGTTCAGACCCGCGCTGTCAGTTCCCACCCAAATGGTCCCATCGCGAGCTTCGAGTACGGCCCACACCATGTGTGTGGAGAGGCCTTCTCGCTTGCCAAAGTTAGTGAACTTGCCGTCTCTCAATTGCACCACGCCGGCATCGAACGATCCGATCCAGAGGTCTCCTTCACGGTCCTTGAAAAGAGCGTTGGTGCAATACGCGCTGGGCAAGCCCTCTGGTAAGCTGTACCGATCGAGCGTTCGGTGGCGGAGACGCCCGATGCCGTGCCGGTCAAACCCGATCCAGAGATTGCCATCGCCGTCATCCAGCAGTGAGACGATGTCATTCTTGGGGAGTCCGGCCGACCAGTTGGAAACCTTCCCTCTGTCCAAATGTGCCAGCCCGCCATGAGACGTGCCAACCCAGATTGCGCCGTCAGGCGCGGCCGCCAGCGTCGTCACGGAATTGTCTGGAAGCCCGTCTCGCGTCGTGTAAATCGTGAATCGGCTGCCATCGAATTGCGCCAGCCCATCCCTGGTGGCGATCCACAGAACGCCCGCGCGATCCTCGAGGAGCGCCCTGATGGCGTTGCCGGGCAGTCCATCTTTGGTTGCGTAAACTCGGATATTACCGTTCCGAAGATGGTTCAAGCCCTGGTCCGTTCCGATCCACAAGCTGCCGTCCCGGCTCTCGACAAGAGCCCACACGTTGTCATTCTAAAGGCCGTCCCGCGTGGTGAGGGAGTGAAAGGAACCGTTTTGATAGTGCGTCACGCCGCTGTCCGTGCCGATCCACAGGCTCCCGTCACGGCTGGCTTGCAATCTCTGGATATAATTGGCCGCGAGCCCTTTGCTGTTGCGTCGGTCGAACACGGTGAATCGCACGCCATCAGAGCGCGCCAATCCCTGCTCCGTGCCGAACCAAATGTAGCCATCCTTGGTTTGAGCGATCGAGTAGACCGAGCTTTGAGGAGGACCGGCTTCCGTGGTCCATACCGTTTGAACGTACTGCGTGATCGCCTTGCGCGGATCGAGCGCCATGCATGGAACAACGAGCAACACCGCTGCCACGCCCGCGCGCAGCAGCGCGAAACGCAGCCAGGATGCTCGAGTCGGACAAAGTTCCACACCCTGCTTATCGACAGAGACTGGGTGCGGCATTAGAGTCTTTGTAAAAGCCGCCGTGGTGATGGGCGTGCCCCCGCCAGGATTTCATTTCGATTGTCCGAAGTCGCGCATTCGGGAGCCGGCGGACATCTACGTCTCGTATCCGATCGAGCAAGCGCAGCGCCGACCTGTCGTTTAGGTCCGCGGTTTTTCGCCGCCCGGCGCTCGCCGGTTCGGTCCACTATTGCCTCCGCACGGCATCGCGCCTGGATGGATCGCATGTCCGGGTTGCGGCGCCCGTTCCTTTAGGACCCAAAGTACGCTGCTTCGGGTCATTTCACGCGCCAACGACATTCAAATCGGCCTATGCTGGACTTCTTTAGGAGGGTGAACTAGGATAAGTCCGTTAAGGTACTGGCCGTGCCCGGTTTGGCCTTTCGGTTTAGGAAGAGGCGAACCATGCTTGCAGTTGTTCTATTGACGATCATCCTGGGCACAGTCCCCGCGCGATGCGCCACGTCGACCCTCCCGGCCGGGAAAGATGATGCAGTTGCAGACGTGACGATTCTGTTTTTCACAGCCCCTTGGTGCGAGCCCTGCCACGCGGTACAACCGATTCTCGAGAAATTCGCCCATAAGCACCCCAAGGAAGTCCAGCTTGTCCCCGTCGACTTCGACCGCTCCCCCGATGAAGCTGCGCGCTGGGATGTCCGCAAGATACCGGTTGTCATTCTCATATCCAAGGAAGGAAAAATCCTGCTCCGTGCCGACGGCGCTGAACGGGAGACCTTGAGAACCCTCCCATCGGCGCTGGAAGATGCCCTCAAGGGACCGCACGCAAGGAGTTGAGCGTATGAAAACCAGCATGGTGAAAACCGTCTGTTCCGTCGCGGCTCTGGCACTTTGTTGGAGTGCTCCGCGGACCTCTCTCGCCCAGCAGCCGGCGCCCAAGGCGGGCGCCCGGCTGTGGACCATTGAAAGCGTTGGGACGGAGACCACCACGCCCGACGTCTACTACCTGTTGATGAAGATGGAATACGAATCAGGCTTGGCCTCCGAAGCGGCGAGGCAGGGGGAAAAGCGCCTCGGGGATTTCCTCGCCGCCGTCGATGCCTTGAAGATTCCGAACCTCTCCTAGCGGATCTGCAACAACCTCATCACGCCTGCGGAGAGCGAAGAGGCAGCGGGAATGGTTTATACCAGGAACGTTGTGTTTAAGCTTGTGAGCTCGCGCGCAGGCGAGCAGCTTCCGGCCCGCGATGCCATCATTGCCAAGCTGGAGGATTTGGGGGCTCGCTACAATTCCCATTGCGTCACCTGTATTGGAAGCGGCTGAGCGAGCCACGCGGAAGGCGTGGTCTTCTCCGTGCGAGAAGCAGACGAGTTGTACCGGCGAGCCCTCGACAAAGCGTGGGCCGGGATTGAGACGCGCTTGCGAGAATTAACGGCCTCGACACCAGGCAAAAAGCCACAGCTATTGGAAGTCAGCTATGACCCTTTGCCGGGAGAATCAACGATCGAAGAACTTCCCGACAATCCCAAGTCTTCGCGCCCGCAGGCGGTAGAAGTTTCCGTACGGGTTCTTGCGACGTACACCTTGCGGTAACGCCCAACAGTTGCACCAGGAGGTCTGCTCATGAAAAGAATGTGTGTTTTGTGGCTACTCGTCCTCACCTGCATTGGGACGCTGAGCTTGAGCGCCCAACAATCGCAAGTGAACCCGAAACCTACCATCAGCGTCAACGCAAGCGGAAAGGCCAGCGCCAAGGCGGACATTGCGATCGTCTTGATGACCGTTCGTTCGACCTCTCCTCTTGCCGCCGACGCGCTCGACCAGAACAACAAGAAGGTCGAGGACGTCAAAGCGCGTTTGACCGCGCTGGGCACCAAAGACGAGCAAGTGAGATTCAGCGGCAACCGCTTTGCCCCCGCAGGCGGCGGGATGTATTACCCCGGAGGTCAGCGGCCAACCGGGTTCGATGTGTATAACAACGTTTACATCTACCTCGAGGGCCCGGAACTAAATGATGTTACCCAGTTCAACAAACGAGTCAGCGCGCTGCTGGACGAGTTGAGCAAAGTGGGGGCGTCTCCCAGTAATATGCCCATTTCGAACATCTCGATGGGAGGATCCTCAGTAGTCGCCTTCTCCGTCAAGGACCCTGCCCCATACGAAAAGCAAGCTACGCTTCAGGCTGTGGACAAGGCACGGCCCCTGGCAGACGAAATTGCGCGGCGCATGAAGGTTCAGATCACGGGGATCGAGTGGACATCGGTTTCGCCTTTGGGGCGCAGCGCGACGGGAGGGGCAGCGAGCCCTCTCGACGAGGTTCCGTACGAGTATTTCTCCTCATCCCTGGACGAGGTTCCAGTCCGAGTGCGCGTGGACGTCCGGTATACCTATAAGTAGTGCTGGCCGGAAGCGGGCTGCCACGACGAGCGTTCCCCTCGCCGTAGGCTTTTTCCTTAGCGCCGGTGTCCCACCCGGCGTCTTTGAGGGTGACAGTCCTCGCTCAGACGTTCGAGTGTGTTGAGAACCGCACGCTTCGCTTCCTGTCTTCGGGCCACAGAACCGGCAGGCATGGGCTGCCCGCAGAATCTGCGCTTGCGGAAGGTTTAGCCATGCGCAAACACCTCATTTTTCTGCTTGTCGGTTTGATGCCCGCCTTCGCGCAAGCTCCGCAACAACCCGGCACGGGCGGAGTAATTCGCATCACGGTGGACTTGGTTCAAGTGGACGCGGTGGTCACCGACTCAAAGGGCCGCCAAGTCACGAATCTGAAACCGGAGGATTTCGAAATCCTCGAGGACCGCCGTCCGCAGAAGATCACGAACTTTTCCTACGTATCCGTAACTGGTCCCGCAGGTTCAGTCGCACCACCCATTGAGCGTCCGCCCCTCAAGACAGGCGCGCCTACGGCGCCGGCCCGGCCGGTCCCGCTCCGTCCCGAGCAAGTCCGAAGGACCATCGCCTTGGTGGTGGACGACCTCAGCTTGTCGTTCGAGGACACTTATTATGTTCGCCAAACCCTGAAAAAGTTCGTGGACGTTCAAATGCAGCCGGGCGACTTGGTGGCGATTCTCCGTACCGCCAGCGGCCTTGGCGCCATGCAGCAATTCACGAACGACAAGCGGATGCTCTACGCCGCGATTGACCGCATCCGTTGGTATCCGATGTGGGGCGGCCAGATTTTCGCGATTACTCCCCTGGCGCCGGCCGAGGGGAATTCGAGGCGCGGAGCCGGTGGGCTCAGCCAAGGGGGCAGTCAACCCACACCAGCAAGCGCGCTGGTAGGCCACGAAACGGCCAGCCAGGAGCAGGCTGCCTTCTTCGCGGACCAATTCACTAACGGCTCGCTCGGCGCGGTCAATTACGTGGTGAAAGGACTTCGTGAACTGCCCGGCCGTAAATCGGTGATCCTGTTTTCTGACGGCATACCGCTCTCTCTCGAGAGTGTCGGCGACAGTCGCGTGCTGGAGGCTCTGCGTGCCCTGGTCGATCTGGCCAATCGGTCCGCCGTCGTCGTGTACGTGATTGACGCGCGCGGACTTCAAACCCTCGGGCTCACCGCCGCCGACTCGACCGGTGGGCGCTCGCCAGCGGAAGTCGAGCAAGCCTCGAGCAAGCCCTCGGGGAACGGCGCCTACAGTATTTCAATTCGCAACAGGGCATGGAATATCTCGCTCAACAAAGCGGCGGCTTTCTTGTCCACGACACGAACGACCTCAACCTGGGCATTAGAGAGATTCTGGATGACCAGAGCGGATATTACTTGATTGGTTACAAACCGTCGGAGACCACTTTCGAAGCCCAGAATGGCCGCCGGGCCTACCACAAAATTCAGGTCAAGGTCAAAATCCCGGGCCTGCGCGTTCGCTCGCGCACCGGCTTCTATGGGATTCCCGACGACGAAGCGAGGCCAGTGTACCGCACCAGGAACGAGCAATTGGCGGCGGCGCTGGCCTCGCCGTTTAGCTCAGGGGGAGTTCATCTTTATCTCGTCTCCCAGGTTTTGTATGACGAGCATGGCGCGGCTACGCTGCGATCCCTGCTGCACATCGACGCACGGGATCTGCAAGTCGAAAACCAACCCGACGGGCGTAAGAAAGTGGCGTTCGACGCCGCCGCCCTCACGTTCGGCGACAACGGAAGGGTAGTGGGCGGGAAGGACGCGACCTTCACGGGTTCACTCAACGACCAGCAGTTGGGGAGAGCGCTGAAGAACGGCCTCGATCACGTGCTCGATTTTCCGGTGAAGCCAGGCCGGTATCAGCTCCGCGCCGGGGTTCGCGACTCGGTTTCTCAGCGGGTGGGCTCCGCGAGCCTGTTCATCGACGTCCCGGATACTCGCAAAGGAAGGCTGGCGCTCTCGGGCATCATCCTCAACGCAAGAGGCGAAGGGGAGAAAAGCCCGGCGGTGCGCCGGTTCCAACTCGGCGACGAAGTGACCTACGGCGTGCAGGTTTATAACGCCCGTCTCGACCGGGTCACGCGGCTTCCTGACCTTGAAGAAAGCATTCAAATCTTTCGCGACGAGCGGCAGGTGAGTGCCTTCAACAAGGCGTTTGATGGCAACAACCAAACCGACTTAAGACGATTGTCCTTGAGCGGCCATCTGAAGCTCGGCCCTGGCCTGGAGCCTGGCGATTACGTGTTCCAGGTTATCGTTACCGACAAACTCGCCAAGCCGAAATACGCGACGGCCAGCCAGTGGATTGATTTCGAGATTGCGGGACAATCGGAGCGCTCGGCGTTGCCCGCGAATTAGCGGCTGTCAGCCACGACGAGCGCTCTTCTCGTCGTGGGCTTTTTGCGGGCACCGCCTTCCGGCCCCGCGGAGCAAGTCGCGAGGCCGAGGCCGCGCCTTGTGCAGTTGTGGCGCGGATGAAGCGAAGACCCAACGCCGCTGGGGGCGGCGATTGGCCGCCTTGATTACAAAATCACCCGGTCACGCTGTCGCTAAATTGCCCGATCACCGGACCACCTGATGGCCCTATGGCGAACCAAAGTAGTACGTGAACGTCAGGGAGACATACGGCTTGGTGGGAACGCCGACGATGCGCTCAAAAGGCTCGGCGTCGCTGGGTAACGCGAGCGTCTCAAGGGTCTGTCCTGAGTAGCCGCTGGGCAGAAGGAAATTAACCCCTAGGCTCGTCCGCCCGTCGTCGAAAGGCCGCAGCAGGGCGCCGTGCACTTCGCGAACGGGGACA
>Ga0181533_1005500_pt1 | contig 12102 bp, 11 predicted proteins | sample PEATcosm2014_Bin_45_FD_119772 | JGI IMG/M metagenome (GOLD analysis project Ga0181533, IMG submission 119772) | Peatland microbial communities from MTU Mesocosm Facility, Houghton, MI, USA - PEATcosm2014_Bin11_60_metaG | ecosystem: Environmental > Terrestrial > Soil > Wetlands > Peat | place...
GATGTATTGGGCGCCCGTCGCCGCGGCCGTCTGCGACAGCTTGTAGCTGTCGCCGGTGAAGTCGGCAAAGCGCACCACCTCGTCGCGCTGGTAGTGGTGGCCCAGAATCACCGTGGTCGCGCCTAATTTCGCGCGCGCCGCGGCAATGCGCTCGTCGAGATTGTTGTCGGGGGAGCGGTCGGGCAGCGCCAGGTAGTTTTCAAGAGAACAGGTCGCATTTGCCTCCGCGGAGGCAGCGGTTACTTCTAGAACCAGGGTCACAATACTCCGCCTTCAGTCCATACCGGACGGGGATGTTGAAAGCTTTCCATTCGGCTGCAGTGAATGCGTTTCTTCTTGATCCGGATCTCTCGTGCAAAACCAGAAAAATCCTAAACCAGGAAAAACCACCCACGGGGTTGTTGCAGCCCGTTCTACCTATGGGATGCCGCCAGGATTTCGCCGGTTGCAGAGGAGCTCCCGGCCCGCGCGCGTCCCATATAACTTTATTGTAACGCTGCCTTAATCCATCGTCGAAACGCTTAGCCGTTTGTGAGCGCCACTTGCGGCCAGTTATCATGATCCTTCATGGGAACTCCGCCGCCAATCATGATGGCCAACATCAGCATGGCCGACACCATCATCCTCATGGTGCTGGCGCTGGTGGTTTTCGGCCCGCGCCGTCTACCGCAGATCGGCCGCCAGATCGGCAAGCTGATGTACGAGTTCCGCAAGGCCTCCAACGACTTCAAATTCCAGATGGAAGAGGAGTTACGCCAGGCTGAGGAGGCTGACCGCCGCAAGAAGGAAGAAGAGGAGAGGCAGAGAGCCCTGGCCGCCGCGCCGCCTGCTCCGCAATTGGAGCAGCCTGCTGAATCCGCCGCGGCCGCGACGCCCGAAACACCCTCCGAAAGCCCTTATCCCGGCGAAACCACCTATCCCGATCTGGCCGCCGAGGGCGCCCGGCCTGAAGAAGCCACCGCGGCTGCCGTCGAGAGCACTCGGCCTGAAGACGAAGCCGCGCGTACTGAAGACTTGATGGCGTCGGCCGTCGAGGCCGCGCGTCTACGCATTCAGCCGCCGTCCACGGGTGAGATCGTCGCCGCTAATCCGCCGGGCCAAGCCCCGCAGCCATCTGAACCTGCCACTGGAGTCGCCGTGAACGACGACGCGAGTGGCGCCAATGAAGCCGAACCATCGGAGCCGGCCGCCCACCATGGTTGATCCGCAGGAAGCCATCGAGAAAGCCCGCAAGGCCGTGACCGAGCGCGCCGAATTGCCCGGCATGAGCCTCATGGAGCATCTCGACGAGCTCCGCAAGCGCATTGTTCACTCCGCCATCTATCTCGCCATCGGCTTCTTCGTCGCCTTCTACTTCCGTGAGAGGCTTTACGGCCTCGTCCAGGCTCCGCTTACCAAGCTCGGCATCAAGCTCAACTACACCCACCCCATGGACCCGCTCAACCTCTACATGCAGGTTGCGCTCATCGGCGGCGCCATTCTCACCGCGCCCTTCATCCTCTATCAGGTGTGGCTGTTCATCGCGCCCGGCCTCTATCAAAAAGAGAAGCGCTTCGTCGTTCCCTTCATGGCCGCCACCGTCAGCCTGTTCCTCGCCGGAGCGTGCTTCGGCTACTTCTTCGTGCTGCCCGGCGCGCTGAAGATCCTGATTTTCGGTTTCGGCAATAAGTTCAACCCCATCGTGACCATCGAGGAGTACACCGGGTTCTTTCTTTCCATCATCCTGGGTCTCGGCATCAGCTTTGAGCTACCCATCCTCATCTTCTTCCTGGCCCTTTTCGGCATTGTCAGCCCGCGCTTCCTCTGGAAGAACATCCGCTACGCCATCCTTGCGGTCTTCATCGTCGCCGCCATCATCTGTCCCAGTCCCGATCCGTGGACGATGTGCATCTACGCCCTCCCAATGCTGGCCCTTTATCTCGTCGGCATCGCCGTCGCCTGGTGGGTACACCCCGCGCGCAAGAGGAAAAAGGAGGCTGCGGGTTGATGTTTTCTTTTTTCTGGTCCTGGAAGAGAGCCGCGGCACGAACCGTACGTGTACCATCCGCACAAACTCTCCGTGCCCCATCCTTCGAGCGCTTCTTGCTCGAAGGGTGGGAGAGCACAAATCTCAGATTCCCACTCTCCACTCAGCACAACCGTCGGGTGCCCCGGGTCTCGATTTTGAGACCCTGGAAAGCACGAACTTCCACCCTCCTCGTCGCGCTCACTCTCTTTACGCCTTGGGTTGCGACGGCTCAACACTTCGACGGCGCCAAGGCCTACGAATACGCACGTGAGTTCGCCGCCATCGGTCCGCGCTGGCCCACCGGCCCCGGCCACGTCAAAGCCGAGGAGTTTCTCCGCGCCCACTTTCTCCGCGCCCACGACCAGCTTGAAGAAGACACCTTCACCGCCGACACGCCCATCGGTCCCGTCCCCTTGTGCAATTTCATCGTGCGTTTTGCCGGCAAAAAGCCTGGCGCGATCGTGCTCGGCACGCACTACGAAACCAACTACCCGCTGCGTACCATCAACTTCGTCGGCGCCAACGACGGCGCTTCCACCACCGGCCTGTTGATGGCCATCGCCGACGAGCTCCGCGCCCAGACCGCCCATGGCAAAAAGATGGACGGCTACTCCGTCTGGCTCGTCTTCTTCGACGGCGAAGAGGCCATCCAGCAGTGGTCGCGCTCCGACTCCACCTACGGCAGCCGCCATCTTGCCGCCAAGTGGGGCCGCGACGGCACACTTAACCAGATCAAGGCCTTCTTGCTCGCCGACATGATCGGCGACAAGGATCTCGACATCCAGCACGAGACCCACTCCACCGCGTGGCTCGTCGATCTAGTCGCACAGGCCGCGAAAAATTTCGGTGATCAGCACTACTTTTTCCAGAAGGAGATGGACGTCGAGGACGACCACCTGCCCTTTGTCGAGCGCGGCGTGCCGTCGATTGACATCGTCGACCTCGACTACGGGCCCAACAACAGCTACCACCACACCGCGCAGGATACGATGGATAAGATCAGCGCGCACAGTTTGACGATCGATGGCGATGTGTTCATGGAATCCATCCGCCTGATCGATCAGCGGTGACGAGCCCTTAGCTTTTAGCCTTTAGCTATTAGCTGTTCATGCCGGAACGGTAATTGACGATCGTTCCCGTACGGCAAAGCTAAAAGCTAACAGCTAAGAGCTAATAGCTGAGAAGAAACAAGGAGCACGCACGTGTCTCAAGCAGAAATCGGCATCATCGGCGGCAGCGGGCTCTACTCGATGCCCGGCTTCACCAACATTCATGAGGAGCGCGTGGAAACGCCCTTCGGCTCACCCTCCGACGTCTTCGTTCTCGGCGAACTCGAGGGCCGCAAGGTTGCCTTTCTCGCGCGTCACGGACGCGGCCATCGCATTCTGCCCTCCGAGCTCAACTTCCGCGCCAACATCTTCGCCTTCAAGAAGCTCGGCGTGGAGCGCATTCTCTCCGTCTCCGCCGTAGGCTCGCTCAAGGAAGAGCACAAGCCCACCGACTTCGTCATGCCCGACCAGTTCATCGATCGCACCTTCCACCGCGTGTCCACATTTTTCGGCGACGGCATCGTGGGCCACGTGGCCTTTGGCGATCCGGTGTGCGCAACGGTCGCAAGAACCGCGTTGGACGCCTGCGCAACCGTGGGCGTGGTGGGCAAACTCGGCGGCACGTACGTCTGCATGGAGGGCCCGCAGTTCTCCACCAAGGCCGAGTCGCACCTCTACCGCAGTTGGGGCGCCGACGTGATCGGCATGACCAACCTGCAGGAGGCCAAGCTCGCCCGCGAAGCCGAAATCTGCTACGCCACCGTCGCCATGGTCACCGACTACGACTGCTGGCGCGAGGGCCACGACGCCGTGACGATTGAAGAAATTGTTGCCGTGCTGCACAAGAACGCCGACAACGCCGCCCGCGTGGTGAAAGCCGCCGTGGCCGCCATGCCGCGCGAACGGAACTGCGCCTGCGCTTCAGCGGCAAAATTTGCCGTGCTCACGCAGCCCGACGCGATTCCCGCAGCAGCGAAAGAGAAGCTAAAACTGCTGTTCGGCAAATATCATGGATGGTAATGCAATTTTTCGCTGCATCGAAGCGACGGCCCGCCTCAAAGCCGTCATCCTGAGCGAAGTCCGCCGTGGCGGACGGAGTCGAAGGACCTGCGGTTGTTCTTCTTTTTGCCTTTCTTCTTTTCGCGCAGCCCTGCAGCACGTATTATCGAAAACCGCGTTTGAACTATAAGAACGTTTTTTGATCACGAGAGGCAAACATGTCCATCACCGTCGTCGGCAGCGTAGCTTACGATTCCATTGAGACCCCCGCCGGCCGCCGCGAGCGTTGCCTGGGCGGCGCTGCCACCTACTTTTCGCTCGCCGCCAGCTTCTTTACCGATGTGCGCGTGATCGCCGTGGTGGGCGAGGACTTCGGCCCCGAGCAGGAAGCCGTCTTTGCGGCGCGCAAGATCGATACGCGCGGTATCGAACACACCGCCGGCAAGAGCTTCTTCTGGGAAGGCTCATATCTCGAAAACCTGAACGAGGCCAAAACCCATAACACCGAGCTCAACGTCTTCGCGACGTTCGAACCCAAAATTCCCGACACCTACCGCGATTCCGAGTTCCTCTTCCTCGCTAACATCGATCCCGTGTTGCAGCGCCGCGTGCGCGACGCCATGCCCGCCGTCAAGCTGGTCGCCGGCGACACCATGAACTATTGGATCAAGGATCATCGCCCGGCCCTTCTCGAAGTGCTCAAAGGTCTCGATATTCTGCTCATCAACGACGCTGAAGCCCGCATGCTGGCCGGCAATAACAACCTCGTGCAGGCTGCGCGCGCCGTCATCGCTCTCGGCCCCCGCACGCTGGTGGTCAAGCACGGCGAGTACGGCGCCACTTTATTCCACGAATCTACTCCAAAAGGTAAGAAAGCGGAGCTTCGCACCTTCAGAGCTCCGGCCCTCCCGCTCAATGAGGTCGTCGATCCCACCGGCGCGGGCGACAGCTTTGCCGGAGGATTCTTCGGTTATCTTGCTTCCCAGGAGACACTCACGCCCGCCTCCTGGCGTCACGCCATGTATTACGGCGGCGTGATGGGATCCTTTGCCTGCGAGCACTTCGGCACGGAGCGCCTGCAGCAGCTTTCACGCTCTGAAATCGACGCGCGCTTCAATGTATTTCGCGAGATCACGCACCTTGACTGACCGCAGCGTTTCCAACGCCGAAGGCTGGGCGGTCATCGGCTTCTCCATGGCAGCCTCGTTTGCCGCCATCATCTGGAGCTGGAATCACGCGGCGATGCTCAACTACGGCGACGCCATCGCCCATCTTCACATTGCGCGCCGCTTCTTCGACTCGCGCACTCCTCGCTTTTCCCAGCTCGGCTCAGTGTGGTTGCCGCTGCCGCACATTCTCCTTATTCCCTTTGTGCAGAACTACGCGTGGTGGGCCAACGGTCTTGCCGGCGTCATGCCCTCGGCATGCGCCTACATGGCCTCCTGCGTCGGCATCTATCGCCTGGCGCGGCACTGGCTCAATCCCGCGCCCTCCGCGCTCGCGCTCGTGTTCTTCGCCCTCAATCCCAACTTGCTCTATTTGCAAACCACGGCCATGACCGAGCCTCTCTTCCTCTGCGAAGTCATCTGGATCGTGGTCTGGCTCGTGGAGTGGCGCGCCTGTCTCGATGAAGACCCGCTGCAGGCGACCCGCCTGCAGCTCTTGATCGCCGCGGCGCTTATCGCCGCCATCTTCACCCGTTACGACGGCTGGATTATTGCACTCATCGCGTGGACCGGCATCGGCCTTGCGCTGCTCAAGCGCGGCCGCCTACGCTACTCGCCGTATTTCTGGCTGGCCAGCGCCGCGGTCGTCGCCGCGCCCCTGCTCTGGTTTGCCTACAACTCCGCCGGCTTCGGTGACTGGCTCTATTTCGCGCGCGGTCCCTATTCCGCCAAAGCGATTGAGATGCGCACTGCTGCATCCGGCGCCGGACCGCCGCATCCCGGCTGGCACAATCCCTGGGTGGCGTTGCTCTTTTATCTCAAAGTCTCGGAACTTGATGCCGTTCTTGCGCCTGCCCTCGGATCGATATGGGCAAGTCTCTGGGGCAATCTGGTTCTCGCGCTCGCCGCACTCGGTTCCGTCGCCGCATGGTTCGCGGAAAAAGCCACGTCGCACCGCCGCGCTCTGGCCTGGGCTCTGCTCCTCTGGCTGCCCGTGCTCTTTTACACGTGGTCGGTCGCCTACGGCTCAGTCCCCATCTTCTTTCCCGCCTGGTGGCCCTTCACCTTCTACAACACGCGCTACGGACTCGAATTGCTCCCCGCCCTCGCTCTCGGTGTCGGCTTCGCGGCCCGCTTTGCCGCCGGCGCTCTCGCTCGCTGGCAGGGCCCCCGAATCGTGCAGCTTCTGCCCGACATCGCCTTCGCGCTCCTCTTTGTTCTCGCGGGAGTGAATGTTGCGGGCCTGCTGCGCCAGGAACCGATCGTCTACGCGGAAAGCATAACCAACCTCGAAGCGCATCTGCCTTACGACCAGGTCCTTCCTCCGCTCCTCCAGGATCTGCTCAGCGCATTTCCCCGCGGCACCGTGTTGATGAACACCTCAACCTATCCTGAAATCGTCGCGCTCACCGGCATTCCCCTGCGCCAAACCATCAACGAGAGCGATCTCGCCGTGTGGCGCACCGCACTGCAAGCGCCCGGCAGCCACGCGGCCATCGTGGTCGCCTTCGACGGCGATGAAGTCGATCGCGCCGTCAAGGCCCATCCCGAGGGACTCACTGTTGCCGGCCGCTTTAGCGCCGGGAACCAGCCGTCGGCTACGGTCTATATCTCTACGGCGGCCTTCCATCGCATGGCGCATCCGAAACCCAGCGCCCCAATTCCAGATGTTGAAGCTCCAAACCCGAACATGGGCTCTCCCATTCCAGATTCCGGCACTCGCACCCGGTGATCTGAGCACCGGGTCCCGCCATCGAATCCCTCAACACTCGCTCTCTGACACCTGACATCTGAAACCTGACACCTATATCATTCAGCTTGGGAGGAAGATTGATCCCCTTCACCAAAGCCCACGCCCGCGGCAACGATTTTCTGATTGTGACCGAAGAGGCGGCTCGCGACTACGACTGGGCCAGCTTGACGAAGCGGCTGTGCGCGCGCAAAGCCGGCATTGGCGCAGACGGCGTTGAATTCTTCGCTTGGACCGGCCCCAACTCCGGCCGCATCCGGCTGCACAATGCCGATGGCTCCGTCGCTGAGATCAGCGGCAACGGTACGCGCTGCGTGGCCGCCTGGATGGCGCGAGAGTTGAATGCGCAATGCGGCGACGAATTGCAGATTGAGACCGATGCGGGGTTACGTCTGTGCCGAATCGATCAGGTCCGTAGCGGCGGCCGATTCGAGGTTGAAGTAACAACAGGGATGGGTGTGCCAGAGTTCGAGCCGAAGAAGCTGACGGTCCTTGATGAACAGATTGTCGAGGGATTGGTCGTCTCAACCGGAAATCCTCACTTTGTTGTGATGGTTCCTGACGGGGATTTTAAGCTGGCTCATTGGTCGTGGAGTTCGGTTGGGGCGGAGATTTGCACGCACCCAGACTTTCCCAAACAAACCAACGTCGAGTTTTTCCATGTCGCGGGCCCGAACGAGATCGAAATTCGCATCTGGGAACGCGGCGTCGGCCCCACTTTGTCATCAGGAACCGGAACTTCGGCCTCAGCGACTGCAGCCATCGCGCTTGGACTCGTAAAATCGCCGCTCACTGTCGTCGCTCCCGGCGGCGCGCAGACGGTTGCATGGGGCGGACCCGGCAGCGAACTCTTCCTCACCGGACCCGCCACGCTCATTGCCCGCGGAGAGGCATGGTGACATGGCGCGCCTGATCAAACCACCGGCCGTCGCGCCCGGCGATGCCATCGCCATCGTCGCCCCCGCCTCACCGGCGCAATCGGAACGCATCGAGGGCGGGCTCGCGGCTCTCGAAGCTCTCGGCTTCACGCCCAAACCGAGCCCCAACGCCCTGCTCCGCGGGCCGCTCTACTTCGCTGGAACTGCTGCCGAGCGCGTTGCCGATTTTCACGCGGCATTTTCCGATCCGGATACCGGCGCGGTCATGGCCCTCCGCGGCGGCTACGGTTCGAATTACCTGCTTTCCGGTTTCGACCTCGCCACCATCGCCGCCCATCCCAAGCCATTTTTCGCGTACAGCGATCTCACCGGCATCCAGCTCCACCTTCTCGATCAGCTCGGCCTTCCCGCCTTCCACGGCCCCATGCTCGCCGCCGATTTTTGCCTTCCAGACGGGATACATTTGGACAGCTTTCGTGCGGCATTGGGAGGCGAGCCTTACACGGTCGGCTCGGCCGAAGGCCTGCGCGCCCTCAAGCCCGCCACGCAAAAAAACGTCCGGGGCACGCTCTACGGCGGCTGCCTCAGCATTCTCGTCTCGCTTCTCGGCACGCCCTGGGAGCCCGCGACAGAAAACAAGCTGCTCTTTCTCGAAGACACCGGCGCCAAGCCGTACCAGATCGATCGCATGTTGTGGCAGTTGCGCACGGCCGGCAAGCTCGCGGGCGCGAGCGGCATCATCTTCGGCGAAATGGTCGATCATGGCGCCGCGCCAGATCTCCTCGATCGCGCCATCCTCAGCGCTCTCGACGGCCTCGACATTCCCATCGCCATCGGCTTGCGCTCGGGTCACGTTTCGCGGCAGAATGTCACGCTCACCTTCGGCGTTGCCGCCGAACTTACCCTCGCCGATGAACCCACGCTCAAAATTCTCGAGCCGGCGGTGACCAGGTGACCTCGTCTCCGCGTCACATCCATCTCATCGGCATCTGCGGCACGGCCATGGCGTCGCTGGCCGGGCTGTTGCAGCTCGAGGGCCATCGCATCACGGGCTCCGACAAGGCCGCTTATCCGCCCATGAGCGATCTGCTCCGCTCGCTCGGCATTCCCATCCTCGAGCCCTACGCCGAATCGAACCTCTCCCCCGCGCCCGACCTCGTCGTTATCGGCAACGCACTCTCGCGCGGCAATCCTGAAATCGAGCGCGTCCTCGACGAGCGCATTCCCTTCACCTCCATGGCCGCGCTGCTGCGCGAAGAATTCCTCCGCGGTCGCTCGCCTCTCGTCGTCGCCGGAACCCACGGAAAAACCACCACCACCAGCATGCTGGCGTGGATTTACCAGACCGCCGCGCGCGAAAATCCCGCGCTCGAGCCCTCCTTCCTCATCGGAGGCGTCGCGGAAAACTTCGGCTCGAGCTTCCAGCTCCGCCCCACCCAGCCCTTCATCGTGGAAGGCGACGAGTACGACACCGCCTTCTTTGACAAGGGCCCCAAATTCCTCCACTACTTTCCCGACGCGCTCATCCTCACCCACGTCGAATTCGACCACGCCGACATCTACGCCGATCTCGACCAGGTGAAAACCGCCTTCAAGCGCCTCGTCAATCTGGTTCCGCGCCGCGGCATCATCGTTGCGTACGACGGCAGCGACAACGTCACCGAATGCGTGAGCCGCGCCTTCTGCCGCGTGGAGCGCTACGGCTTCTCCGACGCCGCCCACTGGCGCATTCGCAATCTGCGCCACGTTGACGGGCAAACGCAATGGGAAGTTGATCGCGACGGCGTACTCTGGGCGGAGTTCACCATGAACCTAGCCGGCGAGCACAACGTGCTGAACGCCACGGCCGCCGCGGCCCTCGCCGCCGGCCAGGGCATTTCGAAAGAATCCATCGCCGCAGCTCTCGCCACGTTTAAGAGCGTCAAGCGCCGCCTTGAAGTGCGCGACCAGATCGACGGCATCACGCTCATTGAAGACTTCGCCCACCACCCCACCGCCATTCGCGAAACTCTCCGGGCGCTTCGTGCCGTTTATCCGCAGGCGCGGCTCTGGGCCGTGCTCGAACCCCGCTCCAACACGCTGCGCCGCAAGGTTCTCGCGCCTGAACTCGTCGCCAGTCTGCGCCTCGCCGATCGCGTGGTGCTGGCCGGCGTCTACCAGCAGGAGCGCATTCCCGAAGCCGAGCGCCTGCATCCGGAAGAGATCGTCCGCGCCCTCAACGACGCGGGAACGCCCACCGAACTCCACGCAAACGCCGACTCGATCGTCGCCGCTCTCGCGCCGCAGCTTGCTTCGGGCGACGTCGTCGCCATCCTCTCCAATGGCGGCTTCGACGGCATCTACCTCAAACTCCCCGCGCGTCTGCGCGAACTGCATCCCGGCGCCGCCGGCGCATAATGAGTCAAAATACCAATTAAGGCACGCATGATCCGCTCTCTGCTTTTTCTCGCCAACATGATCGTCACGGGCATTCCCACGGCCTTGCTCTTCATTCCCTGGTGCTGGCTCACGGGCAACGTGCTGCCGCTCTACAAAGCCACGCGCTTCATGCTCTCCTCCAGTTGCCGCGTGGCCGGGGTGCGCCTCCGCGCCCAGGGCCTGGAACGGATTCCCCGCGACCGCGCCTGCATTTTCATGTCAAACCATGTCTCCAATCTCGATCCGCCCGCGCTTATCTCGCTCATCCCCGGGCGGACCTCGGCCTTTATGAAGCGGTCACTTATGAATTTGCCCATCCTCGGCACCGGTTTTCGCCAGGGCGAGTTCATCGCCGTCGACCGCACCGGCAACCCCGGCGACGCGCAGCGCAGCGTGGCCGAAGCGCAACGCGTGCTCGCCAAGGGCACGCACATCACCACGTTTGTCGAAGGCACACGCTCGCCCGACGGCCGCATGCTGCCCTTCAAGAAGGGGCCGTTTTTTCTCGCCAAGGCCTCCGGCGCGCCCTGCATTCCGGTTTCGATTTATGGAACAGAAACCATGCTTCGCAAGGGCAGCCTGCGCATCCATCCCGGCACCGCGCATGTCGTCTTCCACGAGCCCATCGATTCCACCACCTTCGCCACACGCGAAGAGCTCATGCAAGCCGTCCGCACGGCCATCGCCTCCGGCCTGCCGGAGTGGATGCGCACCTAGCACCGCGAACCCGCCAACTCGCTGACTTGCTGACCCAGGTGCGATACTCACCATTGCGCACTTTTAGAACCCCATGATCGTCTCTCTCCTCGTCTTCGTCACCATCGTCGTACTCGCCCTTCCCACGGCGCTGGTCCTCATTCCCTTCACGCTTCTCAGCGGCAATGTAGGTCCGCTCTATGCCGCGGGCTCGTGGATCGCTCGTGCAGCCATGTTTGTGGCCGGCATCCGCGTGCACATTGAGGGCCGCGAAAACATCCCACCCGGCCGCGCCTGCATCTTCATGGCCAACCACGTCTCCAACCTCGATGCGCCGGCGCTGATGTCGCATCTTCCCGGCCGCACTGTGGTCTTTCTCAAGCGCTCGCTGTTGAAGCTTCCCATCGTCGGCTACGCGTTCAAGCTGGCCAAATTCATTCCGGTCGGCCGCACGGGCAGCGCCGAAAGCGCGCAGGCAGCCGTTGCCGACGCGGAGCGGGTCCTCGCCAGCGGGCTGCACATCACAACATTTGTTGAGGGCGGGCGCTCGCTCGACGGCCGCATGCAGCCCTTCAAGAAAGGCGCGTTCTATCTCGCGAAAGATTCGGGCGCGCTCTGCGTTCCCATTTCGATCTATGGAACGGAGAAGATTATTCCCTGGGGCAGCAATCGCATCCATCCCGGCGAAGCTCACGTCGTCTTCCACCCGCCCATCGACCCCGCCGATTACACCACACGCGAAGACTTATCGGAAGCCGTCCGCGCCGTGATCGCGTCAGGGCTGCCGGAGTGGATGCGAGGATAGAAGCCCGCGCGAACCCACTGACACCTGAAACCTGACCCCTGCTTTCACGGCTGGACGACCGCGTTGTACCCGTCGCCGAGCAGCTTGTCGCGCCAGCGGTTGGCCTCGTCGCGGCTGGTGAAGGGCCCGATGCGCACGTGGATCAGTCCATCGGCGGGTTCGCGCGTCGCGATCACCGAGTAGCCGCGCTTGCGCAGCGCCGCCACCAGCACATCGGCGTCCTCGGGATTCGCCACCGCGGCAATCTGCACCATCAACTGCACGGAAGCCGGCAAAGCCGCGTGCACATTGGGCGCCGGCGACGCAGCTTGTGGCGTGTTGCCAGCTGCCGGC
>Ga0181533_1005501_pt1 | contig 12098 bp, 8 predicted proteins | sample PEATcosm2014_Bin_45_FD_119772 | JGI IMG/M metagenome (GOLD analysis project Ga0181533, IMG submission 119772) | Peatland microbial communities from MTU Mesocosm Facility, Houghton, MI, USA - PEATcosm2014_Bin11_60_metaG | ecosystem: Environmental > Terrestrial > Soil > Wetlands > Peat | place...
CCAAGGTCCTACGGCCTTCGTCCCGCGCAGGCGGAGTCCATCATAAACCAGTGTCGTGTACATTTTCATGCTTCGGGGTGTCGCGAAGCGACATGAGCGACTGTTTTGTAGGTCCGCGGCTCGCTCCCCGTGTTCAAGCTCGCTCCCTGTGTTCAAGGAAAGCTTAGTATTGACGAGCGATGGAAAGCGAATGAAAAGCGAAGACCCCCTTTTGGCTTTTGCTTCGATCTTCGGGCATTTGCGGTTTATCCACAATCACTCCGTCAGAAGTCACTTAGAATAATCCACTCACTTTCCCAGTTTTCACATCCACATCCACACGGCGGAAGCCGGGGTTGGAAGACGTCCCGGGCATCAAGCTGATGGCGCCGGCGCAGGGGCAGAGGAACTTCGCTCCCGAATACACCAGCACATCGCGAATGGGCAGCACCCAGCCCCTGGGAACTCCCTTGAGCGCCGGGTCGTGGCTCAGACTCAAATGCGTTTTCACCATCATGGTGGCGTAGTCAGCAAACTTGGGGTCCGCCTCCAGTTGCTTGGACTTGGCTTCCGCCTCGGGAGTCCAAGCCACGCCATCCGCGCCGTACACAGCTTTGGCGATCAGTTCCACGCGGTCGCGCAATTTCATTTCGAAGGGGTACAGGTACTGGAAGTTGACCTCTTCCCGGCAGGCATCGAGCACGGCGTCGGCCAGCTCCAGAGCCCCTTCGCCGCCTTGGGCCCAGTGTTGAGAAGACGCGCAGCGCGCTCCCTCGGCTTCCACGGCCCGCCGCACCAGGGCAATTTCTTCCTTCGTGTCGGTATGAAAACAGTTAATGCAGACCACCGGATTGATTCCCGACCGGCGAATGATGCCGAGGTGGTGGAGCAGGTTGGGAAGGCCTTTTTCCAGAAGGCGCAGATTTTCCTTGGTGTACTCTTCGGCGAGCGGCAAGCCGGGCGCGACACGCGGACCGCCACCGTGCATTTTGAGCGCCCGAATGGTGGTGGTGAGCACTGAGACGTTGGGCTTCAGCCCGCTGCAACGGCACTTGACGTTCCAGAATTTCTCGAAGCCAATGTCAGCCGCGAAGCCGCTCTCGGTGACGTGGTAATCGAACATCTTCAGACCCAGCCGGTCACCGATGATCGAGGACTGCCCTACGGCGATGTTGGCGAACGGGCCGGCATGCACCATGCAGGGTTGATATTCCGCCGTGCTGCACAGTGTGGGATTGACGGTGTTGCGCATCCAGGCGGCCATGGCTCCGCCGACTTCCAGGTCGCCGGTGGTGACCGGTTTGCCCTGCTTGTCGTAGGCGACGGTAATCTCACTCAAGCGCTTGCGCAGGTCAGCCAAGTCCGTGACGATGGCCAGAATCGCCATCAGCTCGGAGCTGACGGTGATGGCGAACTTCGACTGCATCATGAAGCCGTCCTGCTTGCCGCCGATGCCGATGATGATGTTGCGCAGCGCCTGGGCGCAGAAATCCAGGACCCAGCCCATTTCCACGCGCGTGGGGTCAACGTCCAAGCGGCGCATTTTGCTGAGTTTCGCCAGTTGCTCGTCGCCATAGTTTCGTTCGTGCTGCATGCGGGCGGTGAGCGCCACCATGGCCAGATTGTGGGCGTTGGCAATATCGTTAATGTCGCCGGTGAGGCCGAGGGAAAATTCCGTCATAGGGATCAGCAGGGCGTTCCCGCCGCCCGCCGCGGTCCCCTTCACGTTCATGGTGGGCCCCCCGGAAGGTTGACGCAGGCAGCCCCCTACATTTTTGCCCCGCTTGCCCAAACCTTCCATTAAACCCAGAGAGGTTGTGCTTTTTCCCTCACCTAAGGGGGTGGGGGTAATGGCTGTAACTTCAATGTATTTCCCGTCCGGGCGACTCTTCAAGCGCTCAATGATCTTGAGGAAATCCAGCTTGGCCAGCCTGCCCATGGGGATAACTTCATCTTGTTGCAACCCCAATCTTTCCTGCCATTCGCGAGGGCTGGGCATATGCTGTTCTGCCGCCTCGGAAATCTGCCAATCCTGCATCTGTATCGCGTCGTACGCCATCCGTGGGTCCCCCGATTCGTTGGTACGGCCAAGGTATTAAAGCACTTGCGGTGCCATTCCCGGAACTATGCACAAAAAGTCCCCTTCCCCTTGAGGACAGAGTTTGCTTCGCCTTTCCGATTTCAAAGGGTGATAAAGTGCAGAAATTTCGGCAACACAATTGCAAAACGATTTCTGAACTGGAACAAAATGACGCAGTTGTCCCCAAACCGCTCGCTAGGTTTTTCTGAGCCCTTCAGGCGAAGCGCCTACCTAAGTCGCTGGCTTGAATGGTCGCGGGGCATTTTTCGCAAACCTCCCCCTCAAAAATCATGCCGCATGAAGACGGGTGCTTTTTCTTCTTGCGGAAGGGTCACGCTTCCTATAAAAAAGCGGGGCTGGCGACCATAAGTGCCTTTCGCACTTATGGAACCAGCTTGGAATACCTTAAGAGAAGGAATGAACCACTATGAGCCTTAGTCAACTAGCCAGATCCATCAGTGAGTCGCCCACCCTGAAGCTGAATGAAACTGCCGCATTGCTCAGGGAAAAAGGCGAGCCCGTGATTCACCTGGGCGGTGGCGAGCCGAAAAGCAAAGCGCCGATTGATGCCGTGATCAACTGCACCGCGCTGCTCAACACCGGGGAAGTTCGTTACACCCCGCCCGACGGAATTCCCGCCTTAAAAAAGGCGGTGATTCGTTACACCGAGGAGCACTACCACAAGCTGGTTTCGGCAGACAACGTTTTGGTTTCCGGCGGGGCCAAGCAAGCCCTCATGGTTTTGCTGCATTCGATTCTGGACCCGAAGGATGAAGTGATATTTCCCGCACCCTACTGGGTGAGCTACCCGGAGATGGTGAAGCTTGCCGGGGGCGTGCCGGTGGTGGTGACGGCTGAGGACGGCACGTTTTACCCCACCGTCCGCGAAATGGCCGAGGCGGTGGGTTCCTACACCAAGGCGATCATTCTGAACAGCCCCAACAACCCCTCCGGCGCCATGTACTCGCGCGAATTCGTGGCGGAGATGGTGGAATTTTGCGAGAAGAAGAGCCTCTACCTGATCATGGACGATATTTACAATCGCCTGGTGTTTAATGGCAAGAGCGCGCCGATCTGCTACGACTTTGCCAAGACGCCGCTTGAGCAATCCAAGCTGGTGGTGATTAACGGTGTGTCGAAGACGTACGCCATGACGGGATTCCGCATCGGCTGGGCCATCGCCAATCGCGAGTTGACGGAAGCGATGGGGAACATCCAATCGCAACAAACCTCGGGCCCCGCTGCGCCTTCGCAATGGGCGGCGGTGGGAGCGCTGAACGGCGTGCAATCTTCCGTTGAAGCCTTGCGCATGACGCTCGAGAACAATCGCAACGTCATGCTGGATCACCTGGAGGCGATCCCCGGCGTGAAAGTGGTGAAGCCCGATGGCACGTTCTACTGCTTCCCGGATTTCAGCGCCTACATGAAGGATTCGCAGAAACTGGCGAATTTCCTCCTCCAGAAAGTGCGGGTGGTGGCGGTGCCGGGCAAGGAATTCGGCTTCGAGGGCCACTTGCGCCTCAGCTTTTGCGGCGCCATGAAGGACATTACGGAAGGATGTGAGCGCATTCAGTGGGCGCTTGATCCCAACTCGCCCAACGAGCTCTACCTCGGCGACCGGAAACTGGTGAGGGACTGGCTGTAAGAACTCGGGACACGGGATACGGGATACGGGACACGGGATACGGGACACGGGATTCGGGCAATGCACGAACCCTGAACCTCGAATTCGAAGAGACACGGGATTCAGAGCTAGGAATTAGCTATTCGGGCGTGTCCCGTGTCCCGTATCCCGTGTCCCGTGCCCCGAAACCCGAGTTATTAAGGAACCAATCATGAACATCTATCTCGACATCGTTTCGCCGGCTTCCAAGGAAGCTGGAGCTCTGGCGAGTGACTACGGGTTGCAGAACCACGGCTTGGTGAATCTGCGGCGCGTGTACTGGAACCTGAGCACGGCGGCACTCTACGAGGAGATCGTGTTTCGCTCCGAGGGCAGCCTGACCCATTTGGGACCCGTGCTCATGAACACCGGCAAGCACACGGCGCGCGCGGCGGCCGACAAGTTTGTGGTCCGCGAGCAGTCCACGGAAGAGCGCGTCTGGTGGGGCACCTACAATCGTCCTTTCACCGGCGAAAATTTCAGCTCGCTGCTCACACGCCTGCAAGGGTACTTGCAGGGCCGCGACGTCTTTGTGCAGGACTGCTATGCCGGGGCCGATCCCGAGTATTCCATGCCCATCCGCATCATCACCCAGAAGGCCTGGCACAGCCTCTTCGCGCGCACCATGTTCCTGAAGGTCCGCAATCAGGACAGGCTGAAGAAGCACGTGCCGGAATTCACCGTGATCGCCGTGCCGGGCTTCCTGGCTTCGCCCATGGTGGACGGCACCCGCACCGACACCTTCATCATCCTCAATTTCCGCGAGCGCCTGGCCATTATCGGCGGCTCGAATTACGCCGGCGAAATCAAGAAGACCATCTTCACCGTGCTCAACTTCCTGCTGCCGCTCGAAGGCGTGCTGTCCATGCATTGCTCGGCCAACGTCGGCAACGACGGCGACGTGGCCATCTTCTTCGGCCTCTCCGGCACCGGCAAGACCACGCTCTCCGCCGACCGCACGCGCCACCTGATCGGCGACGACGAGCACGGCTGGAGCGACAACGGCGTCTTCAATTTTGAAGATGGGTGCTACGCCAAGGTCATCCGGCTTTCCGAGGATGCCGAGCCGCAAATCTACGAGGTCACCCGCCGCTTTGGGACGATACTGGAAAACGTGGTGTACGATCCCGTCTCGCGCCACGTGGACTTGAACGACGACAAGATCACGGAGAACACGCGCGCCGCTTATCCGCTCGAATACATTGAAAATCACCTGCCGGAAAAGCGCGCGGGCCATCCGCAGAACGTCATCTTCCTCACTTGCGACGCCTCGGGCGTGATGCCGCCCATCGCGCGACTCACTCCCGACCAAGCCATCTACCACTTCATCTCCGGCTACACCAGCAAGATCGCGGGGACGGAAATTGGCCTGGGCATCGAGCCGCAAATCACCTTCAGCACCTGCTTCGGCGGACCGTTCATGGTGCATCATCCCTACGCTTACGCCGAACTGTTGAAGAAGAAAATCGTGAAGCACCAGGCGGCGGTGTGGCTGGTGAATACCGGTTGGACGGGCGGGCCGTTCGGCGTGGGCAAACGCATTAGCATCCAGCACACCCGCGCGCTGCTGAACGCCGCGCTGAGCGGGAAACTCCTGAAAGTCGAGTATCACAAGGACCCCGTCTTCGGGTTCGACGTCCCGAAGACCTGTGAGGGCGTGCCCACGGAAATCCTGGACCCCGCCAACACTTGGCCGAGTCGCGAGGAGTATTACAAGAAGTACGACGCGCTGGCCGCGCGCTTCATCGAGAACTTCAAACTCATGATGCGCGAGTGCCCCGAACACGTGCTGGAGGCTGGGCCCAAAAGGCTCGCCACCACGCCGGTGCGGTAAGTCAAGGGGCTGAACCCGGCCGTAGTGGGTTAATTTGATGTAGAGGCGGCTTTACGCCGCCATTTGGCGAGATAAACTCGCCGCTACAACATCAAATTGACCCACTACCAACCCGGCAGCTTATTTGGGTTGAGTGATGCGCAATCCCGTAAGTGAGGGGGCCAGAGGCGAGGGGATATAGGCGACCCCGTGGGCAAATGTCCCCTCGCGGGCACCCCCCTCTTTATAGACGATTCTGGCGGGAGTAAAGATGTTGGCGGCTCCGGGTAAGTACGGCAGGGCCGCTTCAATGACGGTGCCAATGGGATAATCCTTGCGGCTGAGGAAGCGAAAACCACCCCGCGAGACGTTTTCCGTAGGGACGACCTCCTCGCCATACGCGGAGTTACGGAGACAAACATTGACCTTGAGCCTTATGCGCGGCGCCCTCCGTTCCTGACTAGTATGGCGGGAGTCAAGAACCACTCGACCGACGGGAATATGTCCTTCTCCCGACGCGGACCGCATCCACAAAGTGGTATCGTTACACGGCTTGCAGGGACGCGAGAGGCATTCATTCGCGAGAAGAACTTCCAGTTCAAAAACGTCCAGGTGCACGACCTCCTGAGCGTGGCAGTCTGCGCACTCAAGAAACACCCGGCCCGCCGCCTTCTCCGTGCCGTCCAGCAAGGGAAAATTGATGCCCCAGATGTTTACTTCCGGCTGCAAGAGGGCAATGCCGAAGTGGCAACCCCCCTCTTCTCCTGCGATGGGGCCTACCACCCGCACCGCCGCGTCCAGGCCGGTCTTCAAACATCGGATCGTGATCTTCTGCTGGGGAACCAAAGCCTGTCGGGAGATGATCTTGGCGCCGCGTCGGCTGAGGACAAGGGTTCGGGTGTTCTCCACGAATCCCAGACCCGCTGAGTCAGTTCCCGAGATGATGATTGCGGTCTCCAGGTAAACACGGTCACTCGTGCGCATTTCTTGGCCCTCCATGCCCACCACTTCGGATGGAACAAAGGTAAACGCCCTCCGTCCGGCGATCAATTTCATCGCCTCATCGGCCCCTTATTTGGGGATAGTAATTCGCATCCCCGTCAGTGAGGGGGCCACAGGAGAAGGAACATAGGCGACCCCGTGAGCAAATGTTCCCTCGCGGCCACCCTCCTCTTTATAGACGATTCTGGCGGGAGTAAAGATGTTGGCGGCTCCGGGTGAGTACGGCAAGGCGGCTTCAATGATGGTACCCAGGGGATAATCCTTGCGGCTGATGAAGCGAAAACCACCCCGCGAGACGTTTTCCGTAGGGACGACCTCTTCGCCATACGCGGAGTTACGGAGACAAGCATCGACCTTGAGGTTTATGCGAGGCATCTTCCGTTCCTGAATCGTATGGCGGGAGTTGAGAGCCGCTCGATCGGCCGGAATCCATCCCTCGCCCGCCGTGGACCGCATCCACAAAGTGGTATCGTTACAGTGCTTGCAGAAGCGCGAGAGGCATTCATTCGCTAAGAAAACTTCCAGTTCAAAAACGTCCAGGTGCGCAACCTCCTGCGCGTGGCAGTTTGAGCACCCCATAAACACCCGGGCCGCCGGGTTCTCCGTGCCGTCCAGCAAGGGAAAATTGATGCCCCAGACGTTTACTTCCGGGTGCAGGAGGGCAATCCCAAAGTGGCAACCCTCCTCTTCTCCCATGATGGGGCCGACCACCCGTACCGCCGTCTCCAGGCCGGTCTTCAAACATCGGACTCGGAGCTTCTGCTGTGGAACCAAAGCCTGTCGGGAAATTATCTTGGCGCCTCGTTGGCTGAGTACAAGGGTTCGGGTGTTCTCCACGAATTCCCGACCCCCAGAGTCATTTCCATAGATGATGATTGGGATCTCCAGGTAAACACGGTCACTATTGCGCATTTCTTGACCTCCCCATGCCCAACACGCCGAAAGGAACTACGGTAAACGACCTCGGTCGGGCTATCAATTTCATCGCCGCATCTACCCCAGATTGTATGCCGGGTCACCCCGTCGAGCAACATCAAATGCCACCTCAGGGGGGACGGCGTAGCTCCGCCGTTGAGGTCTGCGGCTCTTCCCTAGACTCGCGCTCCCGAACCCGCGGGCAGGCGTCCGTCTTGGCGATTTGCGGCTTTTGCCAGGTAAGAACCGCGGACCCCAAAAACGGGGGTCCGCGCTACGTAACGAGTTCGCGCCACGCCTGTCTATTTTCGGTATAATCTCCCCATCGATTTCTCTCAGCCCACAACAGCCGCGCGAGGTGGCAATGAGATTCCGCAAAACGCTGACTTTCCTCATTCTGGCGATGGCGCTGGTCTTTGCCCTGCCTGCCTGGGCGCAGCAAAAGCCTGTAGCGCCGGGCTTTAGCCCGGCACATGCTTACGTAGCGGCGAGTTTACCTCGCCATGGCGGCGTAAAGCCGCCGCTACGGCATGCCGACCTCAAGGTCAGCGCTACAACTCCGGGCACTAGCCCGGCAAAGCCCTTTACCCAGGAGCAGGTCAGTAACATGGTGCGGGACGGATTCGGAGACGAGTCGGGCGCCAAGCTGATCGAGCAGCGCGGGATTGATTTCACCCCGTCCGAAGACTTTATCCAAACCCTTAAGGCCGCAGGCGCGAGCGAGGCATTTCTTAAGGCCCTGCGCGCCGCCAAGCCACCCGAGCCCGCCAGCGCCAAGAAGCCGCTGAACCAGGTGCAGGTTTTCGCCCTGCTGGTGGGGCAAGTGCCGAGCCACCGAGTCGCCATGCTGGTTCAGGAACGCGGAATCGATTTTGAGCCCACGGATGACTACCTTCAGGAAGTCCGCTTGGCTGGCGGCGAGGACGAACTGGTTACCGCGCTCAGGAGCGCTAAGGTGACGAAGCCCGTGACCGTTGATCCCGCGGCGCAGGCGCGGCACGCCGAGATTCGGCGACACGTGGCGCGCGGGGCGGAACTCGCAAAGAAAAGGCAGTATGCGGAGGCTGAGCAGGAGTATCGCGCGGCCTTGCTACTTGACTCTCAAGATCCGGACCTTTACGAAAGCTTGGCCTATGTCCTCAGTCAGCAGAAAAAGTGGGACGATACTGTGTCGGCGGCCCGCGAAGCGTTACGCTTAAACCCGAACAGTGACTTGGCGCACGCCGTCCTCGGCGCCGCGCTTGGAGGCAAGGGCGATTTGGATGGAATGGTTTCCGAAGAACACGAGGCGGTCCGCCTGAACCCCAATAATGACATGGCGCACGTCGCTCTGGGCGTGGCGGTCGGAGGCAAGGGTGACTGGGATGGAGAAATCGCGGAAGAGCGTGAAGCGTTGCGTTTGAACCCCAATAATGAATTGGCGCACGTCGGCCTCGGCGTCGCGCGGGGGCAGAAAGGCGACTGGCACGGTGAAATCGTGGAAGAACGCGAGGCATTGCGCTTGAACCCCAATAATGACGTGGTCCACAACTACCTCGGCGATGCGCTCAGAAAGAATGGCGACCTGGATGGAGGGATCGCGGAGTTCCGTGAGGCCCTACGCCTAAACCCCAGTAATGACTTGGCGCACTACAACCTCGGCGATGCGCTCGGAAAGAAGGGCGACTCGAATGGCGCGATCAAGGAGTATCGTGAAGCTTTACGCCTGAACCCGAATCATGCTGAAGCACACATCAACCTCGGTGTGGCGCTCGGAAATAGGGGCGACTGGGAAGGGGAGATCGCGGAAGAACGCGAGGCTTTACGCCTGAACCCGAACAATGACTACGCGCACTACTCGCTCGGCCTCGCGCTCGGAAACAAGGGCGACCCGGACGGAGCGATCGCGGAATACCGTGAAGTCCTGCGCCTGAACCCTAATAATGACTCGGCGCACGCCAGCCTCGGCGCCGCGCTCACATGGAAGGACGACTGGGACGGCGCGATTGCGGAATATCGCGAGGCGCTGTGCTTGAACCCGAATAATGAAGCGACGCACGCTGGCCTGGGTGCCGCGCTCGGAGGCAAGGGCGACTGGGATGGCGATATCGCTGAAGAGCGTATAGCGTTGCGCTTGAGCCCCAATAACGCCGTGGCGCACAACAACCTCGGCTTTGCGCTCGCAAACAAGGGTAACCTGGATGGTGCGATGGTGGAGTACCGTGAGGCGCTGCGCCTGAACCCCAATTATGCCGAGGCGCAGAGGAACCTTGGCGGCGCGCACAGCGACCTCGGCGTCACGCTCTACGAGAAAGGCGACCTGGATGGGGCGTTCGCGGAATACCGCGAGGCGCTCCGCTTGGACCCGAGTAATGACTTGGCGCACTACAGCTTCGGCACCGCGCTCGCACATAAGGGCGACTGGGATGGTGCCATCACGGAGTACCGCCTCGCGCTGCGTTTGAATCCCAAGAACGCGTTGGCGCACAACAACCTTGGCGTCGCGCTGCAGAAGAAAGGCGACCTGCAGGGAGCTGTGGAGGAATGCCGTGCGGCCTACATGCTTGATCCCAAGAACGCGCTCTATAAGCGGAATTACGAGCGCATGTTGCACCGGATGAATCAATGACAAGCGGGTAGCCACCCGCTCCTAGAGAGGAACAGATGAATCCGAGGAGGAAGGTTGAGAGCTTCGGCAGCCCCCAGTGGACAGGCCCGTCGGGTTCCAGATTGTGTGCCCTCGATGTGAAAGTAAACGGCGAGCAAGAAGCATTTCATCTCATCCAGCCGTTCTTAAGTGCCATCCTCGTTCCTATCGCAGGCCATCTTGGCCATTCCCCCTCAGACCGGGACCTGGAGGGGATTGCAAAAGCTGCGATTGAGGAAATTGTGTCGATTGGTCGGTTAGATGATTGGCCTGCGTCTTTACCTCTCCGCCTGCCCTCAATCGACGATAGGAACATGGGGACACTGGTTGATAATGCAAGGCAAAGGGGTTGGATTCGATAATCCGCACGTGCCCTCGATCTCGTTCACAGTACCCGTGATCGGGCGCGTGGTGCCCTACTTTTGTTTGATATATTACTTGCCTAATCGATCGAGAAGCTAGACGATGATTTCGGCGGGGGGGTGCAATGAACATCTCCCCACTTTTTCCGAATGATAGAGAGGCTGTAACTTTTCCAATATCCACCGCTGCGTTCACCACGATGGCCCTAGTTGCTTGCCGATTGGACGAAAGTTCAGATCAAAAGCAAGAGGACGTATTTGTTGTTGCTGGTCTCTTTGCGTATCAGATGAACTGGCTGGAAGTTGAAAGATTGTGGGAGGAACGGTTGGATAGGGATAGCATCCCATATTTCCACGCGTCTGATTGTGAGCATGTTAGAGGAGAATTTGAGCGTTTTCGCGCACGGCGAGGATCACTGTCTGAAGCTGAAAAGCAACGCGCCGAATTAGTTCGCTCAGACCTAATTAAAATTATCACATCTGAGGAAATGTCCATTGTTGGAGTCGCAATGGTAATGGCGGACTTCAAGAAGATTGTAACCACAAATAGATCAGCGCTTGAGTTGTTTTCAGACGACCCGTATCACTTGACTTACTCACTCGCTTTCACTGTGGTTGCTAACGCCATAAAAGAGTTCAGACCAGCACATGTCGTAGCTTTCGTGTGCGATCAGAATGAAACTCATTCTGCACAGGCACTGGCATCCTACAAAGATTTCTGCGCTAAGAACGCGGACCTTGATCCTCATCTAGGTTCCTTAAACTATTTAGACGATAGAAAGTCTCCTGCTCTGCAAGCCGCAGATTTAGTGGCATATGAAGTTATGCGAAAATGTAGATCCTGGCTTAAGAACGACAAGAGTGAAAGAGAACAAATTAAAAGGCTGAAGCCACGCATCTACTTTGTTTCTGCCTGCAACCGTCTTGCTCTTGGCCACCTGGTGAAGAACAACATGAAGTATTTAAAACCGAATGTTGTTCATGGAACAATGAAGTGAATTTGGCAAGGAAAGTCCAAACCAAATGGGAGAAAGGAAAGCCACGATGACCCCTGAAGAAAGGAATATTGCAGAGAACCGGAAAAAAGTGGCTCTCGGTACTCTCTATATAGTCATCGGTCTCGCCGTTTTTATTGGACCCATTTGGCTCACCTACGGCCAAAGGGGTGTAGTAATCCTGTTATGCGAAATCATCATATTGAACCTGGGTTTGGAGTTATACGAGAAGTGCAAAGAGATTAAGTCGCTCAAAGAGCGACTGGATTCTCAGCGAGAGGCCACAGGCGAATTGTGGCAGTGGGTGTGTGCGCAGGGAACGCCGCCGACGACAACGGGACGCTTCACTTGGCTGCCTTAGGGGGTGCGCCGGCAGGCTGGCGCAGAGCCGCTTTTCAAGCTCTGCGGCTTTTCCGCTCCCAAGGGCCTCGGACCTACAAGACAGGACTACGCTGGCAAATTTACGCGGGGACTTCGACGTAGGTGGAATACGAGTGGGGTTGAGGCACGTGGAGCCCTTCGAGGCGCAGGCCCTCTAAATGAAACTCGATCGCCTCCTGCATGTTCTTTTCGACTTCTTCGCGCGTTTGCCCGGTCGAAACGCAGCCTCCTAGGTCGGGAGAATACGCGGAATATCCCGTAGGGGTCTCTTCGATGATCACC
>Ga0181533_1005502_pt1 | contig 12097 bp, 5 predicted proteins | sample PEATcosm2014_Bin_45_FD_119772 | JGI IMG/M metagenome (GOLD analysis project Ga0181533, IMG submission 119772) | Peatland microbial communities from MTU Mesocosm Facility, Houghton, MI, USA - PEATcosm2014_Bin11_60_metaG | ecosystem: Environmental > Terrestrial > Soil > Wetlands > Peat | place...
GTCGTCACCGATCAGCCGGTTCGGCCAGAGATTGACGACACTTACCTCGAGATCATTCGCCCCCGCCTTCATAATCTCCGTTACATCCACACGGAAAGGCGGCTTCCACAGAATGCCCAGATCGTGACCATTCAACTTTGCCTGCGCGATGACGCAGACCCGCCCCAGATCCAAGCATAGCGCTCGGTCTTTCCCCAGCATCCGCGCGGGAACTTCAAACTTCCGATGGTAGGTCGCTGTCCCCGAGAAATACTTCACCCCCGGATTAGAGTGCTCCGTCCAGGAGATGAGCCGCTCCAGCGTTACATGCTCCGGAGCGCCGCAGCCCTTGGGGAATTCCAATTCCCAAGGCCCCTCGATTCGGAACGGGTCGGGCAAGGTCGGCACATCGGCTTTAAGAATCCGCCCACCGGCGGTTTTTAATTGGTAGCTTCCCGACTCTCCTACCTCAATGCGAAAGCCTCCCGCGCCACCCGCCGGCACAGTCACCGATCCCATTTCTTGCTGCAATTGGATGTCGGGAGCTGGTTTGAGGGCCAGTCCGGAAATCTCCACGCCGTTCCGTCGGACGGAAACCACTCGATCCGGCAGGGGCGCCGCGTCCGCGCGGAACACCACAAACACCGACCCGTAGGGGTCCAGGCTGAGCGGGATTAACGTGTTCCCCTCTTGCTCGTTGTAAACGGTGACCGCTTCGGTTTGACCCGTATCCGGCCACCAAATCTCCGGCCGCCGGCCCTTGACACGGAAGGAACACAAGAATCTCCGGGTCTCCTCGGTAGCACTGGCCACAAAGTAGACGTCGTTACCATCAACTTTGCGATGGATGTACCGGATTCCATCCCCCACTGTCACGTCATGGCAAGAAAAATCGGGAGGCGTGTCCAACTCCCTCAGCACTTGGGGAAGCGGCTTGCCCCACACGACCTTGCCACTACCCAAACTGTTTTCGGTGATGCTCACGCCATCGCATGCTCCCCAAAGTTCCTCCGCCAATTGCTGCACGTCGTTATCGCAGTGCGGATAGTCTTCCAAGCTGGGTGAAACGGACGGTCGCGGTCCGACCACCGTGGCCCCCGCCTCGACCAATTCCTTGATCTTCGCCAGCAATTTCGGGGTCATGCTGCGCCCCGGCGGCAACACCAGGACGCGGTAGCTCATCCCCTTCTCCAGAACCAACCGTCCATCGCGCACCGTCGCTTGCTGGAGCAACGCCTCCGGTGGCAGGTCGTCAAAGTCATAGCCGGCCGGTAATGCAGGCTCCATATCCTCCCGCACCGGGAAAGAATTCGGCGCGTTCTCATTACCCAGGTAAGCAAGATCCGCCACGAACGACCCTTGCTGGAGCAGGGACTGGCAGCGGGCCAGGTACGTCAACCACGCCTTGGATTGTTCAAACCAAGTGTTGGTGCGTTCGTAATGAATGCCCCAGGGACCCATGGTCATGCCTGGCGCGCGATTCAGCCAGGGCTGCGCGGAATTTCGATGGAATACGAACCGATTGATCCCCTCGGTAAAGGCCAGGTCGCCCAGGGGTTTCAGCCGGTAGGGGTGGTTGGTCCACCTGGCCTGATCGGGCCTCGCCGTAAATGACTCCGCGCCGATGATCGGGTGGCCGTAGACATGCCCGGACGATGCCATCTCCTTGTTCCAGGTGTGCGGATAATCCCCTCCCGTCCAGAATTCACTCATCGGCATATCCGCGCGCCCGCCGTATGCCACCTCATCCAGCGGCCCTCCGTCGTAACCTTCGATCGACAACGTGAGCCCATGCTGATTGCAGACCTCCCGCATGTGTCCGGCGTAGTTCTCCAACAAGAGGTCGGCAACCAGTCTGCGTACGTCCCACAGGAAGCGTTCGGAAACGTCCCGGCTTTCGACGGCCCGCCCGGTAAGAATGGGCAGATAGGGGAGCAGATCGTATCCGAACTTCTTGTGGAATTCTTCCCGGAATCCCGGCGTCCAGTTCTGCGAGCCTACCTCCCAACTGTCGATGTGTGCCATCGTCAGCGCCTTCGCTCCCACGGCCGACTGGTCCGTCAGGAGTTTTGCGATTAATCCATCAAACATCGCCTCGGTCGCCTTCCTGCTCAGCTTGTCGCACTCCAGACCCAGGCTTTCCTTCGGCGCCGGATGGTTCATCACTCCCGTGGAGGTGTGCCCGATGCGTAATACGGTCCATTTCCCCGCGGGCACGTCCCAAGTGAGTTTCCCGTCTCTGTCCATATGGCTGCTGATATCGACAACCTGATCGCGGCGGACGGCCATTGTCGGTGCCAGCGGAGGCTCGCCGGAAGCAAGTTCGTGATCGCGTTGAAGGCTATTGATGCGAGTATAGGCCGCTTTCTCCGGAATGTCCTCGATCCGCATATCCGCGTGTAACTCCACTTCGCCTAGCGGAATGCCCTTCGCATAGATTCTGGTGAGCGGGGCGGAACGATCCGCTCCGCCGCCCCCCAGCACGATCCGGTAATAACGGGCAGAAACCTTGGCGAAATTCACGGAGGAAACCGGCGGCCGCAAATTGAAATGGCGCAACGTGCGGAAGCTCTGGCCGTCGTCGGAGACCTCCAAGGTCGCCGCCATTTGACCCATCCGGCCTTCCGGAGGCACCGGGGCGACCGTCAGGGCCTGTGCCGTGAAAGGTTCAGGAAACTCGATATTCAGGAAAATTGGCTGGCCGGCCTCGGGTAATGGAACCAAGGCAACCGTGCCCGAATTGCCATCGATCAGCTTGCCTGAATCGAAACTCTTGCGGCCGGGACCATAGGTGAACTTGGGAGAACTTTCGGCCATCCGTGGACCTTCCGCCGGAGGGGTGGGAAAAGCCAATACGCAGATGTCATTGTAGTAATTCTCGATGGTCCTGGGCTGCAGCAGAGTTCCCGTGAAAGCCTGACTACCCGGAAGTGTTGTCTCACTCCACACCAGCATCTGCATCGACAATTCCGGCGTGATCCAGGGCCCACCGCTTCCGCACCAGCCGCCGTCATTATTCATGTCGATCGTAATGCCAAGGCGGGTAGCTTCCTTCATCGCGTGCTGCAGCATCTCCCGCCACAGGGGACTCAGAAAGCGCGCTGGCCCCTTGGGCACAGACTGGTCGACTTCCATGTACAACGCACCGCGAATGCCCACCCGATGCATGGCCTCAAAGTCAGCCGTAATGCCTTCCCGGGTGAGATTCCCGTCGGAAACAAACCAATAGACCCATGGCCACGCCGAATCCGGTGGCGCCAGAAATAAGCGCTCCAGGCCTGCAGGTTCCGCACTCCCCTTTCCGACCGCCTCGAGGAGGGTGTTCCCGCCTGTCAGGCTGGGAAGAACCGGGACGGCCATAGCCCAAGTGGCAGAATTCCTCAAAAACCTTCGTCGATTGTAAATGATTCCCATCATTTCACCTCGCCGAGAATAAATCGTTCTGCTGACCCCCTGCTATACAATGCCTCCCGGGATTGCTTGTCAAGAAAAATCCATTTTCACCTTATGAAAACACCTTATGAAAACCCTTGACAAGGCGAGAGAGCGAGGGTATCAACTGAACCCCCGTTGCTTTCCGCGGAGGTCATGCCATGAAACGACGCGAGTTCCTGAGTGGGCTGGGTTCCACTGCCCTTCTGCGGAAGGGGCCTAGCGCGGAGAATCTTCCCAACTCGCCCGTGGCAAGGACTCCTCCTAACATCATCTTCCTCATGACCGACCAGCAGCGGTGGGACGCGCTCGGCGTGTTGAATCCGCGCATCAAGACACCGAATCTCGACCGCCTTGCCAAAGCTGGAGTGGTCTATCGCCAAGCCACGTGCCAGGCGCCCATGTGCATCCCGAGCCGCAATTCGCTGATGTTCGGGTTGTACCCCTCGCAACTCGGTATCCGCTCCAACAGTTCGCACTCTTCGGGGGACGCTTTCCTGCCCTTCGATCCCCTGCCCGCGCAGTTGTGGCGAGTCGGGTACCAGACTGCCGGCTTCGGGAAAACGCATTGGGGGACCATGGATACGGAACCCTCGACGCGCGGGTTCGAGGTACGCGTGGTGGGGGCGAAAGAGATCGGGCTGGAACGGGGGGCACGCTATCAGGATGACGAGGACCCCCAAGGTCTCGCTGCCTACCACCGTGAAACCGCCGATTATGGGCCGGGGGAAGAGGGTGTGCCAGGTTACATCGGCTGCACATCCAGCGTACCGGAGCGTCACCACCGCGACGGGTGGGTGGCCGGGCAGTGTCTGAAGTTTCTTGAAAGCGGCGTCGATCCGAAGCGGCCGTTATTCCTGTATCTCTCATTTCTAAAACCGCACGCCGGGTATAATGTGCCGAAGCAATTCGAAGATCTTTACCGGATCGATGAGATTCCCGACATACCGCAACCGCCCTGGGGGGAAGAACCCGGCACGCACTTGGCGTACTGCGACCGCATGAACAAGTTCCTGGGCCCGCGCTACCGGCAATGGCGCGAAGCGTGGTCGAAGATGACGCCAACGGAAAGGCGGCGGACGACGCTCCGTTACTACGCCAACTGCTCGTGGCTGGAGAGTTATTTCGGTCAGGTCCTCGACCGCTTGCAAGCCCTGGGCCGGCTGGAGAACGCGCTGATTGTCTACACCTCCGACCATGGCGAAATGCTGAGTGAGCGCAACTTCCGTTTTTCCAAATACTGCCTCTATGAAAGCAGCGTCCGGGTTCCGATCATTCTTTCCGGTTCAGTTATCCCGGCGGAGCGCCGCGGCATGGTCGACGACCGGCCAGCGGAACTGGTTGACCTCCTGCCCACCCTGCTGGGAGTCGCCGGCGCCACTGCCCCGTCAGGACTGCAAGGTTTCGATCTCCTCAGCGAACCAAGGCGCCAGGCCTCCTTTTGCGAATTCCACGACGCCGGCGCGCCTGCTTATATGTGGCGCACGCCCGACTGGAAGCTGATTCTCTTCATGGACCGCCCACTGGCGGAAGCCGGAAGCCACCTCGGTGAGGTCCGGGGTGAATTATATGATTTGAGGAATGACCCGCATGAGTGGAACAACCTCTATACCGCCGCCTCACGCGCGAGCGTCCGCGAGCAGATGAAAACGGAACTGCTGATGCACCTCGCTTGCGCCTCGGAGGCTTACCCGATTGCCCGCGGTTGAGGGCTGTTCCGATGGCAAAACGATTCCCTTTGGGAGGAAGTGTCATGAGAATTGCCAGAGCTATTCGACCACTCGCCTTATTCTCCATTTCACTCATCATTATCCTTACTGCCTGTTCACGAAAAGCAACCACGCCAAACCCCGCGCCAACAGAAAAGGTCAATGTCAACATCAACTGGGACAAAGTCGCGACCGTTTCCAAGACCACGCCAACACTGCAGGTGGTGGTTATGCCTCCTTTGCGCCGGGGCTCAAAAATTCACGATCAGCTCTTCCAAGACCTGCGGGAGCTTGGCGCTGACTACGTTCGCTATGTCCCATGGCTGCCTTACCCCAAGCTGGGGATTGCCGAACTCGAACCGCCCAAAGACGGGAAGACTTCCTGGGACTTTTCCCTGATCGACCCCATGACTGAGGATTTCATGAACGCCACAGCGGGGCACTCCGTGATCCTCAATTTCAGCACTATCCCGCAATGGATGTTCAAGACAGAGGCGCCGGTGCCTTATCCCACGGATCCGGACGAGGTGACTTGGAAGTACGAGAAGGGAACGGAATTCCGTGACCCCAGCTTGAAAGAAGTCGGGGACTACTTTGCCCGATTGGTGAGTTGGTACACAAAGGGCGGGTTCACGGACGAGTGCGGGAAGCGGCACGAATCCGGCCACCACTACAAGATTGACTACTGGGAGCTTCTCAACGAGGTCGAATCCGAACACAAAATGACCCCGCAAACGTACACCCAATTTTATGACGCACTCGTTGCTGCCATTCGCACGGTCCAGCCGCAGATGAAATTTGTTGGCATGGCTTTGGAGAAGCCTTCCATTGAGCCCCAGTTCTTTGAATACTTCCTCAATCCGAAAAAGCACAAACCGGGAACGCCTCTCGACATGATTTCCTATCACTTCTACGCCCACCCCACTGCGGACGAGGATCCTGACTTGGCGCAATATACCGTTTTCGATCAAGCGGAGGCTTTTACCCATACGGTCCGGTATGTGGAATCGATTCGGCAGCGTCTATCGCCAAATACAATGACCGACCTCGACGAGTTGGGATGCAACCCCGCCAACGACAATGCTGTACCTCATAAGCCCATTCCCAATTCCTACTGGAACCTCTGTGGCGCAGTGTATGGGTACCTTTTCGGGGAACTGACGCGTCTGGGAATTGAGGTCGCAGGTGAATCGCAATTTGTTGGCTACCCCTCCCAGTACCCGAGTGTTTCGCTGACAGATTGGAATACCGGCCAACCCAACGCGCGTTATTGGGTGCTCAAGCTGCTCCATGACAACTTCGCCCCGGGAGACAAGGTGATTGACATGATTTTCCGTAATCCCTACGTTTACGCGCAGGCCTATGTGACCGGCCAGGGCCAGCGAAAACTACTCTTGATCAACAAAAGGGATCGGGTCTTTGAAATCTCTATTCCCGGGTCCCAAGGCTCCGAGGTTACGTACGTGGATCAAACCACCGGTTTTCAGCCGCCTGCCTCGGGGAAGTTAAGCGAGAACGGGCTGAGCTTGAGCGGGTTTGAGGTTGCGGTGGTGAACTTATCCAAGTGAGGTGAACTCATGGCAATCAATTACAACCGACGAAAGTTCTTGAGGAATTCTGCGGCTTGGGCTATGGCGGTCCGGGCTTTCCCCGGTCTGGCCCGCGGGCACAACCTCCTCAAAGCGGCGGGAGGGCCGGAAGGACTGGAGCGGGCGTTTCTGGAGCCGCCGGATTCGGCGTGGCCATGGGTTTACTGGTTTGTTTCCGACGGCAACCTCACCCGGGAAGGCATTACGGCTGACTTTGAGGCCATGCGCCGGGTAGGCATTCGCGGCGCCCTGTACATGGAAGTGGACCAGTATGTGCCCAAGGGGTCCGCGCGTTTCTTGAGCCCCCAGTGGCGGGAGATGATCCAGCACGCGGAAAAGGAAGCCACCCGGCTGGGCATCACCATCAACATGAATAACGATGGCGGCTGGACCGGCAGCGGCGGCCCTTGGATTACTCCGGAACAATCGATGCAGATTATGGTATGGAGTGAGACATCTCTTCAGGGTCCGAAGCAATTCACGGGAACACTTCCGCAACCCAAGATCGTCGAGAACTACTATCGCGACATCTCCGTATTGGCTTTTCCCACGCCTTCGACGGAAGGGCAACGCATGGCCGAAAGTTCTCCCCAGTTCACCTATGGGGTCGATCGCCAAAGTTTCGATTCTGCCCCTCTGACCGACGGCAATCCTGGCACCAGTACCATCGTGCCCGCGGCCTCAGCGGGCCAGCGGCAATACTTGAACATTGATTTCCCCGAACCCTTCACCGCCCAGTGCCTGACGGTCGCCCTGGACACCACGGTTTTCGATAAACGGCTGGTTTTTCCCACGGTGGAATCCACGATTGAGATTTCCGACGATGGCCGGAACTTCCGGATGATTCGTGAGTTCACCCTGCGCTGGCCGGCGTGTTCCGTGAATTTCGAAAAAGTAACTGCGCGGCATTACCGCATCTCGCTGCTGCCCATTTTGCCTTACGGCACTCCGCTCGGGGAGGTTGAACTGCACCACGATTTCCGGATCGAAGACATTGCAGGAAAGGCGGCCTACGCCCGCGAGGAGAATTTCCATGGGCCGGATTTGATTTCAGGCGAACCTTCCGTTCCGCCGGAAATGGCCGTCCGGCGCGATCAGATCGTTGATATCAGCGCCAAGATGGACCAGAACGGGCAGCTAACCTGGGATGTGCCGGAAGGAAAGTGGACCGTGCTTCGCATTGGACACACCTCGACCGGCAAAATGAACCACCCGGCTCCGCAAGAGAGCCTCGGCCTGGAGTGCGACAAGCTGAGCAAAAAGGCGACCGAGGCAATGTTTGATGGACTGATGGCAAAACTGCTGGAGGACCAGGGGGCCGTCGGAGCGAAGGCGCTGACGATGACGCACATTGACAGTTGGGAGGTAGGCTCACAGAACTGGACGCCAGGATTCCGGGAGGAATTTCAAAAAAGGTACGGGTACGATCTGCTGCCGTTTCTACCCACCCTGACGGGACGGGTGGTGGAAAGCCGGGAGGTATCCGAGCGCTTCCTCTGGGACTTGCGGCGGATCGTTGCTGATCTTGTCCTGGAAAACTACGCCGGACACATGCAGAAAATCAGCCATCAGCATGGGCTCACGTTGTCGATTGAGGCGTACGGGGTGGGTCCGCTGGATGAGGTTGCTTTGGGTGGGCGGGCGGATGTGCCGATGAGCGAATTCTGGAGGGGGGAGGGGGCGGGACATCCTCTCACTTGGAACAAAGAGATGGCATCCTCCGGGCACGTCTACGGCCACCCGATCATCGCGGCAGAATCGTTTACGGCGATCCCCGACGACGGCAGGTGGCAGAGTCATCCCTATCGGATGAAGCCCCTGGGCGATCTGGCTTTCTCGCAAGGTATCAACCGCTTCGTCTTCCACCGATATTCCGCGCAGCCGTGGGTAGACCGCAAGCCCGGCATGACGATGGGACCCCATGGCATCCATTACGAACGCACCAACACCTGGTGGGAGCAGTCGCGGGCATGGCATGCCTATCTGGCCCGCTGCCAGTCGCTGCTCCAGAGCGGGCGGTTCGTGGCCGATGTGGCCTGCCTGGGCACCGAGAATGCGCCAAACACATTCCCCGACGGGAAATCCATGATTCCTTCCCTGCCCCCCGGATATGACTTTGACGATCTCCCGCCGGAGGTCCTGCTGAAGCGAGTGACGGTGCAAGACGGCCGGTTGGTTCTGCCGAGCGGGATGAGCTATCGCGTCCTGGTTTTGCCGTCGGGGCGCACCATGACCCCCGCCCTGCTGGGGAAAATCAAGGAGTTGGTGGTCGCGGGGGCCACGGTGGTCGGGCCACCACCGGCCAGTTCGCCTAGTCTGGCTCATTATCCGCGATGCGATGACGAGGTGCAGCAACTGGCCGCGGAACTTTGGGGTGAATGCGACGGAGTGAGCATCACGGCAAACCGCTGTGGCAATGGTTACGTCATGTGGGGTAGACCTCTCGCGGAAGTGCTAAGGGAATTGCATACCCCTCCCGACTTCGCCTGCCATATGGTGGCGGTACCGGAGGAAATTCGTTACATTCACCGCAACGTGGACGGCGACGAGGTCTACTTTGTCGCCAGCGGTGTTCCCGACGCCAGGAGAATCTTGTGCACGTTCCGCGTCAAGGCAAAGCGGCCGGAACTGTGGTGGCCGGACACGGGCCGAACCGAGCCGGTCACCGTTTACAACGAGCAAGAGGGGAATATGCTCATCCCGCTCAGCCTTGACCCCTACGGGTCGGTGTTTGTGGTTTTCCGGGCCGGCACTGCCCTGCTGCCCGACCGAGTGGTTTCCATCCGGCGGGACGGTGAGGAGATTTCCGGACTCGCGCCCAAACCTGCTCCCGAGATCCAACTTCAGCAGGAATCCGGGGCCGTTCACTTGGGCCTGGGTGGCGAGCGGGAATATCGCCTGGAAGTAGGGGAGCCGGGGATGTATGAACTGAAAACTGCCGCATCCCGCACGCTTAAGGTAGAGGTCCCGGCATTGCCAAATGCTCTCGAGATCGGGGGTCCCTGGGAATTGGAATTTCCCCGGGGGTTAGGTGCGCCCGCGCATGTAACCTTGGAGCGGCTCATCTCCTGGACGGGCCACTCCAATCCCGGCGTTCGGTACTTCTCCGGAACAGCTACTTACCGCCGGAAGTTCGAAGTGCCGGCGGGCATGTTGGGGAAAGGCCGCGCGCTGTACCTGGACTTGGGGCGCGTAATGGTGATTGCGCAGGCGAAGCTGAACGGGCGCGACCTGGGCATCTGGTGGAAGCCACCGTTCCGGGGGAATGTGACCGATATCCTCCACGCGGGAGCGAACGAGTTGGCGGTCAGCGTCGTCAACCTGTGGCCGAACCGGCTGATCGGCGACGAACAGCTACCCGACGATTGTGAGTGGGCGTTGCCGCCGGCAAACCGTCGAGGCATGTATTTGCGCCGCTATCCGCAATGGCTGTTGGACAACAAGCCGAGCCCTACGGGACGCGTGGCGTTTACAACCTGGAAGCATTGGACCAAGGACGATCCGTTAATGGAGTCGGGCTTGCTTGGCCCAGTTCGAATTGTTGCCAGAGCAAGGATGTCGCTGGGGTAGTCAATGAACGTCGATGGGTACCTCTTGCACCGAGGCGGCGACAGCATTCGACACGAGCCGCAGGAACCTTCCATCGTCCAGAGAATAGGGCCGGTTGGTCAGAATCACGCACACGAGCTGTGTTTCGGGATCGGCCCAGGCCATCGTGCCGGTGGCGCCCGCGTGCCCGAATGCCCTTCCCGAAACCAGATCCCCAAAGGCATTCCACGAGCGCGAGCGGCCCAGCGCCCACCCCAGTCCCCAGGGAGCCTTGATCTCCGCGTTCTGGTCTGAAGTCATTGCTTTCACGGTAGTGGGGCTGAACACCTGCTTGCCCCCGTACCTGCCGCCATCCAGAAACGTTTGCAGGAGGATGGCGAGATCGGTTGTGGTGCTGTGCATCCCGCCCCACGGGTGTCCCATGTCGCGCCAATAGAGGCTGTTGGGGCCAAAGCGCTCGTCGGCGGCGGAGTCATAGCCCGGCGTTGGTGGGCAAATCACCAGATCGCTGATGCGCCTGCCGCCCAGGCCGAGCGAGCTGTCCTTCATGCCCAGTGGGTCAAAGATGTCTTTTTCTTCGAAATCGCGCAAGCGGGTTCCGGTGAGCCTTTCCACAATTTCCCCCGCCAGCAGGATCCCCATGCTCTGGTAGCGAAACTGGCTGCCCGGAGGGAACAACAGTGGCGTGGTGATGGTGTGCCGCACAAATTCGCTCAGCGGCGCATGAGCGCGGCGCAGGTCGATATTCTCCGGGAGCATGTCCGGCAGTCCGGAGGTATGCTTCAGCAGGTCCCGCACCAGGACTTTGTCGCGACCGCCCCCGGTGAATTCGGGCAGGTAGTGGTTGACAGGGTCGCCCAGGGAAACCTGGCCACGCTCGACCAGCAGCATCAAGGCGCAGGCGGTGACCGGCTTGGTAATTGAGGCCAGGGAAAATACCGAATCCGGCTGCACAGTGCGCGCATCCGGCGCGGGAGAGAGGCGGCCGAAGCCTTGGTGCAGCACCACCCGACCGTGCCGCGCCACCAGGAGGGCGGCAGCTCCCATTCGTCCCGAATCGACTTCCGCTTGAATCAGGCCTGCGGCTCGTTCCAGTCGCGGTTCTGACAACCCGGCGGCGGAAGGCGAGCCCGGTTCCAACTGGGCATACAAGGAACCGGCCAGGGCAAGGATAATAGGGATGCTAGTAAGTGCGTGTGCCATTGACTTTTTCTTCGATGCTCACCTGTCTCGCCACGGCCTCGTTGGCCCGCATGACGCGCAGCAGGTTTTCCCCCATGATCTTTCGGATGTCCGCATCGGAGTAGCCCCTGTCGATAAGCCCCTGCACCAGCGCGGGGTATTTGGAGACATCCTCCATGCCGTCCGGCACCATGCCGGAAACGCCGTCGAAATCCGAGCCGACGCCGACGTGGTCGGCGCCCATCGTCTGCACGGCGTGATCGATGTGCCGCAGCACCGCGCTGATGTCCACCGGGGGCAGTTGCGCCTTGTAACGCTGTTGGATGGCGCGCTTCATCTCCCAGCGGCGCGGATTGTCGCGGTTGTGCGCGAGCATGTCCGCGATCTCGCGATCCCGCGCGTCGCGTAGGCGGATGAAGGCAGCGGAGGCTTTCTCATCGAGGTAGGCCACGTTGAAATTGATGAAAACCACGCCGCCGTTGCGCGCCAGAGCGCGGAGCATGTCGTCGCTCATGTTGCGGGGGATATTGCACAACACTTGTGTCCAAAACAGGTTTTTGAGGTGATGGGTGAACGGCAGGGTTGCCCTCCTGCAACGGCGGCTTCAGAATGATGTTGCTGAAGCATCTCTGAACGCCATTGAGGAGGGCACCCCCA